>Ga0187856_1001355_pt1 | contig 19566 bp, 17 predicted proteins | sample June2016WEW_8_40_FD_132443 | JGI IMG/M metagenome (GOLD analysis project Ga0187856, IMG submission 132443) | Peatland microbial communities from SPRUCE experiment site at the Marcell Experimental Forest, Minnesota, USA - June2016WEW_8_40 | ecosystem: Environmental > Terrestrial > Soil > Wetlands... | reverse complement strand
TGTACAAGAAGCATCTGTATGGTAACCGCTATAATCCATATGATACAGCCGATGATCATGGTGATCCATGAGAGTTCAGATCTATGAGCAATGAAAGAGTATCCGAGATACACAAAAGCGAGTAAATCTGTCACCGTCATTGCAATGCGGAATGGTGCATAGATGGCTGTTTTTTCGTATGGGCCTTCGGCAAAAAAATCTTTTTCCCATTTGCTTCTGTATTCTTCCCACAATGGAATTCCTGGCAACGTGAGGGCTTCATTCTGTTCTGCAGACCAACGATGACGTTTAAAGTATGCTTCCAATTCGAGACAATACCCTTTTGCCCTGGCTATCCGTATTTCTCCTGACAGAAGCAAATACATAAACCCGCACGAAATGACCCCAAACCCCAAAAGAATAAGGGTGCCGAGAAGAATATGCAGATTGAATATATACACTGTAAATGCCAAAACAACAGTCAGAACGGCCAACCCAAATTTTGTGGCATCGTGTTGAAGCCTGATGCCCTCGATTCCCTCGGATCGAGCATGCTCGCAGGCCTTCACATACAGGGAAAACTCGCTCTCAAAAGCTTTACTCTTATTGGCCTCAATGGCGGATTGCGAATAGATTTGATTGAGGCGTTCCTTTAGCTCCGTAATCTTATTCCTTAATGAAATATTTTCATTCTCAAGCATCCGATTTCACTTCCTTTCAGCCCGAAACGTTTTATATGCCCCGCGACTCCAGAATTAAATTTACACAACCAGGCCAACTAAAAGCAATAACTGGGGGAAAACATCGTTATGACCGCAGAGTCATGCGGAGTCGGCGATTTCACGTGCGCACTGACAAGAACCTTGAAGCCCTTTCACTCTTTTTTGTAATCCAATCCTTCAGGACTGGGTCAATCACTTCGGGCGATACCACTGCCAATCTGCGCTTTGAAGTTCACGACCGGAGGGCGGCGCACCTTGACGGTATGAAGTCGATTAACGACAGGTCAGGTCGGCGGGCGATCGGGTAGTGAACTACCCGCGACTGAGATGAGGCTTCAGTCGGGCCTTCCTTGCTTCAACGACAGAACTTACCGCGTGAGGCTGGTGCGGCAGAGGCCCTTGTCTCCACAGGCGTTTGTTCCCCTTGTCTTCGGGAACCAGTTCGGGCTGTACCGGCGCCCTACTGTTTCAGCATTCGATTCAGCGTACGCTGACACTGCACCAAAAGCCTCTTGCTCGATAGTCCTGGCAGCATTGGTGTCCCTGCATAACTCCAGCCCGCATTGAGGGCACTTATGCACTCTCTCTGAGAGCGTCTTTGGCACCCGATACCCGCAGCCTGAGCAATCCTGTCTCGTGTAGGCCGGATTGACGGTCACCGTTCGGTTCCCCCTGAGCATTACGCTCTTGTAAGTGACGAACCGTATCAGGGTACCCCACCCGGAATCCAGAATCGCTTTCGCGAGATGATGGTTTTTCACCATGCCCGGAATGTGCAACTTCTCAAAGGCTATGTATGCGTGAGAGATCACGAGCCAGAGCGACACTTTATGCAGAAAATCCTGCCTCTGGTTCGCTCTATGCTCATGGGTCCTGGCAAGCACTCTCTGCTGCTCTCGATAATTGACAGAACCCCTTTTTTTTTGCCTTTTGAGAAAGGCTCCGCTGCTGCTGCTTGAGCTTGTCCTCTGCCTGCTTCAGAAACTTCGGGTATTGGACATAGCTTGTGTCTGACAGGGCAGCCAGCTTGGTAAGACCAAGATCCACTCCCGTCTTCTTGCCCTTGCCAGACAGCTTCGCTTCCAGTAGCATTTCAACGGTTATGAGGCTGCAGGGAACCCCTCTTCAATAGTTTTCACTACTCTCCTTGCAAACTCCACCTCCGAAATGTCCGTACTATAAGTAATGATTACAGAAGCAGCGCCGATACTAATACGAACACTCCCGACGTTCTCCACTGATTCTAAAAGCGTTTGCAGGCGATTTGCGTAAGCCTTATTTGTCTTCAAGCGCGCAACCCCCAATCGGATGCGTCCCCGGGTCTGGTGGAGGATTCTCGCAATATTTGACTGCGTTGGGGATACCACGGCATAAGCTCCTCTGAGCCTTGTTTTTCTGAGCTCTCCGAGAGAAACCCGAAAACCCTCCTTGCTTTCCAGGTATGAGAGCAAGTCTACAAGGAGATTCTGTAAGACTGCCAATCGTTCATGTCCCTCGAGAGCTTCAGCCTGATCAGCCCGATCGATGGCTCCAAGGGTACAGCGGATGGCCTTACTCTGATACAACGGAGCGTGTTTGCTTTGTTCGTTACCGAGCTCCTCCTCGAACTGGAATAGCGGCATAGACTCGAATACGGGGTGATAGGCTGTGACATCTCCTACGCGCCGTACCACCACTACTCCCAGAGAACTTCTCTCGTCAATGCTGAAGCGGAAAGCATCCCCTGAAAACTTGCTTCGGCTTTCGAAGGTTTCCCCTATCTTCCTGATCAGTTCTATCACTCCGGGGTCCTTCGTGTAAGGGCCGTACCGCATGATTTGATGCCCCCATCCAAAATACTGACTCAAGCGGTAGAGGATTTCAACTGCAGCTGGTGAGCCAAATTCGTACTCATCCGGATACTCCTTCTTATAAAAAGCCAGTTCGTCTTCCTCAAGAATACTATAAAGCCGCGACTGCAATTCCTCTATGGCTAACAGGAAAGGATTCACATATAGAGCAGCTTCCTGGTCGCGCTTGAGTTGCCTTCCCTTTTGCTGATCAGCGCTCCAGGTCAAAACGGACCAGACTGCTGCAGCCAATGCCGATAAAACGGAGAGAATTTGCGCCGGGTTCATGCCCTCCCTCCCGCAGACCAGTGATAAACTAAACAATATTTATTTTATAGCATATTTAGCGAGCTTCTGCAATCGCTTATATTGCGCGTGTAACCCCGGGAAGGTGCGTTGGAGAAGCGGGTCACAGTATGAGTAGACAGACGATATAGGAGTATTTCAGAGCGATAAATTCTCGCTAGCAGAAGGCAACGGAATATCCTTGTCCAGTTCGCTTGAGATCGTTATTGGTACTGTAGGAGCCCTGGCTGCGGAACCGATTGTCGTATTTTGGGGATGAGAAAGAAATAGCTGCCTTAGTAATTGCATCGCTGAGGGTTGGGCGCGAGAATCGATAGACAGAGTGCAGATGCCCATGCTGGGCGCATAAACCACGAGCGGGCCTTATCTCGATCCCAATTTTCTCTTCTTGCGGGCGATTGCTGTTACATATCGTTGTCTCATATTACTGCCTCTCCAATGCTACGGAATTGATTGCTGTGGTGCCAACATTCTTTTTATGCCGCATGCGTCACAGGCAAGACTCATTTCACTTCTTCATCACCCGAAGAAATTTCCGTATCCTTTCTGCATTTTTTCCAAGGTCACTCACGCCGACGCGCGATTCAGACCGAATATCGATCCGGCTTCCCGAATTTTGCTGCTTGAGCCTGATAACAATATCGTCCTTGAACCCAAACCAGAAGGTCGTGGCAACAGCTTCAATCCGGCCCGCGTTCTTGTCAGCATCGATGATCTGCCATCCCAGCCGCCTTGCCACAGCAAGAGCTCTTTCGAAGGCTTGATCCGGGGGGACAGTGAGCATGAGCGGGATTATGTCTGGATATGCCTTCCGCTGCAGGACGGCCACCTCCGCTCCCCCATAGACAGGAGAATTCTCATCACTCCTGAGAATCCTTAGGATTGCGACAAACTGCGGGGGATTCTCAGTGTCGGTAGTAATGTCGTGAATCCGCGGGACGCTCTCTGCTACCTGTTTCCAGTGAAGCATTAGACCTGCGAGGAAACCGCCTATGAGGACCCCTAGGAGAGCCCACAGGAAACCTCGAACTATAACGATGCGGAGAGACACTATGAGTCCGATCAGTGATAGGGCCGCTGCTGCGATCCCTCCGTAAGCAGCCCACCGGAGCACCGAGATACCAGTCCAGTAGTTCCATAGCCCATAGCTCGTGCCGGGTCCCGATAGAAGGGCGACAAGACCCGCTATCAGGGCTATGAAAAACCCTGCCCTCGCGATTAAGGATGGCTTGCTTTTTGTTTGCATCGATACGCTCTTCTTCCCTATGATGTCGCCTCGAAATCTCCCCAGTAAGCTGCCGGATGCGTTCCTGAGAGCTCGATGTTATCCGAAAAAGGGTCAATGTCCCCCTTTTTTTCATTATACCGTAAGATTGTGTCGCGGTCAGCAATCGGTTAGCAAAGTGAGAGCCGGGGTAGGAAGATTCAACCTACAATACGTGGACCATAGAACTCGCGAAAACTGCCCGTGCGTAGTTCACTTCTGTCTCGCCTGACCCAACTCCACGGCTGAGCAGGCCACAGTGAAACCAGACTTTAAGAAGGGTTGTTTCTCCGGCGAAAATGATGTGCTGATAGATATGGCAACGAGGTACCGTGCTCAAACGAATCTGATGACAAGAAGACACTTGGGCCAGTTATTTTGTCGTTTCCCCTCTGAAACATCCCATCCCATTGCTGAACTTGCCGGGCATCTCCGCGACACCGTTGATTTCCGCGGGCGGAAACTGTTGAACCTGTTTTTTCTTTTGCTATGACTCGCAGATGATATGCTCAATGCCCATATCCAGTAAATCAGGTGTACTGCTACCACCAACAGATATTGCTAAACGTAGAAGGCCTGGTCTCATTCTCAGGATATCCTTTCTTGATATCTACGCAATAGAGCGGCGATACACAATGCGCCCCTCGCCGGTGTATAATTTATGAAACCATGAAGAGACATCGGCAGGTTGCCGAGACATGATTAGCTGATTGAAGCTCCACGAAAAAGGCAAATGGGGAAACTTTTTATTTTTTACATGCTCTACCGGCTGACCGGGAATCCAGTTATGGCTCTTCTTGTCCTTCTTGCGGTTTATCTGGCGGTGGACAGAGCGTATCTTGGTTTTTTACCTGACCCGTTCAGGGCCTTCAGGACCTCTTCCAGGATTAGAGAACTCCGGCAAGTTGTCTCGATCAATCCTCATGATGGTCGCTCTCTGAAAGAACTGGGCATGTGTTTGGTCGAAAAGGGGAAGTATCAAAATGCAATGCGATTTTTTGCTATGGCAGAAGAGAAAATGTCTGACGATCCCGAGTTCAATTATTATTACGGTATATCCACCGCTCGGGCCGGCGATATCGCCAAGGGAAGGAGACTCTTCGAGCAGGCAGTGACCGCCTCACCCACGTTGAAATATGGAGAGCCCTATCTAATGATGGCAGAGGTTTACGTGGATAACGCGGACTACGAAAGCGCCCTGCCTCTGCTTGAAAAGTTTGAGAGGATCCATTCTTCAAGCTCGAGGGGGTTGTACCGGATGGGACTTGTGAAACTGAAGCTTGGTTCCAGAGAGGAAGGGGTAGAATATCTCAAGAAAGCGATTCAGGTTTTCAAGGCATCACCTTTTTTCAAACGCAGGATGGACAGGAAGTGGGCATGGAAAGCAAGGTTGATCTTAATAGGTAGGTAGGGAGGGAGTTCAATTGCACTGCTGAATAGACACATCTGACTCTATAAGGACTCTGGAACGTCGCTGAACAATAGCAAGATGCCCTCCCTCTCCGAAATCCCGTGCAAAAAATCAACAACATGCTTCTTCAGGCGGGCTGGTATGTCTACAATCTGAAGGATGCTAACATTGCGGTGGGCGGAGTGGTCGTAGGCCCAAAGGAAGGATTCATAAAACTTGACTTCTTTGAGTAAGTGGCCAATATTCCTCCTTTGACGGCGAAATATTTTTCCAAGTATCAAGTTTCTACCCTCATTTTAGTCAGAGCGGGTTTCACAGCAGTTGTCATGTGGCATGGAGAACATCGGCTTATTTATTAATCTTCTCTGGAGCATCGTGCCGTTGATCCTCCCTCTTCATATGCCGACCACTGGTTTTAGTTATTATATTATGTTTGTGCTGAGAAGTATCCGTACCTGCCGTTAGTGGGGTTCTCGATAGCCGCTACCATTTTTCGAAAGGGCTTTTTGCGGTTCCTGTGATGTTGACAGCCGTGTTTGAAAAATGGCATTTCAAGTCGACCTTTGAGAGAAACTATGCCTGGAAAGATGACTCACCCTCTGCGCAGGTGCCGCCATGCCCCTCTTTTTCACCGGTATCTACGGCATTCCCGCATATCGTGCATGCATTGTTCCTTTTGATCCGGACCTTCCTGAATTCCAGATCGAAGGTGTTAAACACAAGCATCTGGGAAACCAGCGGTTTCCCGAAGCCGGTGAGTAGCTTTATCGCTTCAAGAGCCATAATGCAACCCACCATTCCTGAGACGGCTCCAAGAACAGGGAATCCCAGTTCTTCCCACTCAGGGTCATCTTCTGGATACAGACAGTTCAGACAGGGGCTAATTCCAGGTATCACGTTGAACACATATCCTTCCATACCGTTCATTGCAGCTTCCACCATGGGAGTATTCTTTCTCACGCAGGCTTCGTTCAACACTCGCCGTTCAGAGAAATTTGGCCGTGCAGAGAGTGCAATATGCACATCGGCGAGAAGCTCGTCAACGTTCTCCTCCGTTGTCCGTTCATTATAGAGCTCGATCTCCACATCGGGATTAATCTCCTGAATGCTCTTTTTTGCTTGAGCAACCCTGTTTTGTCCTATCCAGCGGTCTCTCATCAGTACCTGCCTGTTCATATTTGAAAGGGTAAGGTTGCCATAATGGGCAAATTTCATTTTCCCGATGCCTGCCACGGCAAGATAGACTGCAGCGGCACCGCCCAGTCCACCTATGCCAGCTACCAGAATCGTTGCATCCTTCAGTCTGCCCTGACGAGTAGGAGTAAAACCAGCCAACATCAGCTGTCTCCGATATCGCTCCAGTTCTCTCTTGCTCAATTGCCTATTCATGACATTTACCCAGCACCTTAGAATGTTCTTTTTGCGTAGTCAGTCTCAAGACGAGATATTTGCCCAAAAAAGCCCGAAGAGCAGGGAGCCCCATGCAATTATTACGACATAGGTAGGAAGCTCAGCCTTCTCCAAAGCCTCAAACTTCTTGAAGATCGTAAACGATAGTCCCATCACTAAAATACTGAAAAACAAACTCCTGCGATTAACAGCGTATACCCTCCTTCATTCTAGCAGATGCATTCGCCCGCCTCAACGCGTCCCGAGCCTTGAACCCTATCTGCATCCGGGAAATCATGGCATTCGTGTTTCACGCGATCATCTCGCAATAGTCCTCCCCAATTTTCGCGTTCAAAGCCTCCAGTTCCATATCTTTGTCCTCTCCGAGGATCCCGAAGGCATCTGCCCTGCATTGTTTGCAGTGGGTCATCTGGGGGATGTATTTTATGCACTCATCGCGCATCTTGTTCACCATCTCACGAGGAGGCCTTTTGAGATCTGTGAATTCCGCCTGGGGAATGAGTGGCAGTACATTCATGATCTCTGCTCCCCTCATTCCGGAAAGCCATGCCACAAGGGGCAGTTCCGTGTTATTTACTCCAGGGATGAATACGCTATTAACCTTGACCATGAATCCAGCGTCAATGGCATTTCTTAGTCCCCGCGCCTGGTTATAGACAAGGCACTCCGCTGCCTCTTTGCCAGTATATTTCTTTCCTCTGTAAGATACCCATGAATATATTTTCTCGGCCGTCTCGGATGATACCGCATTCATCGTAATCGTAAGGCTTCTCACGCCACACTTCATGAGATCTTGGAGCCTGTCAGTGAGAAGAAGTCCGTTTGTGGACACGCAGAGGGTGAGTTCAGGAAACTCCCGGTTGATTGTGCTCAAGACTTCAAACGTGCTATCGTTTGCAAGAGGGTCTCCCGGCCCAGCGATGCCAACGACAGTGATTCGGTCATGCCTATCCACAAGCATCCGCACCCGTTCCACGGCTTCGTGCGGGGTCATGACTTTACTGGTAACGCCAGGCCTTGATTCATTGGCACAATCATATTTTCGCACACAATACTTGCACTGGATATTGCATGCTGGGGCTACGGGCAGATGTATTCTTCCGAATCTGTGGTGCGCTTCTTCTGAGAAGCACGGATGGGTCTTCGCAATATCCGGGCTCTTCTTTCCTTTTATGCTATCGACCTTCAGTGGTATCATGGCTCACCTCACTCTCAAGTTTCCTATCTAGAGAGCAAGATCAATGCCACGTCTTAAGCCCTTGATTTTGCTGCAAGTGCAAGCTAGATCAGCACATAAACGGCAAACACTTCTGTATTTTATCTGACAATTTCGTACGCTTCCCTTTCAAGTCACGTCACGAACAGTTGATTCACCTATCCGCACTCATAATTCAATATGGAGATGGCATTTCTTCGTACAGGCCCTGGAACATGCCTCACAGCCGATGCAATTGCCCGGATTGACAACAGACATCACCTTATTGCCCATATCGTCGCCGAACTCATCTTCTCCCTCAAAGGGCTTTTCGATAAGTTCAAGTACCTCTCTGTCGCAGACCTTGTAGCAGCGGCCACAGCCGATACATTTGTTCACATCGATTGATTCGATGAACCGAGGGGACCATGTCCGTCCTCCGCGAGTGTATCCTATGATTGCCATACAGTTTCTCCTTTCAGGGTAAGACAGGTTGAGGCTGAGTTTAAGGAAAGGAAAGACGAAGCGTCTTCTTTCCCTTTCCCTCAATTTATGTTCTTATCCCCACCTAGTTTTTTTCTAAGCGATTGCCTCTTTGTCGGTCTCTCCGGTTCTGACCCTCACAGCGCTGTCGATGGGTGAGACAAAGATCTTTCCGTCACCCGCCCTGCCGGTCTGATTAACCTTAATAAGAGATTTCACAATCTCTGTAACTGCGTCATCCGGCACAACAATGGTGAGCAGCCTCTTAGGGACAAAGAGTGCCACCTTGGGCAGAGTATGCTCAAGTGCATAGGATGAGGGTGTCGGAGTGAGTTTGACTGCGGTGCAAAAGCTGTCAGGCATTTCCGAGTCCATCTCTGCACACATCGCGCCCTTCTGCCTCCCTCGTCCCTCAACGCTCTGGATAGTTAAGGATGGATATCCCAACTCTTCCATTACCTTCTTTGCCTCGGGAAGTTTGTCCCTTCGTATGATTGCCGTAATCTCCTTCATAGCGCAGCCTCGCCGGTCCTGACTGTATATGCAGCCTCCACAGGGCTGACAAATATCTTTCCGTCGCCAATGAAACCGGTTCTTGCCTTGTCCTTGATGATGGTGATCACTTTGTCAGCATCCTCAGTTGCCACAACAGTCATGATCATGACCTTTGGCAACTCATCGTAGTGCATAGGCCCAACAGTGAGTCCTTTCTGTTTCCCACGTCCAAACACCGGTACCTTGGTGAGTGACGGGAACCCTGCGCCTTCAAGGGCAAGTACCACTTCCTGTTCCTTTTCAGGCCTGATAAAAGCTCTAATCATCTTCATTTTTTCCTCCTTTGTTTGTCTTGCCTTTTATGGCTTCTTCCCACCTATAGGCAGGGTTTCATCCTAACCTGAACTCTTCCCGTGGAGTGCTTTTTTAAGCCACGGAGGAGGTGAGGTCTTGATGGTCTCAAATAGCTTCTCGAGAGATTCCTCTATTGAAACGACCTGCTTCACCTTGATAGGCATGACGCCTTTTTTTATAAGGCGCGATGCAGAGGGACCGCCGATTTCGGTGAGATAGATTATTTTGCAGTCCGCCAGCTTATTGACTTTCTTCTCCACCAGGTCGTCGTGCGTTTTCCCCATGCCCTTTGTCTCCTCGACAGCGGCGTCCCTGCCGTCAGCGAACTTCCGCATTTCGACGAAATGGTAGCCTTCACGGTTGAGGTTATAAATGGCAAACGTGCCTGCCCTCCCGAAATGTTCGTCTACCAAGACACCGTTTGTTGTTGCAAATGCCACTTTCATCGATGCACCTCCTTTGCGAACAGAGTGGCTGCTTCCTGTATAAGGGAGGCAGTCCCCCTGTATCCGATGGTTAATTTGTTCGTATTACCAAAGATCTTGTACACAGGGAATCCTGCCTGGAGGAGCGGAACCCCCAGGTTTTCTGCCGTATCTTCAGCATGGGAATTCGATATAAGCAGATCGAATGCGCCTTCAATCGAAGAAAGGTCACCGATAATCACGCGGCCTGCAGGGATATGCTCCACAGCTCCTGATGCAGTAGGAACTATGCCCAGAGGTATTTCGCCACACATCTCGGTTATCCATTGTGATGTCTGGAGTAAGTGGTCCGGTTCCAGGGCAATGCAAACCCTTTTCTTCGCAAAGACAAAATGGGCGTCGCGCATGGTGTCGACAAGGATACGCCTCTGTCTTTGGTAGCGCGAGGGCACAGGTCTGCCGCTCAGCAGGCCCAGTGTCTCCATGAAAATGTCGGTATCCTTAATGCCTGCGATGCCTTCACACACCCGGTATTCAATGCCGAATCGCTCTTTTAATGATTGTGCAGCGGGCTCCATGCTCATCCCGATTGCAATGGTGAATTCTGATGAGCCCAGAGAGATGATATCCCGTATCTCGGTGCCCCCTATTGCAAGGGGTGATATTCCCAGCCTGCTTCCGTCAAGTGAGGAAAGATCTGGCAGTATGACCGGCCTGAGACCAAACGACTCAGCTATTTCCCTCAGCTCAAGGAAATCCGCAGGCGTCAGGTGCGAGCCTGCAAGGATATTGACCTGCCCTCTTGTGAACGGCAGCGGCTGGTGCGGGGCTTCGGCAATGCCCAAGAGCGAAGAGACGGCCTTGCAGTAACCTGCCTCAATCCCCCCCTCATAGTCAGGGGTAGATACGTAGAGCACTCGTGTGCCTGAGAGGTTGGCATTGAGTTCTCTCACGGATGCTGCAACATCGTCGCCCTTCACCTCGGTAAGACCAGATGTCAGAACACCGATCACGGCCGGCCGGTTTTTATCAATGAACCCTTGAACGGTTTTTGACAAATTCTCATCGCTTCCCATAACCACATCCTCTGCGAAGAGCTTGGTGCTTGCAAGGGCTATTGGCTCCCTGAAATGTTTTGTGAGGAGCACCTTCGCCAGGAATGTGCAGCCCTGAGCTCCATGGATGATGGGGAGAGCATTGTGCACCCCCTGGAATGCTACTGCAGCGCCTATGGATGCAGAATGCTTCAGAGGGTTAATAACAACGCGGTTATTCCGAGCATGGCACTTAATGTTTGGCGCATCGAGTGTCCCCTCAGGCATTTTTTGTGCTTTGAGCCCTCTTCCCTCCTCCTTATTCCCTTCGTAGAAATGTATGCTTTTGCTGATCTGCTCCGCAAGGTTGACCAAGCCGTCGTAGCCCGCGTAGGCAATATGCCTTTCTTGATTTACATCAACAAACGGATACCCTTCTTTTATGGCGAGGTACTGGTTCCTGCCCCCTGCGACCAGAATGTCTGCATTCCGCTCTATCAGCAGTTTTTTGAGGTTTTTCGGCGTTACGTCTTCCACAAGGGGCGCATTCGGGCCGAGGATCTCCTTCATCTTATTTTCGTCCTCAAAGGTACTTTTCTTTGTCCCCACAGCGACAATCTCAATACCGAGGTCCAAGAGAGCTGAAATGAATGACCAACTCTTCACCCCGCCCGTGTAGAGCACCGCCTTCTTGCCTCTCAGGTGCCGGTACGGCAGAATCTTCTTCTCAAGGGCCAGCTCCTCTGTCCTGATCACCTCTTCAATGTTTTCCTGTGTCTTGCTGTCCCACGCAGCATGTTCTATGCCCTTTGCCGCAATTGCCCTCAATGCCTTTGCCATTTCGGTTTTTCCGAAAAAGGAAACTTCAACATAGGGTATGCCGTACTTCTTCTCCATACCTTTGGCAATATTGATGAGTGCCCTACTGCATACAACGACATTCAGACGTGCCTTATGCGCATAGGTGATCTCTTCAAAAGTTGAGTCCCCAGTGATCCTTGAAAGCACCCTGAACCCTGCTTCCTTCAGCACCGGCTCGATCAACCAGAGGTCGCCCCCAATGTTGTACTCTCCGATGAGGTTGATATCGTGGTCCGAGGTGCTCTTCGTTATGCCCGTGCCGATAACGTGATCAAGCAGTACTTCGCCAGCTATCCTGTTGCCAAGGTTTTTGGGACCCACAAAGCCAGGTGCATTGACCGGAATGACAGGGATACCGAGTTTTTGTTCGGTCTTCCTGCAGACTGATTCCAGATCCTCTCCAATAAGGCCACTGATGCAGGTTGCATGCACAAAGATTGCCTTCGGGTTAACTGCTTCATACGCTTGGTGTATTGCGTCATAGAGTTTTCGCTCAGCTCCGTAGACAATATCCATTTCTCCCATGTCCGTAGTAAATCCCATCCTGTGTAGGTTTCCCTTTGTGGAAAGGGTTCCTCTCCCTTCCCACGAGTTGCCACAGCAGGCTATGGGGCCGTGGACAATGTGGGCGGTATCTGCAATGGGCTGGAGAACGATCATTGCTCCGTCAAAGGCGCACGACTCTCCTCCCCGGGATCTGCATATCTGGTCTTTCTTCTCCGCACCACACCCGCTTGTTATAAGCCTATCCACATTGCCTATCATCTCAGTATCTCTTTCGTCTTTCCCTGTTCTTTTGCTGATATGCGTTCTTGCGAAGCAACCTTCTACGTTCCTACCTAATTACATCAAAGCTGGTCGTATCAATCGTCTTCCTGTCCATCTCGTCAAGAATCGTATTCACCACCCAGTTCACCAGATTGATCACACCCTGATAACCGATGATCGGATACCGGTGCAGCTGATGCCGGTCAAAGAGCGGGAAGCCGATCCTGATGAGCGGCGTGCCTGTGTCTCGCCAGAGGAACTTCGCATAGGAATTTCCAATCAAGAAGTCAACAGGCTCCGTGAACAGCAGGGACCTGAGGTGCCACATATCCTTATTGATATGGACCTTACCTTCTGCGCCGAAGGGGCTTTCGCTCAGGAGCGCAGTGGCCTCCTCCTCAAACTTCTTGTCCCCATTGGTACAGACGATATGAATCGGCATTGCCCCCATCTCGAGAATGAAACTGATCAGGCCAAGGAGCTGGTCCGGGTCGCCCACAAGCGCAACCCTCTTGCCATGCACATACGCGTGAGAGTCGATCATGGCGTCCACTGCACGGCCACGCTCGTCATCGATCTCCTGGGGTACTGGTTTGCCCGTGATCTTACTCAGCTCTTCAAAGAATCTGTCCGTGTTTTTCACCCCGATCATGGGCATCATTGAAACCTGCTGCCGCCACTCCTTCTGGATGTAATCCATGGTTTTCAGGGTCGAGTATTTCTGGAGCGCCACGGTAGCAGTTGCATTGATAGAGTCAGCAGCGTCCATAAGAGGCGTCCCGCCAGGATAAAGCTTGTACTCGCCGGTGTTTGGAGAGTCAAAGGAAGCGCTTGCATCAGAAAGGAGCGTGAAGTCAACACCCATAGTCCTCATGAGCCTCTTGATCTCATGATAGTCCCCGGTATAGGTGTCGAACCCCATGATAATGTTGACTTTGCCGTTCGGCTCCTTCTTCTTCCCCGAGGTAATTGCGGTGAGGATGCCCTTCATCATGACATCGTATCCTGTGATGTGTGAACCCACGAAGCTCGGGGTATTGGCGAATGGCACAAGAAGATCCTTCGGGATAAGTTCCTTCTCCCGAGCAGTCCTGATATACGCATTGAGATCGTCACCCATCACCTCTGCCATGCAGGTGGTGCAGACCGAGATCATCTTCGGCTTATAGAGCGTGTAGGCGTTCTCAATGCCTTCGAGCATGTTGTTTAGTCCGCCGAAAACTGCCGCGTCCTCAGTCATGGATGTGGACACCGCCGCCACGGGCTCCTTAAAGTGCCTGTTCAGGTGGCTCCTGAAGTACGCAACACATCCCTGGGCGCCCTGGACAAAAGGCAGAGTGCCGTCGAATCCCGAGGAGCAGAAGATTGCGCCCAGGGGCTGGCATGCCTTTGCGGGGTTGATCTTGATATTTTGCCGCTTGAAGTTGAGCTCCTTGTACTCCTCGGTCTTGGTCCACTCAGCAATTTCATTTACCTTGTCTGCCGGATAGGGATCCTCGAACTCCTTCTTGCCTTCAAACTGCTTGCGGTATTCTTCTTCTCGAAACAGTTCGTTGTGGTCTTTTATTTTCAGTTTCATCTCTTCCTCCGTATCAGCTTCCACGTCGGGCTGTTGACCGTCATATCCATATCCCGCGCGAAGACCGGGAACCCGTCAAATCCGTGATAAGGGCCGGAATAATCCCATGAATGCATCTGCCTGAAGGGCACGCCCATCTTGTGATAGGAGTACTTTTCCTTGATGCCCGCGCCTACCATGTCCGGCTTCAGCATCCGGGTGAACTCCTCGAGTTCGTAAAGAGTTGCGTCATCCATAATCACTGCTCCTTCCTTCAGTTCAGGATAGGTCCGGTTGTAGTCATCGTTATGGCCGAATTCGTATCCTGCAGCAACGACTTCCATGCCAAGGTCTTCATAGGCGCCAATGGTATGCCGTGGCCTCAGGCCGCCCACATAGAGCATCACCTTTTTGCCTTCCAGCCTTGACCGGTACGTCTCGATCACTTCGTTCATCTTAGGCTTGTACTTCTCGATCATCTTCTCCGCGTTCTCCTTGATGGTGTCATCGAAATAAGAAGCGATTTTCCTCACGCTCTCATAGATCTTGGTCGGGCCAAAGAAGTTGAATTCAACCCAGGGAATGCCATACTGCTCCTCCATATGCCTGCATATGTAGTTCATGGAGCGGTAGCAATGAATGAGGTTCAGCTTTGCCTTGTGCGCGATGCCGAGCTCGTTCACTGATGCATCACCAGTCCACTGAGCGATGACCCGCAGGCCCATCTCCTCAAGCATCTTCCGTGATGCCCAGGCATCGCCGCCGATGTTGTAATCACCGATAAGTGCCACGTCGTACGGGGTTGTTTTTTCAAGCTTGCCTTTGCCGAGAACATAGTCTCTTATTGTGTCGTTAGCGATATGATGGCCGAGGGACTGGCTTACTCCCCTGAAGCCCTCGCAACGCACCGGCACGATAGGCATCTTGAATTCCTTTTCGACCTTTTTTGATACAGCTTCAATGTCATCGCCGATGAGCCCGACAGGACATTCCGAAAGGATACCGAAACTTTTTGCAAGCGGAAAGAGATCGTGCAGTTCATGGAGCGCTGCATCAAGGTTCTTGTCGCCGCCGTACACAATGTCCTTTTCCTGGAAGTCTGTGGTGATATGCATCGTGCCAAACGTGTCGATCCCGGTCTGGCCGTTGTAGTAGTTCCTGCGTGCCCACCAGCTATACTGGCCGCATCCGATGGGGCCATGGCTGATCGTGATCTGATCCTTTACCGGGCCCCAGACAACACCTTTTGCCCCCGCATAAGCGCAGCCTCTGACAGTCATGACGCCGGGCCGGGACTTGACATTCGACTTTACCTTGCAGGTGCTGCAATTGCCCGACGGGTCATTAGCTGCAAGGTGCTTTCCCCTGTCCTTTTTTGCCTTCTCCGGATATGCATCCAGAACTTCCTCTATTATTTTTTGGGTGTCTTTAATCGCAGTGCTCATTGTCTCCTCCTTATATTAAGAAGGGTTCAAGGATTCGAGGATTCAAGTGAAAAGAATTAAAATCTCAAACCCTGGACCCTTTTGGCCCCTCTAGTTCATACCACTGCTTCTTCGCTTTCCATGATGCCGAAGTCCATCAGCAACCGCTCCAGCTCGTCCATCGATATCGGTGTGGGTATAACGAAGTTCTTGTTCTCAGCGATCTTCTTGGCAAGCGCGCGGTACTCGTCTGCCTGCGGATGATCGGGAGCGTACTCAATCACGGTCTTCCTCCTGAGCTCTGCGCGCTGGACTTCATTGTCTCTCGGCACAAAGTGGATCAGCTGAGTGCCAAGCTTACTTGCCAACTCCGCGATGAGTTCATACTCTTTATCGGTCTTGCGCGAGTTGCAGATAAGGCCGCCAAGCCGCACGCCGCCGGTTTGAGCATACTTGAGCACGCCGCGCGAGATGTTATTGGCAGCGTACATGGCCATCATCTCTCCTGAGGTGACGATATAGATCTCCTTTGCCTTTCCTTCCCTGATCGGCATGGCGAATCCGCCGCAGACCACGTCCCCAAGTACGTCGTAAAACACGAAGTCCGTGTCATCACCGTATGCACCGTTCTCTTCCAGAAAATTAATGGCCGTGATCACGCCGCGGCCGGCGCAGCCAACACCGGGCTCGGGACCGCCGGACTCCGCGCACTTGATGCCCTTAAATCCGTGCAGCAGCACCTCGTCGAGTTGAAGGTCCTCCACCGTGCCCCTTTCCCGGGCCATGTCCATGACTGTGTTCTGCGCCTTCCGGTTGAGAATGAGGCGCGTAGAATCCGCCTTCGGGTCGCAGCCTATGATCATACATTTGTATCCAGCCTCAGCGAGTGCGGCGACCGTGTTCTGGGCTGTTGTTGACTTGCCAATTCCGCCTTTACCATAAATTGCTATCTGTCTCATCATTTCCTCCTCCCGGATTTACGTAGATTCTGCCGTCCTCTGAAGCAATTGGCATGCCAGGAGTAAAAGCTTTTTAAGAACAAGGTGTTATCAGAGACAGCTGTTTGATACATGTTACGTAATTGTTTCTGATGAAACATTATTGTTATTCATAACTGTTTTAGAGCAGACTTCCTCCGAGAGGGAACAAGGGGAAACATTCTGAAAACACTATTTCAATCTAAAGAGACCGGGGTTGTGAAAAAAGATTGCACGGCGAAGCAGTTTGAGCTGCTAAGAAAAAAAGATTTTTATTGAATCCCACTTCCATTCTGTTTACCACAAGAAGAAACAGTCTTGCACTATCGCGCCTGATCTCAACAGCAGTGAAAAAAGAGGTTACACACTCCCTCTCCTCCTTTCTTGGCCAGCAAAGTGCGGTACGTGCGTACAGAAGCCTTGAAATCACCCCATCATCAAGGAATTAGCTGCAAGAATATGTTGAAAAAAACATACCATTGTTCAGTTTTTCCTGACCGTCTTTTTTTGAACCCATGCTTCGATGCTATACTAAATGAAAGTACTTCAGTAAACTTTTTTTTTGCAGCTCCGAATATTATGAGTGAGGAGGATTCAGCCATGAAGGTGGTCGTCGTCGGTGCAACGGGAACGATAGGCAGGGCGGTCGTACAGGCTATCGGGAATCGTCACGATGTGATTCCGGTCAGTTTCAGCAAATCTGCGATCAAGGTTGATATCGCGGACAAGACATCCATCACAAAGATGTTCGTGACGCTAGGACGAGTCGACGCCGTGATCAGTACAGCGGGACTCGCGAAGTTCGCTCCCCTGAACTCGCTTACAGATGCAGACTTTGCACTGGGCCTGGACAACAAGCTGATGGGACAGGTGAACTTGGTGCGCTTGGGCATAGATCACATAAACGACGCGGGATCATTTACGCTGACAAGTGGTATATTAAGTCGTAAACCCGTGAAGGGCTCTTCTGCAATCAGCTTGGTAAATTCGGCTCTTGAGGGCTTCGCCCGTGCTGCTGCGTTGGAAATGCCGCGCGGTATTCGCATTAACGTCGTAAGTCCCAATTGGGTAACAGATACGCTCAAGGCCTTCAAAATGGATCCATCGATCGGAACCCCCGTTGAGGTGGTTGCTCACGCCTATGTGCAGGTCCTCGAAGGCCTCATGAACGGTGAGGTGCTCGATCCAGTTGAGTAGGCATTTTGCAGCGTAAGGATAAAGAATTGTCCCAGATGCTTAATGCGATTGAAGGGGCATCGAAGAAATTAAAGAGGGGGTCCGATGCACAGAAAACGTACTCAAGGGTCGGACAGGCAATCCGATAACGCATCCGGCATTTACTGCTTCATGGATATGGTGGCCAGGGAGGCTGAAGAATATGCCGCAGATCACACAACGCCCATGTCGGCGTTACTCGAAGAAATCGAATACTTTACCCTGACAAGGACGCCCTATCCCAATATGGTCACCGGACGGGTCGAAGGCCGTTTCCTGCAGATAGTTGCTCAACTGTCCGGAGCTCAGCACATTGTCGACATAGGCACCTTCACCGGCTACTCGGCCCTCGCCATGGCCGAGGTCCTGCCCGATGATGGTAAAATCCTGACCATTGAGCATAATGCAGATCATGCTAAGGTCGCGCAGGATTTCTTCGACCGCAGTCCCAACGGCTTTAAGATCACCCTGCGCATGGGGGAGGCCCTGGAAATCCTGAAGACCCTGCCGAATGCAAACACCGATCTCGTCTTCATTGATGCCGATAAACAAAACTACAGTGCCTATTACAGCGAGTCCATGCGGATTGTACGAACCGGCGGCTTGATACTTGCCGATAATGCTCTGTGGTACGGCAGGGTCTTCGATCCCAAGGATGAAGAAAGCCGGGCGATGGCAGACTTCAATGAACTGGTGAAAGCGGATAACCGGGCTGAGAAGTTGTTTCTCACTATCCGTGACGGGCTTTATTTGATTAGGAAACGTAGGAGCAATAAAACAACCCCATCTTGATCAACCTTGAAGTGTTTGTACAGGATGGCCCGGGAGGAGTCGAGACGGCGTGCGCCTCCCAAGGTTTCCTCCCGAAACCAACGGCGTCGCCAAGATGCATATACTCCCTCATCTTCGAAAGTTTCCTAGAAACTGCTTCGGCGTTATTATCCTGATACCCATATAGTCCTTTAAAGCGAGCCTTCCCCCGTTATCACATTTCAAACCGGGATAAACCGTTAGGAGAGTCTCCCTAATCGCGCTGTTCCTGCGAACCGACCGGTATCGGAGGCCGCACCATCTAAAAGGTACGTCCGGAAATTCGCATGCTCCGGTTCTGCCCCTCAGTGCGGGTGACAGCCACTAGTTCAACCTTCCATAATAAGGAAAATCGAACATGACTTAAGCGTGACATCCCATCTCAAGGATGCAGTTGCCCGAAGGTCTCACAGCGCGAAATACAAGAGTAAGCATTAAGAAGAGACAGGAGTGTGAGAGGCTATGCATCTGCAAATTTTTGGTAACACCTTTTGACAGAATATCATTTTTTTATTGACATAGATACTTCCATGTTTTAAACTTTTAAGGCTTTTGATCAAACAATGAGGCATGCAAAAGGAGGCGATGGTAATGGACGTTGGCCGAAGTAGTCATAGTAGTGACGGCAAAGGATTGATGGGACGGATGCTTGCGTGTTCATTACCCACCTCTAACCCGCCTCTCTTCTGACACGCGTTCTATCCTAACTCCTCTGTAAAGAGTCCTCCTGTTCGGTTTTTTGCCTACCTGTTTGTTTCTTATGTTGACCAGGAAAACGCAGGAGGTGCGTGTCGTGTTTTACTTCTACAATGTGCCCGGGAGAGTAAGGATCATCAGTGAGGCTATCAAGAGAACTCCTCAGGTTGCGAACGAAGTGAGGAAGGGGTTGACCACGCTTGCAGGCGTCTGCATGTTGCATATCAATCTGATTACGGGCAGCATCCTCATTCATTATAATCCAAAGACTCTCGCTTCCGAGTGTGGCTCGCCTCTATCTGTGCAAGCTCTTCCCCCTATCCGGGGAAACAGAGGAGGTCGAAAAGGGC
>Ga0187856_1001349_pt1 | contig 19603 bp, 16 predicted proteins | sample June2016WEW_8_40_FD_132443 | JGI IMG/M metagenome (GOLD analysis project Ga0187856, IMG submission 132443) | Peatland microbial communities from SPRUCE experiment site at the Marcell Experimental Forest, Minnesota, USA - June2016WEW_8_40 | ecosystem: Environmental > Terrestrial > Soil > Wetlands... | reverse complement strand
CGCAAAAGGCTGATGTTGGCATAATTTGCGCCAAGTCTCACGTGATTTTCATCTCCCTCTGGTTACATGCTCAGTGGCGGGCCGTCCTTCGGCGTCGTCACTAGTCCAGTCATCTGAACCTAGGAGGAGAATCGATGAGAATCCACCCAATCCGGCTTGGTGTCGTCGGGGCAGTGATCGCCTCAGGCAGCTTTCTGTTCGCCATGTCGGCCGGAGCGTCGACATCGGCTTCACCCGCGAACATCACACAGTTCCAGCAAAAACTGGAGCAACAGCTCACGTTCCGCGTGAACCAGCTCCAGGTACTTTCCACTGACGTGACAAAGGCAACCTCACTTACCCCGAGCGACGCAAGCACGCTTGCCGCTCGACTCACGGCGGCTACCGGGAACATCACCGGCCTTCTTGCACAGGTGAAGACGGACACGACGATGGCTGAGCTAAAGGCGGCCCAGAAGTCGATGATCCAGGGAAACCGGGTTTTTGCTGTGCTGACGCCACAGGTGTTTGAGGTAATAGAAGCCGACACCGTCGCCGCGCAAGCAGCGACCTTGCAATCGGGTGAGGCGGCGTTGCTAGCGGAGATCGACACGCTGCAGGGTCAACCGGGATATGCAAATGCGCTCAAGTATGACACCGCGTACGTTGCTGAGGTCAACCTGGCTGCAGCAAATTCCGCACACGTCTCAACAGTTGTAATCACGCAGCTGCCGCAGGACTTTCCTGGTGACACGCACGTCTTCGTCAACGCGAACCATCAGCTCCTCGCCGCTGACATCGCGCTTGCCCGGGCCAACTACAACGCCAGCGTCATCGGCCTGTCATCAGGCGGTTACACAGGGTCCTGAGAGCCAGTAACCACTTAAACCAACTATCTGCACCGCTAAGGCGCCAAGATGGTGTCATCGGGACAAATGAGATGAGCAAACAGCGATCACGAGTGCTCGTTGTCGACGACGAAGAGGGAATTCTTCGAGCGGTCGGCCGGGCGCTCGTGATCAACGGTTACGACGTGGAGACGGCCGCGGACGGTACGACCGCCATCCACTCTTTGATGGCTCAGGCCCCGGACGTAGTCGTCCTCGACGTGTCCATGCCAGGTGTCGACGGCCTTGAGGTCTGTCGCCGATTGCGTAAGGCGGGGGACAGGACACCGGTCCTCATGCTCACCGCGCGCGAGGGCGTCGACGACCGCGTCGCCGGGCTCGACGCCGGGGCAGACGACTATCTGGTCAAGCCATTCGCCCTCGAGGAGCTTTTGGCGAGGCTTCGCGCACTGCTCCGGCGTGCCGGCCCGACCGAGGCGAGCGAAGTCTTGGGCTATGGCGACCTTTCCCTCGATCTCGGATCAAGGGAGGTTCGTCGTGCAGGTCGAGAGATCGAGCTCACTCGCACGGAGTTCCTTCTCCTCGAGCTCTTCTTGCGGCACCCGGGTCGGGTTCTCACGCGCCAGGTGATCTCTGCGAACGTCTGGGACTACGACTTCGGTCCGGCCTCGAATTCGCTTGACGTCTACATCGGTTACCTGCGTCGAAAGACCGAGTCACAAGGCGAGAGCCGCCTTATTCAAACAGTCCGCGGCGTCGGATACGTCCTTCGGGAATGAGTTCGTTCGGCGGGGGACCCCTCGAGACCCGTGGAGGCTGGCTTGGCGGAGGGGGCCGAGCGGCGAGACTTCAAGTGCGTTCGCGCGTCGCTCTCATCACCACACTTGCTGTCGCTGTCGCAGTCATCTTGGTTGCCGCTAGTGCATATGTCGTATTTCGCCACGACCTGCTTGACACGGTCGACGGCACGCTCACAAGCCAGGCCGAGACGCTAAACAACGCGCGCACGCAAGGCGGCCTCCGCGCCGCGCTCGATCTCTTGTTTAGCCCGCCATCCTTGCTCGCTAACCAACCCGCTGAACAGGTGGTCGAAGCCAATGGACTGGTCGTCACTCCCTCACACAGCTCAACTCAGCTTCCCGTGACCGCGAAGGTGCGCGCGGTCGCGGCCGGCAAGGCCAACGGCTATTTCACGAGCACGACTGTCGGTTCGGTACCCGTGCGCGAACTGGTGACTGGCTTCGGCAAGGGCCTTGCTCTCGAACTCGTCCAACCGGCGCGGAACGACGAGCTCGAGCGCCTGGCCGTCGCACTCGCGCTTGCAGCAGCCGCCGGAGTCGTCCTCGCTCTGCTTCTCGGAACCGCTATTGCGGGGCTTGTTCTGCGACCGGTACGACGGTTGACCGCCGCAGCGGAGAGCCTCGCCACAACCCGAGACTTTGGAACGCGGATCCCAGTTGAGGGCCGCGACGAACTCAGCAGACTCGCAGTGAGCCTCAACACGGTCCTGGCCGCGCTGCAGAGCTCCCAGCTCGCTCAACGCCAGCTCATCGCCGATGCCTCGCATGAGTTGCGAACACCACTGACGAGTCTCCGGACCAACGTCGACATTCTGGCCGGCCGCATCGAGATCGATTCCAAGGCGAGAACGCAACTCCTCGAGGACGTGGTCGAGCAGCTAGACGGGCTGGGTCGCCTCGTTGGCGATTTGATCGAGCTTGCCCGGCAGGAAGGAACGCTCGAACTATCCCGGCACACAGACGTCGTTGCATTCCACGATGTCGTCACAGACGTCCTCGCAGACATGCGGCGCGACCCGCGTGTCGACATCAACGACAGTGTCGTTCCCGTGTTTGTTCGCGGGGTACGCAACGACCTCGCTCGGGTTGTGGCGAACCTCGTGAGCAACGCCACGAAGTGGAGCCCACAAGGCACCGTAATCGAGGTCAGGCTGAGCGTTGACTCGGCGGCGGCGGTCCTTTCGGTGACCGACAAGGGGCCGGGGATTGCGGCAGAGGATCTTCCGTATATCTTCGACCGGTTCTATCGCGGTTCCACTGAGCGCAAGGTGCCAGGATCGGGCCTAGGCCTGGCGATCGTCCGGCGAATCGTCGAGGTCCACGGCGGCGAGGTTGGCGTCGTCACTTCCACTCTCGCCGAAGGGTCTTGCTTCGAAGTGCGGCTGCCAATCGCCAATCCGTAGATCGGGGAAGAGGCAGCCTGTGGAGTTCTTGAAGGATTAACTCCTCGAGTTGGCCGGCGCCCCTTCGACTCCGCCACTTGGGCTCTCACAAGCGCTGGGCAACAGCGTGTGCCCTGACCTGCTCAGCTTGGAGACAGCCTGTCAGTTTCGACCATGGAAGTTGCGCGCGCAGCCACTCGGGCCACATGAGCGAAGCTTCTCGCGGCGACGAGTTGCGAACCTTCCAGCGGTCGATCCGGCCCAATTTGGCACTAGTCAGCCGATTCGCGATCCTTCACTTCTGGCTTTCCGACGAGTGCTGAAGGAAGTACCCGATGCTTCTTACACACTCGCAGTCGGCGGTCTGGCTGCGGTGCTGCCGGGTGCGCGACGGGTCACACTTTCCGGGGTCGGGCACACGGCAGCCGACAGGGGTTGCCTGGTTCTCCGATGTTGCCGCGTGGATCGATCGCGTTCACGGGATCGTCGCCGACGTAGCAGTAGCCCTGCTGAGTCTGCTGTACCAGTGGGTCCACGCTCAGGAATGTCCTGTGGCCGGGTCGTAGTAGCGCCCTACTAAGCCCGGATCCACCGAAAGACATTGCTGATCACCCATATGGGACTGAACGAGATGGTGTGCCCCTGAGCCGCCGTCGAGGGACCTGACGGGCACCTTCACGGTTGCGGCGGGGCGCGTTCGAATAGAGAGTCACGAGGACATTTGTCTGCTGGCGCCGGCGCAGGGGGCGGGGACGCCGTCATCACCCATGGTTCAAGTGCGCAGGCAGATGCCCGGCTGAGGAATGGATCGCAACTTGGCGAGCATCCTCGTGAAGCTCTCCGCCCACGGCCAGTCTTTCGGGAGGTGAAGGGTGTTCCTGCCGCCAGAGGTGGTCATGCGACCCGGCAGGCTCAAGAGGCGCGTGCGAAGGGTCTTGGTGGTCATGGTCGGAGCGTCTCGGCCGAGGCCGATGCGGCCGAGGTAGCGACCGAGGTTGTGGGCGATGACGTTGAGGATCGTCCAGGCGGCATTGGCGCCAAAGCGCCCCGATGGCAAGTGGTTGAGACCGACGCCGTACTTCAGGTCCCGGATGACGTCCTCGACGATGGCATGTCGGCGGTGGTCGGCCTCGAGCTCGATCATCTCGCCGGGCCGGTTCGTGATGAAGGCGTGGTAGTCGTAAGCGGCGAACAGCGCCAGCTGGCTGCCAGGGGTGGGCTTGACCCGTCGCACGATCAGGCGCACCTCGGGGTGCTTGTCGGAAAAGGGCCGATAGGAGGTCTCGGCCACATCAGCGCCGTCGCCGATCCAGTACGAGATGGGCGCCCAGTCCTTTTTCAGCAATGGCCGCGATCACCTTGTGGAGTCCTTGGAAGAGCTTCACTGAGATAGAGAAGCTCACCTGAGCCTTGCGACAGGCCTCGGTGACGTTGCTGTTGTAAAAGCCCGAGTCGGCTCGAAGCACCATCGGGCCGATAGCCCCCGCCCGCCGCACGCGGTTGAACACCTGGGTGAGAAAGCTTGCGGCTCCGCGGCCGGTGTAGGCGTTGCCGCCGCGCAGGCGGACACCTACAACCTCGTCGCAGCCGGCCACGCTGGCGACAAGGGGGTGGTAGCAACGCACCCTCGTGTGCCCGAAGCGGGCGCCCTCTTGGCGAGCCCGTAGGTCTCACAGATCGTCGAGTCCACGTCCAAGGTGACCGGGCCCTCGCCAGGTCCGGCGCCTGCTGCCCACGCCCGGCAAATCAGCTCATCGAGCACGCGGTCGAGCTGGGCTACGTGTCCCCAGGTGAACGATCTCAGGAACGTCCCGAGCGTGGAGGGCGCCCGCACACCGTGCCCGAGCACCTCTGGCGTGGCGGCCACCCGCATGCGGTCGGCGTCGTCGATGCAGTCTCCGCCCGAGAGCGCCGAGTGGACGAGCGTCATGGCCTTCAGCCCGACGTTGGCCCTCCCAGCACCAGTTCCAAGATCGACGTAGTCATCGAAGAGCTCGCGGAGTCCGAGATGCTGAGCAAGGCTCGCCACCTCGATCAGCCCGGCGTTGGCAACGGCATGGTCGTAGTCGAAACTCACCTGGATCCGGTCCAGGGTGTGCGAAGATGAGCGCATCGAAATAGTGCCTTCTGCTTGGGCGGATGGTTTGGTTCGTCAAACCCCATCCTTCCCTGTCGGAAGGCACTTTTCGCGGATACTCAGCTGAAGCTAAGCCTCGAACGCCTTATTTTTCGGTGGATCCGGGCTAAGACAGCGGTCACGAGCGCGCCACGTCCGTCGCCAGCTGTCGCCGCGGCCGTGTCGGTCCAGAAGACCGGATAGGCGAATCAGACCGATAAGGAATCGCCGAGCGAGCCAGATCCAGCAGAGCAGTCCTGTACCGTCGCTGGCGCAATCGGCCCGAAGGCGTCATCGCCGCGATGTGCACACGTGGTCCCGTCCTTTCCGAGAGGTTCCCGACGCCGGGAGTCTCCGCGGCGACGTGCTCGCCCTGCTGCGCAGGATGTCGGAGCGACTGATGAAATCGAGCCTGAGATCGTCGCGGCATGCTCGGTGACTATTTCGCTGACGCCGCGCTGTTCTCTCGCCCCCAATACCAAGTGCTCCACATTGGTGCAGGAGTCATGGCCACCACCCTCAAGCGCGCCGCGGATCGCGGTACTTGTCGATCACGGTCGGAAGCTTCAGGATCCTCCAGTCAGATGTCTGGTCGAACCGGTAGTTGAGTGCCCAGATGCTGTTCGGGGCGATCGGGCACATGGCCGGCCTTCAACCCCAGCGGGGACGAGATCGCGAGAAGTCACGCAAGAAGGCCCGAAGGGCGAGCTCGTAATCGCTACGTGTTGGCCCGGGAGGCGCTGGCTAGAGCGGGACTGGCCGACGACTCCAGGGAGAGGACCGTGTCGCGTGCCGCTTGCCACTGCGCTCCGCGCGTTCGCGCTCGTGTGTGCCGACCGGCGCACGCCTGCTCATGGAGTCATAGCCTTCCGTCCAGCGGAGGAGGTGGCCGATGCGCTGCCCAGCTTGTGGAGGTGAGAACCCGCCCGGTAAAGGGTTCTGTAGGAACTGTGGTGGGTCATTGGCCGCTGTCTGTTCGGCATGTCGAGCGAAGCTCGAACCTGAGGATCAGTTCTGCGGTGACTGCGGGACGCCGGCCGCAGCTGCGGTCGCTCCGGCCTCATCGACTGCAGCTTCCGGTCGGACCGCGCAGCCGGTTCAAGACGCTCCCACCAGCGAGCGCCGCCTGTGCTCGGTGCTGTTCGTAGACCTGGTCGGCTTCACGCCCTTCGCGGAGAAACGCGACCCCGAGGAGACAAGAGAGCTGCTCTCGTCCTACTTTGAGCGTGTCCAGGCCATCGTCGCCAACTACGGGGGCACGGTCGAGAAGTTCATCGGCGATGCCGTCATGGCCATCTGGGGAGCACCGGTCGCCAACGAGGACGACGCCGAGCGCTCCGTCCGCGCCGCCCTGGACATCGTGGCCTCTGTTGTCGATTTCGGTGCCGAGTCCGGCGTGGAGCTCCTGGCGCGGGCGGGAGTGGTCACCGGGGAGGTCGCGATCACCATCGGCAAGGTGTCAGAGGGCATGGTGATCGGCGACACGGTCAATGCCGCTTCCAGGGTGCAAAGTGTCGCCCCGCCCGGTTCGGTGCTCGTCGACGCGGCCACCTGGCGCTCTTCCTCTGGGGCGATCGCCTTCAGCGAGTTCGGGGAGCTCAATTTGAAGGGCAAGGAGGAGCCGGTCCGTGCCTGGCGTGCGGAAAGGGTCGTCGCACAAAGAAGAGGCGTCGGGCGAACGGAACGCCTGGAGCCCCCCTTCGTCGGACGAGACGAGGAGCTGCGCCTCGTGAAGGAACTGCTTCACGCGACCGCACGCGAGCACAAGGCACGCCTCGTCTCGGTGACGGGCATACCCGGCATCGGCAAGAGCCGCCTTTGCTGGGAGCTGCGCAAGTACGTCGACGGCCTCGCGGACACCGTGTACTGGCACGAGGGTCGCTCTCCTGCCTACGGGGAGGGGATCACCTTCTGGGCCCTCGGTGAGATGGTGCGCACGAGAGCCGGCATCAACGAGTCCGAGGACGCAACATCGTCACGCTCCAAGCTCACCTCGTCGCTTTGCGAGTACGTGAGCGACCCCGAGGAGCGACGCTGGATAGAGCCCCGCCTCGCCCACCTGTTAGGTCTCGGGGAGGCCCCGCCGGGAGAGCGTGGTGAGCTGTACTCGGCCTGGCGGACCTTCTTCGAGCGCGTCTCCGAGCATGGCCCGATCGTCATGGTCTTCGAGGACCTGCAGTGGGCCGACCCCGGCCTCATCGACTTCGTCGAGTCGATACTCGAGTGGTCGAGAAACCACCCCATCTTGGTCGTCACCCTCTCCCGCCCCGAGCTCATGGACCGCAGGCCCAACTGGGGGGCCGGACAGCGCGCCTTCACCTCGCTTCACCTGGAGCCCCTCTCCGATCAAGCCATGGGCGAGCTGCTCGACGGCTTCGTCGAAGACCTTCCCTCTGAGTTCAAGGACAAGATCCTCGAGCGCTCGGAGGGTGTTCCCCTCTATGCCGTCGAGACCGTCAGGATGCTCGCCGACAAGGGCGTCCTTGCACAGGACGAAGGGATCTACCACCTCGCCGGCGAGATCGGTTCCCTCGAGATACCAGACACCCTGCACGCTCTCATCGCCTCGCGCCTCGACACCTTGTCACCGGATCAGCGATCACTCCTGGAAGACGCCTCAGTTGTCGGCAGGACCTTCACGACCACATCCCTTGCCGTGGTGCACGGCGGGGACCAGAACAGCTTGGAGGCCCATCTCCGCGACCTTGTCCAAAGAGAGTTCCTCTCGCTCGACACCGACCCCCGCTCACCCGAGCGGGGCCAGTACGGCTTCGTGCAGGGACTCATCGCGGAGGTGGCCTACGCAACGCTTTCCCGTCGGGACCGGAGCGCCAAGCACCTGGCCCTTGCCCGTCATTTCGAGTCTCTCGCAGACGACGAGCTCACCTCCCTCGTGGCGGCTCACTACGTCGAGGCCCACCGTGCCGCTCCCGAAGGCCCCGGGGCCGACCTCATTGCCGTAGCTGCCCGGGACTGGCTCTCTCGTGCCGGCCGACGTGCGCTCTCGCTCGGTTCCCCGGAACAGGCGCTCGTCTTCTTCGAGCAGGCCTTGGAGGTGACCACCTCCGGGGCCGAGCGTGCCGCCCTGCTCGAGCTCGCCGGTCAGGCCGCAGAGTTCGCGTCTGCCCACGACCGGGCGGTTGCTCTCTACGAGGAGGCCATCGCCTACCACGAGACAACCGGCGATACGAACGCCGTCGGTCGCGCCACCGTCGGATTGGCCCACGTCCTCGAGGACATCAGTCGCTTCTCCGATCTGATCGAGCGATGCGAGCGCGTATTCCATGCCACCGGCGACAGCGGCGACGAGCGAGTGAGAGCGAAACTCGCCTGTGAGTTGGCGTGGGCGCACGACAACCTCGGGTCGTACGGACGCGCGCTGGAATGGTCCGAAACGGCCCTCGTCCTCGCCGAGCGGCTCGACGACATCGAGTTGCTTGCCCGGGTGATGGGCGCGAAGTTACTCGCGTTGTTCAACCTCGGGCGTCAGCGGGAGGCCGTCGTCCTTGCCCGAGGGCAGGTGGTCCTTGCCGAGGCAGCCGGCTCCCTCCTGGAGCAGGGGCTCGGTCGGAATTGCGTAAGCCTCTTCATTTTCGAGGACGATCCGCAAGAGAGCCTGTCCGGGGCGCTCGAGGCGGCAGAACTGGCCAGGCGGGCAGGGCACCGAGGATTTGAAGTCATGAACCTGCTCAACGGTGCCGAAGTCTCGCTCTTCCTCGGAGCGTGGAGTGACACTCGGGTCACGATCACCGAGCTTCGACAGAGGGACCTTCCTTCGGAACAGAGGGCGTATCTCAGCTGCACCGAAGCACTGCTGATGGCGCTCACGGGGAACCCTGAAGAGGCTTTGACACTCTTCGAACGCGCCGACCGCTGGGCGGCCACAGAGATGGTTACCGGACGTGCCACCTACCTCATGGATCGCTCTCTCGTGGACCTCGCGGCAGGTGACTTGGAAGCGGCGCGGCGGGAGTCGGCCGAGGCGGTGTCGGCCGACCCAACGGGGATCAACAGTCCACGGTCTCTGGCGATCCAGGCACGCGCTTGTCTCTGGCTGCGCGACGTGGAGGATGCGCGAAAAGCCCTGGCGGGGATGAAGGCCTTTCGCGGCCGCCGAGTGGCGACAGCACGGCTCACCGCGGAGGCCGGGTTGGCCGCCCTAGAAGGGCGAGCGGAGGAGGCGGCCGAGGCCTACCGGGGAGCCATCGAGGCGTGGCGGGCGCTCGACTGCACGCTCGACCTTGCTCTGTGCGAGCTAGACCTCGTCTTGCTGCTCGGCCCAGACCACCCGGATGCCACCGCGGCCAAGGAGGCCAGGGACATCTTCACCCAACTCGGGGCGAAGCCCTTCCTCGAGCGGCTGAATCTGGCCGTGGGATCCGAGCGGTAGGCGAACGGACCTCAGGCGTCGTAGGCCGTTGTAGGCCGTCCTGACGGGTGCTGCTGAGCAGGAAGCCCGTTGGATCGCGGTGAGTGGCACATTTCAACAGTTGGAGGACGCGACAAGCCGGGCCTGGCTGCGCTCTCTATCTACCGGTAGTAACGCGTGTTACTGCGGGGCGGATTCAGCAGCACTTCCCGGACGACGAGACGGACGGGGCCCACGTCGACGGACGGAGCAACACTGGATGCACGGATTCCAACACCTTGCCAAGGTGAGGGTCGCGGGTTCGAATCCCGTCGTCCGCTCCAAGAGATTTTCACTTTTGACCTTCATTTATCCTCACATTTGGGTGTAGCAGTCCCTCGCGGCAGAATCGTCTTGTCGGTCCGGTGTTGGTCATCCAATCATCGACCTGAGCCAAGTTGGGGGCTCGGGTTCGCTCTTGTCGAGGGCTCGACGACTGTCGTCAGGGGTTGGTCGTCAGCCGACGAGGTCGCTGAGGCTGCAGCTGCGCCGGCGCCTTGTTTTCGGGGCGAGCCCGGCGGCTTTGTGCCTTTGCTCCGCGAGGGCGCGCTCATTGAAGGTCACCAGCCTGCAACCCACGCTCTCGGCGATGACACCCAAGGGCGGCGAGAAGGGCCATTTTTACTACGATGACCCGGGTGTTGTAACCTGCCATTGGCTGACGTGAAAGTTGGATCCGGACAGGGGAAAAATTGGCACATCGCACAGTGCCCGTGTCGGAACCCTCACCGGATTCCCACGATCGTGTGCCGTGCGCCGGGAGACTCCGGGCGCTTGTCCAGCTAAGACGGCGGGCAGTCGGCTCTGGAGACGGCGCGTTGCGTCGGGGGCCAGCAGCAGTCTCAGCCCGACCGCCCGCTCGTGAATCTGCCGAGGTCTTGCGCGGCCGCACGCCGATCCTGCCCCAGCCGCGGCCGGTGCGAGGCAGCGTTCATATACGCATCGAGCGCTGCAAGGGCTGCGAGTTCTGCGTCGAGTACTGCCCGGTTGACGTGCTCGCTGTCTCGAGCGAGTTCAACGCAAAGGGCTACCACTACCCCGTCGTCGTCTCCGACGGTTGCATTCTCTGCCAGGCCTGCGCAACTGTCTGCCCTGAGTTCGCGATCTTCGCGCTCTCCCCTCCCGCCCGAAAGGAAGCTGATGGACAACGGGACTGTCCTGACCGGCACGCACTTCCTCCTCGGTGACGTCGCTATCGCCGAGGGCGCGCTCGCCGCTGGCTGCACGTTCTTCGGCGGCTATCCGATCACCCCGTCGACCGAGGTTGCCGAACGGCTGGCGCAGCGTCTGCCCCAGCTAGGCGGGATCTACGTCCAGATGGAGGACGAGCTCGCCTCGATGGCGGCGATCATCGGGGCGGCCTGGGCCGGCCGCAAGGCGATGACCGCAACTTCAGGCCCTGGCTTCTCGCTGATGATGGAGAACCTCGGCCTCGCAGTCATGACCGAGACGCCCGTTGTCGTCTGCAACGTCCAGCGCGGGGGCCCCTCGACGGGCCTCCCGACCATGGTCGCTCAGGGGGACATGATGCAGGCGCGCTGGGGCTCGCACGGCGACTACGAGGTGATCGCGCTAGTCCCCTGGTCGGTGCAGGAGTGCTTCGACCTTACGGTGCGCGCCTTCAACCTCGCGGAGCGGTACCGGACGCCAGTGCTGCTGCTGGCCGACGCCGAGGTCGGGCACCTGACGGAACGGTTGGTGATCCCGCCACCGGACGAGCTCGAGCTCTGGGAGCGCAAGCGGCCGGTGAAGCGTCCGTACGAGGCGTGGTACGAGCCAGGTGACGATCTCGTGCCGCCGATGGCCCTAGCTGGCGAGGGCTACCACGTGTTCATGGAGAGTCTCACCCACGACGAGCGCGGCTATCCGGACACCTCGGCCGAGCAGCAGCGGCGCCTCGTCGGCCGGCTGGTGGAGAAGATCCGCCGGAACCGCTTCGAGATCTACGACTGCGCGGAGCGGGACGTCGAGGGGGCGGAGGTGGTCGTGGTCTCCTACGGCATCTCGGCGCGCGTCGCCGCTGAGGCGGTCTCCCGTGCACGTGAGCGAGGGATCGACGTCGGGCTGCTTCGCCTGCGCACGGCGTGGCCCTTCCCGGAGGAGCGTGTGCGCGCTCTTTCGACGCGCGTCCGCGGCTTCGTCGTTCCCGAGATCAACCTCGGGCAAATGGTACGCGAGGTCGAGCGCTGCGTGCTCGACGGCTGCGGCGTCCTGTCTGTCCCGCACGAGGGTGGAGAAATCCACGACCCCGAGGAGATCGTAGAGGCGATCATCCAGACGCACGAAGGGAAGGCGCCTACCCGCCTGGCGCTCGCGGCCGCGGGATGAGCCGGGTCGGCGTCTTCGTCTGCCACTGCGGCGAGAACATCGCCCGACGGGTCGACGTCGAGCGGGTGGCTGCCTACGCGCGCCGGCTGCCGGGCGTCGTCGCTTCGGAGGACTACCCGTACATGTGCTCAGCACCGGGGCAGAAGAAGATCCGCGAAGCGATAGGAGTGCACGGCCTGACCGGCGTCGTCGTCGCCGCTTGTTCGCCACAGCTGCACGAGCCGACTTTCCGCGGCGCCTCGTCCGAGGCCGGACTCAACCCCTTCCTGTGCGAGATGGCGAACATCCGCGAGCAGTGCGCGTGGGTGCACGAGGACGGTGAAGCGGCGACGGAAAAGGCGTGCGCGCTCGTCGCGTCGATGATCGAGAAGGTAAAGCATGACGACCCGCTGCGGCCGGTCGTGGTACCAGTGACGAAGCGGGCGCTAGTGATCGGCGCGGGCGTCGCCGGTATCCGCGCCGCCCTCGATATCGCCGACGCGGGTTACGACGTCACGCTCGTCGAGCGCAAGCCGTCCATCGGGGGGAACATGGCGCGCCTCTCGGAGACTTTCCCGACGCTCGATTGCTCGCAGTGCATCCTCACGCCACTTATGGTGCAGGTCTCGCGGCACCCGAGGGTCGAGCTCCTGACATATTCGGAGGTCGAGGAGGTTGGCGGCTACGTTGGCAACTTCAAGGTCAGGATCAGGAGAAAGGCGCGCCTCGTCCGCGAGGACCTCTGCACCGGCTGCAACGACTGCGCCACCGTTTGCCCGGTGTCAGTGCCGAACGAGTTCGACCTGTCCCTCGCCTGGCGGAAGGCGATCTATATCCCCTTCCCCCAGGCCGTGCCGGCGGTCTACACGCTCGACGCCGGTGCTTGCGTAAACGCGCGTCTCGAGTCCAAGAGCGGCTCCTACCGCGTCCTCGCTTGCGAGCGGTGCGCGGAGGCCTGCGGCCCGGACGCGATTGACTACAACATGCGCGATGAGATCATCGAGCGCGAGGTCGGCGCGGTCGTCGTCGCCACCGGCTACGAACTCTTGGAGGCCGACAAGGCGGCCGACTACGGCTTCCACCGCTACCCCGACGTAGTTGATGGGCTGGAGTTCGAGCGGCTTCTCTCCGCCTCCGGGCCGACTCTCGGCGAGGTGCGCCGCCCCTCGGATGGGAAGGTGCCGAAGGACGTCGTTTTCATCCAATGCGTTGGCTCGCGCGACCCGCGCCACGGCGTTCCCTACTGCTCGCGGATCTGCTGCATGGTGACCGCGAAGCACGCGCTCCTCTACAGGCACAAGGTGCCCGAGGGCAGGGCAACGGTCTTCTACATCGACATCCGCGCCGCCGGGAAGGGTTACGAGGAGTTCGTCCAGCGCGTCACGGAAGAGGAGCACGTGCTCTACCTACGCGGCCGGGTCAGCCGCGTCGTCCAGCACGGGGACAGGCTCCGCGTCTACGGCGTCGACACGCTCTCCGGCCAAGCGCTACAGGTCGAGGCCGACCTCGTCGTGCTCGCCACGGCCGTCGTCCCGCCGGCGAACACCGAGCTCGCCCGGAAGTTGCGCGCGCCGATGGACATCAACGGTTTCTTCCAGGAGGCGCACCCGAAGCTGCGGCCGATGGAGACGCTCTCGGCGGGCATCTTCATCGCAGGCACGGCGCAGTCGCCGAAGGACATCCCGGACACGGTCGCGCAGGCATCGGCCGCCGCGAGCAAGGTGCTCGCGATGCTCTCGCGCCCGGTGCTCGAGCGCGAGTCGACGGTGGCGAGGGTGGACGCCGAGGCCTGCATCAGCTGCTTCGACTGCGAGCGCGTCTGCCCCTACGGCGCGATCGGCCGCAAAGAGATCCGGGACGGCCACGGGAACGTCGTCCGGTTCGTGGCGGAGGTGAACGAGGCGCTCTGCGAGGGTTGCGGAGCCTGCACGACCGCCTGCCGTGTCCGCGCTCTCGACGTGCTCGGCTTCTCCGACTCGCAGGTATTCGCACAACTTGGCGCGCTCGCGGAAGTGCTCGCGTGATGTCGAACCGATGGGAGCCGAAGCTCGTTGCGCTCGTGTGCAACTGGTGCACGTATGCCGGTGCCGACATGGCCGGAACGGCCAGGCGAACGCAAGTTCCCAACATCCGTATAGTCCGCCTCCCGTGCACCGGCCGCATCGATCCGGTCTTCGTACTCAAGGCGTTCGGGCAGGGCGCTGACGGCGTCATCGTCTCGGGCTGCCACCCCGGCGACTGCCACTACGTGCAGGGCAACATGCTCGCCCGGCGGCGCCTGTCGGTCTTTGGAGAGCTGATGCACTTCCTCGGGCTCGACCGGCGCCGGCTCCACTTCGCCTGGGTCTCCGCCTCGGAGGGCGTCAAGTGGTCGCACGTCGTCGACGAGGCGACTGCGGCAGTGCGCGAGGTGGGGCCGCTCGGCCGCTGGTCGAGCTCGAACCGGAACGGCTCGACCGTGTTCGCGCTTCCCGAACGAGGGCGGGAGCCACGCTCTGCGCCCGCCGCGGACGAGGTCGCTCGTGTCGCAGCCGCGCTCCGGGCGCAGGCGACGGCCTTGCTCGCCGGCGGCGAGGTCTCGGTCGTGGCTGGCTATGAGAGAGGCTCACTGCCGGGGCAGATGGTGCCTGGGTTCGCAGCGGACCCGGTGGGGGTCGAGGCGCTCGACTGGAACGAGCGTTGCGCCTCCAACCTCACGGTCTACCTGCCTGAGCTATTGAAACGGGAGGGCAAGATCGGGCTCGTCGTCAAGAGCTGCGACGCGAAGGCGGTAGTCGGGCTCGTGCGAGAGAACCAGCTCGACCGCGACCGCGTAATCCTGATCGGTGTCCCCTGCGCCGGTGTGTGGGAGGACGGGCACCTGGCTGCGAAGTGCTACGCCTGCGCGGAGGAGGTCTCGCCGCTCGCAGATGTGTCCCTCGATCCCGCCAGCTCCGGTGGACGCGCCGTCGCCGACGACCCGCGCGACGCCGAGATCGCCGCGCTCGAGGCGCTGCCCGCGACCGAGCGCTGGGAGTTCTGGCAGCGCCAGTTCGGCCGCTGCATCCGCTGCTACGCCTGCCGGGCGGTCTGTCCCCTCTGCTACTGCGGGACTTGCGTGGCCGACAAGACCCGTCCTCAATGGATCCCCGTTTCGATCGAAGGCGCTGCCAACACGACCTGGAATGTGATCCGCGCGATGCACCTTGCTGGCCGCTGCGTCGGCTGCGACGCGTGCCAGCGTGCCTGCCCGGCGGACATCAGGCTCGACCTGCTGAGCCGACGGCTTGCGAACGAGATCGAAATCCGCTTCGGCTACCGGCCCGAGCAGGACCCCACCGCCGCGCCGCCGCTAACGACCTTCCTCTCCTCCGACCAGGACGAGTTCGTCTGATGGACGGCTGGCGCCTGAGCGACGAGCAGCTGCGGGCGTGGCTCGCCTCGCTGTTCGCGGGCGGCCGCCGCGTTGTCGCGCCCGCCGAGGAGGACGGGCTCGTGCTCTTGCGCGAGGTCGCCTCCGCGGCTGAGATCCGCCTCGACCCGCGGGGAAGGACGCGCTGGTCGGCGAAGGAGTTCCTCTTCCCGGCGACAGAGACGCTCTTTTCCTACACCTTCGATGGTGACGACGTTGCGCTCGAGCGGCCACCGGAAGTGCCGGAACAGGTGATCTTCGGCCTGCGCCCCTGCGACGCCGCCGGCGCGGCGCGGCTCGACGACGTCCTTCTCGTGGACGAGCTCTACGCGCGCCGGCGAGAGCGCACCACGCTCGTGTCGATCGCCTGTGCCGACGCGGACCCCGCCTGCTTTTGCACCGCGGTCGGCGGTTCCCCGGCGGGAACCGAGGCGAGCGACCTCCAATTCGTGCCGCTCGACGGTGCCTGGGTCGGGTGCTGTCTGACCGAGCGCGGCGCCGCCCTCGTCGAGGGCGCGGCGCCGCTCTGGCCTGCGGCTGGCGAGGAAGACTGGGCGGCTGTCGAGGAGCAGCGTCGCGCAGTCGAAGAGTCGATCGGTGCCGAGCGGCTCCCGGCCGAGTGGGCGGGAGTGCTCGCGGAGCACTTTGACGGCGAGCTCTGGACGGTGCTCGGCGAGCGCTGCCTCCGCTGCGGCCTCTGCGCCTACGTTTGCCCCAGCTGCAGCTGCTTTGACGTTAACGACGCGGGCAACGCCCTCTGCGGCACGCTCTGCCGTTCTTGGGATAGCTGCGGTTTCGCCCAATTCACGAAACAAGCCGCCGGCCACAACCCGCGGCCGACGCAGCCCGCCCGCTACCGTCAGCGCGTCCTGCACAAGTTCGCCTGGTTCCCGCTCGAGCACGGCCGCTTTATGTGCGTCGGCTGCGGCCGTTGTGTCGAGCTCTGTCCTGTCGGGTTGGACATCCGGCAGGCTGTGAACAAGGTGGCCACAGCATGAACGCCTTCTGGCCGCGGCTGATGCGGATCGCAGAGGCGCGTGAGGAGACTGCCGACGTGCGCACGCTGCGCCTGGAACCGCTCGATCGCGACGGCGGCCTGGAGTGGCGTGCGGGCCAGTTCGCCTTCTTCACAGTCTTTGGTGCCGGTGAGACGGTGTTCACGATCGCCAACCCACCGACGCGCGCCGACCACATCGAGTGCACGTTCAAGAAGCTGGGCAAGGTGACGGCTGGGCTTCACCGCCTCTCGGTTGGGCAGGTCGTGGGCTTCCGTGGCCCGTACGGGAACAGCTTTCCGGTCGAGGAGTGGCGCGGACGCGATCTCGTCTTTGTCGGTGGCGGGATCGGGATGGCGGCTGTGGCCTCGCCGTTGCGCCTCGCCCTCGACCGGCGGGAGGAGTTTGGCGAGGTGCTTGTCTTGAACGGCGCCCGGACGGTCGCCGACCTCGTCTACAAGGAGGAGATGAAGCAGTGGGCACGAGTGGGCGGCGTCCGTGTCGTTCGCGCGGTCGACCCCGGCGGTGAGAGCCCAGGCTGGGATGGTGAGGTCGGCCTCATCCCCGACGTCTTCGAGGGTCTCGGGGTCGCGCCGGCCGGTCGCGTGGTCATCGTCTGCGGGCCGCCCGTGATGTTCCACTTCATGCTGCTCGCGCTCGACCGCCTCGGCTACCCGCCCGAGAACGTCGTGACGACGCTCGAGAACCGGATGAAGTGTGGTTTCGGCGAGTGCGGGCACTGCAACGTCGGCCCCTTCTTCGTCTGCCGCGACGGACCGGTGATCACTGCTGATGAGTTCCGGCGCCTTCCGGCCGACCTGTGAGAGGAGCGTGATGGGCGAAGGTTACGAAGAGCCGTTCGACGAGGGACACTGGGACGGCGACACCGTCGAGGAGGCGCTCAAGATGCAGGCCGACTGGGCGGCGGCGCTCGACACCGAGGATGTCGCCGAGCTGATGCACCCGGTCGAGAAGTCGCTGCGCCGCGAGCGGCTGCCGCACATCTGGTGTCCCGGCTGCGGGATCGGCACCGCCGTCTCCGCTTTCGTGCGGGCGCTAGACGAGGCGGCGGAGGTCGACCGCGAGCGGCTCGCCGTCGTCTCAGGGATCGGCTGTACCGGCCGCGTCGCCGGCTACATGAACTGCGACAGCTTCCACACGACGCACGGACGGGCGATTCCGTTCGCGCTCGGGCTGCACCTTGGCAACCCGGCATTGAAGGTCGTCGTCTTCAGCGGCGACGGCGACCTGACTGCGATCGGTGGCAACCACCTGATCCACGCAGCGCGCCGCAACGCCGATCTGACCGTCTTCTGCGTGAACAACTTCACCTACGGGATGACGGGCGGACAAGGCGGCCCGACCACCCAAGAGGGGGCTCGCACCTCGACGACCCCCTATGGGAGCGTCGAGTACCCCTTCAACTTGCCGCTGCTCGCGGCGGCGGCAGGAGCGACCTACGTCGCGCGCTGGACCGTGCTCGACCTCGGCCGGCTGCGCCGCTCGATGGTCGAGGCGCTGCGGCACTCCGGCTTCGCGTTCGTCGAGATCGTCTCGCCCTGCCCGGTCTACTACGGGCGGCGGAACCGGCTCGGCGAGGCGATCGACGAGCTCCGCTACTACCAAGAGAACACCGTCGTCGAGAACTTTGCTCCGCTCGAGACTCTCGACATGGCGCTCGGCGACCGGATCGTGGTCGGCAAGTTCGTCGAGAAGGAGCGGCCGACATTCGCGGAGCTCCTTTACGGGCGGCTGACCCAGAAGGCACAGGAAGCTCTGGTGAGAGGGTGAGCAAGACGACGACAGCAGAGGTGACACAGCCAGGGCGCGTCGAAGTCCGCCTCGGCGGTTTCGGCGGCCAGGGGATCATCCTCGCCGGGTCGATCCTCGGCCGGGCAGCGGCGGTGCACGCGGGTCGCAACGCCGTCCTGGCCCAGAGCTACGGCCCCGAGTCGCGCGGCGGCGCCTGCATGGCCGAGATCGTGATCGCTGACGGCGAGATCGCATACCCGCGCGTCGTCAGCCCCGACGTGCTCGTGTTCATGTCCCAGCAGGCCTATGACAAGTACGCGCCCGGCCGCCCGAAGAGCTCGATCCTGATCGTCGACGACGATCTCGTCGACCTAGGCGACGAGCCGCCACCGGACGTGCTCCGGGCGCGGGCGACGCGGCTGGCAGAAGAGCTCGGACGACGGGTGGTCGCAAACATCGTCATGCTCGGCTTTCTCGTCGGAGCGACCGGCGTCGTCAACATCGAGACGTTGCGCGAGGCGGTCGCAGCCTCGGTCCCGCCCGGCACCGAGAAGCTGAACCTGGTCGCGGTCGATGCGGGGTACGAGCAGGCGCGTGCCCTTGTCGGAGGGGAGGAACCATGAGAGCGCTTCCCGTCCCGCTGCGCCGCCGGACGGCCCCGCCGGCTCATGCTCCCTTCGCCGCCCACGCGATCGGAGCGGTCGCCGCGACAGCGGTTCACTCGCCACAGGACGACTTCACCGCTCGTGTCGCCGAGCTATCCGAGCAGAACTTCTATGCGTGTTATCAGTGCGGCATGTGCACGGCGGGCTGCCCGTTCTCGTTCTCGCCGCAGCAGGTCATCCGTCACCTCCAGCTCGGACAGGTGGACAAGGCGCTGGCGCTCGAGAGCGTCTGGTCCTGCCCTGGCTGCTTCACCTGCACTGCCAACTGCCCGAAAGGCGTCGATCCAGTGCGGATCATGCGCGCGTTGCGCAGCGTCTCTCCGGACGGGCACGGGCTACGTCGACGCGCGTGGCTGATCGCGAACAACCACCGGTTCGCGGGCACCGGAAGCAGGTTCGCCCCCGTCAGCAACTGGCTGATGGGTGCGTCCGCTGCTGGCCTCGCGGCGCACTACGCGGTCGGCATCCACCGGGCACGCTCGCTGCCGCCGTTCGCGCGCCACCCTTTCCCGGAGTGGTTCCGCGCCCGGTCGCCGATCGGTGACGGCCACCGCGGCACCGTACTCCTCTTCCACGACACGTTCATGGACTACAACCACCCAGATACGGGGATCGCGGCGACCGAGTTGCTCGAGCTAGCCGGCTTTCGCGTCGAGCTCACCGACACCGTCTGCTGCGGTCGCCCGATGATCTCGAAGGGCTTCGCCGACCAGGCCCGGGAACAGGCGCGGACGAACGTCGAGCGGTTGAGCGAGCAGGCGGCCGTAGGCCTCTTCGTTGTCGGCTGCGAGCCGTCTTGCCTGTTGACCTTTCGCAGTGAGTACCCGGAACTCCTGCGCGGGACAGATCTCGAGAAGAAGGCGCAGATCGTCGCCCAGCAGTCGCTCCTGCTCGACGAGTTCCTCGCCCCGCTCGCCGAGCGGGGCGAGCTCGAGCTCCCTTTTGCGGCGAACGGCCCGG
>Ga0187856_1001343_pt1 | contig 19712 bp, 17 predicted proteins | sample June2016WEW_8_40_FD_132443 | JGI IMG/M metagenome (GOLD analysis project Ga0187856, IMG submission 132443) | Peatland microbial communities from SPRUCE experiment site at the Marcell Experimental Forest, Minnesota, USA - June2016WEW_8_40 | ecosystem: Environmental > Terrestrial > Soil > Wetlands... | reverse complement strand
TACAACGAGCACCGCATCCGCACCCTGGTATGTCGTCCCCGCCGATTACAAAAAGAACGCCCGGCTTATCATTTCGCAAATCATCCTCGATACGCTGAAACAACTCAGGATGAATTATCCGGAGGCGAACAAGGCGCGGCGCAAGGAATTGAAGTCCATCCGCAAACGGCTAGGATGGCGGAACTTTTGACCGTATTTTTCAAATGTTACAGTCCAAAACGGTTTGTCACCAAATCGTAACAATCCCGCCGTGTGGCCGTAACAATTAAGTCCCAATCTTTCATTGTATTTAAATTCAATCATCATGAAAAAACTGATTCTTTTCCTTCTCGGCACCGGCTGCTTGTTCGCCGCGCAAACCGGCGCGCACGCGCAATTGCTCATCAACGGCGCGGGCGCAACCTTCCCGTATCCAATCTATTCGAAGTGGTTCGACGAATACGCGAAGGTGGACCCGTCGGTTCGCTTCAACTACCAATCCATCGGCTCCGGCGGCGGGCAAAAACAAATCACGGCCCAGACCGTGGACTTCGGCGCGTCTGACGGCCCGATGAGCGATGAAAATCTCGCCAAGGCGCCCGGAAAGCTCCTACACATCCCCACGGTGGCCGGCGCGGATGTCATTACTTACAACCTGCCGGGCAACCCGAAGCTCAAATTGGACGGCGACACCATCGTCAACATTTACATGGGCAACATCACCAAATGGAACGATCCCAAAATCGCCATGCTCAATCCGGGGGTGGATCTGCCCGATCTGCCGGTGATTGTTGTGCATCGTTCCGACGGCAGCGGCACAACCTACATTTTCGTTGATTACCTGAGCAGCATCAGCCCCGTATGGGCGGATTCGGTTGGCAAAGGCACTTCCGTCAAATGGCCCGTGGGGATCGGCGGCAAGGGCAATGAGGGCGTCGCCGGCCAGGTCAAGCAGTTGTCGGGAGCGGTCGGCTACGTTGAATTGATTTATGCCAAACAAAACAAAATGCCTTACGCAGACGTAAAGAATGCGGCGGGCAACTTCATCACGCCATCGCTCGACTCGGTCACCACGGCGTTCGCGACGGCGAAAATTCCCGACGACTTCCGCTTCTCGATGGTCAACGCGCTGGGTGACAATGCTTATCCGATTTCCGGCGCGACCTGGCTGCTGGTTTATGAACAGCAAAAGAACGCCGTCAAGGGCAAAAAATTGGTAGAATTCCTGAATTGGGCTTTGACCAAAGGCGAAGGCATGGCCTCATCACTGGATTACGCGTCTCTGCCGGAAAACGTCCAGCAGCGCGTTCTGGAGCGGATTAAAACAATAAAATACTGACTTCGCTCCCGTGCCCTATCATTTTATGGGCGCGAGCCGGACGAAGGGCGCAGTTCCTCCCGCTCTTCGTCCTTTTGCATTAAAAGTTATGAACATCGAACATCCAACATCGAACATTGAACAACCAATGTTTGGAATCCGCGCTCTGCAGTATTCGATGTTGGATGTTGGATGTTGGATGTTGGATGTTGTTTCGCTTCAAGTTCCGTGCCTTTGCGCCTTTGCAAAGCTATCCGTCAGAACCCTCGCGCGTCGCGAGCATATTGGAGCGCGGCTTCGCCGCGCTGCGCCTTAGTGTTAAAAATGGAAACGACAACCGCCAAAACTGGGACCCGCTTCGGCGATCGCGCCTTCCAATGGCTCACACTGTTGATGGCACTGTCCGTTTTCGTGCTAATCGTGCTCATCGGCTACGAACTCGCGCAAGGCTCACAACTCGCGCTGCAAAAATTCGGCTGGCATTTCCTCGTCAGCAGCAATTGGGACCCGGTCAACGAACAATACGGCGCGTTGCCGTTCATCTTTGGCACGCTCGTTTCGTCCGTCATTGCGTTGTTCATCGCTGTGCCCGTCAGCATCGCCACCGCCGTTTATCTCACCGAACTCGCCCCGCTCTGGCTGCGCCAGCCGTTGATCATGTTCATCGAACTCCTCGCCGCCGTGCCGAGCGTCATCCTCGGTTTATGGGGCTTTTATGTGATGGTGCCATGGCTGCACAGTCACCTGTTTCCGGCGTTGAGGTTGACGCTTGGTTTTCTGCCGCTCTTTCAAGGCCCGGATTACGGCCCCTGCATGCTGGCCGCCGGCATCATCCTCGCCATCATGATCATTCCCATCATCACCTCGGTCTCGCGTGAAATCCTGCGTTCCGTGCCCGGCCTCCAACGCGAGGCCGCCTACGCGCTGGGTGCCACGCGCTGGGAAGTCACGCGCATCGCCGTGTTGAGCTACGCGAAAAAAGGCCTGTTCGGCGCGGTCATCCTCGGACTCGGCCGCGCCCTCGGCGAAACGATGGCCGTAACCATGGTCATCGGCAACCGTCCCGAAATTGCCAAATCACTTTTCGCACCCGGCTACACGCTGGCCAGCGTCATCGCCAACGAATTTACCGAAGCCACGACCGACACCTATTTGAGCGCGCTGTTTGAAATCGGCCTTGTGCTGCTCGGTGTGACCGTGCTGGTCAATGCGCTGGCGCAATTGCTTTTGAAAACGTTCGCCGGGCCGGGCGTCAAACCGCAACAATGAAGACAAAACGGATTATTGGATTGGTGGATTATTGGATTGTTGGAACGACGACTGTCGCCGTGCCAATCCATCAATCCATTAATCCATCAATCCATCACCCCACTTTTTGATGACCGTCCCCAACCATCGCTGGCGCAAGTTCAAGAATGCCTTGATGCAGGCGGTCACGCTCGTGTGCGCAATCCTGGTCGTCACGCCGCTGGTGTTGGTCTTTTATCACCTGGTGAAGGAAGGCTTCGGTTCGATGAACTGGGCTTTCTTCACCCAATTGCCGAAACCCGTCGGTGAAACTGGCGGGGGCATGGCCAATGCCATCATCGGCACGTTCATTTTGCTGGGGCAAGCCGCCGTCTTGGGCGTGCCCATCGGCGTGCTCGGTGGCGTGTTCCTTTCCGAATACGGCTCATCGCACCTCAACTGGTGGGTTCGTTTCGCGGCGGACGTTCTCAATGGCGTGCCATCCATCACCTGGGGCATGGTCGTCTATGCCCTCGTCGTCGTGCCGATGAAGGGATTTTCCGCGCTGGCTGGCGGCATCGTGCTCGGCATGATGATGATTCCGCTCGTGATGCGGACGACCGAGGAGGTTTTGCAACTGGTGCCGAACGGTTACCGCGAAGCCGCGCTCGCGCTGGGCATCGCCAAATGGCGCGCCATCGTGCAAATCGTCATGCGCACCGCGCTCAAAGGCATCGTCACCGGCGTCCTGCTCGCGTTGGCGCGCGTTGCCGGCGAAACCGCGCCGTTGCTGTTCACCGCGTTCGGCAACCACTTTTGGACGCACAAGCTGACCGACCCCATCGCCGCCATGCCGCTGCAAATTTTCGCCTACGCGATTTCGCCCTACGACGACTGGCACCGGCAGGCGTGGGCCGGCGCGCTGGCGCTGCTCCTGCTCGTTTTGTTCATCAACGCCGGGGTGCGCGTGCTCACGCGCGACCGGTTCCAGAAGTAATCATGAACCCGACCATGACGCCCGGAGAAGAGAAAACCATTCCACAAACTCGCCGAGAGTCGAAAGACGAGAGTCGAGAGCCAACTCCGAACGCCCCGCGCCCGACCCTCGACCCCTTGGCGCAGCGAAGCGAAGCAGAGACGGCTCGACCCTCGACAGCCTCCGCCGTCTCGGCGCTCACCGTGCGCCATCTCTCGGTTTTCTTCGGCGAAAATCATGTGCTCAAGGACGTCTCGCTCGACATCGCCGCCCGGGCCGTCACCGCCATCATTGGCCCCAGCGGCTGCGGCAAGTCCACTTTTCTCCGCGCCCTGAACCGGATGCACGAACTCGTGCCCGAGGCGCGGATGACCGGCGAAATTCGACTGTTCGGCGACGACATTTACGCGCCCGGCATTGAACCGGTCGTCGTCCGCCGCCGCGTTGGCATGGTGTTCCAAAAATCGAATCCGTTCCCGACGATGTCCATCACCGACAACGTCACGGTCGGCCTGCGTTTGAACGGCCTGCGCGACCGCAAGCTGCTCGCCGAGCGCACGGAGCAATCGCTGCGCATGGCTGCGCTTTGGGACGAGGTCAAAGATCGCCTGAACGCCCCGGCCATCAGCCTTTCGGGCGGCCAGCAGCAGCGGCTGTGCATCGCGCGCGCGCTCGCCGTGCAGCCGGAGGTGCTGCTCATGGACGAACCGGCCTCGGCGCTCGATCCGCTGGCCACGTCGAAAATCGAGGACTTGATTCTGGAATTGAAAAAGGATTACACGATTGTGATTGTGACGCACAACATGCAGCAGGCCGCGCGCATGTCAGATTTCACCGCCTTCCTTTATTTGGGTGAACTGGTGGAATTCGACGTGACCAAGAAGATTTTCGCCAGCCCGGCAAAGAAACAGACGGAAGATTATGTGACGGGCCGGTTCGGTTGAAATTTCAATCCCGTTTGCAATTGATGATGGTGGTGGCACAGTAAATTGAAATCCTGACGGTGAAGCCAAATTAAAGTTATGGAACATTTCGACATGGAGCTGGACGTGCTGAAGCAAAAACTGCTGACGATGGCGAGCCACGCTGAAACGGCGGTGAACCAGGCGCTCCAGGCGCTCACCCAACGCGACCGCGACCTCGCGCTGCGCGTGAAGGAAGACGACCGCGTCATTGACCAGTTTGAAGTGGAGATTGACGAACTGGTCATCCAGTTGCTCACCAAGGCGCCGCTCGCCAGCAATTTGCGTCTCGTAACCACGGCGATGAAAATCTCCCAGAACCTCGAACGCATCGGCGACGAAGCCACCAAAATCGCCAAGCGCGCCCGCGACCTGTCGCAGGAACCCCCGGTGAAAATCGTCCTCGACCTGCCGCGCATGGCCGGTCTTGCCCTCGACATGCTCAAGACCGCACTCGACGCGTTTGTGAACAATGATCCCGCCACCGCCCGCGCCTTGATTCCGCGCGACAAGGAAGTGGACGCGCTCAACAAACAAATCCACAACGCCCTCGTGCAGCACATGGTCGAAAACCCGGACACGATTGGCCGCTGCCTGCATTTGATGGTCGTCTCCAAAAGCCTCGAACGCATCGCCGACCACGCGACGAACGTGGCGGAGGATGTCGTTTATCTCTGCGAAGCGCAGGACATCCGGCACACCGGCGTGAAAAGCCAGGCCGCGCCCCCGACTGGCGCGTGATGAAACTTATGGATTAGACGCGCCGGTTTCTGTCGCCAGGCCCACCTTGGTGATGTCGAGTTGTTGGAGCACGTCCAGCACGTTGATCATGTTCTGGTAATCCACATCATCCGCGCCTTTCACCACCACGCTGAGTCCGGGATCGGCTGACTTGAGTTGCTGCAAATCGGCTTTCAGGACAGGGATGGTAACCGGGGCATCGTTCAAATACGTCTGTCCCTTCGCATCCACCACGATACGGTTGATCTTCGGTTTCTTGTCGGTCGTGGGCGGCGGCTTGCCCGACGGCAAGGTCATCTCCAGATTGTTCATCATCTGCGGCGTAGTGATGATGAAAATCACCAGCAGAACAAACACCAGGTCCAGCAGTGGCGTGATGTTCAGCTCGTTCAGGGTGCTATGATGGGAACTGGAGATCTTTTTCATTGCAACAGCGGTTCGGTTTCTCCCTGCACGTCAAACCGGATGATCACGCGCGGCGGGAAATTCGTCGGCGGCGAATGGTCAAGGCGGCTGACGGCGGCGAAAACCTTTCTCACAGACTCGTCCCATTTCGGGTCGCCGGAGCCTTTTCTCCAGACCGGGTCGCTGACATCGCCCGCGCGGTTGACCGCCACTTCCACCTCGGCCACGTAATTGTCATCCGCGAGGTTGTCCGGCCGGTTCCATTTCGATCGCAACGCGTATTCCAGGTACCCCTTGTAAATCTGCACCGCATCGGAGCTGGTCTCGACCGTCTTGCCGCCCTCGAACTCAAACGACGGCAGTTCCGCCGCCGGCGGCGCCACGGTTGGCACGGTCGCCGCCGGTGGCGGGGCGATCCTGGCTTCCTCCACCTCCTTGGGTTTTTCCACCACCTTGGGCGTTTCCACTTTCGGCGGTTCCGCCTTCGGCTTCTCCGGTTCCTTGGGTTTCTCCGGCGGCTTCTCCTTCACCATCTCGACCGCGATTTTTTTCATCTGTTTGCCCAGCAACCCCTGCCGCGCCGCAAAATAAAACATCGCCAGCACGATGAGGGTGTGAAAGATGAACGAGATGAGCAGGTTCACCCTCGACGAGTTGCGCTTTTTGCGCGCCTGGCTTTGCGGCAGCATGGTTTATTTCTGGTTGGCCGCCTCGGTGGCAAGATCCACCTTGGGAATATTCGCCTGCTGGCAGACATCCAGCACGGCGCGGATCTGTTTATACTTGGTCTGGCTGTCGCCGCGCACGATGATGTTCAAGTCTGGATCGTCCATGCGCAGAGCAATCAGGGTTTGCAACATCTCGATCGCGGCCGTTTGCTTCTTGTTCAGATAAATGATCCCATCGGCCTGTACCGTAATATAATTGGCCTTGCGCGGCGGGTCCTTCAGACGCTTCGCCGCCGTGGGCAGCTTCAAATCCAGGTCATTCACCGGCGGAATGGTGGTGATGATGAAGATGACCAGCAGCACGAACGCCAGGTCCAGCAGCGGAGTGATGTTCAACTCCGTCAGTGAATGATGTGCCGTTTTTGAACACTTTTTCATCGTTCAACCAGCGTGGGGGGTTCCTCGCTCTTCAGCGCGCCGACGATCCGGTCGGCCAGCACTTCGTTGGCGTTACGGATTTCCTCGGCCAACGGGCGATGATCCACATAGACGTGCTCAATCTGGTTGGAGTAACGGCTGGCGAATCCGTCGAGTTCCTGCGTGATGGCACGGATGGTGGTGACCATGAAGTTGTAGGCAAACATCGCCGGAATGGCCACGAGCAAACCGGTGACCGTGGCCACCAATGCCGCCGCCACACCGGGCGCCATGGCCGTCAGGGTGGCCGCCCGGCTTTCGGCAATGCCCGCGAAGGTGGACATGACGCCCCAAACCGTGCCCAACAACCCGATGAACGGCCCGCCGGCCACCGCCGTGGACAATACAATCATCCCCTTCTCCAATGCCATCGCCTCTCCACCGGAGGCCTCCTCCAGGATTACTTTCACCGCCTCAAACGAGGCGATGCTGACCTTGGTCTCGGCGGACCGGGCAAGGTAATCGGTGTTGGTGTGTTCCCCGCCGTTTGGGGGAATGAACTTGGCGATGGCTTGTACCTGCACCGGGTTGTTTTTCAATTGATACGCCAGTTCGTCCGCGCCACGGATGTAAAGCTGGTAGGCGGGCGCGCCGTCGAATTCCTCGCCCTTGCGCTGGATATCCAGCGGGTCGCGCGTGGAGTTATAGGCGGCAAAGAATTTCTTGGTCGCCTTCCGCGCAATCATCAACTGGCGGAACTTGGTGATGATGATGGTCCAACTGAACAGCGACAGAACCAGCAGGGCGAGGACGGTGATCTTGCCTTCGGTGGTGGCATTCTGGATGGCATACACCGCCGCGTTGGCGGCGAACATTGGATGGATAAACATGGGGGTCATAAATGGTTACTTGAGGTTTGGTTTTGGGATAAATGTTTCGGTGGCAACAAAACGGTCACGCGGCCGGCCTTCTGCACTGTGGCCACTGCCTTGCCTTTTTTCTTCACGTCGTCATCGGTGGCAGTCGTGTCGTCATTTTTGGCGGGACTGGCGGAATTTTCACTGGCCATTCCCTGGCTGGCTGCATCCGCAGCCGTGCCTGCAGCCAAACTATTCTGGCCGCCGTTGACCTGGTCGTTTGAAAACAACGAAGCGTCACTCGTGTCGCCGGTGGCGTCAACGCCTTGGAGACCAATAATTTTGCTATCCCCAAGACTGGGCGCGGTGACATCGGCTTTGCCGCCCGCCACGAGATCGACATTGACTGTGTGATCGGCGGTTACATTTGAATCGCCTTGGCTAAAAATGGTTCCCGTGATGTTACCGGAAGCATCCATGGTTACCGTGCCGGCACCCAACACTCCCGATCCGGTGGCGGTTATATCCTGATTGTCGTATGTTTTCACTAGTGTACCTTCAGCCAGATTGAGGGCTGTAATGGGATTGCCGAAACCATCCGATGGTTGCAATTCATAACCCGCAAAAACATCCACCACACTATTTTCAGGATTGCCATTGAGAGTCTGCTGCAAGTCCAGAGCGGCCTTCATGTTGCCGGTAAGCGCCAGATCAAACATATTTGCCAGAGATTTATTGTTAAGCGGCAAACTAAAAAGAGTGGTCGAGTCGGGAAGTGGAGGCCCGTTCAAGAGCAGTTGCAGGATGCCACCTGCCGCGGCGTTGACCGAGCCTTTGGGAGCTTCAACCAGAATATTACCAGGCTGGGTGTACGAGACATCCATGATCCCGCTGCCCGGAATGGTTGATGACTCCGCAGTAACCGACTGGTCGGGATTAACCAGATAAGAACTGACACTCACAAACCCGGAACCGCCACTTCCCGCATTGATATTGCCATTCATGGACACCACGGTTACGGAACCGCCGGGTGTCGTGGAACTGTCGTCCGGGCGTGTGTCATAGACTCCAATCCGGGAACCATTGACATTGATGTCCCCGTTGGCGTAAACAAAGACATTGCCCAAGTCCGTCGAATAAATGCCGCGAGCAGAAGCGGTATTGACGGAAAAATCCGCCGAGCCGGCATTGATATCTCCACCGGCGTTTATGGTGATATTGCCGCCCTGCAAAGAGGCGATGGAACTGGAATACATGTCCAAATCTCCGACGAGATCGCCGGCAGTTTCTCCCTCGGAGTGGTTCCCGGTGGTGGTGATGGTGATATCAGCCCCATGATCGAACACGCCTCCGTTGCCAAACAAACTGGCGAGTGGATAATTGCCGCGAACCGTGTAAAGCCCCACGCCCTCCGATTGAATCCCGGCGGTGGTTCCCAGGTCTATGGTCCGGGCCGTAATGTTGAATTGTCCACCGCCGCCAATGGTGTAACCGTAAGTGCCGTCAGGAGGCCCCGAACCGGCAGGAAGCCCGCTATACGCGTTCTCTGCGTTATATTGAGCCAGCAGTGCTTGCGCGGTTGCGGAGGTCAGGACAGAAGCAGTAGTCGTTATTGGATTACCATTGCTGTCGAATTGGGGAACGCCATTTTGGTAAACTTGGACCGTCAAATTTTGCAGCAGATTCAGAATACTGGCAATACTCACCCCGGAGATGTTCTGATAGGTCAGGACCCCGGTATTGGGATTATAATACAAACTCGTGGTCAGTGTGGCTGCCGAAATGGAAGTGCTGCCAATTGCGTTGTTCACTGCCTCTGAAAGATAAGCCATGTCCGGGGCTTGCACGCCCGTCTGAGTCAAATCAAGGGTAACGGTGGTGAAAGCGCCCCGGTTAATGATGTCGCCGCCCACTGTCAAGCTGCCATCCGTGGCCGAATTCAAAATACTGCTATCCTCCATGTTTTTCTCGGCGGTCAGACCGACATTGATGCTGGTTACGTCGTTGGCGGACAAGTTCATGCCTTGAAACCGGCAGTTGTACATGTTGCCAACCACATTGATTTGCGCCGCCTCGGGAGCGTCCAGAAACACCAAACTCATATCCCCCGAGATGTTCAGGACGATGGGGGTCGAAGCGTCCAGGTGGACCGGCGAGGCGGCATGATCGTTTACGCCAAAATTACCACTCGCTGTGTATTGACTAAGACCGCTGTCCGAGACGATTAGATTAAAAATTTGGGGGATTCCGCCAGAAGACGCCAGGTCGCCGACGAGCGAACCGCCGTCCGTGGTGTTGATGGTGAGGCTTCCCTGCGGTGAAGGGAATAAAATCAACTGATTAAATGGGGCGGTGCTGCCGCCCACCAATTCCACGCCACCAGCCCCCGCAGTGATATTCAAGATGGATGGATAAATGAATGGCACCTGAATGCCAGAAGGCCATGGCAGCACCGAGGGAGATGCCCCCAACTGCACCAGGTTTCCCGCGTTCAAATCAACATAGTCGCCAGGCGCGTAATTAAAATAGTGGTCGTAGGAGCGTCCGCCATTGATGTCAAAGTCACCATTGGGATTGCGGACCTCCTGGAGGTAGATGTTCTGCGCCGCATCCACCGTCCAGCCACCGCTGATCAGATTCAACGCCAGTTCATTGTCCGCCGTCCCGGCGCTGCCCGTGGAACTCGAATCCAAAACATAACTTTTACCATCCGTGACGGGGTTGCCATTGGCGTCTACAGGAATGCCGTTGACCATTTTCACCCCGGCGTAGATGGCACCCGTGCCATTGGCTACGAGATAATTGCCGGTCACATTGCCGCCCGCCACGATGGTCACATTCCCGGGTTGGGGGCCATAAGCACCGGAACCCGCCGTGACGTAATCAGCATTGTTGGGTGACTCCAGATTGCCGTCGTAATAATAACCACCATTGCCGGGCAAGACACTGGTCACATTACCGCCCGCGATGAGTGTCACATTACCGCCCGCTTCGGTGCTGATGCCTCCCAAACCGTCACTCAAATTATAAGCCGCGCTGAGGGTGTTCACACTGCCGATGCTGAAATAATAACCTTGCGCGTCGGATCCAGTGTCAATGTTACCCGCCAAAGCATGGGCGCTGATGCTGCCACCCCCCGTCGTGATCACGTACCCGGAACCGACCAGAATGTTCTGGCCAGCCGTCAGATTGATGTCGCCCGCCGCCGCTTGTATTGAACCGCCAACGCCATCACCATCCAAACCGCCATTCAGGTAAATATTACCGACACCAAATTGAACCGTGTTGTTGGCATAATTATATCCGGCATCCAGCGTCACCAACCCATTGTTTCCAACGGTGATTTGTGAGCCGTCTCCAAATTGAATGTCGCCGCCCGCCTGCCATGTGATGTTGCCGGCACTGGAGTTTATGGCGCCGGAACCAATTTGAATGCCATTGCCAGCCATCAGGTTGACCGAACCGGAAGCGGTTTGAATTGATCCGCTTCCAGCCTGACCATTGCCGCCGTTCAGATAAATATTGCCGGTGCCGGTCTGAATCGTACCGGTGTTGAAATTGTTCACACCGGCCATGAGTGTCACCGACCAATTGTTCGCGTCAGAGATTGAAGCCCCATCTCCAAAAATGATGTTGCGTCCGGCCTCAAGCGTCAGTTGGCCGCTGGTCACACCACCGAAGTTCGCGCCAATGGTTCCGCTAAGGTCCCACGACGTGCCGCTGGAGAGCGTGATGTCATACATGGCCTGAAGAATGATCTGGGAAACTGCAAGATTGGCGAACGCACTGTTCACATTCAAATCCAGCGTGCTGCTGGAATTGTTCCCGGCCAATACCGTGCCACTGCCGGCACTGCCGGAGCCGGACGTGTCCAAAATGATGTAACCCGGATCCAGCAACAATTTCCCTGCCGTCCAACTCGCCTGCGCCCGAGCGTCAATGCTGGAGTTCAACGAGATGACGTTGGGTGCGCTGATTTCGACGTTGCCGCCGTTGCCGCCCTGTGAACCGCCGGTCACGGAAATCTGGCTGCCGACGTTGTCGCTGAAAGTGTTGCCGGACTTGAGCGTCACATTGCCTCCAGCGCTCCCGCCCGCCGAGTCATCGCCGTTGGCACTGATTTGGGAATTGGCGCCGAGGTTTAATTGGTCGGAAGCGACAAGTTCGATGGTGCCGTTGACATCCTTCACCGAGTTGGCCTGGATAAAACCGTCTTGGTTTACCACCTTGGCATTCATGGCAATCGTGCCCCCATCAGCGACGAGCCGGCCTTCGTTGTCCACTGAACCGCTGGGCAGCGTGACCGCCATGCTCATGCCGCGGCCATCGGGACGATCGCTCAAGAGCACGGTCTGTCCCGCTGCAAGGCCGATGGTACCGCCGGGTGCCGTGATACTGCCGTGGTTTTCAATCTGGTTGGCGATCAAAAATGCCGAACCGCCCTGGCCGACGTTGATTTGACCGTAGTTGACGATGCTAGCGAGCGGGGGCGGGCCGTTGAACTCCCAACCGGCACCGGAATTTTGCGGGGGGATGTAATTCGCGGTGGAGACGACCAGCCCGGCGGCACTCACAAACGAGTTCGGGCCGAAATAAAAACCGGAGGAATTGAGCAGCACCACGATGCCGTTGGCCTGGAGACTACCGTAAATCTGCGACGGATTCGCGTTGTTGATCTGGTTCCACACGATTGAGGTAGTGGAAGGTTCCTGAAAAATTGTGGTCTCGCCAGCGGCAATGTTGAAACTCTGCCAATTGAGGACGGTGTTCTGCGAAGTCGTGGTGATGGTGAGTTGTGAACCGCTGCTGGTGGCGGTGGCGGAACCGCCGTGTACGGTCATGCTCGTTGGATTGGCCATTGCGCTCCCGGCCATATCGAGCATTAAAACCGCGGCAACCAACCGGCGGAACATGGGGTGGCGATACAGTGTGCGCATAACAATCCTAGTTTTTAAGTTTAGGGCAATCGCGTGCGACCGTACGTTACAAATAGGTGACATGTTGTTGGTCATGGTGTTTAGAATTGGGCACCAATGCCGAAATAGACGTGAACGCCGTCGGATTCCCCGGCGTGACTGATTAAGGGCCAGGCGACCGTCAATCGCCCGTCCATGTGACTGCCGATATTGGCGGTCACAGCCCAACCCGCACCGCAAAATGATTCGTGGCTGTCACTGCCGGGCGATGGTTGGGCAAGCAAATAAATCCTGCCGTAATCCAGAAACACCGAGGCACGAACCCAGCATGGTTCGAGGTGTCCCTCGTTGCCGACCATGCCGATTTTCATGAGGGGCGTTTGTGGTTCAATGGAGAAACGCCAACCGGTGTCGCCATAGGCCTGGCCATCCTGATAGCCACGAACGCCCGCCGTACCTCCCATGGCATATTGTTCGTTGCTGATTAACGGACCATCGGCCCACTGACCGTCGGCATGAAGTTTCACCGACCAGTCTTTGTAAATCGTCTGAATGCGGTTGGCTCCGAGTTGCAGCGTAACATAATGAGGGCGGGCATTTGTCGTATAAGCAACGCTGGAAAAGGAGTGGTCATGAATCGTCTTTGTGGTTGTAACTACATTCGTTTCAGTCGTTGTTATATTCGTTGTGGTTACTTGGGTGTTTTCCTCTGAAAAAACCGGGAGAAAATTGAAATTGGCTTGGGCGTTGAAAAAGGTCGTCCCCAAGGTATCGGGCATAGAGCCGTTCCAGCCAACATTCAGAGGGAAATATTCCACCGCCGTCGGCCGAACCGACTGAAGTGTGTAAAGGACATCGCCAAATTTATACGCCGAACCATTGTTGGTCGTGCTGGTCAACGCATAAAAAATGTTAGCGTTTATGCTGTTGGCCTGATACTTTTTGTAATCTGCACCAAAAGAGAATGTGGAGGCCAGCTTGTCCAGGGCCGGCAAGGGCAGGGAGAATTTGAAACCCAGTCCCTCATTCAGAGTTACATTCTCACCGGCTGTCTGAGACCCGATGGCTTCCAGATTTGTCGAATTCCCGCTAGGAGTAGCGCCTATAATTACATTGGGTGACCCCATTTGAACGCCCGTGTCCGAGGTCGAACGACTGGCGTAGAGTGTCAGTTCCGGCCGCCCGGTTGGTGGGGGCACTTGGAACTGGTGGGTGATTTCGTTGTAACCGAAGCTGCCGGGGTTGGCGTCCACCTGTTGCTCCACCGAATTGTAACCGCCGAGCGGCAGGCGATAATATGCACTGTAATTGGCAATCAACGGATTATCGAAGGGGGTGGCATAATACGGATCGCTGTTTTTAAGCTGCTCGGGCGTGAAGTTGTATTGGATGCCGACTTGATGTTCGAGATCCCAAAGGTTGTCGTATTGGACGTTCAAATTCGCGCGCAAGTCGGGCGTGCCGGGCGTGCCCTGGTTGTTGAGTTCCAGCCGTGCGTGCAGGGGAAACTCGTCCTTGACCTTGAGCGTGAGTTCGCTGGTGTCCGGCTCCGGCCCGGGGCCGATGACGGGATAAATCTGACGGTCACGGCTGGCGTTGGCGTTGTCCAGTTCGCGCTGCAGGACTTGCGAATTGAGCAGTATATTCGTTTGCAAACTCGGCAGGGAGCGCATCACATTGTTGGAACTGTAGTAGCGGTTGCCGGTGACGTTGATGGCAGCAAGCCGGCCTTCAGTGACCTTCACTTTCACTGTGGCGTTGGTAAGTTTCTGCTGGGGCAGGCCGACGGACACGGCGACATAGCCGCGTTCGCGATACGCCTTCTGCAGTTCAACCATCGCCGCGCGGATCCCTTCAAAGCTGGTGTTGGTGCCGAAGGCGCCGTCCACGTTGGTGATGACCCGGGCCATGGCCTCCGGCGGCAGAACGGTATTGCCCGTGACCAGATATTTCTCCACGTCAAACCTCGGCCCGGCGTTCGTTGAAACCACGTGAACCCGGGTGTCGTTATCTTGGGCTTTCAACTCGGCCAGCTTCTGGAGCAGGACGGCGCGCGCCTGAGCCATCGCTTCAGGACCGGCGGGTGTCTTCGAACAGCTGATAGCTGGAGCAACGGCATTGGTGGTGGCGGTCGTGGCCAGGGCCGATTGCGGCAACGCCGGTTCCGCCGCCGGCAAGCTTGAGCCAGCTTGTGCAGGTTGTGCATGGCTGCCGGAACTGACGTAATGTTTGCCAGACAACCAAATCTGGGGAGACGCCATCGGAAAAACGTTCATCGTAACCGTGCCGTTGGTGATTTGCTGCTGCGCGATTGTGATGCTCATCGTTGGATAGCCCTGTTTCCGATATTCCAATTGCAGGTCTGAGGCCGCTTTCACTATCTCGTCCAAACTGACGTTTGTGCCGGTGTATTTGGAAAAGATGTCCGCCAGAATGTTCGTGGAAAGCGATGTGTTGCTTTTGACTGCATAAGCCTGGACGTTAAAGCGAGGATCCGCGTTGCTCTCAGCCGTGGCTGTGGCATTGATGGTTGGAAGATTAGTCTGTGCCTGCACAGGTGAAATAAAGTTCAGGGCGAACAGGACGAACAAAACCGCGGCGCGAGTAGCGGATTTCGCGAGGCCGTTCCGGGGTGCCGACGGGCAATTTTTGCGCTGGTTCTGCTGGCGCCATTCGCTGGGAGTCACGCCGAAACGCTTTTTGAACATGACATTGAACAGGCCGAGATGCCGGTAACCGCTGTCATACGCGACGCTGATGATTTTGTCGTCTGAGTTGGTAAGCAACTGCCGCGCGTGCAGCAGCCGCAATTCAATCTGCCGCGCGCGGAACGGCACACCGAACTCCTCGCGGAACAGGCGGCTGAAATGCCGTTCGCTGCAATTGAGCTGCCCGGCCAGGTCGCGCAACGAGCATTGGGACAGTTCAGCCTCCGGCATCTGGCCGACCAGTTGCCGGAAACGCTCATGCAGCCGGCCGCCCTCGGCGGATTCCATCGCCGGTGCCGGCAGCAGACCGGTGATGGCGTTCGCCCAAAGTTGCAGCAGCCCGCAACGCATGGGCAGCCCCTCCCGCTGTGTTTGCTCCGTCAGCCGCGTGAACCGTTGCCCCAGCGGCTCGCCGGCGGTGAAGATGGAAACCTGCGACGTCAGGTTGTTGGGAGTCACTTCGAGTTGATGCCATTCCGCGACCGTGAGCAGGCCGTTGAGGTACTGCGGCTGGACGCTGAAAAACTGCAATTTGAGCGGACCGAGCTGGCTGGCTCGCAACACCCCGTTGCTGCTGTTGCTCGTCAACAAGCCGTCCCCCACGGAAAGCTGGCGGGCAGCGGCACTCGGTTGCAGCCAGTAACCGACGCCCTCGGCTACCCGCACCATGAACCATTCATGATGGCGGGGAGTCCATTCGCCCGAAGGGCGCAAGGTCAGTTCCTGCAGCAGGAGATGTCGCTCAATGGTCACCGGCACAAGACTGAAGACGACTCGTGACTATTGCGTGTCAACCTTGCGACAATTTTGAAACAATACATTTCATTTATCGGACAAAAACGGTCAAAAGAGACACTTGGCGGACTTCGGACGGCTGAAGTCTTCTTTACCAATTGCCAAACAAGCCGTTTTGTTTAAATTGGATGCATGGGGAAAACAATTGTAATTCTGTGTCTTTCCTTGTTTGCTGCCGGTTGCGCATCCAACCAGACAACATCTGCCAAAGTATCTTCCAGCAACGTATTTTTTCTGGCCACGCCACCCCCGGATGGCACGCGTGTCGGATGGACTTCATTTAACGATCACCTGACCCGGCATTACGCTGACGATGCCATGGTGCATATGAGACAGGATGCGGCCGGAAGAGGCGCAAACGTGGTGGTCTTGCTGGGAGTTGATCCGCCCAACCCCACAGGCCGTTTCGGACAATTCGAAGTTTACGGTTATCTTGCCACGGTTTATGTCTGGGCAGACTTGTATTATTGCCCGGGTTTGACCAACTCTCCGGCCATGGAAATGCCGGATGATAAAACCCCGCTGGTCCAACTCGTCTCCGCCCGCTCCGCTCCATTATTCTCCACGTTGTTAACCACCACTGGCACCCGGGAGCAATTCGTCTCAACCGCCGAACAGTTGAAATAGAAGGGCGCTGGTGTCTGAACGTACACCAGCGCCGGTGGGGACCATCTCGAACCAGCAGCGGTAGGAATGCCAACTTGCGGGTTTACTAAATCACAGCCCGTTTCTTTCGTCAAAGTCGGGACGGAAACAAGCCGGTGACATTTTGGAAAACTACGAAGGCGCTACCGCCGCAAGAAAATTCTCGACCGGTTGCAACACGGCTTCGGGGGGATTTGATTCAGCGAATTTCGCTTCACGTCGGCTGACTTCAGCTTTGGAAACCTGGTGGGGCGGGCGTCCCCGCGAGCCGTCAACAATTTGAGGCCCGGCTCGCCGGGAGTCTCGCCCCACCAAAAGGCCCCAGTCACGTCATCAATTCCATTTGCCGCGGCGTGAGCAGCCACACCAGTTTCGCACAACGGCCATACAACAGGAATTCCGCCTCCAATTTGCACAAACCGCCTTTTTTGAAATCAATTTCCAGGCTGGTATTGCCGGCAGCCAGCAGTGCAATCAGTTTGCCCAGGTACGGCTCGTGGCCGACCAGCAGGACGTTCTCCGGTTCGGGACGAAACTGGTTCAATTGTTGAATCAGCAACCGGGGATTGCCGCCGGGAGTCAAATCTTCGGAGAAGACCAGTTTTTTCCGCAATTTGAAGTTCTTGGCGATGATTTAAGCGGTCTGTTTTGTCCGCAGGAACGGGCTGGAGAGAATCAGGTCAAAAGAGAGATCCAATTCAGCCATCGCTTTGGCGGTGGTGCGCAGGCGGTTTTTCCCTTTGGCGGTGAGGGGCCGCTCGGAATCCGGTTCGAAACCGGCCACTCCCGGTTCAGCGGCGATGCCGTGGCGAAGCAGGTAGAGATTCATGAGCCTTTATTTTTCGCTTTTGGGTTGGTTGCCTGAGTCCGGATGGTGGCCAGAAACGCCGTAACCTGCCGGCCGCGTTTACATAGATTTGGATCAACATCTGGCGCCAGCGCACCAACTCTTTTTCCAACCGGCGGGCCGACGCGGCGTTGACTTCTTTCTTTTGCACGAATTTGTCCAACGCCGCCAGCAATACTTCCATGTCCTGGATGTCACCCATCATGCACTGGTAAGCGCGCATGGCGCGGCGATGGTCCTCCGTGACGGCGGGCAGCAGGGGCGCCAGCGCCCCGACCATGTAACGGAAGTGTTTGAACGCAATCCGCGTGCGGTGGATGGACTTGGTGTCGTCGGCCCGCACGTGCCGGCAAAGTTGCGCGACCCGGGCAAACGCCTGGTTTATGGCGCGCTGGACAATCGCGAAAGCCCGTTCGCGGGGGATCCGTTTGTGCTGGAGCCGGATTTCCTTTTCAAATGCCGCCAGACACCGGCCCAGACGCTTCGTCTTGATATGTTTGACGGCTTTGCGTGTGGTCCGGGTGAAACGGGTCTTGCGGTCCCGCAGCCAGTCGTAAAACGCATGCGCGTCCGGAAAGGTGGCCGCCATCCGCCCCACGTAACCCAGTTGGACTTGCGTGTCGCGGAGCTGGTCGAAGGTGTCCAGGTGCCGCTTGAGTGCGCGGCGGACTTTCTTGATGTCACGTTCAGGGATGAACGCGCCGAGCAGTGCGATGGTTGAGAGGAGACGGCGGGTTTCCACCCGCACGTCATGCACCGCGTCTTCGGAGAACCGTTCCTGGCAGCGCTTCAGCCGTTTGCGATAACGCAGCCACTGCGTGTGCAATGAATCGCCAAGATGTCTCAGCACATCGGCGGTTTGGACAGGTGCAATGTCTAACTGGCTTTGTCGGTGCATAACGTGATTCATCAAATGCTTTGACTTGGAATGACTCCTCTCGTCGCTTTCAAAGAATCAAACCGCCCGCAGGGTAGGTTCACCTTTGCCGACGGAAAGTTACAATCAGGTGACAAATCTTGCCAGCGCGCAAATTCATGGCTTTTGGCCTTCGGCCCGCTTGATTCCAAATGGCCGCCACGTCTTTTTCGCTTGAGTATCCAGAGTGCTCCACGGCACGTCACCTGCTAACCACGATCTTGAGTCAACGTATCGCCAAACCCCTCGTCCAGCTCCCAGCCCCGGTAATTTTTATTCTGAGTCAATACGACGTGGCGGTTGTCGGGATGCAATCATCAATTGCCTTGTCAAAATGAAATGATTTTTTCAAGATGCGCAGGAAGAAGAAAATATCATGACGCTCAAACGGCTTCGAATCATCAAAAAGCACGTCGCTGCCAACGCCGAGGCCGGCCTTGCCACAGAAGCATCCGTAACGCCATGAAAAATCCTTTACCGTATGAAACAATATTTATCTACAGTCCTCGCATTAGTGTGCACCGTGTTGGTCATATCTCTTATCGTGATGAAACGGAGTGATAATGCACAGCATGAAAATGATGCCGGTGCGATTGCCGGTTTTTCGAACCAGTTGACTTCGGCGCAGGTACAAATCGCCTCTTGTAATGGAACGATTCTCACATTATCCAACAGACTCGATGAAAGCCTGTCTGCGTCATTGACGTTTTCAAACCATCTGATTGAAGCCGAATCCGCCATTTTTCTCGACACGGAACAAATCACCAACCTGAACCAGCATGTCGCAGAGATGGAATCGGAAAATCAAACTTTAGGCCGGCGCGTCATGGATTTGACCAACCAGATAGCCAGCCTCATGGGCCAAATTACTTTAACCCGAGCCAGTCTGGATCAGGCAAATACAAACTATGCTCTTCTGGAAAATCGTTTGCGCAGAGACGTGGCCGAGCGGATTGTTGTGGAACGAAAATTTAACAATCTTTTGGAACTGCAGGCTCAAATGCAGAAATTAAAGAAGAATCCAGCCGAGGCGATTTCCTCCGACAGCATATATGCGGGTTTGGGTGTGGAGGTGAAATCGAACGGCACGCTCCATGTCATTTCCCCGGACTGATGCAGATCTCTGCCTCAGTCACGAAATTTGCTGCAGACGCCAGATGCCTCGACCGATGTGCAATGGCAGACCACATCACGCAGGATTTGGAATTGCCGGCGGATTTTATCCTTCACATGCCGGTTGTCGGGATGGAGGTTTACGACCGCCCGGAAAAGGCAGCTTATGCCGTTGCGGAAGCGCTTACCTGCCGGATCATGTTTTCTCCGCCGTAAGGATTC
>Ga0187856_1001337_pt1 | contig 19768 bp, 16 predicted proteins | sample June2016WEW_8_40_FD_132443 | JGI IMG/M metagenome (GOLD analysis project Ga0187856, IMG submission 132443) | Peatland microbial communities from SPRUCE experiment site at the Marcell Experimental Forest, Minnesota, USA - June2016WEW_8_40 | ecosystem: Environmental > Terrestrial > Soil > Wetlands... | reverse complement strand
CAGATCATCTGATTGAGGTCGCCGTCCTGGCGCACCTTGCCGTTGACCTTGAGCACGATGCGGCCCTTCGAGGGATGCCCTATCGCGGCCGCGGGCTTGAGCGGCCCGCACGGCGCCGAATGGTCGAAGGCCTTGCCGATTTCCCACGGCCGCTTGATGTCGCGCGCGGCGATCTGCAGGTCGCGTCGGGTGAGATCGATGCCGACGCCATACCCGTAGATGCAATCAAGCGCCTGCTCGACCCTGATGTTGCGCCCGCCCTTCTTGAGCGCGACGACAAGCTCGACCTCATGATGCATGTCCTTGGTCAGCGACGGATAAGGCACCGTTCCGCCGTCCGGGACGATCGCGTCGGCGGGCTTGGCGAAGAAGAACGGCGGCTCGCGCACGTCCTGCCCCATCTCCTTGATGTGCTCGACATAATTGCGGCCGACACACCACAGCCGGCGGACCGGGAAAGATTTATCGCTGCCGGCAACCGCGATGACGGGCTGCGGTGGCGGCGGAATGACATAGCTCTTGGCGTCGGTGCTCATGAGGCCGTTTGCCGATGGAGGGGAAGGAGCGGGAACGGCGGGGTTATAGCTTACGCGCCGCCGCGGTCAATGCGCCGCTCAACCGGACGAGGCTATCGCGGCCACCGGCTCGCGGGCGGGCGACCGCTCCTTGAGTTGCAGCCGGTAGATCGACGCGTAACGGCCGCCTTTGCGCAGCAGCTCCTCGTGACGCCCGGACTCCGCCACCACACCGGCCTCGACCACGAGAATGCAGTCGGCATGCATGATCGTGGAGAGCCGGTGCGCGATGACGAGCGTCGTGCGTCCCTTGCACAGTTCGGCGATGGCATTCTGCACCTGGCGCTCGGATTCCGAATCGAGCGCTGCGGTCGCCTCGTCGAGCAAGATGATCGGCGCGTCCTTAATCAGGGCGCGCGCGATCGCGATGCGCTGGCGCTGGCCGCCGGAAAGCTGCAAGCCATGCTCGCCGACGGGCGTGTCGTAGCCGGCGGGAAAGCCGAGGATGAAATCGTGCGCGTACGCGGCCTTTGCCGCGGCGACGATCTCCGCCTCGCTGGCGCCGAGCTTGCCGAGCGCGATGTTCTCGCGGATCGTTCCGCGGAACAGGTGAACGATCTGGCCGACGTAAGCGATCTGCCGGCGCAGCGAGCGGCGCGATACGGCGTTGATATTCTGTCCATCGATCAGGACGCGCCCGGAATCGACATCGTAGAAGCGCAAGATCAAATTGAACACCGTGGACTTGCCGCCGCCCGAGGGACCGACCAGGGCGGTGACCCTTCCCCGCTGAGCGAGAAAGCTCATGCCGCGCAGCACCGGCGCGTCGAGACGGTAGGCGAAGTGCACGTCGGCGAATTCGAGGCGTGCCGCCGTCAGCGCGAGCGGCGGCAGGTCGTCATCGCTCGGCTCGCCGGGCGGGCTGTCGATGACCTCGTAGAGCACGCGCACGCCCACCAGATTGTTATTGAGGTCGATGTTGAACCGCGCCAGCCGCTTGGCGGGCTCGTAGGCGAGCAGGAATGCCGCCATGAACGAAACGAACTGGCCCGGCGTCGCACCGGTTTCGATGATGCGGTAGCCGCCGTAGATCATCGCCAGCGCGACCGTGAACCCGCCGAGCGTTTCCATCAGCGGACTGGCGCGGTTCGCGACCCGCGCCATCTTGTTCGATTCGTGCTCGACCGCGGCGACGCTGGTGGCGAGTCGTCGCCGCATCTCGTCTTCCAGCCCGAACGCCTTGACCATGCGCATGCCCTGCAGGGCTTCCTGCATGGTCTCAATAATACGCGTGCCGCCGGTGAACTGCATTTGCGCGATCCCGCGCACCCGCCGGACCAGCTTGCGCAGGAAAAAGAAAGCCGGCGGCGCCGCGATGAAGCCGATGAGCGACATGACCGGATCCTGGCTCACCATCACTATCGACAGCCCGATGAGCGACATCAGATCGCGGCCGATGGCGGTGATCAGAAGATTGATCACCCCACTGACGGCGGCGGCGCCGGTGGTGAGCCGAGCAATGAATTCCGACGAGTGGCGATCGGCGAAGAAGCCGATGTTCTCCTGTAAGAGCTTGTCGAACATGCGCCGCTGGTTGGCGGCGATGATGCGGCTGCCGATCCGGGAGAGCATGACGGCGGAACCGTAGGTCGCCAATCCTTTCACGACGGAGATCACCATCGCAAGCAGGCCGATGACCACGATCGCGCGGTAATTGTGCGCGATAGCGACCTGGTTGGTAATCGAACCGAGCAGATAGGCGGTGAGTGCCGTCGCCGCGGCGGCGACCGCCATCAACGCGAAGGCGACGGCGTAGCGCGGCCAATGGCCGAGCGCCTCATCCACCAGGAGGCGGCGCACCAGCCCGCAAGTCGAATACTTGTCCGCGGATGCGGCCGTGGCAGGTTTCATGCGCGATCCGTTTCCCCGCTGCGGCCAATGTTGGCGCGGCCGGCGTCAACAGGCGTTCCATGCCCGGAAGAGGCGGAATTTTCAAGTGAATTCAGAGATTTTATGGCCGATCAAGCCCGGCTGCGGGGCGGCGGCGAGCGTTCAGATCACGGCGTCGCGACGCGAGCGCGTTCGAATTCGCCGGTCTGGCCGGACGGCTTCGCTCGCCGCACCATGAGCGCGCGTTCCCAGGCGAGCGCGTGGCCGACGATGGTCGAAATGTCGTCAAAACGCGGTCGCCAATCAAGCGTTCTGCGGATCTGCGCGGAATCCGCCACGATCCGGGCCGGATCGCCGGATCGCCGCGGTGCGTTTTCGACCTTGAAATCAACACCCGATACGCGTTTGACCGCCTCGACGACTTCGCGCACGGAGAAGCCGTGGCCGTAGCCGCAATTGAGCGTCAGCGACGGCGCGCCGGCGCGCAAGTGGCGCAGCGCATCGCAGTGCGCGCGCACGAGATCGCTGACGTGGATGTAGTCGCGGATGCAGGTGCCGTCCGCTGTCGGATAATCGATGCCGAAAACCTCGAGCTTGGGGCGCAGCCCCAGCGCCGTCTCGACCGCGACCTTGATCAAGTGCGTGGCGCCGTTGGTCGATTGGCCGGTCCGGCAATGCGGGTCGGCGCCGGCGACGTTAAAGTAGCGCAGGATCACATGCTTGAGACCATGGGCGTAGCTCGCGTCGCGCAGCATGATTTCCGTCATCAGCTTCGACCATCCATAGGGCGAGACCGGCAGCGTCGGCGCATCCTCCTTCACCGGAATTTCAGTCGGATTGCCGTAGACGGCAGCGGTCGAGGAAAAGATGAAGTGGCGCACGCCGCCGTTCACCGCGCACTCGATCAGGGCGCGGGAATTGACCGTATTGTTCCGATAATAGGCAAGCGGGTTGCGGACCGAGTCTGGGACTACGATGGAAGCGGCGAAATGGATGATCGCCTCGATGCCGTATTCGCGGATGATTTTTGCGACAAGCGCCTGGTCGCCGGTCTCGCCGACGATGAGCGGCGCCCCCTCGGCGACCGCCCAGGCAAAGCCGGTGGAAAGATTGTCGAGCACAATGACGCCCTCGCCGGCGTCGACAAGCTCATGCACCATGTGGCTGCCGATATAGCCGGCTCCGCCGGTGACCAGGATCGCCATGTCCGTCAACCCGTTTCCCTGTTTTGCCGGCCCTACATGGATTTGATGAATACCGCGTTATGCCGTCGCCCTTATGCCGTCGCCCACCGGATTCATCTGGCGACAGTGACCGCCGCAAGCACGCGACGGATGGCGCCAAACACCTCGTCCGGGGTGATCTCGCCCATGCAGCGATGATGGCCGAGGCGGCATACGGGTTTGTGGCAAGGCCGGCAGGTGAGTTCGCTCCTCGTCTGCATCGTTGCGGCGAGCGGATTGAGCGGCGCCCAATGCCACGGGCTTGTCGGCCCGAATATTCCGATGGCGGGCGTGCCCAGAGCTGCGGCGACGTGGAGGAGGCCGGAATCATTGGAGACCGCCGCAGAAGCGGACGCCAGCGCGAGAATGGCTTCGCGCAGGTGCGGGCCGGTGAAATCGCGGGCCTGCGTGGCACCGACGATCTCCTGCGCCAGAGACTTCTCGTCTGGGCCGCCCAGCACCCAGACCGCGAGACCGTCGGCGAGGAGCCGGCGGGTGAGGGCGGCATAGGCGGCGGCCGGCCAGCGTTTTGATGGTCCGACAGCGCCCGGGGCGAGCGCCACGACCGAGCGGCCATTCACGGCCAGGCCGCGATTGCCGCGCCAGGAGGCGACCTCTGCCGCAGGCACGCTAAGCTCCGGCGCCGGCCATTCGGCGGGCAGCTTGGCGCCGCGCGGCAGGGCGAGCGTCGCACAGCGATCGACCATGCGCGGCAACTTGCGTTCGCCAAAGCGCAGGTCGTTGAGAAGAACGAAGCGGGCCTCGCCGACAAAACCAATGCGCTCGGGGATGCCCGCGAAAAAGGCTGCAAGCGCCGCTTTCCATGTCCGCGGCATGATGAGCGCCGTACCGTAGCCTTCCTGTTTGAGGCGCCTGGCCAACATGGCCTGCTGCGCCAGGGCGAGACGGCCGCGCGGCAGGTCCACGATGACGGCTTGCCGCAGGCCGGGCATGTAATCGGCCAGCGGCGCGCACAGCTGACTCGCCAGCATGTCGACCGGACGGTCGGGAAAGCGCGTCCGCAGCAGTTTGACGACCGAATGGCAGCGCACGAAATCGCCGATCCACATGTACGGGACAATGAGAATGGGACTGCGGTCCGGGCCTCCGCCCGCCATCCGGTCGGCCAAAGAAATTGTCGAATCTTGATTCATTCTATAATCATGAATTATGATTCATCTTTTGCGGACGTTGGAGTTGGCGATACCCTGCCAAGGCGGCGCTGTCCAGTGTTGCTCGGCGAGCCAGATTAGGGCAAAGGAGCGGAGCAGTCGGCGGAAGGCCGATCCAACTTCAACCGGTCTCACGGCGTCGATGTTGTTGGTCACCGGCGGGGCCGGGTTCATCGGATCGAATGTCGTCGCCAGCCTCAACGAGGCCGGGCGCGCCGACATCGCCGTCAACGATAGCCTTGGCAGCGATGGCAAATGGCGCAATCTCGCAGGCCGCCAGCTCGCCGATTTCGTGCCGCCGGCGGACCTCCTGCGCTGGCTCGACGGTCGCAAGCTCGATGTCGTGGTGCACCTCGGCGCCATTTCGTCTACGACCGCGACGGATGGCGACGCCGTCATCGAAGCCAATTTCCGGCTCTCGCTACGCCTGTTCGAGTGGTGTGCATCGACGCGAACGCCCTTCATCTACGCCTCATCCGCCGCGACCTATGGCGACGGCCGCCAAGGCTTTTCCGACGACTGCTCGCTCGGCGCTCTCAAGCGGTTCAAGCCGATGAACCTGTACGGCTGGAGCAAGCATTTGTTCGACCTTGCCGTCGTCGAGCGCGCCGCGCGCAAGGACAAGGTGCCGCCGCAATGGGCCGGGCTCAAGTTCTTCAATGTCTTCGGCCCCAATGAATACCACAAAGGCGAGATGATGAGTCTCCTCGCCAAGCGCTTCGACGAGGCCAAGGCCGGCAAGCCGATCCGGCTTTTCAAATCGCACCGCGCCGGCATCGCCGACGGCGAGCAAAAGCGCGACTTCATCTACGTGGACGATGCGGTCGCCGTCGTGCGCTGGCTCATCGACACGCCGGCGGTTTCCGGCATTTTCAACGTCGGCACCGGCCAGGCGTGCAGCTTCCGCGATTTGATCACCGCCATGTTCGCGGCGCTCGGCCGTGAGCCGGCGATCGAATATGTCGACATGCCGGCCTCGATCCGCGACAGCTATCAATATTTCACGCAAGCCGAGACCGCAAATCTGCGGCGGGCCGGCTATAATGCACACTTCACCGCGATCGAAGAGGCGGTGAGGCGCTACGTGACTTGTTATCTCGATTGTGCCGATCGCTATCGGTGAGCAAATCTGGAGTCTGAGGCCGGCGGCAACACGCATGTTCGATTTCGAAGAAGCCCTCAAACTTGTTGCGAAGCAGACCATTCTCTGCGTCGGCGATCTCATGCTCGACGACTTCGTCTACGGCGAAGTCACGCGTATCTCGCCCGAGGCGCCGACGCCCGTTCTCATGGTCAGGCACAGCGAATGTGAGATCGGCGGCGCCGGCAACGTGGCGCGTAATATCGCCGCGCTTGGAGCGCGTTGCATTTTTGTCGGTCTTGTCGGCAATGATGACGCTGGCCTGACGCTGACCAATGCCTTGGCGAAGCTCAACGGCTGCGTCGTTCCCGATCTCGTGATCGACACGGCGCGGCAGACGACGCGCAAGGTGCGCTTCGTCTCCGAACACCACTCGGCCCACCTGATCAGGGCCGATTGGGAGACGGCGGAGCCGGCCAGTGCGCAGAGCGAATCCGCGGTGATCGCCTACGCCGAAGCGGCGCTGCCGCAGGTCGGTGCGGTGGTGCTGTCGGACTATGCCAAGGGCGTGCTCACCCCGCGCGTCATCCGCGCGGTGATCGACACGGCGCGGCGGCTCGGCAAGCCGGTGATCGTTGATCCGAAAAGCCACGATTACAGCATGTACCGCGGGGCGACGCTGATCACGCCGAATCGCAAAGAACTGGCGGCCGCCGTCCATCGCCCGGTCGCGACCGAGGAGGAGATCGCCGACGCCGCAGCCGAGCTTGCGCGCGCCATCGAGTGCGAAGCGGTGCTGGTCACCCGCAGCGAGGAAGGGATGACGCTTCACGTGGCGGGTCAGGCGCCGGTTCATGTCCCCGCCTATCCGGTCAAGGTGAGCGACGTCTCGGGCGCCGGAGACACGGTTGCCGCCGTGATGGCGGTGCTGCTGGCGATGAAAACGCCGTTCGAGTCCGCCATGCGCGCCGCCAATGCCGCGGCCGCCGTGGTCGTCGGCAAACGCGGCACGGCAACGGTCTCGCTCGGCGAGTTGCGCCACCGCATCCTGCCCGCCGCGTCGCTGGCGCCCGAGGAGAAGATCGTGTTCGACTGGTCGGTGCTCGACGCGCGGCTCGCCGAATGGCGCCGGCACGGCCTGCGCATCGGGTTCACCAACGGCTGTTTCGATCTGCTGCATCGCGGCCATATCAGATTGCTGGCCGCAGCCCGCGCCGCCTGCGACCGCCTGGTGATCGGTCTCAACAGCGACGCCTCGACGCGACGCCTCAAGGGCAAGGGCAGGCCGATCAATCCGGCCGAGGGTCGCGCGGAGGTGCTCGCCGCGCTGGAAGCCGTCGACCTCGTCGTCGTCTTCGAAGAGGACACGCCGCTCGAACTGATCAAGCGCGTGCGCCCGAATGTGCTCGTCAAGGGCGCCGATTACAAGCGCGAGGACGTGGTCGGCCGCGATCTGGTCGAGGTCGCGGGCGGGCAGGTCATTCTCGTCGATCTGGTGCCGGGCCATTCGACCACAAATTTGGTGCGCCGCTTGGCCGAGCCGCCTGCCCGCTCCGGCAAGCCGGCGGCATTCTGATCGGAGCGGCATTGTCATGCTGGCGCAGTTCGCGGAGCCTGCTATCTTTCCGCCGGAGCTGGAGAACAAACTCAAGGAAGAATTCTTTCGCGGAGCGCGGGACGGATTTTTCGTCGAAGTGGGCGCCAACGATCCCGAGCATATGTCGCAAACCTGGCATCTGGAGCGATTAGGCTGGCGCGGTGTCCTAATCGAGCCGCAACCCGCACTGGCGCAGAAGCTCAAGGAGCAACGACGTGCCGCGGTGTTCGCCTGCGCCTGCTCGTCACCGCAGAATGCCGGCAAAATGTTGCCGTTTCAGGTCTCCGGTATTCACTCCTCGCTCAATCTGGACTTTTTTGTAGCCGGCATGCGGAAAGACGCGATCATCGAAGTACCGGTGCGCACGCTCGATGATGTCCTCACGGAAGCGGGGGCGCCGGTTCCGATTGACTTGCTTGCCATCGACGTTGAAAGTCACGAGATCGAGGTCCTGAACGGTCTGACGCTCACACGATGGCAGCCGCGGCTGATTCTGATCGAGGATATCGCGCTGAACCTGCGTCTGCATCGGCTGCTGCAGTCGCGCGGCTACAAGTGGGTGCGCCGAACTGGAATCAATGACTGGTGCGTGCCGGCGAACTCGCCGATGACGGTCAGTCTGTTTGGTCGCTGGCAATTTTTGCGCAAACACTATCTCGGTGTTCCCTTTCGCCGTCTTCGCGAGACCAAGCGCAGGCTGCGTGAACGGCTGTGGGCCTCGCTCGGGCGCGGTCGTTGAGCGGCGGCTGCCCCGGCCGATGGGTGTAAAACATGATCGAGACCGCATTGGAGCAGCGACGTCGTGGCTGATCTCATCTCCGTTATCGTCACGACCTACAATCGCAAGGATGCGCTCGATCTGGTATTGCGCGCCCTTGCCCGTCAATCGGATCGTAATTTCGAGATCGTCGTCGCTGATGACGGATCGGGACCGGACACGGCGCGCGTCGTCGAAAGCTGGGCATCACGGCTCCCGGTACCGGTCAAGCACGTTTGGCACGAGCATAATGGCTTTCGCGGCGGCGAAATCCGCAATCGCGGCATTCGCGCGAGCGCCGGAAAATATTGCATCTTCCTCGACGGCGATTGCCTGGCGCGCGCCGACTTCGTTGCCACCCATCGTCGGCTCGCGGAACCTGGATGGTTTGTCGCCGGCAACCGCATCCTGCTTTCGCGCGAGCTGACCGAGACCGTGCTCGCCGAGGGAGTGGCAGCGGAAACTTGGCGTTTCGCCGCAATCGTCCGTGAGAGGCTGAGCGGCGGCATCAATCGCCTGCTGCCGACGCTGCGCCTGCCGCTCGGCCCGCTGCGCAAGCGCCGCCGCAACGATTGGGAGGGCGCGAAGACGTGCAATCTTGCCGTTGCCCACAGCGACCTCGACCGCGTCGATGGGTTCGATGCCAGCTTTGGCGGATGGGGACTGGAGGATTCCGATCTCGTAGTGCGTCTGCTGCACGCCGGCCTGCGGCGCAAGGACGGAAGATTCGCGACCGGCGTGCTGCATTTGTGGCATGCCGAGGCCGATCGTTCGCGCCTACAAGAGAATCAGCGTCGGCTTGACGAGGTCCTGGCCGGCGATCGTATTGCGGCAAAGCAAGGGCTCTCGATGCTGCGCGATGAAGTCAAATCGCCAACGACAGCGGGTTGATCGATTGACTGTCGTTCCGACCGCACTGGGATGCAACCGCGCGCGGATATTGCGCGGGTTGCTTTCGCCCGCAAAAAACACCGAGGCGATAACGCGTGGAATCGTCTGAGGCGCGACGGATGATGAACGCCGATACCGCGACTTATGGTGCCTTGGCGCCGGGGCGGTTCGACCGTACGATCTTGGCGTTCACCAGTCGTCTTCCTGACAACTGGCTTGGGCTGCGTCTCGCCATATTATTGCGCCGCGCAGTGACGATGCGCCTGGATTATCCGGATGGCGCCTTGGATGTCGAGCGTTGGGGACTGCGGTTGCGGCTTCACCCGCGCGATAACGGTTGCGAGAAGAACCTGCTTTTCACGCCGCAGATGTACGAGCCCACCGAGCTGAAGGAACTCGCAGCGGAGATCGCTCGGAACAGGGAACAAGGACGGCCGTTCGTGTTCGTCGATATCGGCGCCAATGTCGGACTGTTTTCGCTGTTCGTGGCGGCGCAAGCTGGGCGAGGTGCTCGTATTCTGGCCGTAGAGCCGGAGCCGGGCAATTTGCGCCGGCTGAACTTCAACATTCGCGCAAATCCGAATGTACCGATCAAAATCGTTCCGATGGCCTTGAGCGACGAGGCGGGCGATCTTGCGATCGAGCTGGACCGACGCGACCGTGGGGGCAGCCGGACGATGAAAGTTACTCAAGCAGAGACCTCAACAAGCATAGTGCTTGTTTCGTCGCAAACGCTTCTCGGCGTACTTTCAGTCGAGCGCGTCGATGCGATCAATGCCCTGAAGATCGATGTCGAGGGAACCGAGGATGTCGTTCTTCATCCATTTTTTTGTGAGGCTTCCCCACGGATGTGGCCGCGGCTGATCATTATCGAGGATTCCCGCGCGAGCTGGAAAGTCGACTTATTCTCGATCCTGCTGGCGAAGGGTTACACTGTTGTCGCCCGCAGCAAGCAGAACATCATATTGCGGCACGTACCCGGTGACGACACGGCTTGCAGTTCAATGTCCGGGAGCCAAGCAGAGATGGACGCGTGCCGGGAGGCCGGATAGAAGCTGTAGTTGGTCCTGTTCATAACAATGATGACGATTCTTCGAGCAAAGGCGTTTGATCTGAAAACGTTCGCGCAGCTTGCCGACTGGCTCGCTGTCGGCGTCGCCGTTTCGCTCCCGTGGTCGACATCGGCGACCGGGATTCTCATCGTGCTCTGGCTCGTGGCTGTTTTGCCGACATTGGATGCCGCCGCAGTCCGCCGCGAGCTTGCGACCGCTGCGGGCGGCCTGCCGGTCCTGTTGTGGGCGCTCGCGGCTGTCGGCATGCTGTGGGCCGACGTCGCATGGAGCGAGCGCTTCGGCGGCCTCGGCGGATATAACCGGCTCCTGGTCATTCCTTTGCTGCTGGCGCAGTTTCGGCGGTCCGCGCACGGCATCCGGGTTCTCTATGGATTTTTTGCATCGGCGTCAGCCGTGCTTCTGTTGTCTTGGGCGATGGTGCTGTTTCCTGGTTTGCCCTGGCGCGCAAGCGGGCCCGGCATTCCGGTCAAGGATTATATCCTTCAGAGCGAGGACTTTGTGATCTGCGCGTTTGTGCTTTTTGGACTCGCATTTGATGACGGCCGCGCACGTCGGTGGCGTTCGGTTGTGGGGCTCGTCGCACTCGCCGTTCTTTTTCTCGCCAACGTCGGTTTTGTCGCCACCGGCCGCACCACCCTGTTGGTCGCTCCGGTGCTGGTACTTTTGCTTGGTTGGCGGCAATTCGGTTGGAAAGGGCTGTTGGGCGCCGGCCTGCTGGGCTGCATCGTCGGCGTCACGGTTTCGCTTGAATCGCCCTCCCTGCGCGCACGATTGGATATTTCCGTCAACGACTTTCAGGCCTATTGGGCAAGCGATGCCCCTAACTCGACAGGCTTGCACCTGGAGTTTCTGAGAAAGTCGTTTTCGTTTGTCGAGACGGCCCCCGTCATCGGCCACGGCACCGGTTCGATCGCGGAACAGTTTCGCAATGCGGCGGTCGGCCAAACCGGCGCTTCATCGATGGCGTCCGTCAATCCCCACAACCAGATTCTTGCCGTCGCCATCCAGCTCGGTGTGGTCGGCGCGGCCGTGCTGCTGGCGATGTGGGCCGCGCATTTCATGCTGTTCCGCGGCGGCGGGTCGACTGCCTGGATCGGCATAATCATTGTCGTCCAGAACGTCGTATCCTCGCTCGTCAATTCGCATCTGTTCGATTTCACCCAGGGCTGGCTGTACGTTTTCGGCGTGGGCGTTGCCGGCGGCATGGCGTTGCGAGAGCGGGCCCCGGCGGCGAAGCCATGAATCCAATCCAACTACCGCCTGATCCCCGCGTGCTCGTTGTGGCGTTGCGCCGGCTCGGCGACGTGCTGCTGACGACGCCGCTCATTCGCAGCGTGAAGCGGGCGTTTCCCGCCGCCTCGATCGAGGCGCTGGTCTTCGCCGGAACGGAAGGAATTTTGGCGGGAAACCCCGATCTCGCCGGCGTCATGGCCATGCCGGAGCGTCCGAGCGTCGGCGAAACTCTGGCGCTGCTGCGACGGCTCAGGCGGCGCTATGACCTCGCACTTTCGACCCAGACGGGCGACCGCCCGACTGCTTTGGCGTGGTTCGCCGGACGACAAAGCGCCGGCCTCCTCGAAGCGAGTGGATTTTCCGCCGCTGTCAAGCGCTTCGCGCTGAGCCGCTGGTCTACGACCGACCGACAGCAACACCGCATTCTCGATGTCCTGCGTCTTGCCGAGCTCATCGGCATTCCCGCATTCTCGGAGATCCGATGCCCGGGCGGCACCGTGCGCTCGGAGATCGTCCCGACGCATCCCTATGCTCTCGTGCATGCTGCGCCCATGTTCACATACAAGCGCTGGGGGATCGACGGCTGGCGGATGCTCGCCGCAGCGCTACGCGTACGCGGGCTCGCGACAGTCGTCAGCGGCGGCAAGGAAGATCGCGGTTACCTCGATGAGGTCTGGCGTGAATGCGATGTCACGCGTCTCGATGGCAAGCTCGCATGGCCGGAGCTTTCCGCCGTGATCGGCGCCGCACGGGTCTATATCGGCCCGGATACCGCCGTCACCCACCTCGCCGCCGCCACCGGTACACAGACGGTCGCACTGTACGGGCCGACAGATCCTCGCATTTGGGGCCCCTGGCCAGTCGGCAGCCTCGATCGGCCATGGGCCGCCGCCGGCACGATCCAGAATCGCGGCAATGTCTGGCTGGTGCAAAACCCGTTGCTGTGCCTGCCGTGCCAGCAGGAAGGCTGCGCGCGCCGACTCGACAGTCATAGCCAGTGTCTCGACGAGCTCTCCGTGGCCCAGGTCATAGCGGCGGTCGATCAAGCCCTGGCGGTGCGACAGGCGGCGTGAGCTCCCGGGCGTTGCGCGCGACCAGCGCAATGCAATCTATCGCGTGCTTCGCGATGCCATGCCGGATTTTCGCGACGCCGCGGCCTGAGCCAACGCCGCAAGCCCGCTGCGCGTGTCGTATGGCGGCCGCCAGCCGGCGGCGATGAGCTTGCCGGCGTCTACCCGCAAATTGCCGCCGAAGCGATCCCACAGATCGGCGCGCCGCAAGATGCGCAGCGCAATCTCGATGTAGTGCGTCGGCATCGGCACAAGGAGCGACCGGCGCCCGCGCGCCTCGCGCAGCGTTGCGATCACGTCGGCGAGCCGCGGAGGAATTCCCGGATCGGCGACCACGTAGGTTTCGCCGATCGCGGCGGGCGCCGAGAGCACAAAGGTCAGCGCAGAGATGAAGTTGTCGATGCCAAGGAGGGAGCGGCGGTTGCCGAATTCCTTTAGGGGAAGCGGCCAGCGCGAGGCTGCGGCGCGCAACAGCAGGGCAAAATTTCCTTTCACGCCCGGGCCATAAAGCAGAACCGGCCGCAAAATCGTAAACGCCACGCCGGACGAGCGCACCGCGTCCTCGGCAGCAAGCTTTGAGCGCCCATAGGCATCGGTCGGCGCCGCCGGATCGCGTTCAGTCAGCGCGTGATCGGCGGCGGGTCCGCTCTGTGCCCGGATCGAAGACACGAACACGAAACGGCTGACGCCTCCCCGCGCCGCAGCACTCGCGAGCTGCGCCGTCGCCAGCCGATTGACGCAATCGTAGAACTCGGGCGCAACGCCGCGGCCGCTATGCGCGATGCCGGCAAGATGGATCACCTTGTCGACCCCGTCGAGCAATGGCCGCCAGTCGACCGATTGCGCAAAATCCGGATGTTGGACCACTTCGACACCGCCCGGGAACGGCGGTTGCGGCGGCCGCCGCACGGCGGCGCGGAGCGTCTGCCCGCGTTCTGCAAATGCCGCAATCACGGAACGGCCGATGAAGCCGGACGCGCCGGTTACCAGAACACGACTCATTGCTCGCCCCGCGAGACGGCGGCAAGGAGCCAAGCGGCCAACATCGCGCCGCCCAAGGCCGAGAAATTTCCGCGTGGGGTCAAACTGTGCAAGCCTTCGTCAATCCTGGGCATCGTTGAAAGCTCAATCGTCGCAATTGACCGGCAAATTAGGCAATCCTTGACGCCAGATGATAGAAGCCGGATCGGCAGCGTCCGCGCACCACAGTCTCGCCATGAAAGCTGTCCATCTGAGGGCCGGCTCGGCTGGTTGAAAACGTGAATTTGCCTGTTCTAATGCGAGGCACCGCAGGCGCGCCGCGAAGCGGAGTCCTGGCACGACGCCACCACTGATGTACGCGCAACCGGCCGGATAGAATGGTCAAAAGCTCGCAAGCTCGATCCAATTTCCGAGCGGTTCGAGGCAGAACCCGGCGGCTGACATGATCGTCAAGCAGTTCGCGGCGGCGGCACTCGTGCTCTGTCTCAGCGTGATGCTTGGGTCGTGCAGCCCGTTTTCCGGTTTCGTTGCCGATCGTTGGCCGCACTGGGCCGGCGGCATGCCCGATGATATCCCGCCGCGACCCGGCGCTCCCGGCTACAATGAATTCATTGCGCACGGGCAGCCGAGCCAAGACGCGCAGTCCGCCACCGGGGCCGAGAAGCCTGCCGTCACAGAGGAGAAGTCTGCCGGTACAGATCAAAAGCCTACCGCCGCCGGCGAGAAGCCGGCCGCCATGGACGAGAAGACAGGCGCGCAGGCGGCGCCTTCTGGCGATCGCCCGCCCAGTGATTCGAACGCCGTTCAAGGCGGCCTGTACTAGCCGCCGATGATTTCGGGCATGGACGGCATGCGGGTGTGTCCGAAACAGGTTGCGGTTGACCAACGACCCTCGGCCGGTCGGCGCAACGAGGCGCGTCACGCCACACCGGCACGCAGCAGATCGTGCATATGCACGATGCCGACCGGGCGGTTCGACTCCACGACGATGAGGGCCGTGATCTTCGATGAATTGAGCAGTTGCAGCGCCTCGCCTGCCAATTGGTCGGGGCGAACTGTTTTCGGCGATGCCGTCATGATGTCATCGACCCGAGCTTGCAGCAGGTCCACGCGCATGTGGCGGCGCAGATCGCCGTCAGTGATGACCCCGGCGAGCTTGCCGTCGCGCTCGGTGACGGCCACGCAGCCAAAGCCCTTGGCGGACATTTCGACGATCGCTTCCGACATCAGCGATCCCCGCTTGATCAGCGGTATAGCTTGCCCCGGATGCATGACGTCGCGGACGAATTTCAGCGCGGCGCCCAGCCTGCCGCGCGGATGAAAGACGCCGAAGTCGACGGCGGTAAACCCTCGGCTCTCGAGCAGCGCGATCGCAAGTGCATCGCCGAGAGCGAGCTGCATCAGCGATGACGTCGTCGGCGCGAGATTGTGCGGACACGCTTCGCGCGCCGCCGGCAGCGCCAGCACGACATCGGCAGCCTTGCCGAGCGTGCTTTCGGCATTGACCGTGGCGGCGATGAGCGCGATGCGGAAACGGCGGGAATAGTTGATCAGGTCCTTGAGTTCCTCGGTTTCCCCCGACCAGGACAGCACCAGCATGACGTCGTCCGACGTGATCATGCCGAGGTCGCCGTGGCTGGCGTCGGCGGCATGCACGAAAAACGCCGGGCTGCCGGTCGAGGCGAGCGTCGCGGCGATCTTTCGCGCGATGTGGCCGGACTTGCCCATTCCGGTCACGATCACGCGGCCACGCGCCCTGCGAATTATCTCCACGGCGGCAACAAAGGGGGCGCCAAGTCCATCGCACATTGCCGCCGCCAGCGCGGCGATGCCCTCGCGCTCCGTATCGAGCGTGCGCAGCGCGGAGGCGATGAACGAACTCGCAGCGGTTTTCAGCGCCCTCGCGTCAGGTGAGTTCATTGTCCGATGTGACTCCAATCAAATCACTCCACGCCGCGAGCCCCCTCCCTACCCTCCCCCGCAAGCGGGGGAGGGTTCATTGATTTTTCCCCCCGCTTGCGGGGGAGGTAATTCACTTTATCCCTCCCCCGCAAGTGGGGGAGGGTAGGGAGGGGGTATTTTGCTCACTTCTGCCAGGCCGCGAACGCGTCGGCGAAGGCGCGATCGCCGGGCGGGCCCTTTTCCATTGCCAGAATGGCGCGACCTCCATTGGTGTAGACAATGGGAATATCGAACCACGGCCGCTCCTTGAGCAGCTGCAAGTTGCGCTGCATGTCGGCGTCGACCGCCGAGAGCCCGATCAGGAAGTAGCCGTTCGTCACTTTGACGGCAAGCCCGGCCAGCGGCGTGCCGCGCGCCTGCTCGGCCTCCTTCATCAGAATTCCGGGCACGTTGGAGATGCCGCCGCCGGGAAAATCGGCCGGCAGATTGAACATGATCTCGATCGTGTGGCTTGCCGGCAGGGCCTTGTCGGTGTTGCGGCGGAGCGACCAGGTCACGGTGATCTGCCGCTCGGGAATCTCAATATCCGCGCGCACCGCAAGTTCCGGCGCCAATCCCGGGCCGGGTGAAACCGTTTCCGTGCGCCAGATGGCGGAGCCGACAAAACGCTTGCCCTGCGGATTGTTCGGGTCCTCCTCGTAGAGCACGACGCGCTGCGCGACCGCCGGCGCCGTCTGGCTGCCCGGCGTCCCCGCACTGGGCGCTTGCCCGGGGCCTTGTTCTTGGGGAACTCGGCCGGAAAATTTGGGCTGGGCCGCCGGCGCCTGCGTCGTCTGGCTCGGCTGTCGCGATTTCGTCTGCGCGAAGAAATGGTAAAGCCCCGTGATGTTGGACCATTGCCAAGAGACCGTCGCCGCGAGAGCAACGAAAATGATCAGCAGCACGGCGATCCTGGCCAAGCCGCGATGGGAGCGAGGCGGACGCGGCTCCTCGTACCCTTCTTCAAGCTCCATCGTGCGCGGCGGATGCGGTCGCGCGGACCGCGGCGGCTGCACGGGCTGCTCGTCCTGCAAATCGTGGGACGGTTCGAGGCTATGCAGTTGCGGCAAGTCGGCATCGGCAGGGTGCAATTCATCCGCATCGAACTGCGGCTCGAATGCGTCTTGCAGGGAAGGCGGCGGGGTGACGTGCTCCGCTTGCGGCGATCGTTGCGGTGATCCGGGCGCATAGGAATCGCGCGTGTCGCGCGCGGATTGCGCCGCCTTCGCCGTTGCGGCGCCGAGATCGTCGACCTCGCTCACGACGTTGCGGAAGCCCTTGAGCCCTTCCTCTGTGAGCGAGGACAGCCGCGCGTTGAGAAGCCGGCTGCGTGCGGTGGGCCGCATCGCCGGGCGCGGCGCTTCGTCCCGCGCCGGCTCATCGGCATGCTGGCGCGACAGCGACGGCGCGGCCCGTCGCGCCTCGGCCCCTCCCGCCAGCGGCAGTTCGTCCGCGGCCGGGCTTGAGCGTTCGCGCCGCAGCGCCATCGCGGGAGCGGGCGGAGCCTGCGCTCCGGCCTCGGCTGTCGAAGAGCGCGGTGGCGGCGCAGCCGGGGGCGGCTCGAATCGCGACTCTGGGCGAAGCTGCGTCCGCGGCTCCGCGCGCGCTTTGCGTGCCACCTCGCCCTCGACCTTGCGGATCGCTTCTTCGAGTGCCAGGCGCTCTTTGGTGATATCCGACTCCGGGAGCGCCGGCTCAACGCCGCGCAGCTGCGCAACCAGCGCCGCGCGCGCCCGTTCGTACAGCGCGCGGCGCGCTTCCCCGGTACTCTTGCCAAGCCCCTCTACGGCGCGGGCGATGAGCGGATGATAGTCGGTCATCGGTTGAGCAGCTTACGCTCGGCTGCGTTAATTTTCATCTCGATTCATGCTTCGAACGGATTGCGCATCAGGATCGTGTCCTCGCGTTCCGGGCTCGTCGACAGAACGGCGGCGGAGCAGCCGATCAATTCCTCGAGCCGGCGGACGTATTTGATCGCCTGCGCGGGCAAGTCGGCCCACGAGCGCGCGCGCGCCGTTGGTTCGCGCCAGCCGGCGATGGTCTCGTAGACGGGCACGACCCGCGCCTGGACGTGCTCGCCGGCGGGCAGATAGTCGATCTCGCGACCGTCCAGACGATAGCCGACGCAAACTTTGATCTCATCGAAACCGTCGAGAATGTCGAGCTTGGTCAGGGCGAGGCCGTCGATGCCGCTGATGCTCACGGTCTGCCGCACCAGCACGGCGTCGAACCAGCCGCAGCGTCGCGGTCGACCGGTCACGACGCCGAATTCCTTCCCGCGCTCGCCCAGCATGCGGCCAATCTCGTTCCTCTGCTCGGTGGGAAACGGACCCTCTCCAACCCGCGTGGTGTAGGCCTTGCAAATCCCGAGCACGTAACCGATTGCGCCGGGCCCCAGCCCTGATCCCGTCGCCGCCTGCGCCGCCACCGTATTCGAGGAGGTGACGAAGGGATACGTGCCATGGTCGACATCGAGCAGCGCGCCCTGCGCACCCTCGAACAAGATCCGCTTGCCCGCGCGGCGCTTCTGCTCGAGCAGCAACCATACCGAATCCATGTAGGGCAGCACGAATGGCGCCACGCTGTCGAGTTCCTTGCGCACCTCCCGCTTATCGATCGGATCGAGTCCCAGACCCTTGCGCAGGGCATTATGGTGCGTCAGCAGGCGCTCGATCTTGCGGTCGAGCGTCGGGCCGTCGGCGAGGTCCATCAGGCGGATCGCGCGCCGCCCCACCTTATCCTCGTAGGCGGGGCCAATTCCGCGCCGCGTGGTGCCGATGCGCAGCGCTGCGCTCGCCGATTCGCGTATGCCGTCGAGCTCGCGATGCAGCGGCAGGATGAGCGCGGTGTTCTCGGCGATACGCAGATTGTCTGGCGTGACGCTGACGTTCTGCTTCTTGAGCTGGGCGATCTCGTTCAAAAGCGCGTGCGGATCGAGCACCACGCCGTTGCCGATGACCGACAGCTTTCCCGGCCGCACCACGCCGGACGGCAAGAGCGAAAGCTTGTAGGTGATGCCGTCAATCACCAGCGTGTGGCCGGCGTTATGTCCGCCCTGGAAGCGGACGACGATGTCGGCCTGCTCCGACAGCCAATCGACGATCTTGCCCTTGCCCTCGTCCCCCCATTGGGCGCCGACCACGACCACATTTGCCATGAGGAATCGTCCCCGAGAGGCCGCTGATGCTCACATGGATCGGATGCCGGCCGCAGCCGATTGCCCGGGATAATGGATGACGCCGTTGGAAGCAAGGCAGAGCGGTTCCCCCCCGCCCGATGTGATGCACACCAATACTTTGGTTTCGCAGCAAATTTGGGTTGACTGGGGGACTGAACGGAAGATTCGGGCCGCTTTCCGGGCGGCAACGCGGCGCTACCGGGCGCGGATTGTCGCAGGTTCGAGCCGCCGGACCAATGATGCGGCCACCGCACTGGTCGTCCGCTGCACTCCGCGATAGCTCCTCGGCACGCAATTCGGTGCCACCAGGAGGATTCCGTCATGGCGTGGGCGCGCGGCCCTGGCATGAGCCGCATGGGCGGAGCGCTTCGAACTTTTTCACGCCGTCGGCTACGGACTGGTGTTTGTCGGGATAACGGTGGCGACGAAAAAGTAGTTGAGCCAACGGGTCCGGCCAAAGGCCGGCCCGATGACAGGCTCCGCGAAGCCCACGCGGACGACGGTGCCGACGATCGACACATGGGCACGGCGCGGAGCCTGTCATCGGGCCGCGCTTTGCGCGGACCCGTTGGCGCCTTGGCCCACAAAACATCGCGTTGACGCGATGAATTTACTCATAAAAGTCGCGCGGCATGTATTGCCGCGCTGTGCGCTCGGGAGCGCCGATATTGGCCGGCGTCGCCTCAAGGATGTCCTGCCGCACGCGCCACTGCAGGTGGTGCGGCACGCGATCGAGCGCCCGTTGCAGGCAGGCATCTTGATTGCCGCCGCACGTCTGCTGTCTGCGGCACCACCTTCGCCGGCAGCTCCGCCAAACCGCGAAAGCGTCGCAATAGCGCCTTTGCTGCAACGCCTTTTCGGCCGCGAACCGCGCCGCGTATTGCGCCGGCGTCAACTTGGGTTTGGGCCTTGGCGCTGATTTGGGCATGGCGACCTCTTTGGAGTTTGTAGGGTGGGCAAAATCGTCTGCTGTTGCGCCGCGGCGTGGGCACGGCTTCGCGCGATTTTGCCCACGTGGTGAGTCACAGCGCACGCCGTGCCCACCCTACCTGCGCTCCGGACATCAAGGACATGGCGAAGTCGTTGCAGCGAGCCATGGACAAGCTCTCCCGTTCTCGCGGCGCGTTTTTGTTGCGCCCGAGCTATGCCAACGCCATTCGCACAAT
>Ga0187856_1001330_pt1 | contig 19838 bp, 19 predicted proteins | sample June2016WEW_8_40_FD_132443 | JGI IMG/M metagenome (GOLD analysis project Ga0187856, IMG submission 132443) | Peatland microbial communities from SPRUCE experiment site at the Marcell Experimental Forest, Minnesota, USA - June2016WEW_8_40 | ecosystem: Environmental > Terrestrial > Soil > Wetlands... | reverse complement strand
CACCGCCTACGCGGCCGAACTCGCGACGCCGCGGAAAGACTATGCCGATTGCTGGTCGGGGCTTAGCAAACGCTTTAACGGCGCGCCGTAGGGTTAGCCAAACATGAAACTGGCCTCGTTGAAACAGGGCCGCGATGGCCGGCTCGTCGTTGTGTCGCGCGATCTGGCGCGCGCGGCGGATGCGAGCGATATCGCGGCGACGATGCAAGAGGCGCTCGACGACTGGGCGAACGCCGAGCCAAGGCTCGCCGAGCTTGCCGCGAAGCTGGAGGCAGGATCGGTCGCGGATTTTCCGTTTCACGCGGAGGACTGCGCCGCGCCTTTGCCGCGCGCCTATCAATGGATCGACGGTTCGGCCTATGTGAATCACGTCGAGCTGGTGCGCAAGGCGCGCGGCGCGACGATGCCGCCTTCATTCTGGACGGACCCGTTGATGTATCAGGGCGGCTCCGACAGTTTTCTGGGTCCGCGCGACGATATTCCGTTGTTGGATGAGCGATTCGGGCTCGACCTCGAGGCCGAGATAGCCGTGGTGACCGACGACGTCCCGACGGGCGTAGATCCTTTGACCGCGCGCGATCACATCAAGCTCGTGATGCTGGTCAATGACGTGACGCTGCGCGGTCTCGTCGCCGAGGAACTGGCGAAGGGGTTCGGCTTTTTCCAATCCAAGCCATCCTCGGCTTTTTCGCCGGTGGCGGCGACGCCCGACGAACTTGGCTCCGCCTGGCGCGAGGCCAAGCTGTCGCTGCCGCTGCGCTCTTACGTTAACGGCGAGTTGCTTGGCCGCCCCGACGCCAGCGTCGATATGACTTTCGACTTTGGGCGGTTGATCGCCCATGCGGCGCGCACGCGGGCGCTCATGGCCGGGTCGATCGTGGGGTCCGGCACGGTCTCGAACCGCGCGGCCGACGGGTCGCCCGGCAAGCCTATCCTTGAAGGAGGCGTCGGCTATTCCTGCCTCGCCGAGCAGATCGTCGTGGAGAAGCTGCTGCTCGGCTCGGCGCGCACCGGCTTTCTGAAGGCGGGGGATGAAATCCGCATCGAAATGCTGGACGCCGACGGACTCTCGATTTTCGGGGCGCTTGAACAGCGCGTCGCGCGGTGCGCGCGTTTATAGCCCTTTGGCGCGAAAGTAATGAAAATCGCCTTTCGCGAGGACGCGATCTTCCGGGGCGAGTTTGTGCGCCTCAATATCCGGCGCCGTCCGCAGATATTCGTATAGCGGTCCGAAATCCTGATAGCAGTCCTGGAGGAGTTGTTCAAAGCTCTCGATCACGAAATAGGTCTGCTGGAAATCGCTGATGATATATTTTGTCCGCATCACCCGCCGCAGATCGAACAGTAATCGATTGGGCGAGCTGTCTTCCAGCGAAAACACCGTTTCCGCGGGAGACGACATGATGCCGGCCCCAAAGATCCGCATTCCCCGCGCGGTCCGCATCAAGCCAAACTCCACCGTGTACCAGTAAAGGCGGGCGAGGTTGTGCAGCTGTCCCCGACCCAGGGCGCGCCGACCCGCCTTGCCATAGGCTTCGAGGAAATGCGCATAGACCGGGTTAGCCAGCAGCGGCACATGACCAAAGACATCATGGAAAACATCCGGTTCCTGGAGGTAATCGAGTTCCGCTTCCGGGCGAATAAAGGCTCCCGCGGGAAAGCGCCGGTTGGCTAGATGCTCGAAGAAAGCGTCGTCCGGAATAAGGCCGGCGACCGCCACGACGCGCCAGCCGCTCGTCGCCGCCAGCCGATCACTTAAGTCCGCGAAATCGGGAATCCCCTCGCGCGACAATTCGAGCCTCGCCTTGGCGTCGAGAAATTCATCGCAGGCGCGCCCCGGAAGCAGCTTCGTCTGGCGTGCGAAAAGACGATTCCAGCGATCATGCTCTTGCGCGGAATAAGATGGCCAATTTTGCTCGATGGTCCAATCCGCCGCGCGAGGGACATCAGCGTAACGATTCTTGGGCAGTTGCGGCGAATGCTTGTTCATCCGGCTCTCCCACCGCCAAAGGCTTCGTGCGGCCCACGGCTTTAAGCACTTCATCAAATATGGGGTTTTTGGCGCGAAAAACTATTCGTCGCGCGAACTTTCAAGCGTCGCGCGCGAAAGTTTCGCCTCAAAGCCCTTGCCGTCCCGCCGCGCCGCGCCAGCTTTGGGTCGTTGAGAGTGACAAGGTAAAGCGAGACGGCCATGACCGCGATCTGGACGCCCGAGTTGACGCGCCGGCGCGAATGTCTCCTAACCGGTTTCGCGCGAGGGAGCGGCGAGACCGCGAGCTACGCTGACGCGTTTGATTACACCGGGTTGCATCGCTGGAGCCTCGCGCGGCGCGACGCCTTCTGGTCGCGAGTCTGGGAGTTTTGCGGCGTCATCGGCGAGAAGGGCGCGCGCACGCTTGTCGATGGCGGCAAAATGCCGGGCGCGCGTTGGTTTCCCGACGCGTGCCTGAATTTCGCGGAAAACCTGCTGCGTCCTCGGCCGGACGAAGAGGTCGCCATTGTGTTCCAAGGCGAGCGGAAGTCCTGGCGAACGCTGTCCTTCGCGCAAATTCGAACAGAAGTCGCCGCGCTCGCCGCGCATTTGCGCGCGTTGGGGGTCGCGCCAGGCGATCGCGTCGCCGCCTATACGCATAACGGACCGGAGGCCGTCATCGGGATGCTGGCGGCGGCCAGCATCGGCGCGGTTTGGGCGTCCTGCTCGGCGGATTTTGGCGTGCGCGGCGTTCTGGAGCGCTTCGGTCAGATCGAGCCGAAAGTGCTGATTGTTTCCGACGGCTATTATTACAAGGGGCAAAAAATCGAGCGGCTGGACAATGCGCGCGAGATCGCTAGCGAATTGCCGAGCGTCAAAGAGACTCTCATCATTCCGTATATCGACGCGGCGGACCCGCTGGAAGGATTCGCAGGCGCGCGCCTGTGGCCGCGGGCGATCCAAAGCCACGAGGGCGCGCGGTTGACGTTTGAGGCGCTTCCCTTCGACCATCCACTTTACATCATGTTCTCATCGGGAACGACCGGCGCGCCGAAGTGCATCGTCCATGGCGCCGGCGGAACGCTCCTGCAGCATCTCAAGGAACATCAGTTGCAGTGCGATGTTCGGCCGGGCGACCGCGTATTTTACGCCACCACCACGGGGTGGATGATGTGGAACTGGTTGGTCTCGGCCCTCGCCAGCCGCGCGACGATACTGCTCTACGACGGTTTTCCCATGGACAAGAATGGCGCGGTTTTGTTCGATTTGGCGAGCCGGGAGCGCGCCACCCTGTTCGGCGTTTCCGCCGGCTTTCTCAAGACGGTCGAGAAGCTGGGCGCGCGGCCCAAAGAAACTCATGATCTTGCCCATTTGCGCCTGATCACGTCCACGGGCTCGCCACTGTCTCCCGAGAGTTTCGATTATGTCTATCGGGACGTGAAAGCCAATGTGCAGCTGGCTTCGATCAGTGGCGGAACCGACATCGTCTCTTGCTTTGTGTGCGGCAATCCCTGGAGCCCCGTGCATCGTGGCGAAATCCAGGGCGCCGGGCTTGGCATGGCGGTGGAGGTTTGGGATGCGGACGGACGGCGTCTGTTCGGCGAACAAGGCGAGTTGGTTTGCACAAGAGCGTTTCCAGCGATGCCCATCGGGTTTTGGAACGATCCGGGCGGTGAAAAATATCACGCCGCCTATTTCTCTCAGTATCACGGAATTTGGCGGCATGGCGATTACGCGACGCAAACGGCGAATGGCGGCTTCGTCATACATGGCCGTTCCGACGCCACGCTCAATCCGCAAGGCGTGCGGATAGGCACGGCGGATATTTATAGGATTGTCGAGACGTTTCCGGAGGTGGAGGAGGCCTTGGCGGTGGCGCAAGGCTGGGAAGGCGGCGAGCGAATTGTGCTTTTTGTAAAGCTGCGGGCGGACCATCGTCTCCACGACGCTTTGATCGACCGCATTAAACATAAACTCAAGGAAGAAGCGTCACCGCGGCATGTGCCGGCGATGATCGTCGAAGCGCCGGAACTGCCGCATACTCGATCGGGCAAATTGGTCGAACTCGCTGTTCGCGAGGTCATTAACGGACGTCCGGTGAAAAATCGCGAGGCGCTCGCAAATCCCGATTCCCTCGCCTTCTTTTCCAATCTGCCGGCGGTAACGAAGCCGGCGGCCAGCGCGACGCCTCAGTCTTGAAACCAAACGCAAGCGACAAATATATCGCCCATGGCGACGCCATAAACGAAGGGCGCGCGTTATGCGGCACTGGACCCCGGTTCTGGATTTCGACCTTGGCGAGACGACAGAGTTGCTGCGTCGCGAGGTCGAACAATTCGCGTCAAAGGAAATCGCGCCTCGGGCGGCGAAGATTGACGCCGACAACGCCTTTCCCGAGGATCTATGGCGCAAGATGGGAAATATGGGCCTGCTCGGGGTCACCATTCCCGAAGAATATGGCGGCGCCGATCTGGGCTATTTCGAACATGTCGTTGTTATGGAAGAGATCAGCCGCGCCTCCGCTTCGGTGGGTCTTTCCTACGGCGCTCATTCGAATCTTTGCGTCAATCAAATCCATCGCAACGGCACGGCCGAGCAAAAGCTGCGATATTTGCCAAAGCTGATTTCCGGCGAGCATGTCGGCGCGCTCGCGATGTCCGAGCCTGGCGCCGGCTCCGACATCGTAAATATGCAGATGCGAGCGGAGCGACGCGGCGATCACTACGTCCTTAACGGCGACAAGATGTGGGTCACCAACGGGCCGGACGCGAATGTCGTGATCGTCTACGCCAAGACCGCTCCGACCGCCGGCTCGCATGGAATTACGGCCTTCATTGTCCAAAGCGATTTCGAGGGATTTCGCACGACGCCGAAACTCGACAAACTCGGAATGCGCGGGTCCAACACCTGCGAACTCGTGTTCGAGAATTGCCGCATTCCGGCGGAAAATGTGTTGGGATGGCCGGAACGCGGGGTGAATGTTTTGATGAGCGGGCTCGATTTCGAACGCACGGTGCTCTCGGGCGGCCCGCTCGGCATCATGCGCGCCTGCATGGATGTGGTCTTGCCCTATGTACACGACCGCAAACAGTTCGGGCGCTCGATCGGCGAATTCGAAATCATGCAAGGCAAGCTCGCAGATATGTACACGGCGATGAGCGCGGCAAGAGCCTATGTCTATGCGGTGGCGAAAGCCTGCGACAATGGACGCGCGTCGCGCAAGGATGCCGCCGGCGCGATCCTGTTCGCGTCCGAAAGGGCCACCGCCATGGCGCTCGAGGCCATCCAATGCCTGGGCGGCAATGGCTACATGAATGAATACCCGACCGGACGATTGCTGCGCGACGCGAAGCTTTATGAGATCGGCGCCGGCACAAGTGAAATTCGCCGCATGCTGATAGGACGCGAACTATTCGAGGAGAGCGCGTAAGTTCTGAATGACGCCGCCTGCGTAAGACTACGAGAACAATTCGATGTCCATTCTCGAAACTTCGATTGATGCCCGTTCGCGGGAATACGCCGACAACCGCGAAACGATGGTTGGACGGGTCGAGAAGCTGCGCGAAACCACGCGGATGCTGTGCAATGGCGGAGGCGAGGAAGCGCGCGCGCGACATTTGGCGCGCGGCAAAATGCTTCCCCGCGAGCGCATTTCGGCGTTGATCGATCCACTTTCGCCTTTTCTCGAAATCGGCCAATTCGCGGCCCATGGCATGTATGACGGGCGGATCGCCTGCGCGGGGGTGATCGCGGGAATTGGACGCATCGCGGGACGCGAATGCATGATCGTCGCCAATGACGCGACCGTAAAGGGCGGCGCTTATTTCCCGATGACGGTGAAGAAACATTTGCGCGCCCAGGAAATCGCGGCGCAAAACCGGTTGCCTTGCATTTATCTGGTCGATTCCGGCGGCGCCAACTTGCCAAGTCAGGATGAGGTCTTTCCAGATCGCGATCACTTCGGGCGCATTTTCTATAATCAGGCCATGCTGTCGGCCCAGGGCGTCGCGCAGATCGCGGTTGTCATGGGCTCATGCACGGCTGGCGGCGCCTATGTTCCGGCGATGTGCGACGAGACGATCATCGTGCGCGGGCAGGGGACAATTTTTCTTGGCGGACCGCCGCTCGTCGCCGCGGCGACCGGGGAAGTCGTCACGGCCGAGGAGCTGGGCGGCGCCGATGTGCATTGCCGACGCTCGGGCGTCGCTGATCATCTCGCCGAGAACGACGCGCACGCGCTCGGCCTGACGCGCGAATTGGTCGCGAATATCGAGCGACGACCTCCGTCCATCGCGGCGCGAAAACCGGCGCCGCCGCTTTATGACACCGACGAATTGCTGGGCCTCATTCCCGCGGATTCGCATAAGCCCTTCGATATTAGAGAGGTGATCGCTCGTATCGTCGATGAAAGCGCCTTTGACGAATTCAAACCGCTCTATGGCGCCACATTGGTGACGGGCTTCGCTCATATCTGGGGTTACCCCGTGGGAATTTTCGCCAACAACGGAATCTTGTTCAGCGAAAGCGCGCAAAAGGGCGCGCATTTCATGCAAATTTGCGCAAAAAGACGCATGCCGGCGATTTTTCTGCAAAACACCACCGGCTTCATGGTTGGAGCCAAATACGAAGCGGCCGGGATCGCCAAGGACGGCGCCAAGATGGTGACGGCGGTGGCGACGGCCGCCGTGCCGAAATTCACCGTCATCATAGGCGGCAGCTTCGGCGCGGGGAATTATGCGATGTGCGGACGCGCTTATTCGCCGCGCTTTCTGTGGATGTGGCCAAACGCCCGCATCAGCGTGATGGGCGGCGAACAGGCCGCGAGCGTGCTGTCTCGCGTTCGGCGCGACGCGCTCAAGGCGCGCGGCGAGAGCTGGACGCCTGACGAGGAAGAAGCGTTCAAGGAACCGATCCGCGAGCAATATGAGCGGCAGGGGAATCCTCTCTATTCCAGCGCGCGGCTTTGGGACGATGGCGTGATCAATCCCATCGATACGCGCCGTGTGCTTGGTCTCTGTCTTTCCGCGAGCGCGAACGCGCCCATCGAGGAAACACGATTCGGACTATTTCGCATGTGAGCGCGGAGCGATGGATTTATTGCAGTCGATCGACGATCGCGGCGTCGCGACATTGACGCTGAACCGCCCCGAGCGCCACAACGCTTTCGACGGAAAATTGGTCGCGCATCTAACGGACGCTTTGCGCGGGCTGGACGCGCGAGCCGATATTCGCGTCGTCCTTATCCGTGGCAATGGACCGAGCTTTTCCGCGGGCGCCGACATCGACTGGCTGAAGCGCATGGCCGCCGCCTCGTTCGAAGAAAACTTCGCCGACGCCAGCGGGCTCGCGGATTTAATGCACGGACTTGACCGTCTGTCGAAGCCGACCGTCGCTTATGTTCACGGCGCGGCCTATGGCGGCGGCGTGGGTCTCGCCGCCTGCTGCGACATTGCGATCGCGACCGCGCGCGCGAGTTTTTGCTTGAGCGAAGCAAAGCTCGGGATCATTCCCGCGGTGATCGGGCCTTTCGTCATCCGGGCGATCGGCGCACGCCAGGCGCGACGCTACGCCCTGACCGCCGAAGTTATTTTCGCGCGGACCGCGCGCGAGATCGGTCTCGTCCATGAGGCGGCGAGCGAAGAGGAAGCGCCTGCGTTGTGCGAAAAAATCGTCGCGTCGTTGTTGCGCTGCGCGCCCCGCGCGCAGGCCGAGGTCAAGTCCCTGGTCTCTTTTTGCCAAGCCCACGCGATCGACGGCGAACTGGCGCGCGAGACGGCCCGGAGGATAGCGGAGCGGCGCGCCTCGCCCGAGGGCCGCGAGGGCCTCGAAGCCTTTCTCGAAAAGCGCTCGCCGTCCTGGAAAAGCTAGAATGTTTGAAAGACTGCTGATCGCCAATCGCGGCGAGATCGCCTGCCGCGTCATCAGAACCGCCAAGCGGCTCGGAATAACGACGGTCGCTGTCTATTCGGAGGCCGACGCGGGCGCCCTGCATGTCGATCTGGCGGACGAAGCGTGGCTGATCGGTCCAGCGCCAGCGCGAGAGAGCTATCTGTCCATCGACAAGATCATCGAGATCGCGCGCCGTTCGGGCGCGCAAGCCGTGCATCCCGGATATGGCTTTCTGTCGGAAAATGCGCAATTTTCGGAAAGCTGCGCGCGAGCGGGCCTGATCTTCGTCGGACCTCCGGCGTCCGCCATGCGACTGATGGGCTCGAAGGCCTCCGCGAAGGCGCTGATGGAGCGCGCCGGTGTGCCGATCGCGCCGGGCTATCACGGCGAGGCGACGGACGTGGCGACGTTGAGCGAGGCGGCCGCGCGCATCGGCTTTCCCGTGTTGATCAAGGCGTCAAGCGGCGGCGGCGGGCGCGGAATGCGCATCGTGCGCGAGGCGGCAGCGTTGCCCGAGGCCATCGCCGGCGCGAAGCGCGAAGCGCGGGCCTCCTTTGGCGACGACCGCCTGCTGATCGAAAAATATTTGAGCCGGCCAAGGCATGTCGAAATTCAGATATTCGCCGACGCGCATGGCGGCTGCGTGTCATTTCTTGAGCGCGACTGCTCGATGCAGCGGCGCCATCAGAAAATTCTCGAAGAGACGCCCGCGCCAAATCTTTCGTCAGAACCGCGCCGGGAGATGCGGCGGGCCGCCGTTGCGGCGGCGCGGGCGGTCGGCTACATCGGCGCGGGGACGGTCGAATTCCTGGTTCAAAACGAAAATTTTTACTTTCTGGAAATGAATACGCGGCTCCAGGTGGAGCATCCGGTCACCGAGATGATCGCGGGGCAAGATCTGGTCGAATGGCAATTGCGCGTCGCTTCCGGCGAGCGGTTGCCGATGACGCAAGATGAGTTGCGGATGCGCGGCTGCGCGATGGAGGCGCGGATCTGCGCCGAGGATCCCACACGCGACTTCATGCCCTCGGTCGGCGAAATCGCGCATCTGCGGCCGCCGCGCGAAAGCGAGGCCGTCCGCGTCGACACAGGCGTGCGGAGCGGCGACCGCGTTACACATTATTATGATTCGCTGCTGGCGAAGCTGATCGTATGGGGCGCGGATCGCGCGGAGGCGCTGCGACGGCTGCGCGCGGCGCTCGAAACCTTCGAGATTGTGGGCGTTTCGACCAATCTCGATCTGCTGCGGGCCATTGTCGCTCATCCGAAATTTCAGCGCGGCGAATATGACACGGGATTCGTCGAATCTGAGGCGGCGCGATTGACAATGGCGCTGACGCCGACGCGGGACGAGGAGGAGATCATTCTGGCGGCTGCCGCCGCCGCCCGGCTCGCCGATGAGCGGAGACGGGACGAGGCGAGCGCGGCCGAGCATGGCGATCCGTGGTCGCCCTGGGCGATCGGCGATGGATGGCGCGTCGATGGGAGGGGTCATCACGACATCGAATTCGACCTACACGCGAGAAGGCTGCGCGCGAGAATTCATCCCCTCGCGCCGGAACGTTTTCGCCTCGAAACACCCTCGTTTTCCGCTGATGTCGACGCAAGGGAGCATGACGGGAGAATGCGGCTTCGCGTCGATGGCGAGGCGCGCGAAGTCGGGCTCGTCCGGCGCGGCGAGGAAATAGTGGTGATTCTGTTAGGCCGCAATTATGCGCTGACGCCCGTCGATCCGCTGAAGCCGCCCGCGCGAGCGGCCGATCTGGATCAGCAATTGCGCGCGCCGCTGCCGGCCAGGGTGACGCGCATCTTCGTCGCGCAAGGAGAGAAAGTGAAAAAGGGAGCGCCGCTCATCAATCTTGAAGTCATGAAAATGGAAGTCGCATTGACCGCGCCGCGAGACGGCCAAATCGAGAGTATTCTTTGCGCGGAGGGAGAATGGATGGCGGAAGGCGCGAAACTGGCGGCCTTGGTCGAGGAAGAAGCCGCATGACGCTGCCGCCCCGCGTGCGCATAGTCGAGGTTGGCCCCCGCGATGGTCTCCAGAACGAAGCCGCGCTCCTTTCCATCGACGCCAAGGTCGCCTTCATTGAAATGCTGGCGCGGGCGGGTCTGATCTCGATCGAGGCGGGAAGTTTCGTATCGCCGAAGGCGGCGCCGCAAATGGCGTCGACCGGCGAGGTTCTGGAGAAATTGCGCGGGCGCGCCGACCTCCGACTGTCGGTCCTCGTCGCCAATCCGCGCGGATTGGAGGCGGCGTTCAAAGCGGGGGCCAGGGAGATCGCCGTTTTCGCCGCCGCGTCGGAGACGTTCTCGCGACACAACATCAATTGCTCAATCGCCGAGAGTCTCGCTCGTTTCAAGCTTATGGTCGAGGAAGCGGCCCGCCAAGGAATTTGGGCGCGGGGCTATGTCTCCTGCGCGCTCGGATGCCCTTATGAGGGAGCCGTCGCGCCAGCGCAGGCAGCGGCGGTCGCGCGAGAGCTGCGCGCCATCGGATGCGCGGAAGTTTCGCTGGGCGACACCATCGGGGTCGGCACGCCGTTGGAGGCGCGACGATTGGTGGAGATGGTCGCGCGCGAAATCGGACTGGAGCGCGTCGCCGTCCATTTCCACGACACTTATGGTCAGGCGCTCGCCAATATTTTCGCCTGTCTCGAAGCGGGCGTAACTGTCGTCGACAGTTCCGTCGCGGGTCTTGGCGGTTGTCCTTATGCTCCGGGCGCCAGCGGCAACGTCGCGACGGAAGACGTGATTTACATGCTGAACGGTCTGGGCGTCGAAACAGGGGTCGAACTCGGCGCTTTGCTTCAAGCGGGCGCGTATATTTCGCGGCTTCTCAATCGCGGCCCCGCCAGCGCTGTCGCGCGGGCCTTCGCGGCCAAGCGGCGCTCGCCATAAACGCGGCGCTTGTCATGACGCGGCCGCGCCCCAGATTCCCGGAGTGACGGAAGCGGGTGCGGCGATGTTTTCGACGTTTGGATTGAGCGACGAACAACTCGCGATGCGTGAAATGGCTCTAGGCTTCGCGCGCGAGAAACTGGCGCCGCGGGCGCTGGAGTGGGACAGGGAGAAATACTTTCCCGTCGAGACGCTGCGCGAGGCGGCGGCGCTCGGGATGGCGGCGATGGGCGCGCGCGAGGAGTTCGGCGGTTCGGGTCTTTCCCGCTTCGACGCGGTTCTCGTTTTCGAGGCCTTGGCGATGGGCTGCCCAAGCATCGCGGCTTATCTTTCCGTGCATAACATGTGCGCCTGGATGGTGGACGCTTTCGGCTCCGCGGCGCAGCGGCGCGCCTGGCTTCCTCGCCTCGCCTCGATGGAGGTCTTGTCGAGCTATTGTCTCACCGAACCCGGTTGCGGCTCCGACGCGAGCGCGCTGCGAACAAAAGCCGAGCGCCGGGGCGATCGGTTTGTCGTGAACGGCGAAAAGCAATTCATTTCAGGGGCGGGCGCCGGGGCTAAGGACCATCTCTATATCGTGATGGCGCGAACCGGCGGAGATGGTCCGGGCGGAATATCGGCCTTGCTCGTCGAAGGCGGGACGCCCGGATTGACCCTCGGCGGGCTGGAGCGAAAGATGGGCTGGAACGCCCAGCCGACGCGCGCGGTGAGTTTCGAGAATTGTCACGTGCCGGTCCAAAACCTGCTCGGATCGGAAGGGCAGGGCTTCAAGATCGCCATGGCGGGATTGGACGGCGGTCGCCTCAACATCGGCGCCTGTTCGCTCGGCGGCGGCCAGGCGGCGCTCGACAAGACTGTTCGCTATTTGCGCGAGCGCAAGGCTTTCGGCCGTTCGCTCGACGAGTTTCAGGCGTTGCAGTTCCGCCTTGCCGACATGGCCACGGAACTCGAAGCGGCGCGCGCGCTGCTTTGGCGGGCCGCGGCGGCGCTGGGCGCGGGCGCGGCGGGTGCCGGGACGCTTTGCGCCATGGCCAAGCGCGTCGCCACCGACGCGGGATTCGCCGTCGCCAATGACGCGCTGCAATTGCACGGCGGTTATGGCTATCTATGCGACTATGGGATCGAGAAAATCGTCCGCGATTTGCGGGTGCATCAAATTCTCGAAGGCGCCAATGAAATCATGCGCGTCATCGTCGCGCGGGACATATTGGGAGCGTCGCGGCGACATGAGTGAAGCCGATCTGCTCATATCGCGTATCGGTCATTTGGGGTCGATCCGCTTGAACCGCCCGAAGGCGCTCAATAGCCTGACCCTAGGCATGGTGCGCGGTTTCACGCGCGCGCTGGACGAGTTTGGATTGGACGCGAGCGTCCACGCCGTTCTGGTGACGGGAGAGGGCGAGCGCGGGCTTTGCGCGGGCGGCGATATTCGCGCGCTTTACGATTTGCCGGGCGCCGAGCGCGATTCGTTCAAGGCGTTTTGGCGCGAGGAATACGAGCTGAACGCGCGTATCGCCTCCTTCCCAAAGCCCTATGTCGCGGTGATGGACGGCGTCGTCATGGGCGGCGGCGTTGGCGTCTCGGCGCATGGAAATCGCCGCGTCGCGACCGAGCGCACGCGCCTCGCAATGCCGGAAACCGGCATCGGCTTTATCCCGGATGTCGGCGGCTCCTGGCTGCTGACGCGCGATGGCGGCGCCGGCATATATATGGCGCTTGCGGGCGCCAGCGTGACCGCGGTGGACGCGATCCACGTTGGCCTTGCGGATCTGCTGATTGACTCCAGCGACATTCCGCGACTGCGGCAAGATTTGGGGAGGATCGAAAGCGTCGAGGATGTCGACTTGGTCTTGTCCAACTTGGCGCGCGCGCCAAATGAAGGCGGGTTGGAGAGTCAAAAGCCGCTGCTCGACGCCGCGATGGCGCATGATCGCGTCGAGGACATGATAGCCGCGCTTAACGGTTGCGATTGTGACTTCGCGCGGCGGGCCGCCAGCGAAATCGAGCAAAAGTCGCCGACCAGCCTGCGGCTCACGCATGAGCTGTTGAAGCGCGCTTCGCGGTCCGACAGCTTGCAAAGCTGCCTCGTCAATGAATTTCGCGTTGCCTGTCGTCTGCTCCACTCCCATGATCTCTTTGAAGGCGTTCGCGCCGCGATCGTCGACAAGGATCGGAGCCCTCGCTGGTCTCCGGCGACGCTGGCGCAGGTCGAGGACGAGACCATCGCCGCGATGCTGCGAGGGGACGGCGAAGCCGAGCCGGTTTTCCGGCCGTGGCCGGCCGCCGCCCGGCGCGGTTGGCGGGCTCCCCTTGAGACAGATGGCGCCTCGCGCATGAAGGAAGGGACTTGACGATGAGCGCGGTGGACCCGGTAGTTATCCTCGGCGCCGCGCGCACGCCCATGGGCGCCTTTCTCGGCTCGCTGAAGGACGCGACGGCGCCCCAACTTGGCGCCCTCGCCATCGCGGCGGCCGTGTCGCGCGCGGGCATTCCCGCCGACGTGATCGACGAAGTTATCATGGGCTGTGTCCTCCCCGCGGGACTGGGACAAGCGCCGGCGCGGCAGGCGGCGTTGGGCGCCAAACTGTTGGAGGCGACGGGCTGCGTCACGGTCAATAAAATGTGCGGCTCCGGCATGAAAGCGATCATGCTCGGGCATGACGCCCTGCGCGCGGGGAGCGCGCGGGCTGTCGTCGCGGGCGGCATGGAGAGCATGAGCAACGCCCCATATCTGCTCGACCGCGCCCGATCCGGCTACCGCATGGGGCACGGCAGGCTCGTCGATCACATGTTTTTGGACGGGCTCGAAGACGCCTACGACAGGGGCCGTTTGATGGGCTGCTTCGCCGAGGATTGCGCGACGAGTCACCAATTCACGCGGCAAATGCAGGACGACTATGCGCGCGCCTCCCTGACCCGCGCTCAGCGTGCCATCGCCGAAGGGGATTTCGAGGCCGAGATCGTCCCGGTGACGCTTGGCGGCAAAGCTGATCGCAAGATCGCCGTCGATGAAAACCCGGGTCGCGCGCATCTTGACGATATCGGGAAGTTGCGGCCGGCGTTCCGCGCGGACGGCTCGGTCACCGCCGCGAACTCCAGTTCGATTTCCGACGGCGCCGCCGCTTTGACCCTGACCACCCTTGCGCAAGCCGAGAGCCTGGCGCTTTCGCCCCTGGCGAGGATTGTCGGCCACGCTACTCACGCCGGACCGCCGAGCGAGTTTCCGACCGCGCCGATTGGCGCGATTGAAAGGCTGATGGAGCGGGTCGGATGGACGGTAGCGGACGTCGACCTGTTCGAAATCAATGAAGCCTTCGCCGTCGTCGCAATGGCGGCGATGCGCGCGCTGGATCTTCCGCACGACAAAGTGAATGTCCATGGCGGCGCTTGCGCGCTCGGTCATCCCATCGGCGCATCCGGGGCGCGCATTGTCGTCACATTGATCGCCGCGCTGCGCAAATATGATCTTCGCAGAGGCATCGCCGCGCTTTGCATCGGGGGCGGCGAGGCGACGGCGATCGCGATCGAACGAATTCGTTAACGCTGGCGCGGAATTCTCGGTTTAAATTCGTCACAAAATTTGCGCGGCGCACGATGACTTCACCCCTCGGCGCGCTACCTCCAGTGTGATTGACAGGGCGGAGACAGAGCTTCCGGGGAAGCAGATGAGTGTAAGCTTTCGGATCGATTGTTTGCAGTTTCTTTCGCCTTCGGGCGAGTTGAACGAAACGGCTGGAGCGATCGCGCGGGACGCGAATCTGCTGGAGGGCTTCTACCGCGCCATGATGCGAGCGCGCATTTTCGATGGCAAGGCGATCGCGTTGCAGCGCACCGGAAAATTGGGGACTTTTGCGTCCGCGCTCGGCCAGGAGGCGGTCGGCGTCGGAGTCGCGTCCGCCATGCTGCCTCGCGATGTGCTGGTGCCGTCCTATCGCGACCACGCGGCGCAATTGCTGCGCGGAATGACCATGGTCGAAAATCTGCTCTATTGGGGCGGCGACGAGCGCGGAAGCGATTTCGCCGTTCCCCGCGCGGACTTTCCCATCTGCATTCCCGTCGGCACGCAGGTCGCGCATGCGGTTGGAGCCGCCTACGCTTTCCTTTTGCGTAAAGAAGATCGGGTCGCGGTCTGTTTCGTCGGGGACGGCGGGACGGGCAATGGCGCCTTTTACGAGGCGCTGAACATGGCGGGCGTATGGAAAACGCCTGTCGTCATCGTGATCAACAACAATCGTTGGGCGATTTCGACGCCGCGGGAACGCGAATGCGCCGCCGAAACTCTCGCGCAAAAAGCGATTGGGGCGGGCGTCGAGGGAGTTCAAGTCGACGGCAACGATGTGATCGCGGTCTATGAGGTCGCGCGTCAAGCGATAGAGAAAGCGCGCGACGGCGGCGGCCCGACGCTGATCGAAGCGCTGACTTTCCGTTTGGGCGACCACACCACGGCCGACGACGCCACGCGCTACCGCGATCCGCAAGTGGTGCAGCAAGAATGGGCGCGCGAGCCGATCGGTCGGCTGCGAACCTACCTCGCCGCGAAAGGATTCTGGACGAAGGACCGGGAGGACGCTCTGCTGAAGCAATGCGCCGCGGAGGTCGAACAAGCGGTGGCGGCCTATCTCGCCACGCCCGCCCAGCGAAACGATTCCATGTTCGACCATCTCTACGCGGCGCTCCCCTTCGCAATGCAAAGCCAGCTCGAGGAGGCGCGGCGCTTCGCGCCGGGGGATGGACCGCGAGAGGCCGTCGGCGCCGTTTCATCATCGGGGGCGGAGGATGGCTGAACTGACGCTGGTCGAGGCGGTCAATCTGGCGCTCGCGCATGAAATGAAGCGTGATCGCGATGTGCTGCTGCTTGGCGAAGACATTGGCGTTAACGGCGGCGTGTTTCGCGCGACCAACGGTCTCATCGCGCGCTTTGGCCGAGAGCGGGTCATCGACACGCCGCTCGCCGAAGGCGCCATCGCCGGCGTGGCGATCGGCATGGCGGCCATGGGATTAAAGCCCGTCGCCGAAATTCAATTCTCGGGATTCATTTATCCATGCATCGACCAGATGATCAATCACGCCTCGCGGTTGCGCCATCGCACACGCGGTCGGCTGACCTGCCCGATGGTGTTGCGCTCGCCCTGCGGCGCGGGCATTCACGCGCCGGAGCATCATTCCGAAAGCCCCGAGGCGCTGTTCGCGCATATGCCGGGGCTGCGCGTGGTGGCGCCTTCCTCGCCAGCCCGCGCCTATGGCCTGTTGCTGGCCGCGATCCGAGACCCCGACCCGGTTGTGTTCCTGGAGCCGACGAGGCTGTATCGGCTGTTTCGCCAGGAGGTTCTTGACGATGGCGAAGCGCTTCCGCTCGATGCGTGCTTCGTGTCGCGCGAAGGCCGCGACGCGACGGTCGTCGCATGGGGCGCGATGCTGCACGAGGTCATGACGGCGGCGGAGCTTCTTGAACAAGAGGGCATCGAAATCGAAGTGATCGACGCGGCGACATTAAAGCCGCTCGATTTCGAGACGATCCTGCGATCGGTCGAGAAGACGGGGCGTTGCGTCATTGTGCATGAAGCGCCGCGAACCTGCGGTCTTGGCGCGGAGATCGCGGCGCAGATCGGCGAGCGCGCGCTTTATTCCCTGCTCGCGCCGGTCAAGCGTGTCACCGGCTATGACGTGGTTGTGCCGCTGTCTCGTCTTGAGATGCAATATATGCCCAGCGTCGCGCGAATTGCCGACGCGGTGCGAAAGGTCATGGAGGGGTGATGAAGATTTTCCGACTCCCGGACCTCGGCGAAGGTTTGCAGGAAGCCGAAGTCGTAGAATGGCGCGTGCAATCCGGCCAGACCGTGGCGGTCGACGATCCTCTGCTGGCGGTGGAGACCGCGAAGGCCGTGGTCGAGATTCCCTCGCCCCACGCGGCGCGCATAGAGCGGCTGTTCGCCAAGGTTGGCGAAATTGTCCACATCGGATCGCCGCTGGTCGGGTTCGACGGCGCGGGCGAGGAAGACGAGGGCGCGGGCTCCATCGTGGGCGCCGTCGCGACCGGAACGCAAGTGATGCGCGAGGCGCCGAGTTCCCTCGAACATGCGGGCGCGGGCATTCGCGCCATGCCTGCCGTCAGGGCCTTGGCGCGCAAGCTTGGAGTCGATCTGGCCATTGTCACGCCATCCGGCGCCGATGGCGTGATTACGTCCGCCGATGTGGAGCGAGTCGCGCGCATTTTGGCCGAATCCGGGCCCGCCGAACCATTGCGCGGCTTCCGTCGCGCAATGGCGCGAAACATGGCGCTCGCGCGATCCGAGGTCGCCGCGGCGACGATCGTGGATGACGCCGACATCGGGAGTTGGTCCAAGGACGCCGACACGACAATCCGGCTAATCCGCGCTCTTGTCGCGGGCTGCCGCGCCGAGCCGTCGCTCAACGCCTGGTTCGAAGGGCAGACCATGGCGCGCCGCGTGCTCGAAAAAATCGACCTAGGCGTCGCGGTCGATTTGCCGGAAGGCTTGTTCGTGCCGGTTTTGCGCGATGTCGGCAATCGCGACGCGGCCGATTTGCGCGCCGGACTCGACCGAATGCGCGCGGACATGGCGGCCCGCCGCATGCTTCCGGAAGAACTGCGGGGCGCCACGATCACTCTGTCCAATTTCGGGATGATCGCCGGCAAATACGCGGCCCCCGTCGTCCTGCCGCCCACCGTCGCTATTCTGGGCGCTGGCCGCATTCGAATGGACGTGGTGGCGTTCGAAGGCGCGCCCGCCATTCGCCGTATCCTTCCGTTGAGCCTGACTTTCGATCACAGGGTCGTGTCGGGCGGCGAGGCGGGGCGGTTTCTCGCCGCGGCCTTGGAGGAGTTGGCCAAGCCGGAATAAGAACTGGCCTATTGGGCTGGGCGCCGTGCCGGTAACAGCCGGGCTCCACGACCCGCCCGGCTGTGATGCGGTAAAACTCGCCGGTGCAATTCAGTCGCTAAAAATCCAGCGGGCCGCGAAATAAGCCGCCGCTCCGATGACGACTATCACGAGCATGCCGACCGGGGTCGCGGCATAGCTGGTCAGTTCAAGAATTGCTCCCATGGTTGTCCTCCATTTATGAGGCGCCCAAAACATCGATCCTTCGACCTCGCGCAATTCTTTAAATTGTCATAAACTATGACTCGTCAATGCTCCCCCGCGCATCGGCGACCACCCGGCTCACGCCATGCATTTGGCTCTGGGGTGGGCAGAAAGAAACAGTCGCAAGACGTGGAACACGTCCGCGGCCCGCTCCTCCGCTCCGAGGTCCATCAAACGCCAGAAATCGCCGATGATCAGGCAGCACAGGGCTTTCTCGCCCCGTTTAAGGCTAAACAGGTAGCTTTTAAGCAAGGATTTATGTCGGGCCGAGGGGATGGCGCATAAAAGCAATTCATCCGGCGCAAGTCCAACCAAATCGGCGCACTCATTCATGGTAATCATAGCGCATTCTCCACGCAAATACCCTCCGCGGGTATTTTGGCATATCTGAGTTTTATTTTTATGACGGCTTGAGAAATGCCTTAATAACTCGGCATTGCTGCAGCGCACCTAAATTATGTTGCGCCGCCCAATGAATAAACCTTAACAACATGGCGGAAGCGTGACCGTAACTTGCGAGCTTTTGAGGAACGCGCCGCTTTTCCCTCGGCGGTCCGTCAAGCGTCGCTCATTCTTCAAGCGAGGCACGGTGGGCCGTTTTTGCGTGTGGCGACGCATGTCGAGCAACATTTCAATATCGGTCAGAGCACGATAAGTTGAGGCGGCTATTTCTCTAACCGCACGGGTGGATCATGAATACAGCCAATCTCCAGCTTGAAGGCGTTTACGCCGTATTGGCGGCTCTTTTCGGCGCCTTGCGGGACAAGGGAGTGTGTAGTGACCAAGAGATCGAACAACTTTTGGCGGGCGTCGAAAAAGCTTTAGCTTCGGATCCGCAAAGGCCCACCGAGTTGCGCGGCGCCAACGTTGACGCCATCTGTTTCCCGGCCCGGTTTCTGAGGCACGCGTTGCAAGCCTCTTCGGAGGGGAGGGATCTTTCTTTTGCACAACTTGCCACCCGAGTGGGGCAGACAAAACCCGATCATTGATGAAGGGCGTCGCCGCTCGGCGCCCGCGCCCGGGATTGCGGATCGGCGATCGTGGGTGGGCCGTTTTGCCTTCAATAACTCGCGCGCCCCGCGTCTAGCCCCCAAACTGGAAGAACAAGTACGCGCCAATCGCCGCCATCATGATCGTCACGAGGAGTGGCATGGCGAGTCCGTCGCCGCGATGATAAATTTGCTCTGACATGTTCCTGCCCTCCGGAGAAGAATTCTCCGCGGAGCTACAACGCGCATAATTCGGCTGGGTTCCACCCGTGCGCCCGCGTCTCGTCAAGCAAAGAGCGGAATAGGGCTAACTGTTGCGTCGTGCGCGGGGCATTTGCGGTTGAGGGCTTGAGTTTCTGGCGCGGCCGTCGCCAGAATTTATGTGTTGAGCTGGCCGGCGACGTAACCGAATGTGCGGCTCAGCTTGCTGCCCACCGAGGTGAAGGCGACGATCGCAGCGACCGAGATCAAGGACGCGATGAGGCCGTATTCGATCGCCGCGGCCGCCTTCTCGTCTTTAATGAAAGCTGAAACGTGTTTCATCGTTTGCCTTTGGTGCGCGTTGTTGGCGTAGCACGCGCTTTTTTAGCGCTTGATACGGGATTCGGTCAGACGCTCCATGATTAGATGTCCGGGCTTTAATTATTTCTGAATTGTGTCTCAATCGGCGGATTATTTCTCGACTGTGTCCAGTAGAAGCGGATTGTCAGCGGCATGACGAGCGCGTGAAAACCGCGCATCCGCTGACCTCGAATCGATCGCCGGACGTTTTCCTCGATTTTCCGATATCTGCTCGCTGGATCGCGCACGTCACCCGGGCGCGACTCGGCGCCTCGGGAGTGCGGGATTCGCGACCTTAGGGCAGGGCGGCGCTCACGGCGCAAGGTTTCGCCCGCATCCCGGTGTCGCCCCGACTACGAATCGCCAAGCGCCGGAAAATAATCGGTCTGAAATTGGTTGAATTTTCCATGGAGCGACCTGGTG
>Ga0187856_1001329_pt1 | contig 19842 bp, 12 predicted proteins | sample June2016WEW_8_40_FD_132443 | JGI IMG/M metagenome (GOLD analysis project Ga0187856, IMG submission 132443) | Peatland microbial communities from SPRUCE experiment site at the Marcell Experimental Forest, Minnesota, USA - June2016WEW_8_40 | ecosystem: Environmental > Terrestrial > Soil > Wetlands... | reverse complement strand
TTCCTTCCTCCGTCGCTCTTGTCACTCTTCCTCATGGCGGCTTCCTCCTCTTACCCAGCCCGATCTTCCGATCGGGCGAGGATAGCCGCCACTCAATTTTCAACAGTCTTCAGGACATTGCCGATGGGGCACTAACGATCCTAAGCCACCACCCGATACGCTTGTAACACTGGAGCCTTGAACGTGGAATTGTGGTGTAAATTCAATCTTATCTGCTGGCGATTCCCCATTATTCGTCACATGAACCATGAGGCGCATATACAGAGCATCGGATGTGATCGAATGATCGGTTACCGTTATCATCAGAAAGACCTTTTCCTCTGCATGAGCGAGCTTTGTGCGTTCTTCCGACCATGCTCGAAAACTTGCGAATAAAAACAGGATACCGCCCAATCCGAGGACAGTTGTGGGAGATAAAGATAACGAGTCAAGAACCTGCTTGGCAGATGCAGAGAAATGCGAAAGGCCGCCCGCAAACATCATAACGACGCTTAAAACGCCAGATGCGCGCAGCATTGTTTCTGTGAACCATTGAATAAATCTGTACATTCCGCCTTATGTGTGCTTTGCGGCACAAATGCGCTTGAACTTTTCGGGATCGGCGTTGACGAGTTCCCGCCTTAAGCGCTCGTCTTCGACGCGCGGTTTCTCGCTTATCGGCTTTGGCGGCTTCGATTTGGTCTTGCGCGGCACGCTGAAACCCTAGTGCTTTCAGATCGGGTCGACTTACTGGGCTGCACATCATAATCAATGCCGCGAACATTTCGGAAACTTGATTAGGCTTTTATCCAATCATCTACGGAATCTTTACGTCTTTGGATACCCGCCTGCTTGAGAATCGCATTTGCCGTATGGCGGGATCTAATGTCGTGATCGACCGGGAACTTTCGGTTGTTGATCGGGCTGTGCCAAATCTCATGATCGCCCTTTCCGGGTGGGTCATACCGACACTTCTTGTCGCGCAGGATTTCTTTTTACCCGATCCGTATATCCCGCCATCTACGCCGCTTTCGGCAGGCGGATTCTCCTCACGCTGCTCTGCCTCACGGCGAAAACGAAGCGTAATGTCGAGCGGCTTCTGGGCGTCGGTAGCAACGTTATTCAGCTCAAGCAATTCGGGAATGAGGACTGCGAGCTTTTCGATTAAATGAGTCCGTGAATCAGCTTCCGCAATCAGTCCCGGAACGCCATCACTCTCCGCCACCCAAACCTCCGCTTCCTCATCCCATAAAACCTCAATCACAAAGCTGTTGACAGGTTCATGTGCCATCTTTTTTCGCCCCGCCGAGCCGATAAAAGGAAAATACTGCTTGCTGACGTTGTGGTAGGTCCCGCCACTTAATGGCGGGTTTTGGCGGGTTTTTCCGGGGCGACCGCGGGTTTCGCGAGGTCCGGACGTGACGGGCGCACCAACGGTTTGGGCTTGCGGCCGAGTTCCGCCAAGGCGCGCCGCACCGCGAAATTCGACGGATCGATCTCGTATGCACGCTCCAGGTAGTTGATCGCACTCGCCGTCCGCTCGGTCTTGATGCAGACGCGTCCGAGCGCGAGCATCAGCGCGGCGCTCTCAGGCCCGGCCTCGCGCGCGAGCTTCAGCACAGACAGAGCTTCATCGTATTTTTCGAGGTCAGCAAGGAGCGTACCGAGTCCGGTCGCGGCGGGGGCGTTGAGCGGATCGAGTTCGAGCGCCTCGCGAAACAGCGCCTGCGCATTGCGGCGCAAGCCTTTTTGCAGGAGGTCGTTGGCGATGGCGGTGAGGCGATCGGCCTCCTCCTCCCAGACTTGCACCTCGACCTCGACCTCCGCGCAATCGTTGCTGATCTCGGCCTTGACGATCCGCACGCGCTTGCCCAGGTACGCGCCCAGCCGCGCGAGGATCGAATCCTCCTGCTGCGCCGTGACGCCGAGGAAGAGCGCGCCAAGCTGATCGCCGATATGGTCGTCGCGCATGATCCGGATGCGCCGATGCTGGCGAACGCGTTTCACCCGCCCCTGCCCTCCTCCTCAACCAGGCCCAGTGTTAAACCCGCTCGTCGGGATCGAAGAGTTTGCGGTACTCGTCGAGGGCGAAGCGGTCGGTCATCCCGGCGATATAGTCGGCAACCACGCGCGCCAGCGGTTCGCCATCGACTTCGACCCGCGCGAGCACGTGGGCGGGAATCTGGCGCGGTTCGCTCATATAGGCCTCGAACAGGCGCGCAAGCACCCTGCCCGCCTTCTCGGTCATGCGGCTGACGCGGTAATGGCGATAGAGCCGGTCGCGCATGATTTGCTTCAACTCATCGACTTGCACGCCGACGCCGGGGCTGAACGCGGCGAGCCCCCTGCCCGCCCGGCGCACCGCGTCGATGCTCGCGATGGCCGCGCGCTCGAGTTCGCGATCGATATTGGCGACGAGGTCGGTCGCCATCACGTCGATCATGCGGATGACGGTCTGATAGCGCATCACGCGATCGTCGCCGCTGGGACGGGCCTCGTGCGCGACCGTGGCGGCCTCGCGATAGAGCTGCGAACGGTTGAGATCGGCGACGGTCAACATCTGCGCGTTGAGGCCGTCGTCAACGTCGTGGGCGAGATAGGCGATCTCGTCGGCGAGGTCGACGATCTGGGCTTCGAGGCACGGATAGACTTCGGGATCGAATTCCTGCGCCGCTGCGCGTTCCTTGAAATGGGAATGCTTGACGATGCCCTCGCGCACTTCGAAGCTCAGGTTGAGCCCGCGGAAGTTGGGGTAGCGCACCTCGATCCAATCGACCGTGCGCAGGCTCTGCGCGTTATGATCGAAGCCGCCGTGCGGCCCCATCAGATCGTTGAGCACGCGCTCGCCGGCGTGGCCAAACGGCGTGTGGCCGAGGTCGTGCGCCAGCGCGACCGCTTCGGCAAGGTCGCGATTGAGTCCGAGGGCCGCGGCGACCGTGCGCGTAATCTGCGCGGCCTCGATCGTGTGCGTCAGACGCGTGCGGTAGTAGTCGCCCTCGTGATTGACGAAGACCTGGGTCTTGTATTCGAGGCGGCGAAAGGCGGCGGAATGCACGATCCGATCGCGATCGCGCTGGAACGCCGTGCGCATCGGATGCGGCGGCTCATCGACGCGCCGCCCACGGCTGTCACGGGCGAGCATCGCATACGGCGCGAGCGTGCGACGTTCCAGTTCTTCGAGGTCCTCTCGGGTGCGCAGCATTTTGTCGATCGAGTGTCCGTTACCAATCTATCATGCCCCGGTCTAACTGCTGAACCGATACGGCCACGCTGGATTCACAGCCGTGCCCGCCAGCGCCTCGCGCCTGTGGATAGACCCGGCTTCATCCGGGCCCGCCGACGCATTATAATCTGCCTGCGGAGGATGGTGGTGGTGGCTGAGGGGCGCATCGAGATGAGCGTTCGCACTGGCGCGTTCGACCCGCGCGGCGGGCTGGGCGCAGTTCCCGGCGTCATCCTGACCGTTTTGGCCGCGACGTTATCGATGCTGCTCGCGGGGTGCGCCGCGCAAGCGCCCTCGCCGTCCGCGCTGATACCTCCGCCGCCGCAGCGCACCTCGGTCACCGGCGTCGCCTCATGGTATGGGCCCGGCTTCCATGGCCATCGCACTTCGAGCGGCGCGGTTTACGATCAGGAGGATCTGACTGCGGCCTCGACGCTGTTTCCGCTCGGCACCCATCTGCTGGTGACGAATCTCGCCAATGGGCGCGCGGTCGAAGTCACGGTCGACGACCACGGTCCTTACGTCAAGGGCCGTGAAATCGACCTCTCGCGCAAGGCCGCGCGGGTGCTCGGCGTGATTGGCCCCGGCACTGCGCGCGTGCGCATGGACGTGTTGGCGACTCCGGCCGGCGGTCCCCCGATCGGCGAGCGTTTCTTTGTCCAGGTCGGCTCTTTCGCCGATGCCGGCAATGCTCGGGCGGTGCAAGCGCGGCTCGCGGCGACCTATCCCGATGTTCATATCGAGGCGGCGGAGGCCGGCGCAAATCGCTACTACCGGGTGCGCATGGGCGCCTTCATGAACCGGCAGGAGGCGGAGAATCGCGCCGTACGTGTCGCGAGTATCGGCTACTCCGCCGTGATCATTACGGAGTAGTTCAGCGAGCGCGGTTGTATGAACCGCGCCGCCGGGTCGCCGGTTCGCGGCCACGCTTGCGGGTGGCGAGCGCCGGACGCTATCGTGCCCGGACTGAGCGCGGGGCCGTTAACAACCCATGCGTTCGGCCGGGTTTCACCACTGACTATTCGAAGATGTCGAAATTGGCTTCATTCCGCGCCGCCTCGCGTCGCCTGCAAATTGTCGCACTGTTGCTGCTGGCGCTGTGCGGATGTGCCTACACGCTGGTTCACGATGGTGCGGTCAACCAGACCAAGGCACAGGAGGTCGAGGCCGGTATCGAGCGCTTTCGCGGCCTCGATTTCAGCGCGCCGGTTCCGCTGGTGCTGAAGACGCGCGACCAGGCGCTGGAGCTGATGCGGGCGGAGATCGCGCGCGATCACACCGAGGAACAGTTGCGCATCGGCAGCGTTACCGGCGCGATGACCGGGGTTTATCCGGCCGGGATGGATCTCAAGGGCGAGACGCTGAAGTTGATGCGCAGCCAGGTCGCGGGCTTTTACGATCCGCATACGAAGCAGATGGTGCTGGTGGAAGGCGCGATCGATATCGGCTTCTGGAACACTGCCGCGGGCTTCGTCACCCGCCGCGACCTGGTTGGCGAGATGGTGCTCGCGCACGAGCTGACGCACGCACTCCAGGATCAGCATTTTCACATCGAGCAGATGTTCGACAAGGTCAAGGACAACGACGATCGCGACCTTGCGCTCAAGGCGGTCGCCGAGGGTGACGCGACGCTCGCCGGTTTTGGCTACGTCGTCGGCAATCTGGGCGAGGCGTCGATCGGCGCGATCGTCGATCGCATGAAGGATCTGCCCAAGACGGTGGCGGCGCAATCGAGTACCGCGCCGATGGGACTTACCGCGCCGATGATTTTCCAGTACGCCGATGGAGTCCGCTTCGTCGCCGAGGCCTACCGGCGGGGCGGATGGGCGGCGGTCAATGCGATTTATGCCGACCCGCCGCAAGCCACGCTGCAGATCATGAATCCCGAGCTATATTTCGCGCACCGCGCTCAACTCGTTGAGATCGATCTGACCGGCTATCAGGGTGTGCTGAAGGATTGGAGCAAGGCCGACGATGATACTTACGGCGCGATGCTGTTGAAGGTGATCATCCAGCGCAATCTCGGGATGACGGCTCCTGAAATCGCGCTGGTCGAGCACTGGACCGGCGATCGCATGATCGTAGTGCAGAAGGGGCACGCGCTGACCGTGCTGTGGATTATCGGCTTTCGCGATGGCGAAACGGCACGGCGCTTCGGCGAGGTCTATGGGTCAATTCTGGACAAGATTTCGCGGCCCGAGATGCTCCATCGCGTGCAGGTGAAAACGCCTAACGTGCTGATTGCGATTGGCGACGGTGCGCGGCAGTTCGATCGGCTGGCGCCGGCAATTTGGCAAGCGAGCACGATCAAGCGCGTGACGCCGGCGCATGCCGCGACGGTCGAAGCGCGCAACTAGGGTGGGGCAAGGATCGCGCGCGCCTTCACGATGAGGTCGCGTTCGCTCTTGTGAGTGGCGCGGCCGATTGCGTCGTCGATTCCGAGCCACGCTACTTCGTCGATTTCGCCGTCGTGGGCCGAGGGATCGCCGCCGGTGCACTTCATCAAATAGAAATGCACCCGCTTGAAAATCCGGACGGAGGAATCATCCGGGCCGTCGCGCCAGGAATAGACGTAGGAAACTTCGCCCAGGGGATCGCCGGCGACGACCTCGAGCCCGCTTTCTTCGGTAGACTCACGCGCGGCCGCTTCGATCGCGCCTTCGCCAGGTTCGAGATGGCCCTTGGGCAGCACCCACGTCTGCTTGCCCGCGGGACGCACGAGCACCACTTCGACTTTGCCGTCGCGCCGGCGCCATATGAGTCCACCGGCCGATACTTCGCGGCGCACCGTGACTTTTCCCTTCGGCTTCGAGCCGTTCGTTCTCGCTCCCATGCCCAATCGTGAGTCGCCCTGCTTAGTCGTTGCGCAGCCGGCCGTGGCTTGCGGAGCCCGCCGTGCGAGTAACTAGCCTATATCGCCGAGGCTGAAACCGGAATCCAAAATTCGCTTGAGCGCCGCCAGCGCGCCGGCCGAGGCCGAGCTGTCGAGCCGAGGATCGCGATCGAGCCATCGCTCGGCCAGGTCAGCGGCGGTCTCAATTAGTTTCCAGTCACGGATAAAGCGCGCAAACCTGAGCGGTAACGCACCGGTTTGCCGTGCCCCGAAGAGGTCGCCGGGACCGCGCAGGCGCAAATCCGCGTGTGCGACCGCGGCCCCGTCCGCACTTCGCGCCAGCACCGCCAGCCGTTCGAGTGCCGGTCCGCGCGCGCCCTTCGAGACCATCAGGCAGCATCGCGACGGCGCTGCGCCACGTCCCACGCGCCCGCGCAACTGATGCAATTGCGCCATCCCGTAGCGATCCGCGGCGACGATGACCATGACGGTCGCCGCGGGAACGTCGATGCCGACCTCGACCACCGTCGTCGAGACCAGCACGTCGAGCGCGCCGTCGCGGAACTCGCGCATCGTGCGCTCCTTGTCCGCCGGACGCATGCGGCCGTGCAAGACGCCGACGCGGGCGCCTTTGAGCGTCGTGTTCAGCCGTTTCGCCATCGCGACAACCGATGCGCGCTCATCGCCATCCTCCCCCTCGGTGGCGTCGATCAACGGCAGGACGTAATAGGCCCGATTACCTTTGGCGATTTCGCGCCGCACGATTGCGTCAACTTCGGCCATCGCGCCCTCGCTGAAAATCTCAGTCGTTATCGGGATGCGTCCGGAGGGCATCTCGTCGAGTGCCGAGACATTCAAATTGCGAAACAATGTCTGCGCGAGGCTGCGCGGTATCGGCGTCGCCGTCATCAGCAGGACGTTGGCCTGCGAGCCCAGGGCGATCAGGCGCGCCCGATCGAACACGCCGAAGCGATGTTGTTCATCGATTACCGCGAGCCCCAGTTTGCGCATCCGCACGCCTTCCTGGATCAACGCCTGGGTGCCGAAGACCACCGCGAAGTCGCCGCGTTCAATTGCGCGCAGGGTTCGCGCCCGCTCGTTGCCGGTAAGCTTGCCGGTCAGCAACGCGCTCATCAGGCCCAGCCGTCCGCAGAGCCGTTCGAAACTGCGATAGTGTTGTTCGGCGAGCAATTCAGTCGGCGCCATTATCGCGGTCTGAAAGCCGGCTTCCGCCGCGCGCAGCGCCGCCCAGAATGCGACCACGGTTTTGCCGCTGCCGACGTCGCCGATCAGCAGACGATTCATCTGGGTCGGCGCCGCCAAGTCGATGTCAATTTCGTTGATAGCGCGCAGTTGCGCTGCGGTCGGTGCAAATGGCAGCTCAGCGTTGAAGACCTCGGTCAGACGCGCCGGCCCGGTAAATGCCGCCCCAGAGCGGCGCCGGGAGCGGGCGCGCTCGCGGTAGAGGGCGAGCTGAAAGACAAACATCTCGTCTAACGCGAGCGCCCGATGCGCCGGCGTGTCGGCATCGTTGAGCCGCTCGAAATTCGCGTCGGCGGGCGGTCGATGGAGATAGCGCAGGGCCTCTGCGATTGGCAGGGAGCCGGCTTCACCGATAAGCGCTGCTGGGAGAGCACCAATTTCATCGCCCTTGAGATTCGCAAGCGTCTCGCTTACCACCGCCGCAAACAGCCGCTGTGGCACCTCCTCCGGCAGGCTGTAAACCGCGCGAATGGGCGGCAACTCACCGCTGGCAATCCGATGAACTTCAGGATGCACGATTTCGAGCGAGCCGTCGGCAGCGGTGGTGACCTTGCCGCACAAGAGGACCGGTTCGCCCACTGGAAATTGCGTATAGGCCGGCAGATTGAACCAGACGATCCTGATTCGGCGATTGTCCGAGTCGACCAATCGTGCGGAGCTTGCGCTGCGGAAATTTCCATACCTTCGCGGACGCACGGTCAGGCCTTCGAGGCGGCCCTCGATCAGCGCGTCCATGCCGGGCTGCAAATCCGCAACGCTGTGACGCTCGCGCAAGTCCACATACCGATACGGCAGGTGCAGGAGCGCATCGGCGAATGTCGCGATGCTGCGCTCGCGCAGGGCGCTCGCTCTTTTCGGCCCGATTCCGCGAGCGGAGGCGATGCTATTTTGCAACGCTTCAGTTTTTGCCGGCTGGTTTTGTGAGGTCTTGACGCTGCCCGCAATCCCCTGGGGGGTAGTTGGGGATGCGGGATGTTGCGAAGATGCCACGATGGCTGTCGAGCGTGTCGCTCAGTTCGAGTGATAGTCCTGGAGGGCGCGGATCCCCAGCGGCGACACTTGCAGTGACGCGATCGCCTCGACCGCGGCGCTCGCTCCGGCGATCGTAGTGAAGAAGGGCAGGCGTAATTCGAGCGCGGTGCGCCGAATCGAAAACGAATCGTTAGTGCCGGCCTGATCGGGGGTGTTGATCACCATCGCCACCTTGCCCTGCCGCATCAAATCGACGACATGGGGGCTACCCTGCGCAACCTTGTTTACCGACTCACAAGCGATGCCGAGGCGGTTAATCCACTGCGCGGTGCCGCCCGTGGCCACGAGGTCGAAGCCCATCGACGCGAGTCCGCGAGCGATCGGTTCAAGCGATTCCTTGTCGGGGTCGCGAATACTCAGGAAGACCAGACCAGCCGCAGGCAGATCGGTCGATGCGGCCAATTCCGCCTTGGCGAAAGCGGCAGGGAAGGAAACGTCGATGCCCATCACCTCGCCGGTGGATTTCATTTCGGGGCCGAGAATGGTATCGACGCCGGGAAAGCGCACGAAGGGAAAGACCGACTCTTTCACGGCGACGTGAGTCGGGATGCGCTCGGCAGTGAAGCCGAGGTCGGAGAGCTTCTTGCCCGCCATCACGCGCGCGGCGAGCTTGGCCAATGGCACACCGATCGCCTTGCTGACGAAGGGAATCGTGCGCGAGGCGCGCGGATTAACTTCGAGAATGTAGATCTCGCCCTCGTAGATCGCGAACTGCACGTTGATCAAGCCGATCACGCCAAGCTCGCGCGCGAGCATCCGCGTCTGCTCGATCAATTGCTGCTGGACGGCGGGGCTCAGCGTGCGCGGCGGCAGCACGCAGGCGCTGTCGCCTGAATGGATACCCGCATGCTCGATGTGTTCCATCACGCCGCCGATCACGACGCGCTCGCCGTCGGCAAGCGCATCGACATCGACTTCGATCGCGCCGTCGAGATAGCGATCGACCAGCAATGGCCGCCGATCGGAGGCGTGCAGCGCCTGTTGGAGGTAGCGCTTGAGGCCGGTTTCGTCCGCGATGATTTCCATTGCGCGCCCGCCCAGCACGTAAGAGGGGCGGATCAGCACCGGGTAGCCGATCTGCGCGGCGCCGCCGATCGCTTCGGTGGCACTGCGCGCGAGAATTCCCCGCGGCTGGCGCAAGCCGAGCCTTTCGACCAATTGGTTGAAGCGTTCGCGATCTTCCGCGCGATCGATTGCGTCGGGCGGCGTCCCCAGGATCGGAACCCCAGCGCGCGCGAGCGGCACCGCAAGCTTGAGCGGCGTCTGCCCGCCGAACTGAACAATCACGCCCGCGGGTCGCTCGCGCTCGACGATCGCGAAGACGTCCTCGAACGTGAGCGGTTCGAAATAGAGCCGGTCGGAAATGTCGTAGTCGGTCGAGACCGTCTCGGGATTGCAGTTGACCATGATGGTCTCGAAGCCGTCGTCTTTGAGGGCGAGGCTCGCGTGGACGCAGCAGTAGTCGAACTCGATTCCCTGGCCGATCCGGTTTGGCCCACCGCCGAGAATGATAATTTTGCGCCGCTCGTCAGGTGCGGCTTCGTCCTCGCCCTCGTAGGTGGAATAGAGGTAGGGCGTGAAGGCCTGAAATTCGGCGCCGCAGGTATCGACCGCCTTGTACACCGGACGCACGCCGCATTCGCGACGGCGCCCGGCGATCTCGCCTTCGGTGGTGCCGCGGATTTCCGCGATGCGCCGATCCGAAAAGCCCATCGCCTTGATCTCCTGGAACAGGCCGGACTCGAGCGGCAACGCCGCAATTCTCGATTCGGTCGCGACGATTTCAGCAATCGCGTTGATGAACCACGGGTCGATTTTCGTCAACCGATGGATTTCGGCCGGCGCGACGCCGATGCGCAGCGCGTCAGCCAGGTAATGCAGACGTTGGCTGTTGGGGACGACGAGCCGCGCGTGAATCGTTGAGAAAACCTGCTCGCGCGTCAGGCCGAGCACGCGGCTTTCGAGGCCATAGGAGCCGAGTTCGAGCGATCTCAGCGCCTTTTGCAAGGACTCCTTGAAGGTGCGCCCAATCGCCATGACCTCGCCGACCGACTTCATCTGCGGACCGAGTTCATCAACGGCGCCGCGGAACTTCTCGAAGGTGAAGCGCGGAATCTTGGTGACGACGTAATCGATGGTCGGCTCGAAGCAGGCCGGCGTCATTTTGGTGATGTCGTTGGGAATCTCGTCGAGGCGGTAGCCGACGGCGAGCCGCGCCGCGATTTTCGCGATCGGGAATCCGGTGGCCTTCGATGCCAGCGCGGAGCTGCGCGAAACCCGCGGGTTCATCTCGATGATGACCATACGGCCATTCGCCGGATCGATCGCGAACTGAATATTCGAGCCGCCGGTGTCGACGCCGATTTCGCGGATGATGCGCAGCGCGGCGTCGCGCATGATCTGGTATTCCTTGTCGGTCAGGGTCTGCGCGGGCGCCACCGTGATCGAGTCGCCGGTATGCACGCCCATCGGATCGAGATTTTCGATCGAACAGATGATGACGACGTTGTCGGCGGTATCGCGCATCACCTCGAGCTCGAATTCTTTCCAGCCCTCGACCGATTGCTCGATCAGCACCTCGTGATTCGGCGACATCTCGAGGCCCCAGCGCACCTTGGCGTGAAAATCCTCGGGCTCGCGCGCGATCGATCCGCCGGTGCCGCCCAGCGTGCGCGACGGCCGGATGATCAGCGGAAGCCCGATTTGCGTGCGGATACGCTCGGCCTCCTCCTCGGAATGGGCGACGCCGGACGCCGGGACTTCGAGCCCGATCTTGATCATCGCGCGCTTGAAGAGGTCGCGGTCCTCGGCCTTCTTGATTGCGTCAAGCTTCGCGCCAATCAGCTCGACGCCGAACTTTTCAAGCACGCCGGCTTCGGCCAGTTCGATCGCAAGGTTCAGCGCCGTCTGTCCACCGACCGTCGGCAGCAGCGCGTCGGGACGTTCGCGCTCGATAATTTTCGCGATCGTCGCCGCCGTCATCGGCTCGATATAGGTACGGTCGGCCAACTCCGGGTCGGTCATGATCGTGGCTGGATTGGAGTTGATGAGAATCAGCCGCAGACCTTCCTCACGCAGGGCCTTGAGCGCCTGAGTGCCCGAGTAATCGAATTCGCAGGCCTGTCCGATGACGATCGGGCCGGAGCCAATCAGGAGCACGGATTTGAGATCTTTGCGCAGCGGCACGTCGGTTACTTCGACACTCTTGTCAATTCAGTTTCAGGTGATCGCTCGTCGGTCATACTCAGCCGCCAAAGCCGCCCTCTTCCGCGAGGACCCGGTCCAAAGCCTCGTCGCCGTAGCGTGGAAAGTGGCTTACCAGGCGGCGAAAGCGTTCGAACAGATAGTTTGAATCGTGCGGTCCGGGCGATGCCTCGGGATGGTACTGCACCGAAAAGAACGGGACGCCGAGGCCGCGCAGGCCTTCGACGGTTTTGTCGTTGAGATTGAGATGCGAGAGGGCGGCCTTGCCCCCGAGCGATTCCGCGTCCACCGCGAAGCCATGATTCTGCGACGTGATTTCAACGCGGCGAGTGCGCAAATCCATCACCGGGTGGTTCGCTCCATGATGACCAAAGCCGAGCTTGTAGGTCCGGCCGCCGAGCGCGATGCCCAGCAGTTGATGGCCGAGACAAATCCCGAAAATCGGTTTCTTGCCCAGCAGCCCGCGCACGGTCGCGGCCGCGTAAGGCACTGCCGCAGGATCCGCCGGTCCGTTGGAGAGAAAGATGCCGTCGGGATTGAGCGCGAGAACTTGCGCGGCGGTAGCGGACGCGGGCATCACGGTGACGCGAAATCCGGTGGCGACCAGGCGGCGCAGGATATTGCGCTTGATGCCGTAATCGATCGCGACGACCAACGGCGCGTCCCGCAACTGTTCTTTCGACGGTTTGCGATAGCCCTTCGCGAGGTCCCAATCCGCGACTTCCCAATCATAGGCCGCTGCGGTGGTTACGTCCTTCACCAGGTCGCGACCCTCGAGCCCCGGCGCCGCCTTGGCCTTGGCGACGAGTGCTTCAGGGTTGAAGTTGACGCTTGAAATTACCGCCTCCTGCGCGCCGGCGTCGCGGAGATGGCGCACCAGCGCGCGCGTATCGATGCCCTCGATACCGACGACGCCCGCCCGCTCGAGGTACTCGCCGAGCGCCATTTCGGAGCGCCAGCTCGACGGCTGCGCGACATATTCGCGAACGATAAACCCCTCGACGTAAACGCGCGCCGACTCCTCGTCGTCCACGTTGATGCCCACGTTACCGATCTCGGGACAGGTCATGCAGACCATCTGGCCCTTGTACGACGGGTCGGTCAGGACTTCCTGGTAACCGGTCATCGCAGTATTGAAGACGACCTCCGCGATGCTTTCACCGATCGCGCCAAAGGCGCGGCCGCGAAAAAGCCTGCCGTCGGCGAGGGCGAGAATTGCTTCCCTGGATGCGTGCATCGTTGCCTTACTTCAGGACCTGTTTACGTCGCCCATGCGCGTGTCGCATGAACGATCTCGCCCGACACGATAGTGAACGCGGCGTTGCCTTTCAGCCGCCTGCCGGCAAACGGCGTATTGCGGCTCATCGAGATGAACCGCGTCGGGTCAACCGTCCATTCGCAGTTCGGATCGATCACGGTGATGTCGCCGCACGCGCCGGGCGCCAGCGTGCCTTGCGCATCGAGACGAAGCAACCGGGCGGGATTCGCTGACATCAGCGCGACCATTCGCGACGCATCGATCACACCCTGCTCAACCAGTTCCAGCGCGAGTCCGAGCGAGGTTTCGAGCCCGACGATGCCATTGGCCGCGGACGCCAGGATTTCCGCGTCATCGTGCGATAAGCGCGTGGCGTCGCGATCACCGGGAAACAGCAGGGCGAGGCGGTCGAGATGTTTCGATACGGGATCGTGCGGCGCATGGTCGGTCGCGATGACGTCGATCGTGCCGTCGGCCAGCGCCGCATGCAGCGCCGCGACGTCCTCACGCGATCGCAACGGCGGCATCATCTTGGCGTTGGGGCCAAAGCGCGCGAACGCACCGTCGTCGAGCATGAAATGATGCGGCGTCGCCTCGCACGTGACATTGGCGCCGCGCTTGTGCGCCGCGCGCACCAGCTCGATGCTCTCGGCCGTCGAGACGTGCGCGATATGCACGGGCGCACCCGCGCCGACCGCGATCGCGAGGTCGCGACGCACCCGGTGCGATTCGGCCGCGGGCGGAATACCAGCAACGCCGAGGCGCTTCGAGACTTCGCCCGCGTGGCAGGCGCCATGTCCGGTGAGTACGCGGTCTTCTTCGTGCAACGAGATCGCGAAGTTGATGCGCGCGGCTTCGTGGAATGCAGCCACCAGGATCGCTTCGTCGTCAATCGGAATACCGTCGTCGGAGTAGAGTCGGGCACCCGCCGCGGCCATCGCGGCGAAGTCCACCAACTCACGGCCGGCGAGTGCTTTGGTGACGGCTGAAACCGGAATCAGGCGCGAGGCGCGAGCCGCCTGCGCCTGTTCGAGCATATAGCGTGCGATTTCCGGCGTATCGTCAACCGGCGACGTATTCGCCATCGCGGCCACGGTCGTAAAGCCACCGGCGGCGGCGGCGCGCAGTCCGGTCAAGATGGTTTCCTTCTGCGGAAATCCGGGGTCGCGCAAATGCACGTGCACATCGATGAGGCCGGGCACCACCCACAGGCCAGCGCAGTCGAGCGTCACGGCGCCGGCGGGCGGCTCGAGCGTGCCAGCCGGTTCGAGCGCGTCGATTTCGCCGTCAATCACCAGCACGTCGTACGCGCCGTCGATCTCGAAGGCCGGATCGATCACGCGTCCGCCGCGCAGCATCAGCGGCCTCATTGCGGGCCCTCCGATTCCTTGATCGATTCGACCATCGTTTCAACCATCGTGTAGAGCACGACGCGGTCGGTGGATTTGCGCGTATCGGTATCGGCGGCCATCGGTCCGAGGCGCACCTGAACGCGATCGGCGCGCGCCGTCGGGATACTCTTGCCGACGTAGTTCGGCCGGATCGGCAACGCCCGATGGCCGCGATCGATCAGCACCGCGAGCTTCACCGTGGCCGGACGTCCGCGCTGCCAGAGCGTGGTCATCGCGCGCTGCACCGTCCAGCCCGAGTTAATCACGTCATCGACCAGCACGATGGTGCGGCCGTCGACGTCGAAGTCGGGTCCGTCGATCGGCTGGATCGCGGCTTGCCCGGCGTAAACATCGAGCGCGGCGCAAGGTGCTCGCACACCGGTCCGCGCTTCGATGAGATTCCGCAGCCGCAGCGCGAGGATCGCACCGCGCGAGACCACGCCGACGAACGCGAGCCCGGTGGGGTCGGCGGCGTCACCGATAATTTGCGCTGCGATCGCGGTGCACGCGTCCGCGATTTCCCCGGCGTTCATGATTTCGCGCTGCGGACCGCGCCGATAGGGCTCGTAACCAGCCTCCTCCGCCTGCTTGACGGTTTCGAAAACGGCCAGGGACCCTTCCTCGATCCATTGGCGGACGTAGCCGTACAGATGTTCATCGAAGCGATAGAAGCGATGCGAGGTGGAGTGTCCGACGAATTCCACCGGCAGCTCACGCTCGCAGTATTCACATCGCAGCACCAGCGCCGATCGATTGGTGGTGCGCGTCAGACGGAAGCGCGGATGCAGGTAGGCGCCTTCGTTGCGCGTGATGCAGCTCGGATTGAGGCATCGCGGGACCGGCTCGCCTTTGAACTTGATCGGCGGATCGGCCGCCGCCGGACGCGCGACCCGATGCCCATGTTCGAGCAGCCACGCGATCAACGCCATTCGCACCGGCACGCCTGCGGCCGCCTGCTCGAAATAGACCGCACGCGGATCGGAGTCGAGCTCGTAAGCGAGTTCGTCGGTGCGCGGCAGCGGATGCATCACGACCGCGTCGTGCGCACGACTGCTGCGCAATGCGCGCGCGTCGAAATGCGCATAGCCGGCTTGCGCGCGATCCTTCTCGGCGAGCCGTTCGCGCTGCAGGCGCGTGACGTAAAACGCGTCGAGGGCTGCGGGCGGCCGCACGCTCGGAACCGTTTCCAACGGCATCTCACCCGTAAATAGGGCCATCTGATGAGGTGCGTTGGGCGTCAGATAGAGCGCATCGAGGCCACCCGCCTGCGACTTCAGTTCGTCGAACGAGATGGTTGAGAAGTTGTAATTGCGCTCGGCAGCAACCCGCTCCAGCACGTAGTTCGGAACGTCCATGCCGCCATACGGCACCGCGACGATATTCGCGCCGAAACGGGCGAGCGCGTAAATCAGCGAGTGTACCGTGCGGCCGAATTTGAGATCGCCGCAGAGCGCAACGGTAAGCCCCTTCAGCCGTCCCTTTTTGCGCCGCAGAATGTAGAGGTCGCACAGCGTCTGCGTCGGATGTTCGCGGCTGCCGTCGCCCGCGTTGATTACCGGAACTGTCGCATACTCGGCGGCCACGCGTGCGGCGCCGTCGAAGGGATGGCGCACGACGATCAGATCGGCGTATGCGGAAACCACGCGCGCGGTGTCGGCGAGGCTCTCGCCCTTGGAGGCGGAACTCGCGTGCATGTCGGCGGAACTGATCACCGCGCCGCCCAGCCGATGCATCGCGGATTCGAAGCTGAGGCGGGTGCGCGTCGATGGTTCGTAGAACAGCGTCGCCATGATCAGCCCGGTCGCTTCAGTGCATGGAATGCCGTTGCCGATTCCATCGGCGAAGGAATCGGCGAGCTTGAAAATCCGTTCGATCTCGTCGATCTCCAGATCCTCGATCGACACGATGTCGTATTTCGGCAGACGCGCCATCGCCGCTATGGCTTCCCACCGCCAATTACGACGGCATCGACGCCGTCGATTTCACTGAGCCGCACGTACACGCGTTGGTCGGGCGGTGCCGCGATATTCTTGCCTACATGGTCCGCCCGAATCGGCAGTTCACGCTGGCCCCGATCGACCAGCACCGCAAGCTCAATTGATTCGGGCCGTCCGAGTTCGGCCAGCGCCGTCAGCGCCGCGCGCACCGTACGCCCGGTGTAGAGCACATCGTCAACGAGGATGACGCGTGCGCCGTCGATTGAAAAAGGAATGTCTCGGCCGATCAGTCTCGGGTCGCCGGGCTCACCGCGACCGTCGTCGCGATATGAAGAGATGTCGATGGTGCCGACGGGAATATCCGGCGTACCGCCTGAGCGCAGTTCCGCGGCCAGCCGCTCAGCCAGGCTCGCGCCACGTCTTACGATTCCGATCAGCGCGAGTCTGCCCGCGCGGCCCTCGCGCTGCTCGGTGATTTCGTGCGCGATACGCTTGATGCAGCGGGCGATCGCGTCGGCGTCGAGCGCAAGCATCGGCTGCGACGTCATAACGATCCCCCGGGGACTTCGCGCGTGGGCCGGCTGCTCCAGCGGATCGCGCCAGTAATTTTTCGGTAAGAAAATACCGGCGTACACGGGTAGCCGGTTCCAAAGCTGAAATGCCGCATTGTGAGCACCTTTTCGCCCTCGCAGGAACGATTTAAAGGCTAATTCACGTTAACGGTGGCGACTCGCGCAGTCAACGCATCGGGTATTCGAGCGCGATTTCCGACCCGACGTTTATCAACAAGCGCTGTGTGGGACGTGCTATTCGCGGTCGTCGGGAATCAGCTTGAGCTTGCCCTGCCGAATGCCCGGCTTTGATTTCGCGGCTGCGGATGACGGCCCTCCCGCGGCCTTCGTTTTGCCCCGCCCGCGTGCCGGCAATTGCGAGCTCGCGTCGCCGCCGGCCTTTGATTGCCGCCGATCAAGACGTCCGTGCGGCGCGTCATTCGCACGGCTATGCGCGGCGCCCGGCGGCGACGGCGGCGCGGTCGGCCTTTGCGAATCCATCCCGAACATGTGCCGTTCCAGGCGTTTAATCTGATCGCGCAACGCCGCGGCGCGCTCGTAATCGAGTTTTTCTGCCGCCTCCATCATCTGGTGACGCAGATCGCTGATACGATCGGGCAACTCATGCGCCGGGATAAGCTCGTCTTTCTCCGCTTTCTTCGGCTCGTCGATCTCGGGTACGACCGCCCATTCGGGCGAATACATCTCGACCAGCGACGCATCGATCGCCTTCACGATCGTCGCCGGAGTGATGCCGTGTTCCTCGTTATACGCAACCTGCTTCGCCCGGCGCCGATCGGTCTCGCCGATCGCCTTGCGCATCGAGTCGGTGATTGTGTCGGCATACATGATGACCTTGCCGTTCAGATTTCGCGCGGCACGTCCGATGGTCTGGATCAGCGAGCGCGCCGAGCGCAGGAAGCCTTCCTTGTCGGCGTCGAGAATCGCGACCAGCGACACCTCCGGCAGATCGAGTCCCTCACGCAGCAGATTGATTCCCACCAGCACGTCGAAATCACCCTTGCGCAGACTGCGAATGATCTCAACGCGTTCGATGGTCTCGATATCCGAATGCAGATAGCGCACGCGCACGCCAAGGTCGTGGTAGTAGTCGGTCAGGTCCTCGGCCATCTTCTTGGTCAGGCACGTCACCAGGATGCGCTCATGGACGGCGATGCGCTCACGGATTTGATCGAGCAGATCGTCCACCTGCGTGCCCGCCTTGCGCACTTCGATTTGCGGATCGATAAGCCCGGTCGGACGAATCAACTGCTCGACCACGAGGCCGCCGGATTTGCGCAATTCGTAGTCGCCCGGCGTCGCCGAAACGTAAACCACCTGCTTGACCAGACCCTCCCATTCCTCGAAGTTGAGCGGCCGATTGTCGAGCGCCGAGGGCAGGCGGAAGCCGAAATCGACCAGCGTCTCCTTGCGCGACCGATCGCCGCGATACATCCCGCCGAGCTGCGGAATCGTAACGTGGCTCTCATCGACGAAGCAGATGAAATTCTTCGCGAAGTAGTCGAGCAGGGTCGGGGGCGCCTGTCCCGGAGCGCGCCCGGTCAGATGACGTGAGTAGTTCTCGATTCCTGGGCAAAAGCCCATCTCGGCCAGCAATTCGAGATCGTAGAGCGTGCGCTGTTCCAGCCGCTGCGCCTCGAGCAGCCGGTTCTCGCGACGATAGTATTCGAGCCGCTCCTTCAACTCCTCGCGAATATTCGTGACGGCGATTTCCATCCGATCGGAGGTCGTCACGTAATGCGACGCAGGATAGATCGCGACGCTCTGGAGCTTGCGCACCACCTTCCCGCGCAACGGATCGATTTCGTAGAGCGCCTCGACCTCGTCGCCGAAAAACTCGACGCGCACCGCGCGATTCTCTTCGTATGCCGGAAAAATCTCGACCGTGTCGCCGCGCACGCGAAAGGTTCCGCGATGGAAGTCGTAGTCGTTGCGCTGGTACTGGATATCGACCAGCTTGCGCAGCACGCGGTCGCGGTCGATGCGCTGCGCCTCCTCCAGAAACACCACCTGCTCGAAGTAAACCTCGGGTTCGCCGAGGCCGTAGATGCACGAGACCGACGCCACGATCAGCACGTCGTTGCGCTCGAGCAGCGCCTTGGTGGCAGAATGCCGCAGTTTGTCGATCTCGTCGTTGATGCTCGCGTCCTTCTCGATAAACGTATCGGTCGAAGGGACGTAGGCCTCGGGCTGATAGTAGTCGTAATACGAGACGAAGTAGCGGACCGCGTTTTCGGGAAACAGGCTCTTGAACTCGTTGTAAAGCTGGGCGGCGAGCGTCTTGTTCGGTGCGATTACGAGGGCGGGCCGGTTTAACTTCGCGATCACATTTGCCATCGTGAAGGTCTTGCCCGAACCGGTGACGCCGAGCAGCACCTGGTGGGTTACGGCGTCGGACAGGTTGCGCGCAATCGCCTCGATCGCGGCCGGCTGATCGCCCTCCGGCTTGTATCCGGACACGAGCTTGAACTCTCCGTCCTTGCCGCGCGCCAATGAAAGCATAGGTGGACGCTATCCTAGCAGTTCGGGTCGCGCCCGCCGAACACCGTCGCGAATCTTCGCGCATAACGGCGGCAGCCTTGCGGCTAGCGTCTATTGACTCTGTCCACAATGACCATTCACGACCGTCTGATCCATTAGCGTTCCTAAATTACGTCCGTTTCGGCCTCCAGCACTGAAATCGGGCTGACAACAGGTTGCGGCGAAAAAGAACTTGTCAGTCTTGGGCATTTCGGGCATTCGAGGCGATTTCAGGCGATTACGCCCGGTAAGCTAAAGTAACGTCGGGATGTTGCAACGTGCCAGAAATAACAAGTATATTGTCTCGCGGTTGTGGTGGTGCCTCGTGGAGGAAGCTTATTTTTATTACGCAAACCCCTGGGGGGTTGAACTGATGCGATTGCGCCGGTCACGATACTCCCCGCCCATAAATCAAGTTGGTTCTAATTCGAGTTATGGATTTCCCGTTTTAAGCAGCCCACTACCGGGTTCCAGGCGTAGTGGCCAGCAAGCAAGGAAGGTCTAAGGTGCGAAGAAAATTTGGAACATACCTGATGTGGGTGGCCATCCTGGGGATGGTCTCGGCCTGCGGGTTCACGGACGAGCAGCGCGAATACACGCTGGTCGGAGCCGCCACGGGCGCCGCGGTCG
>Ga0187856_1001326_pt1 | contig 19853 bp, 17 predicted proteins | sample June2016WEW_8_40_FD_132443 | JGI IMG/M metagenome (GOLD analysis project Ga0187856, IMG submission 132443) | Peatland microbial communities from SPRUCE experiment site at the Marcell Experimental Forest, Minnesota, USA - June2016WEW_8_40 | ecosystem: Environmental > Terrestrial > Soil > Wetlands... | reverse complement strand
GTGGTAGGATTCAGCTGAAATGCCGTCGTGTCGGATAGCGGGACGGGCCCGGGCATTCCGTTCGTAAGCGTGTCGTCCGCGTAGGTGTCCGTGCTGCTGCTGTTGAGGAGGACGAGCTGAGCACCCGCCCGCACGGATAGCGCCGCGGCGTACGAAGTGTCGGCTACGATCGTCGGTCCGAGGGCTTGGTACTGGGTGCTGCCCGCGGCAGGGTTTGCTTCAATCACCGAATCGTTCAGAGTCAGAGCCGCGCTCGGTCCGAAGATATCGATCCAGCCCGGGAACTCGAAGGACGAGTTCCAGGCGTTCATCCGACCGGTCACGTTCAGGTCGAGCTTGAGGTACGGATCGGCGAGGGTGGCATCGGTCGTGAGCGTCGCGTTCCAGAACTGGACCGTCCCTTCGTCATGGAACGTGTAGATGTGGCTCAGTCGTTGCATCGGGGTCCCGGAGTCCGAAACGTACTGACGGATCGAGAGGGTGATGTTCCGAACGATCAAGATCCCGCCGGGAAGCACCGTCACGTTCCCGGATTGGACGTACGTGCTCCCGTGGACCGACTGTTCGATCACGCACGGACCCGTGCCCGGACCTACGACCAGATCGCCCGGAGCGGAGGGAGAAGAGCCGCACGCCGCCGACGACGGGGAGGCTCGGACGGGCCCACTTGGGGTCTCCGCGCGGATCGACCTCGCAGGCGGCGTGGACGCGGCCGGGACGAACAGGAGCGAACTCGCCACCAGGAGGACGACGAGCGCGACGACCTCGAAGCGCGCCGGGCCGGATCGGGCCCACCACGCCCCCGGTCTGGTCGTACAGACCCCAGTCACGGCCGCATCGAGGGTTCGCCGGCCTTTGAGACCTTCTCCCGGGGGTCGCGCGCCCCGTGGCGGGCCTCGACAGACGCTCAGCGGCCCGGGATCTCCACCACGATCTTGCCGAAGAGGTCGGCGCCATCGAAGCGGCGGAATGCCGCGGGTGCCTGCGCCATCGGATAGATCGAATCGACGACCGGCTTCAATCGACCGCCGGCGAGGTGGCCCAGCACTTCGCTGAACTCCCGGAAGTTGGCCATCGTGCTTCCGCGGATCGACGCTTGGCGCCAGAAGAGCGTACGGAGGTCGATCTCCACCAGCGGTCCGGTCGTCGCCCCGATGACGACCACACGACCCCCGCGCGCGAGGGCCCGCACGGACCTCGACACGGTGGAGGCGCCGTTGGAGTCGAGGACCACGTCCACCCCCCGTTTCTCGCTCCACTGCCAGAGGACCTTGTCGAGCGGACGATCGGCATCGAACGAGAGCGCGACCGCACTCCCGAGCGCGGCGGCCCTCTCGGCCTTCTCGCGGGAACGCGAGGCCACGGCGACGCTCGCTCCGAGGAGCTTCGCGATCTGGACCGCCGCGGTCGACACCCCTCCTCCCGCGCCCACGATCGCGACCCGATCGCCCGGCCGAACTCCCCCGATGGTGGAGAGCGCGCGCCATGCCGTCTCGAACACGAGCGGGGCCGCGGCGCTCTCCGCGAAGGAGAGGCGCTCGGGCTTGGGATGCACGTTGCGTCGGGGGACCACGACGAACGTGGTGACGCTGCCTTGCGTGTGCTCTCCGAGGATGCGGTAGTCGCGGCAGTGCGCCTCCTCTCCCGCGCGGCAGGCGTCGCAGGTCCCGTCCGGGATACCGGGGTTGATCACGACGTTCGATCCGACCGGGAGATCATCGACCCCCGCTCCGAGCGCGTCGACCGATCCGGCGGCGTCGGAGCCGAGCACGTGAGGTCGCTCGATCGGCACGCCCGGGATCCCTTCGAGGGTGAATCGATCGAGCCGGTTGAACGCGGCCGCTCGGACCCGGACCCGTACCTCGCCCGGGCCCGGAGTGGGCTCGGCGATATCTACGAACCCGATCCGGTCGAGGCCGCCGTGTTCGGCAAATCCGAATCCGTGCATGCAGGTCTCACCGGGATCCCGTGCGTTCCCAGCGCGTCCCCGCCGTGTCGTCCTCGAGCTGGACCCCCGCGGCCCGGAGGGCATCGCGGATCCGGTCGGCCTCGGCGAAATCCCCCCGGGTGCGTGCGCGCGCCCGGGCGTCGATGGCGACCGCGACGACCTGGGCGAGGTCGGTCGAGGCGCTGGACTCGACCTCCTCGAAGAGCCCGAGCGTCTCCTCCACCCAGCGGTACGGGGCGGCGAGGGTCCCGAGCGCCCCGCTCGAGAGCTTCTCGAGGCGCGGCAGCCACTCCGCGACCTGATGGCCCCATCCGAACAGTTGCGCGATCACTTCGCGCGTCTGGAAGTCGTTCGCCAACGTCTCATCGAGGCGATCGACCAGGTTGGCGGAGGCGGCGGTGAGCTCCTCGGGGAGCTCCTCTCCCACGCGTTCGGGGGCCTCTTGATCCCACAGCGCCCGTACCCGACGGTACGGCAGGGAGAGCCGAGCGTACGCTTCGCGGGCCGCCTCCAGGCTCTCGCCGCGGACGAAGTCGAGCGGGCTGCGGTAGTGGGCGTTGAGGTAGTAGAATCGCAGGACCATCGGGCCGAACTCGTCCAACGCCTGGGTGAGGGAGTAGACGTTCCCGAGCGATTTGGACATCTTCTCCCCGCCCATCGAGAGAAGGCCGGCGTGCATCCAGAAGTTGACGAGCGGGGCGAGCCCGGTCGCCGCCTCCGCCTGGGCGATCTCCGCCTCGTGATGCGGGAACTTCAGATCGAGCCCGGCTCCGTGGATATCGTACCGCGCTCCGAGCAGCCGGACCGTGATCGCGGTGTCCTCGATGTGCCAGCCCGGTCGGCCGGGGCCCCAGGTGCTCTCCCAGCTCGGCTCCCCGGGCGTCGCCGCCTTCCAGATCACGAAGTCCTCCGGAGCGCGCTTGCTGCCGTCGATCTCCAGCCGCGCCCCGGGCCGGAGCGCCTCGACCTTCTGGCCGGAGAGCTTCCCGTACCCGGGGAACTTCGCGACCTCGTAGTAGACGGATCCGTCGTCGGTGCGGTAGGCGTACCCCTTCTCCACCAGCTGGCCGACCTGCTCGAGGATCTCGGGGATGTAATCGGTCGCGTGGGGGTAGTACTGGACCGATCGCACGCCGAGCCGCTCCATCGCAACGCGCCACTCCCCGAAGTGCCGGTCCGCCAGCGCGAACGGATCGACCCCGAGCTCGCCCGCCCGGCGGAGCAGTTTGTCGTCGAGGTTCGTAACGTTCTGGATGTAGAACAGGCGGTACCCCCACCGAGTGAGCGCCCGCGCAACAACGTCGAACACGACCGCCACGCGGGCGTGACCGATGTGCGCCTCGTCGTACGGGGTGAGTCCGCAGACGAACATGCCGACCCGCGGAGGGAAGCGGGGGACGAACAGCCGGCTCTCTCGGGAGAGCGTGTCGTAGATCGTGACGCGACGCATCGTCTACGCCGCCTTCAGACCGGCCCGCACGTCGTCCGTGAGGTCCTCAAGATCCTCGATGCCGCAGGAGAGACGCACGAGACCGTCCCGGACCCCGTGGGCTTCGCGCTCCCGGCGGGGAACGCTCGCGTGCGTCATCGACGCCGGATGCTCCACCAGCGACTCCACTCCTCCGAGGCTCTCGGCGAGCGTGAAGATCCCGAGCGCGCGCATGAAGCGACGTGCCGCCGGCGCGCCCCCGGTCAGTTCGAAGCTGATCATCCCACCGAACCCGTCCATCTGGCGGCGGGCGAGCGCATGCTGGGGATGGCTCTTCAGACCGGGATAGTGGACGATCCGGACCTTGCGGCTCCGTTCCAGGAGCTCGGCGACGGCTTGGGCGTTCGCCCCATGGGCCCGCATGCGGACCCCGAGCGTGTGCAGCCCGCGCAGGACGAGGTAGCAGTCGAACGGGCTCGGAACGGCGCCGGCCGCGTTCTGGATCCACGCGAACCGCTCCCCGAGCGGCGCATCGCGCAGCACGAGCGCTCCCCCGATCACGTCGGAGTGGCCGCCGAGGTACTTCGTGGTCGAGTGGAGCACGATGTCGGCTCCGCGCTCGAGCGGGCGCTGGAGCGCGGGGGAGGCGAACGTGTTGTCGACCGCGAGCAGCGCCCCCGCCCGGTGCGCGAGCCGGGCGACCGCGGCGAGGTCGACGATCCGCATCAACGGGTTCGTGGGGGTCTCGACGTACACGAGATCGGTCGGTCCGGCGGCCAGCGCGGCGCGCAGCGGTCCCAGATCGGTCAGATCGAGGTACTCGACCTTCAAACCGAACTGGCGTCGGTGGTGCTCGAAGAGGCGCCACGTACCGCCGTAGAGATCATCGACCGAGACGATCCGGCGGCCCGTCCCGTAGTTCTCCAAGAGGCTGACCAGCGCCCCAAGCCCGGAAGAGAAAGCGAGACCGCGCACCCCCCCCTCCAGGTCCGCGAGCGCACGCTCCAGAACGTCGCGCGTCGGGTTCGCCGTGCGACCGTAGACGTAGCCACGGTTGCGGTTCGGAGCGAATTGCGCGAACGTGCTCGAGAGGTAGATCGGTGCGTTGACCGCGCCCGTCGCGGAGTCGGGAGGCTGGTGCGCGTGGATCGCTCGGGTGTCAAATCGCATCGCCGCCTCCGGCCTCGGAGAGGAATACCAGCAGATCGTGGCGGGTCAATAGGCCGATGGGGGTCCCCGTCGCCGCGTCCCGGATGAGCAACGCCCGTTCCTCCTTCAGCCGATGGAGGACCGTCGCGACGGGGGTGTCGGCGCCGATCTCCGGGAACGGGGGGAGGAGAACGGATGCGACCGTCCGTTCGACCACGGTCTCATCCTCGAGCATGCGGCGCAGGATCTCCTCCTCCTGGACGCTCCCCAGGTTCTCCCCCGAGGAGAGGACCGGCATCTGCGAGATCCCGTGGTGGCGCAGTTGGCCGAGGGCGTCGCGGACCCGGGTCGTGCGCTCGGCGGTGACGAGGGCGGGGACCCCCTTCTTCCGCGCCAGGAGGGTACGGGCGGTGGCCCCCGGATCGAGGAACCCCTTCTCCCGCATCCAGTCGTCGGAGTAGAACTTGGATAGGTACCGATCTCCCGAGTCGGGGAGGAGGACCACCACCGTCGCCCCCTCGGGCACGGGGCGCGTCGCGAGCCAACGGATCGCTCCCACCACCGCCGAGCCGGACGACCCTCCGACGAAGAGCCCCTCCTCGCGTGCGATCCGACGCGCCATCGCGAACGACTCGGCGTCGTTGACCTCGACGAAGTCGTCCATGTACTGGAAGTGGATCGACTTCGGGACGATGTCCTCCCCGATCCCCTCGACCAGGTACGGGATCGCCTTCGTCAGCTGCTTGGTGCGGAAGTAGGTCCCCAGGATCGACCCCGCGGGGTCCACCGCGACGATCCGGACCTCGGGGCGGTGCTCCTTGAAGTACCGGCCGATCCCGCTCATCGTGCCTCCGGTTCCGACCGTCCCGATCACCGCGGCCAGCGCCTCGCCGCCGTCGCGGTCGATCTCGGGGCCGGTCGCGCGGTAGTGCGCCGAGGGGTTGTCGTCGTTCTCGTACTGGTTGGGGTAGTAGGCTCCCGGGATCTCGGCGGCGAGGCGACGGGCGACCGAGTAGTGGCTCATCGGGTGGTCGGGCGGCAGTTGGCTCGGGGTGACGACGACCCGTGCGCCGTAGGCGCGGAGCAGCCGGATCTTCTCCGAGCTCATCTTGTCCGGGATCACGAACACGCTCCGGTAGCCGCGGACCGCGGCGACCATAGCGAGCCCTACACCGGTGTTGCCGCTCGTCGCCTCGACGATCGTCCCCCCCGGCTTGAGGAGGCCCTTGCGCTCGGCGTCGTCGATCATCGACGGCCCGATCCGATCCTTCACCGAGCCGCCGGGGTTCAGGAACTCGAGCTTGGCCAGGACGCGGTACGGCAGTCCTTCGGTCACCCGCCGCAGGGGGATCACCGGGGTGTTCCCGATCAGGTCGAGGATCGAGGCGGGAGCCTCCCGTGCGTCGGCCATCCCCGGCCCGAGTGAGGGGGTCGCATAAACCCTTGCCCCGCGACGGTGGCCCCGGGACACGGTCAGTACGTACTCGTTCGTTCATGCAGGTCGGATGGCTTAAAGTCCGGCACGGGGACGTCTCCCTCGAGGCAAGATGCCCGGGTCCCTCGAAGCGGACGTGGTCCGTTCGCTCCAGGAGCTGAAGGAGGCTCCGGCCCGCACCGTGCGCCAAAGCCTGGAGCGCCGGGGGGTCCGCGTCGCGTACACGACCGTCGCGACGACCCTCTCTCGGCTCTACGACAAGGGCGTCGTCCAGCGCCGTCGCGAGACCTGTCGGGGTGGGGAGCGGTACGTCTACCGCGTCGCCGACTTCGAGAGGAAGTATCTTGTCAATTTGCTTAAGGGGGTCGTCGCCATGTTCGGCCCGGCGGGGGTCGTCCATCTGAACGAAGAGATCGAGAAGCTGAATCCGAACGAGGAAGAGGAGCTCCGTCGGCGACTGGGCCTATAGGCCGGTCGGGGGCCTGCATCGGGATGGACGCGCCGGTACTCGGGGTTCCGCTCCTCCTCGTGGCCTTCTGGCTCACGACGGGGATGGGCCTCCTCATCGCCTTCCATCGCTCCGGATCCCCGATCGTCCTCCGACTGGCCGCTACCTTCCTCGCGCTGTGGGCCGTGCTCGTCACGACCGTGGTGGCGTGGGTCGTCGTCCAAGGTGGATGGGACGGCGTGGTCGATCTGTCCCGGTCGCCGTTCACGCTGTTCCAACCGCAGTTCGCCTCGGTCTGGCTCGTCGGCGCTGTCGGGGCCTTCGTCGTCTTCGCCGTGGCCTTCCTCGTCAACCAGCTCGTCGGCCGGGGCTGGTTGAACGTCCTTCGACCGACCCTGATCGACTGGCCCGATCGGCTCCCTCCGCGCGAGGAGACCGTCACGCTGCTCGGCTTCCCCGACCTCCGGGTCGCCGCCTGCAGCTTCACCCTGCTCGAGTGGGGCGGCCCCCGCCTCCTGCGCCGCCGGGAGGTGATCCTCCTCTCAGCCGGTCTCCGCTCGGCGCTCGCCCCCGAGGAGCTGGACGCCGTCATCGCCCACGAACTCGGGCATGTCCGCGACCTGGACGGCCGGTACCTAACGTTCTTCCGCACGTTCGCTCGGCTGATGCGGTGGGACCCCATGCTCGGCCGGCTCGCGAGCGCGCTGACCTGGCGCGAGGAGTACCGCGCGGACGACGAGGCCGTGGCGATCACCCACAACCCCCGCGCGCTGGCCCGCGCGCTGTTCAAGGCGAGCACGCACGGCACGACGGACCTCGGGATGGGGACGACGGCGTTCGCGGGAACCGGCGGGCGACGGGGTCGCGCCGAGGCGTGGCGGCGGATCCGCCGTTTGGTCGCGCTCGCGGAGTCCGAGGCCCGGGAGGGTAGGGGCGGTGCGTAGCCAGCGTCGGATCCCCCCGGGCCGCACCGCGGCGTCGATCGCCGTGACCCTCGGCGTTGTGGCGCTTCTCCTGGTGCCGGCGGGTGGGGCGAGCGCGACCGTCTACCGACCGCTGCCGGTATTCACCGGTAATCACCTGCTCGGGAACCTCTCGGGACCGACGCTGAACGCGGGGTCGTCCGGGACGATGGGCCTCACCGTGCAGGACCTCCTGGCCGTTCCGATGACCGGCATCGCGCTCACGTTGACCATCTACGCGTTGGGATCAGGTGCCGGCCCCGCCACATCGCCGATCGGGAACGCGCTCACCCCGATCATGACCGGCACGAACGGTCAGAGCGGCGGGAACATCACCTTCCCGCTGCCCTCCCTCCTGCGCGGCCAGATCGCTACCGTGACGATCCCCGTCGCGACGTCCCCGTCGACCAACGCGGCGAGCTTCCTCGTCCGCACGGCGCTCGCGTTCGTGGCGAACGGTACGCACTACTTCCTCGAGTCGCGGGGTTGGTTCAGCCCGGCGGTGTGGCAGGGTGCGACCGAACTCCCGAACGGTAGCGCGACCCTCAACCTGACCCAGCTCGGGGTCTCGGGCGTCACCCCCGAGACGTCGATCATCGTCCAGACCTCGAGCTTCACGTGGGTCGTCGCCGCTCTCATCGGCGTGACGCTCGCCTTCGTGGGGCTCGGTGCGTTCTTCTACTTCCGCCGTACGAGATCGAGCGCAGGAGCGAAGCGCTCCCCGGGGACCAGCCAGGCCCCGAGCGCCTTGGGCAAGAGCCGCAACAAGGACGGCGACTGAGCGAGCAGCCGGCGCACGACGTGCGTCGGGAAGTCGATGTCGCCGAACGCGACGATCGTCCCGAGCAGGTCCGACTCCCGCAGCGTCTCGATGAGGAGGTCGTACTCCGCGTCGTAGAGACGAACGAAGATCCGCCGCAGCTGCAGGGCCCGCTCGAACTCCTCCCCGAGCTCGCCCCACCACCGCCGATCGTACTCGGAGAGCGCGCGGGCGGAGAGATCGTCCGCGCGCAGTGCCCGGTCCGCGACGTCCGCCGCGATCTCGGCGCATCGCATTCCCGTGAAGATCCCCCCACCGGAGAGCGGCTTGACCTGGCCGGCGGCGTCGCCGACGAGGAGGACCCGGTGGCCGTGGGTCCGGGGGACGTGGCCGATCGGGATCCCGCTCACGAGGTAGGCGGTCGGGCTCGTCCAGCGCGTCCCGAAACGTCGCTCCAGGTACGCCAGGAGATGATCGAAGTAGACCCGCGCGCTCGTGCCGTCCGCGTCCGCGGCGATCCCGACCCGCGCCCCGCCCGCCCCGTCGGGGATCCACCAGCCGAACAGCCCCGGGGCGAACGTGCGTCCGAGGTACACCTCGACCCGGTCGGCGTCGCCGGGACTCGCCGCGAACTCCGCCTCGAACGCCGGAAGGATCTCCACCGGCCGCCGCAGTCCAAAGGCCCGGGCCACGGCGCTGGTGACCCCATCGGCCCCAACGACCAGCCGGGCCGCGATCTCCCGCCGTGCGCCGTCCGGTCCGGTCAGCCCAACGTGGGCCCGACCGTTCGCCACTCCGAGCGAGCGGTCGAACCGGGTGGAGCTGGAGAACCGGGCCCCCGCGCGGGCCGCGCGGTCGGCCAGGTAGATGTCGAGTCCGGCCCGGTCGATCACGTACGCGCGGGGCTCGGCCGCGGTGAACGAGATCGATCCGAGCGACGGGCCGAAGACGCTCGCCCCGTGGACCGGGCGCCGGACGAACCGCTCCGATCCCGCGAGCTCCAGGACGCGGCGCGAGACGAGGCCGGCGCACTGGACCGGATAGCCGACGCGATCGTGCTCCTCCACGACGAGGACGTCGTGCCCCCTCCGGGCGAGGTTGTAGGCCGCGTTGGAGCCGGCCGGGCCGGCACCGACCACCAGGACGTCGGTCTCCTCCACGATGCCTCGAACCCCGAGCGTGCTATAATGCCAAGGAGCCCGGCCGCGGCACCTTCCTCTCCCGCCAGGGCGTGGGCACGAGATCGGTGCGTTGCCGAGGCTGGACCCCCGACGCGTCCGTGGGGACCGAGAGACCGCTGAGGTAGGCCAGGTGCCCGACCCACGCGATCATCGCGCCGTTGTCGACGCAGAGCGAACGTGGGGGAGCGAACATCGTGCCTCCGCGTGCCTCGACCATCGTCCGCACCATCTCGCGGAGCCGTTCGTTGCACGCGACGCCGCCGCCGAGGACGACCGCCCCATGCTTGCGATGGGCCAGTGCCCGCTCGGTGATCTCCGTGAGCATGGCGTAGGCGGTCGCCTCGACCGAGTAGGCGAGATCGGCCCGGTTCGCCCCTTTGGCGTGGAGTGCGAGCGTCGCGGTCAGGAGCCCGGAGAACGCTACGTCCATCCCGTGCACGGAGTACGGCAAGGGAAGCAGCACGCTCCCGAGCTTGGCCTCCGCCTCGATCGCCGGTCCGCCGGGGAACGTCCCTCCGAGGGCGATCCAAAGCTTGTCGAGGAAGTTCCCGATGCCGATGTCGAGCGTCTCGCCGAGGACACGGTACCGCCCACGTCCGTACGCGATCACCTGCGTGTTCCCTCCGCTCGCGTACAGCAGCAGCGGGTCGTCGAGACCGCTCAGCACCCGGGCGATCTCGACGTGGGCGACGCAGTGATTGACCGGAACCAGCGGCAGGTCCCAGACGAGCGAGAGCGTGCGGGCGACGGTCGCTCCCGAGCGTAGGCACGGACCGAGTCCCGGGCCTTGGGCGAAGGCGATCGCTTCGAGGTCGTTCGGCCCGACGCCCGCGCGGTCGAGCGCGCGCTCCACGAGCCCGGGAAGATGATCCACGTGGTGGTTCGCGGCCTCCCGGGGGTGGATCCCCCCGCTCGGAGGCTGGTACATGTCCGAAGCGATCGCGAGGATCTCGGCCGAATCGGAGACGATCCCGACGGACGCGGTGTGCGCCGTCGACTCGATGCCGAGGATCGTCATCGGAGCCGGGGAGGAGAGGCCCCGAATAAGCCCGTCGAATCGAACGGACGCGGTGCCCGTCCCCGCGGGGTGCCACCGGCCGATCGGGCGTGCGGTCAGACCGTAGCACGGAATCCCGCGAAACGAGCCGAACGTGGAACCGTTCCTTATCTTCAATTGAGCGGCTGTTTATCTCACGATGACCGCCCTGGATCGACGTATGAACAGCTCCCACAGCCCGATCGGTCGACACCTCTCCCGCGTGAGCGCCGTCGCGGTCGCCCTGGGCCTGGTCGTGGTCGCGCTGATCGCCCTGCCGATCACGTCGGCGGCCCCGATCGCACCGACCGCCGCGCCGACCGCCACCGAGCCGACCTGGGCCTACGGGGCGATCCACAACGGCTCGGTGAACTGGCAAGGCCAGCATGGGCAGTTCATCGGGACCGCGTCGTACGGGTTCTCTACGATCCTGACGCAGATCAATACCTCCGTGGACACGTTCTCTCTGACCGAGAACCACACCGTCGGGGCCTCGGTCCAGTTGACCTACTGTCGCCCCAGTTGCACCGCGGCAAACTTCACCGCGAGATATAACGCCCGAGCCTGGGAACAATGGACGAGCGTCGCCAACTTCACGACCAGCGGCTCCGTCACTCTCCGCAATCCGACGACGGTGCCGGCGCTCGCCCTCGTGAGCACATCCACCCAGGCCGCGGCGAACATCACCGAATCCCTGACGTACACGGCCAACGGCACGACCCATCTCTTCGATCAACTGTTCGTCGCGGTGACCGCGACGTCGTCGATCGCATTCTCCCCGGCCCTGGGATTGACCCCGTTGAACCTCACCCCGGGAGCCACTTGGTCGGCCGCGAGCGTCTTCGCGGCGGTCGGGAGCTGGCAGTCCAGCTATCGGGTCATCCTGCCGGTCACCCAGCTCATGGCGACCCGCACGGGCAACTTCACCGGTACCGGCAACGTCACGCTCTACGGATCGGTCCTCGGTCCGCTGGACGTGCAAGGTCAGCCGTCGACGCAGGTCGCGGTCCGTCTCGGGGCGTTGACGGTCCGGCACGGGTCGACCGACCTCGCGCTGGGCTTCGATCTCCAAGACGGCTTCGCCCTGATCCCGCGCGCCGCCAACATCTGGGCGAGCACGGGCACCTGGGGCTCCTCCATGGCGATGATGACGAGCGCCGGTGCTTCCGTGATCGACATGACCGGCACGGTCGGCGGTCACCTCGGGCTGGAGGCGGCGAGCTGGAGCTATAGTACCAGCGTGAACCAGTACGACTCCCCCTCGAACGCGGATGCCAGCGCCGTCCAAGGCGCACCGATGACCCCCGCGGCCGCGCAGTCCAGCGCCGGGTGCTTGACAGGAGGAGCCTGCACCTCGAGCGGCACCGCCACGTCCTCCTCCGCGACGGGCCTCGGCACGTTCGGGCTCTTCATGATCGTGGGGGTCGCGGTCGCAGCGGTCGTCGTCATCCTCGCCGTGGTCCTGATCCGCCGGCGCTGAGCGCTCTCCCGCGTTCCCGTCCCCGCCATCCCACCGGTTCCTCCGGCGGTCCGCGGTTCCGACCCGGGGTACGCCGGCCGCACGTTGGGCCGCTCCACGCGGCTCCTCCCGGGACCTACTCCTCGGTCGATTCGACCCGGAACCCGACCCGCTGTCCGCGGAGCGAGACCTGGATCCGGTCGGCGAACTCCAGCGACTCCTGCACCGAGATACCGCGGCCCCAGTCGTAGACGAAGTCGTACCCGCTCGCGCCGCGCTGGAATCCCATGTCCCGGAGGATGTCGGCGACCTCGGAGTACGGGGCGCCTTCGCTGTCGAGCGCCAGCAGCAGGAAGGTCTTGGTCATCGTAGGATCTCCGGGTCGGTGCTCGATTGGAAGGAACGGGGGGGCTTAAACCTCGTCGGAGTTCGGCTCCTCCGGCTCCTGGGGCCGCTTCGCATGAGCGGTGACCCGCACCGCGACCCCGCGCCGTAGATCGTTCATCTCGTGCGGCGCGAGGAGGACCCGGCCGACGGCGAGCAACGTGTCGTCCGGGTCGACGAGGAGCGCGGTCTCCCCGATGCGGAGGGCGGGGTCGGCTCCGAGAACGAACCGCGAGAAGAGGCTGCGCCCGGCGCGCACGAATTCGGCGGCGTCGGGATGGACGGTGATCCGGACCCGGGGCGGAGGGAGCGTGGTCCGCAGGATCTCGGCGCCACGGAACGACGGCCGAGGCAGACCGTCGTTGCCGATCTGGAAGAGCGGAACGCCGTCGGCGGCGATCCCCCGAAGGCGGCAGGTGCGTCGCGAGCGCTCGCCCCGCATGCGGCGGACGAGCAGTACATCCGCCGAAGGCCGGCCATACTGCCAACTCAGCCGAGAGCGGACCTCGAGATCCGTCCACTCCGCCGTCCAGTCCCGCTCCAGGTCGAGGCCCGCGGGGTCGCCCTCGCGTAGCTCGCCCGTCACGTCGCGGGGGCTCCGTCGCCCGGTCGTCGACCCGAACTCGGCGGCGGAGAGACACGGTCCCACGGGGTACACCTCCAACAGCTCGACCGGCACGCGCCCGAACGGGGTGTCCGACTCCCATCGGATCGCCGGCCCCGTGCGGGTGGCGAGGGGGACCCGGGAGAGGTACTCCGGCGAGAGCGCGATCCGCGACAGCGTTCGAGCCGGTGGCAGCCCTTGGGAGTACTCCGCGAGGCGGTGCCGGAACGCCCGGACCGCAGGACGCTCGTAGCTCCATGGTCCGGTCTCCCGGAAGGCCCGCCGGCTGGCGGGCTCCGTCGGGAGGAAGATCTCCCCGCGATCGAGCGCCGCCAAGAGTCCGGCCCGCAGGGCCGGGTGGGCGCTCGAGCGACGCTCGACCAGTTCCCAGAGCGTCCCGTCGCGGATCGCCTGGCGGACCCGTCCCATCTCCTCCGCCGACGTGAGCAGGTTGTGCTCGGCGATCCGGCGTTCCCGCTCGACCGGTTCGAGCGTCGCGACCTCGGGGAGCGGGATCTCTTCGCAGAGGGCGCAGCGACACGTCCGCTCCCGCAACTCGTCGATCGCGATGCTCCCCTCGGGGAACAGCAGACGGCCGCGGCGGGCGAACTTGTGGTAGGCGGACGAATCGAACAGATCGACCCCGAAGAGCGCGGCGAAGGCGAACGTCATCGGGTGGCCGGTGCCGAAGAGATGGACGATCCGGCCCGGGGCGAGATGGGGACGGGCCGCCGCGACCGCGCGGGCCAGTTCGGCGAAGCGGTACTGCTCGAAGAGCGGGACGACCCCACCGAGGGCCAGCACATCGCCCAGCTCGCTCGCCTCGCGCGCGGATCGGGCCCGCAGATCGTCGAACGCACCGCCCTGGACGGGGACCGCCAGCAGCCCCTTCCGCGCCTGACGTGCCGCGACGGCCCGCTCGTGCGTCGTCCGGACCCCGGCTTCGGCGTGCGCATGGTCCACGTCGGGTTCCACGAAGACATCGAGCACGGTCGCGATGTCCGTTCCGATACGATTCTGGAACTCGAGGATCTCCTCCGGACCGACCTCGACGTGCCCGTAGGCGTGCTGCTGGAACGCTCCGGAGTCGGTCATCACCGGCCCGTCGAACCGGAGCAGGCCGTGGATTCCCTGCCGTTCGGCGACCTCCCGCAGGGAGGGCGTTCGCCAGGTGATGTACGAGGAGGTGATCACCGCGCCGAGACCGAAGCGACGGTGGATCTCCGCCGTCGGTACCGGCTGTCGGCTCGGGTCCGGATGGACCACGGGCAAGAGGGCCGGGGTCTCCACGCGTCCGTGCGGCGTATCGAACCGGCCGATCCGGGCGAGGCCGTCCCGGTCGAGCAGCTCGAACTCCGCCATCGGTCGATGCGACAGCGACATCCGATTAACTTTGGCGGCGGGAGGGCGTGGGGGTCGGCGTCCAGCCCTCCCGGATCCGCGTCAGCAGATCGACGAGCATCGGGAACGTGAGCTTCCCGGTGTTGGTGTTCTGCGGGCTCGGGTGGTACGACGCCCACAGGAGCGGACGCCCCGGTCCGATCACCGCGACCGCCCCGTGCGCGAACGGTACGCGCACCGGGTCCGCTCCGTACACTGCGGGGATGGCGTTCCGGATCGCATCCCACGCGATCCCACCCAGAGCGAGGATCGCACGGGCACGGGGAAGCAGGCGCAGCTCCCGGTCCAGGTACGGGAGGCATCGTGCGCTCTCCTCGGGCGACGGCCGGTTTCCCGGAGGGGCGCATCGGACCGCCGCGGTCAGGTACAGGTCGGTGTAGCGGAGCCCATCGGCGCGTTGGGTGGAGGTCGGTTGGTTCGCGAAGCCGGCCGCGTGGAACGCCCGGACGAGGAACGCGGCGGATCGATCCCCGGTGAAGACGCGGCCGGTCCGGTTCGAGCCGTGGGCGGCCGGCGCGAGGCCGACGACGACGAGCCGGGCGTTCGGGTCCCCGAAGCCGGGGACCGGCTTCCCCCAGTATACCTCGTTCCGGAACTCGCGCTTGCGCCCCGCGGCGACCTCCTCGCGGTACCGCACGAGCCGCGGGCAGCGACGGCAGGCAACGACCTCGGCCCGCAGCGCGGCCAGGGAATCGGACACCCCGGGCCGACCGACACCGAGCATATCCGTTCACCGGAGCGCACGCCGAAGGCTCACTGCCGGTGACGTAGTCCTTTACCTACCCCCTCCGTGCCCGAGAACATGGCCGACCAGCACGTGCCGAAAGGATCTCGCGTCCGTATCGGCGTGGTCGATGGCGATCTGAACGTCGAGAAGAACGTACGCATCGAGGCCGACGGCCGTGTGGCGGTGACGGGCCGTGTGCGCTTCGACGGGAACGCGGAGGTCGTCGGCGATCTGGAGTGTGCGTCGCTCCACGCCGAGCACGCGTCCGTCCACGTCCTCGGGAGCCTGTCGGTCACCGACGACCTGGACGGGGAGCGCTCATCGATCCGGATCGACGGGGCGTTCCACGGGAAGAACGTCGACGTCGACAAGGAACTGATCGTGGGGGGACCCACCATCGGGGAGCGGTTCGAGATCGGAGGATCGCTCGAATGCGGAGACGTGCTCCGGGCCCGCACGGTCGCGGTCGGAGGGCGGGTCGTGGTCAAGGGGCCGCTGAAGGCCGAGAAGCTCGAGGTCGGCGGGACCGCGGATCTCGCAGGGGTCGACCTGGACGAGCTCGACGTCGGCGGCCGCATCTCGCTCGCGGGCGGAGAGGTGCGTCGATCGATCGACGTCGGCGGCGTGATCACCACGAGCGCTCCGCTTGCGTTCGGATCGCTCGACGTCGGGGGAAAGGCGCACTTGCACGCGGCGGCGAAGGGCGGGGATGTCGACGTGGGCGGGATGTTCGAAGCGGAGGGCGATCTCCTCTTCGATCGACTTGAGATCGGCGGATTCGGTTCGATCCGCGGGAGCGGAACGGGCCGATCGGTCGAGGTCGGAGGGAAGCTCCGTCTCGGGGGTTCGCTCGCGGTCCAAGAGGCGGTCGAGATCGGCGGGATGCTCGACGTGGGGGAACGGCTCGCCGCGACTCGGTTGGAGGTGGGCGGAGCACTCACGGCGCAACGGGTGGTGATCACGGAGGACGTGGATATCGTCGGCGGCGTCCGTACGAACGAGGGTCTCAAGGCACGGCGGATCCGGATCGGCCGGCGCACGAAGGTCCGCGGTCCGTTGATCGGGGAGCGGGTCGACCTCGAACCCGACGCCGACGCGGAGGAGATCTACGGAGGCACGGTGGAACTCGCTCGCGGCGCTCGCGCGACCCGCATCTTCGCCGACGAGGTGGTCCTCGACCGTGGCGCCAGCGTCGAGGAGGTCCAGTACACGAGATCGCTCACCGCACAGGATCCGGGCTCGGTCCGGGGCTCGGGACAGAAGGTCGACCGCCTTCCCGCGTTCCCGTTGTAGGGGCGAGGGACTCGAACCGTGTGGGACCGGCCGCGGGACTCCTCGGGAGCGGCGCGACGACGCGAGCAGACGGATCTGTACGCGACGATCCTCGAGGTGGCGAAGCGGTACCACGGCCGGGCCCGGATCACCCGCATCTCCTATGGAGCCGGGATGCCGGTCGACCGGCTGCGCCGGGCGGTCGAACGCCTGATCGCGCTCGGTCTGCTCGGGTCCGAGGAGTCCGAAGGGCACACCGTGTACGGGGTCACCGTGCGCGGCCAGGAGTTCCTGAACACGTACTGGCGGATGCGCGCGTACACCGAAGCGTTCTCCGGTCCTGCCGAGCCCCGCTAGGCGCTCCCCACCGGGCGGCTCCCCGGGACGCCGGCCGGTCCCCTACGTGTACCGCGGGACCTTGGGATCGACATAGGCCGACCAGGCGTCGATGCCGCCGGAGAGGTTCGCCACGTGCCGGTACCCCTCGCCCTCGAGGTATCCCGCGACCATCTCCGAGCGCGCGCCGTGATGGCAATAGACGATCACGTCCTTGTCGCGCGGGATCTCCCCGAGCCGGTCCGGCACTTCGTTCATGGGGATGTGGATCGATGGGAGGATCGCGGCGGTCGCCCGTTCGTCGTTCTCGCGGACGTCCACGAGCAGCAGGCGAGTCGGTTCCTTCGCGAGCCGTCGGGCCACCTCTTCCGGTGAGGTCCGCGCCACCATCTACGGCGCATCCGGCCCCGTGGGCATATCCCTTTCGAACTCCGCATCGAAGTGCGTCGCGGAGGCCGACGCTCGCGCCTATATCCCGCTCCGGCCTCGGTCGCGACATGCAGGTACGCGATCCTGTTTGTGGGATGATGGTCGACCCCGCCCGTGCTCCGGCAAAGGGAACGTACGGCGGACAGACGATCTACTTCTGTGCCGAGACCTGTCGCAAGACCTACGAACGTACCCATCCGAGGACGTAGGCGCCCGGCCCGTTCCCGTTCGACCCCCGGCGCGTGCACGATGGCGACGGATCCGGTCTGCGGGATGTATGTCGATGAGCGGACCGCCACATTGAGGCGGATCCGCGACAATCGAACGTACTACTTCTGCTCCCAAGGGTGCGTCGACGAGTTCTCCGATCCGGAGCGGCAGCGCCGGCAGGCCGGGATCGCCCTGGCGGTTGCCTGGCCCCTCGCTCTCGTCGTCCTGGTACTGGCCTACGCTCCCGTCCCCCACGCGGCGCTGTTCGTCGCCGCCGTCCTCGCCACGATCGTTCAGTTCTACCCGGGCCGAGCGTTCTACGTTGGGACGCTCGACGCGCTGCGCAGCCGCATGGGCAACATGGACGTACTGATCGCGGTGGGTACGAGCGCCGCGTACTTCTACAGCGTCGCCGCGCTCGTCCTGCCCGCGACGCTACCGGCGGACTACTACTTCGACGCGTCGACGCTGATCATCGCGCTGATCCTCACGGGGAACTATCTCGAGCGACGGACGCGCGAACGAGCGTCCTCGGCGGTCCGACGCCTCGCCGAGGTCCTGCCGGCGAGCGCGCGTGTGGTCCGGGACGGGATCGAGTCGCAGATCCCGGTCGCCGAGGTCCGAGTCGGCGACCGTCTCCGGATCCGTCCCGGCGAGAAGGTCCCGGCGGACGGCCGGATCCGGGACGGCCGGACCTCGGTCGACGAGTCGCTCCTCACGGGCGAATCGCTCCCGGTCCCGAAGGCCCCGGGGGACGCGGTCCTCGCCGGCTCGCTGAACGGGGAAGGCGCGATCGAGGTCGATGCGACGGCGATCGGGTACGAGACGTTCCTCGCGCAGATCGGCCGTCTCTTGGCGGACGCGGAGAGCGGCCGCGTGCCGATGCAGCGCAGCGCCGATCGGATCGCGGCCGTGTTCGTCCCCGCCGTGTTGGCGCTCGGCGTCGTCGCCGCGGTCGCCTGGTTCCTGTTCGGGGGAGCCCCGGGGGAGATCGCCCTGCTCGTGTTCGTCACGGTCGCGATCACCGCCTGCCCGTGCGCCTTCGGGCTCGCGACGCCCGCCGCGATCCTGGTCGGCACGGGACGGGCCGCCGAGGCGGGCGTGCTCTACCGGGGGGCCGATGCGATCGAACGCGCGGCCCGCGCCGACTACGTCCTGACGGACAAGACCGGAACCCTCACGGACCCCTCCCCGGCACTCGTGGACATCGCCGCGGCAGGAGGCCCCACGACCGAGGAGATGCTCGCGATCGCCGCCGGCCTCGAGCGGTCCTCGGAGCATGCGCTCGCTCGTCCCGTGCTGCGCGAAGCTGCGGCGCGCGGGATACCGCCTCGCGCGATCTCGGAGGTCCGGGCCGACCCGGGCCGCGGCGTTCGCGGGTTCGCGGACGGCCGCTCCGTCGCGGTGCTCCGCGGGGACGCCGCGCGCTCCGAGGGCGCTCGGCTCGACGCCTGGTCGGAGCGGATCGCCCGCGCCGAACGCAGCGGAGCGAGCTGGTCGGTCGTCGTCGACAACGGCCGCTCCATCGGTTTCCTCGCGTTCGCCGCTCCCCTCGCCCCCGGGGTCTCGGAAGCGGTCGCCTCCCTCCGCCGTCGCGGGATCACCATCGAGATCATCACCGGGGACAACGAACGTGCGGCGCGGGCCGTGGCGGAGCCGTTGGGGATCTCCCGGATCGTCGCCGGGGCGACGCCGGCCGGCAAGGTCGCCCGGGTTCGCGCGGTGCAGGCCGAGGGCCACGCCGTGGCGTTCGTCGGCGACGGGATCAACGACGCGGCGGCGCTCGCCGCGGCCGACGTGGGGATCGCCCTCGGGACCGGGACGGACGTGGCGCGCGAGGCGGGGCAGGTCCTTCTCGTGCGCCCGGATTTCCGCGGGGTCCCGCTCTCGCTCGAGATCGCACGACGGACCGTGGCGCGGGTGCGCTCGAACCTGTGGTGGGCCGTCGGGTACAACCTGGTGCTGCTGCCGATCGCCGCGGGCGCTCTCGTCCCGATCTGGGGGTTCGGCGTGTACACGGTGCTGCCGATGCTCGGGGCGCTCGCGATGGGTCTCTCTTCGACGACCGTCGTGCTGAACTCGCTCTCGCTCCGTCGCATCCCGCTCCACGACGGCCCGAAGGATGGGGGCGTAGCGCGAGAGGGTCCCCGGCGGACGTTCGCGACGGGATCGTAGGCGTGCGTCCACCGCGCGGGATCCTCCTCGGAAGGTTCCTGCGCTAGGTCCTCGCGGACGGCGGGATCGGCCGAGCGGCCGGCGCGAGCGCGATCGTCCGGCCCGCACCGGATGGCCGGAGGAGGAACGCCCGGTCGCCGAGGAAGTATGTTCCGCAAAGCCTTATGATTCGGGGGAAGTCGAGCCAGCACCCATGGGGGATCAGGACCTTTCGAGCGAGCTCCAGGGCCAAGGATACCAGTTGGTCGGCCGCCACAGCGCGGTCAAGCTCTGCTACTGGACCCGCGAGTCGCTCGCCCACCACCGCGACTGCTACAAGGGCCGGTTCTACGGGATCCAGAGCCACCGATGCCTGCAGATGTCGCCGTCGGTCGACTCGTGCAATCTCCACTGCCGCTTCTGCTGGCGCAACCAGGGTTGGGAGAACGACGAGTCGATGCCCGAGTACGACGACCCCGAGACGCTGCTCGATCGGTCGATCGAAGCGCAGCATCGGATCCTTTCGGGG
>Ga0187856_1001323_pt1 | contig 19870 bp, 20 predicted proteins | sample June2016WEW_8_40_FD_132443 | JGI IMG/M metagenome (GOLD analysis project Ga0187856, IMG submission 132443) | Peatland microbial communities from SPRUCE experiment site at the Marcell Experimental Forest, Minnesota, USA - June2016WEW_8_40 | ecosystem: Environmental > Terrestrial > Soil > Wetlands... | reverse complement strand
GCAAACGCGGCTCGAAGCGTTGCGCTCGCTTGGCGTAAGCATCGCGCTCGACGATTTCGGCACCGGCTATTCGAGCTTGAGCTACCTGCAAAAATTTCCGTTTGACCGGCTCAAGATCGACCGCGCGTTTGTCGCCTCGCTCGGCCCGTCCGGCAACACCGGCGCTATTATCCAGTCGATCGTCACGCTTGGCCACGCGCTCGGCATGAAGGTGCTGGCGGAAGGCGTCGAGAACGACGAGCAGCGGGTGCTGCTGCGTCTTGCCGGCTGCGACGAGATGCAGGGCTACCTGTTCGCCAGGCCCGGCCCGGCCGCGGAGATCGACAAGGCCTTGGCTCGTCCGGCTCGCGCCGCGACCGGGTAAGCGTTTCCACGCTGACAGGCCGGCAGCCAATCGCTATCTATGGAGCGTACCCAGCCCCCGGTTCAGCTGCGGGATGGAGCGCGCGCGATGATAACGAATCGGCTTCCCGGCCTCGATTTCGACCTCGGCAGCGACGTTGAGCTGCTGCGTGATATGGTGGGCGACTTTGCGCAGGAAAGAATTGCGCCGCGCGCCGCCGAGATCGACCGGATGAACAGTTTTCCGCGCGAGCTGTGGCCGCAGTTCGGGGCGCTGGGCCTCCTCGGGATCACCGTGGAAGAGGAATGGGGCGGCGCGGGGCTCGGCTATCTCGCCCATTGCGTCGCCATGGAGGAGATTTCGCGCGCTTCGGGGTCGATCGGCCTGTCCTACGGCGCGCATTCGAATCTCTGCGTCAACCAGATCAGCCGCAACGGCAATGCCGAGCAGAAGAAGCGCTATCTGCCGAAGTTGATCTCGGGCGAGCACGTCGGCGCCTTGGCGATGTCCGAGACGGGCGCGGGTTCGGACGTGGTGTCGATGCGCACGCGCGCCGAGCGAAGGGGCGACCGCTACGTGCTCAACGGCGCGAAAATGTGGATCACCAACGGTCCGCTCGCCGACACGCTGGTGGTCTATGCCAAGACGGACCGCACCGCGGGCGCGCGCGGCATCACCGCCTTCATCGTCGAAAAGACTTTCAAGGGCTTTTCTGCGGGCAAGAAGCTCGACAAGCTCGGCATGCGCGGTTCCGACACCAGCGAGATCGTGTTCGAGGATTGCGAGGTCCCGGCCGAGAACGTGCTCGGTGTCGTCGGCAACGGCGTCAACGTGCTGATGTCGGGCCTCGATTATGAGCGCGCGGTGCTGGCGGCGGGACCGATCGGACTGATGCAGGCCTGCCTCGACATCGTCATCCCCTATGTCCATCAGCGCACCCAGTTCGGCCAGCCGATCGGCCGCTTCCAACTCATGCAGGCCAAGCTCGCCGACATGTACGTCACGCTCAGCGCCGCCAAGGCTTATGTCTATGCGGTCGCGAAAGCCTGCGACCGCGGCGAGACCTCGCGCGAGAACGCCGCGGGCGCTATCCTCTATGCGGCCGAACGCGCGACCTGGATGGCGCTCGAAACCATCCAGTGCCTTGGCGGCAACGGCTACACCAACGATTACCCGGCCGGGCGGCTGTTGCGCGACGCCAAGCTCTACGAAATCGGTGCCGGCACCAGCGAGATCCGCCGCATGCTGATCGGCCGCGAGATTTTCGAGAAGACGCGGTGATCGGCGGAACATGGCGCTTGGTTTTGCTGTGGCCCTTGTTCGCTTGCCGTCGCCGGCGATCGCAGGCCAAGACCGTCCAGTTCTCGCGGCTGTCTTGCAGGAAGCCCGGAAAAGCGCCAAAAGTCCGATCGACGTGGCTTCGTGAGCTTCGTGAAGTGAATGGAATTTCAGTAGGCGGCAAGGGCGGCAAGGGCGGCAAGTCAACGGCCGGCAGTCGATGAAAGCATTAAGGCGTATCGGAACCATTCCCTGGGTGCAGAAGTCCGCCGGCGTCTTGGCCGCCGAATATCTGCGCCTGGTCAGGAAGACGTGCTCTTTCGCGGTCGATCCGACGGATATCTATGACCGCTTGGCCCCGGACCTGCCGGTCATTTTCACGATGTGGCACGGCCAGCATTTCATGACGCCGTTCTTCAGGCGCGGATATAAAGTCAAGTCGTTGATCTCCCGCCATCGTGATGGAGAGATCAACGCGATCGCGGCTGAACGTCTCGGCATCGAGACGATTCGCGGGTCCGGGTCGAACAGTCGCGACTTTCACCGTAAGGGCGGCTTCACCGCGTTCAGGGCGATGCTCGAGGCGCTGGCACAAGGTCACTGCGTTGCGTTCACCGCCGACGTGCCAAAAGTGTCGCGTATCGCCGGACGTGGGATTGTCCAGCTGGCGCGTGCCTCGGGACGTCCGATCTATCCGGTCGCTCCGGCGACCAGCCGCCGCATCCAGCTCGATAGCTGGGACCGCGCTGCCATCAATCTGCCGTTCGGTCGCTTCGCCATCGCCGTCGGCGCGCCGATCCGGGTGGCGCGGGATGCAGATGATATGACGATCGAGAGCGCACGGCGGATGGTCGAGGCCGAGCTCAACGCGACGACGGAGCGGGCCTACGCCATCGTCGACAGCCGCGCCAAGGACTTCGACTGGAGCCGGCGTCGTACCAGCGTCAGCCCAAGCGCCGGCCGTATTCCAGCAAGCAGCCCGGATTGAGCGGCTTGTCGCGCCGAAGCGCGAAGCGCGAAGGCGGACAGCGAAATCCGGGGAGCGGCGACAATAAAAATCCTTCTCGCGACGCATCCGCGCCTTTCACCGTCATCCTGAGGTGGCCGCCGACGGGTCCGGCCCGAAGTGGCCGGCCCGATGACAGGCTCCGCGGCCCTCGAAGGATACGGCCACGGCGCCAACCGAAATCGGATTACCGATTTCGGAATATGTATAGTGTCCAAGTCGGCAGCAGCCGACTTGGATGCCGTCGCCCTTCGAGGCTCCCCCCGATCAAGTCGGGGGTCGCACCTCAGAGTGACGGAAAAGTTCAAAGCAAATTCCTTCTCGCGACGCGAGGCGCCCGAGCTTTGTCACGACAATCGTAAAACCGCTTCGCGGAGCAGGATCGCGTCACACCTAAGCCGGCGGTGGGACCGGCTTCGGCTCGATCATGCCCAACGAACAAAAAGGAAGCGGAACGCCGGCAGGCGCATTAGTCCAAACCTCCGCGCCTTACGGGCGCGGCTCGCGCTCAGCGGAGCGCGCTCGCCTGTCGGCGTTCCACCACGGCACTTGCTGCAGCGACCGAACGCCACAGCTCAACTCCAGTACGCGCTTCCTGGGACTTGGCTAAGAAGCGGGCGTTACCCGCCCCCGCCTGTCCCAGTCCAGCGAGTTGCCTCGCAGACCGGTCGTAATGCCGGACGGGCGTATGACCCGGAGCCGCCCGGGAGCGGAGGTGACGAGCCCCCGCCCGCGGGAACCGCTCTCGCTCCGTCAGCCGGTGTCGCCGGCTGATGTCCTTTGGTGAGCAAGATTCGCTCGATGTAACTGAAAGGGAGACGAATGTCAATAGTCATCACTATTACGGGGACGGCTCAACGGGGATTAGCTTACGGACTTTCCGTCGCTTCCAATTTTTGGAATTTTGTGCCATGCTGCATGAATGATCGTAATCGGCACGGAATTGATCGAGCATTATCTTGCCGATCACGCCGGCCATAAGGGGATCAAAGCGGCCCGCTCGCAATACCAAGCTTGGCTCGGCATTGTGGGTCGTGCCCAGTGGCGCAATCCGGAGGATGTCAAGGCGTCTTATCCGAAGGCGAGTATTCTCAAGGCCGGACGCGTCGTTTTTAACATCAAGGGAAACGACTACCGTTTGGTCGCTCGCATTCAATATCAGGCCGGCGTTTTGGCGATCCGGTTTTTCGGCAGTCATGCCGAATACGACAAAATCGATGCGGAGACCGTGTGATGGATGCAACCCTGATTTTGATCGACAGCGCGGCGGAGCTTGCCCGCGCCCGCGCGCTCGTCGATCGGCTCTGGGAGTCGGACGAGCCTGCCGACATCGCGCGGCTTGCGGCGCAGGCGCGTCTGATCGCCGCCTATGAGGAGCGCCTATGGCCGCGCCGGCCGCCAAGCACGGCGGCGCTGATCCGCCACCTCATGGAACAGCACGGGCTGACGCGTGCCGACATGGTGCCGATCCTGGGCACGCCAAGCCGCGTCAGCGAGGTGCTTGCCGGCAAGAAGGGGCTGAGCATGGCGATGGTGCAGCGGCTGCGCGCGCGCTTTAACGTCCCGGCCGACCTCCTGTTGCCGCCGCTGAAGAAAGCGCCGGCCCGCCGCTCGGCCAAGCGCGCCGCGGCGTGATCGACGTGTAGCCCGTATGGGCGTAGCGCAATACGGAAGCGATTGAGCGGCTCAAGCACCGATTCCGGATTTCGCTACCGCTCCATCCGGGCTACGCTCGCTGTCACCGTAATTGTTCCGTAATTGGTCGCGGGGCAGGATGAAGCATGGAGCCGGACATGACATCTTCCGACCAAACGCAGGTCAAAATCCGCGTCGGCGCCGATGGCAGCATCGTCGTGCCTGCGACTTTGAACGAGGCGTTGGGGCTCAAGGAGGGCGACGTGTTGTTTGCGAGGGTTCACGACGGGGAAATTCACTTGTTGACGCGGACCGCTGTGACGCGCCGAGTGCAAGCGCTCGCGCGACAATTCGTGCCGGAGGGCGTCAGTCTCGTTGATGAACTCATTGAAGATAGGCGGCGTGAGGTGGAAGCCGAGAGGGATCACGATTGAGGAAGCCCATGCGGACTGTCTTACGAGGGTAAAGGCGGGCTCGGCCCTCCGCGCCTTAGCGCACCCAACATTGGCTTCGGATTGACCCTTGAGAACATATAGAGAACATGCTATTAAGCCTCCAAAGCAACGGGATTGTCGCCACGGAGCCAAGGGTAGGCCACGGCTTCCCGCTGGCGCAAAGCCGGCGCAGCGACCTGGAGGATCGCAGCGCTAGCGCCCCTGTCGCACTTATCATCTCTTGCTTTGGAGGTCGTGAGCTGATGCTGCAATTCGAGCGTGAAGCAACGAGCATACTGAACGGCGGGCGCAAGTCCGCGGCCTGGATTGATGAGGGCGAGAAGTAATCGGGTTGGCGATAGCGGGTTCGCATTGAGTTATTTTCGGCACACGGAGGTCGTCACGATGACTACTACCACAGAGCAGCAACAGGTCTACGTGGCGATATGGGCGAAGGCCGTCGAAACGCAAATGCACTTCAATGAAATGTCGGTGAAGTCCCGCCAGTTTGGCCTCGCGTTCGTAGCGGCTTCGCTCGGTTTAGGAATTGTGCTCCTCACTCGCAATGAAGAGTTCTCCATATCGATACCGCTCTTTGGCGGCTTCGATCTCAACATGACCGTGATTATCGCATTCGCGGGCGCTTTTGCACTCTACGCTGTCATGCTTTTGGATTTAAATGTCTATCATAAAATGTTGCGCGGCGCTGTCACTTTCAATGAGGATTTTGAACGTAACTACATGAAGGAAATTTTTACGCTTCAAAAAGGGATGACGGAGGCGATCTCGCACTTCAGCCGCTATGAGGATGCGGGCATCGAACTCCAAGCCGATGGCAAGTACGCCTACAGCGGCAAAGTCAGAAAAAACGCGTTGATAAAAATCAGAAAGTTCTACCGTTTCTCTATTGGAATGCTTTGTATGGTGGGCGTTTGCTTATTCTTTGCGACCGCGCACTTTGGGCACTCGGGCGAGAAGCGAGCCCCTGCGGTCAAGTCCAACGTCGAGAAGGTTCAACCTGGTGCCAAATAAAAAGCTTTTAGTCTGCGATCTTGACAACACCCTGTACGATTGGGTTGGTTATTTTGTGCCATCGTTCTACTCGATGGTGGATGCAGTAGTGCGAATTACTCATTGTGACAGAGAGAGGTTGCTTGATGATTTTCGTGAGGTGCACCAACAGCACGCTGATGCCGAGCATCCGTTTGCATTGTTGGAAACAAACACGATTAAGAAGCTCTATAAGAACGCCTCAACGCAGGACATCCTTAAAAATCTTGATCCAGCTTTTCACGCCTTCAACTCAGCGCGCAAGCGGAACCTCCAATTGCAGCCCCATGTCATAGATACATTGGAAACTCTAAAGGCAAATGACATTAGGTTGGTTGCTCACACTGAAAGCAAATTGTACGGAGTGGTAGACCGGTTCAATCGACTAAATCTCTTTCCGTATTTTTCCAAAGTTTATTGTCGTGAGCGTTCTCAGTCTGCGCATCCAAATCCAGGCACTGGAATTGAGTGGCTGGAGCGGATGCCGGGCGATAAGATCGTAGAGCTTTCGCATCATCAAGCCAAGCCGGACCCAAGCGTCCTGTTGGAGATTTGTGCCCGCGAAAGCGTGGCAGCACACGATGCTGCGTACGTAGGAGATAGCATCGCACGCGATATTCTCATGGCGAAGCGTGCTGGCGTGTTTTCGATATGGGCTCAATACGGCGCTGAACATGATCCCGAGACGTATGCGAAACTGGTGAGGATTTCTCACTGGACCTCTGATGAGGTCGCCAAAGAATTGCGATTAAAAGAGGAAGCCAAAAGCATCCAACCCGATTACATTGCTCGCACCTCCTTTGCGGAGGTTCTTACCGCGCTCGACGTTCGTCGATTCGGCTTCGTTGTGCGAAATGCCGCCGGCGCAGGGGGCTAGTACCCACTTTCATAGAAACGTGATTCGCGCGGGCAGTGAATTCGAGAGTCGGATGAGACACTTGTTCGCATCGTTGCCTGCGCGGATTGGTGATTCCGGGTACTAGCACCTAGGGCGGGTTAGTGAAGGTAATCCGGCATTTTGCCGCAGGGCGGTTCCCACATTGCCTTGCTCACCCCAACCGCCGATCAAACTCCAGAACCGCGTTGAGCAACACCTGCGCGCCGGCGGCGCATTCGTCGAAACTCGTCGACTCCGCTTCGTTGTGCGAAATGCCGCCAAGGCAGGGGACGAAGATCATGGTGGTCGGCGCGACGCGGGCGATGTAGGCGGCGTCGTGGCCGGCGCCGGAAATCATGTCGCGTGATTGAAAGCCGGCTTTTTCCACGCCGACGCGCACGCATGCGATGAGTTCCGGCGCGAATTTGACCGCGGGCGAATCCCAGATCCGCGCTTCCTTGTAGGTGAGCTGCAGCGGCTCGAGAATCTCGGCGAGCGAAGCACGCAGTTTCGCTTCCATGACGTCGAGGACCTTGTCGTCCGGATGGCGGAAATCGATGGTGAAAAACACCTCGCCGGGGACGACATTGCGGCTGTTCGGCTTGTTCTCGATGAGGCCGACGGCGCCGACGGCGTCGGGCGCATGTTCGAGCGCGATGGCGTCGATGCGTTCGATCATGCGCGCGGCGCCGAGCAGCGCATTCTTGCGCAGCCGCATCGGTGTGGCGCCGGTATGGGCCTCCTGGCCGGTGATGGTGACTTCGTACCAGCGCATGCCCTGGACGCCCTGGACGATGCCGATCATGCGGCCCTCGTCCTCGAGGATCGGGCCTTGCTCGATGTGCAGCTCGAACATGGCGCCGAACTTGCGCGCGCCGGCTTTCTCCTTGCCCTGGTAGCCGATGCGCTGCAATTCCTCGCCGAAGGTCTTGCCGTCGCGATCGGTGCGCGAATAGGCGAATTCGGGCGTAAAAACGCCGGCGAAAACACCCGAGGCGAGCATGGCCGGCGCATAGCGCGAGCCTTCCTCGTTGGTCCAATTGACGATCTCGACCGGGGCGTTGGTCTCGTAGCCGGTTTCGTGCAGCGTGCGCATCGCTTCGAGCGCGCCGAGGACGCCGAGCGCGCCGTCGAACTTGCCGCCGGTCGGCTGGGTGTCGAGATGCGAGCCCATGGCGATCGGCGCCAGGTTTTGGTTCTTGCCCGGCCGGCGCGCGAACATGCTGCCGACCTCGTCGACCGAAACCGTGCAGCCGAGCGCCTCGCATTGCGTCCTAAACCAGTCGCGGACCTGGCGGTCGAGGTCGGTCAGGGTCAGCCGGCAGATGCCGCCCTTCGGCGTGGCGCCGAACTTCGCCGTCTCCATCAGCGTATCCCAAAGCCGTTGGGCGTCGATCTGCAGGTTTTGCATTTGCAAACTCGCTTTCATCGATAAACGGTCACGGCGTGACGTCGGCGCGTTCGACGCGGCGCGGTGCGTTGTGCTCGCGCCAGGCGGAGTTGGCGACATGCACGGCCGGGAAGGGATCGCGCGGGACATATTTTCCGGCGCCCGCCGCGGCCCTTAAATCGCCGTCGAGCCAGGTGATCTCGCCGCGCGACAGCGTCGCGCGCGGCAGACCGGTGCAAACAAAACCTTCGAACACATTGTAGTCGATCCGGCTCACCTGCTTCTTGGCCGAGATGGTTTTGCCGGCCTTGGGATCCCAGATGACGAGATCGGCGTCCGAGCCGACGGCGACCGCGCCTTTCTTCGGATAGACGTTGAGAATACGGGCGCAATTCGCGGAGGTGACGGCGACGAATTCCTCTTTGGTGATCCGCCCGGTGTTGACGCCGGCGGTCCATAAAACCGGCATCCTGTCCTCGAGCCCGCCGGTGCCGTTCGGTATCTTGGTGAAATCGGTGCGGCCGAGGCGCTTCTGCTCGGTGGTGAACGCGCAATGATCGGTGGCCACGACCTGCAGCGACCCCGATTGCAGGCCGGCCCACAGACTCGCCTGATGGTCCTTCGGGCGGAACGGCGGCGACATCACGCGCCGTGCCGCATAATCCCAATCCGCATTGCGATACGCGTCCGCGTCGAGGACGAGGTGCTGGATCAGGGGTTCGCCGAAAACCCGTTTGCCGGCGGCGCGCGCCCGCGCGATCGCTTCATGCGCGTCGCGGCAGGACGTATGCACGATGTAGAGCGGACAGCCCGCCATATCGGCGATCATGATCGCGCGGTTGGCGGCCTCGCCTTCGACCGCGGGCGGACGCGAATAGGCGTGACCTTCGGGGCCGGTCATGCCGGCGCCGAGATAATGCGCCTGCAAGTGCCAGACAACGTCGCCGTTCTCGGCGTGCACCAACGGCATGGCGCCGAGACCGGCGCAGCGCAGAAACGAGTTGTAGAGCTCGTCGTCGTTGACCATCAAGGAGCCCTTGTAGGCCATGAAATGTTTGAAGGTATTGATACCGTAGGTTTTGACGCAGGCCTCCATCTCGTCGAAGACCTGCTTGTCCCACCAGGTGATCGCCATGTGGAAGCCGTAGTCGCTCGCCGCGCCCTCGGCCTTCCGCCGCCAGTCCTGATAGGCCGCGAGCAGCGATTGGCCCGAATTGGGGATGCAGAAATCGACCACCATCGTCGTGCCGCCCGACAAGGCGGCCTTGGTGCCCCATTCGAAATCGTCCGCCGAGACGGTGCCCATGAACGCCAGTTCAAGGTGCGTGTGCGGATCGATGCCGCCCGGCATGACGTAACAGCCTCCGGCGTCGATTTTTTCGGCGCCGGCCGGCGCTTCGAGATTGGCGCCGATCGCGACGATCACGCCATCGCGGAAGAGAACGTCGGCGCGCCGCGAATTGTCGTGGTTGACGATGGTGCCGCCGCGTATGAGTTTCGTCATGTCGGTCTCCTGTCCCGCTCGATCGATTGGCCCGCGCAAAGCCATGTCGACGGCATCTTTGTCGTGTCGTTGCGAGTTCGTCAAAACGCATACGTTCAGCGCGGGCTATAACGTGCAATGGCCGACTCGTTCAATGTAGCAGTCGGCCACTGGCGCTTCCCGCTGGCCTTGGCCCACTAACTCATTGAATCCACGGCGAATCAGCTATGCTAGCGGCAGCTGGGAAGGAGCGAGCGCCATGCTGCGGGTGCGATTGAAAGCGGACGGGCGGTTGGTCGAAATCCTGCCCGACGGCAGCGAGCGTCCTGCTTCGGTTTCCGATGGCCAGCCGAACTCGGCAGGCGTCAACAGCGCCCGGCAATCGGCGAACGGCCGTTTCCTCGATGCCGCCTATGCCCGCAACGTGCGCGGGCAGACCGGCCTCACGCAGACCGCCTTTGCTGCGCAGATCGGCGTGCCGGTCGAGACGGTGCGCAACTGGGAGCAGGGCAAGCGTTCGCCGCGCGGACCCGCTCGCGCGCTCCTCAAGGTGATCGAGCGGGCGCCCGCTGCCGCCTTTGCCGTGCTCGGCGGCAAGCGGTGAAACGGGCGCCTCGTGAGCGCGAACGAAACCACACCTTTCGTCGAGGCCAAAGGCGCGCGGATTCCGCTGCTCGGCCTCGGCACCTGGCAATTGCGCGGCCGCGCCTGCGCGCGCGTGGTCGAGCAGGCTTTGCGCCTCGGCTACCGCCACCTCGACACCGCCGAGATCTACGACAACGAGCGCGCGGTGGGCGAGGGCCTGCATGCATCCGGGGTCAAGCGCAGCGACGTCTTCGTGACTACGAAGATCTGGCCGTCGCATTTCGCACCCGGCGAGCTTGAACGCACCGCGCGCGAATGTTTGGTGCGGCTGCGCCTGAGCGAGGTCGATCTCTTGCTGCTGCATTGGCCCAATCCGCAAATTCCGCTTGCGGAAACGCTCGGTGCGCTGGGCAGAGTCAGGCGCGATGGCCTCGCCCGCCATATCGGCCTGTCCAACTTCACCGTGGCGCTGATCGAAGAAGCTTTGCAGGCAACTACCGAACCGCTGGTCTGCGATCAGATCGAGTGCCATCCCTTCCTCGACCAGTCGAAGCTGATCGCCGCCTGCCGGCGGCACGGTATGGCGGTTATCGCCTACGCTCCGATCGCGCGCGGCGCCGTCCGCGACGACGACGTGCTCGCGCGCGTCGGCGCCGCGCATGGCAAGAGTGCCGTGCAAGTCTGTCTGCGCTTCCTGGTGCAGCAGGACATCGTGGTCATTCCGCGCACCAGCAAGGTCGAGCGGCTGGCGGAGAATGCCGCGATTTTCGATTTTGCGCTCAGCGAGCAAGAGATGGCGGAGATTTCCCGCCTGGCGCAGCGCGACGGCCGCCTCCTCGACTGGGCATTTTCCGGCCAGCCGAAATGGGATTGAGAGGAATCCCTTCCCCTCCCCGCAAGGGGGGAGGGAGTTTCCTCAAAACTCCACATCCAGCTCTTCGAGTTCGTCGGGTTCGAGCTTGGCGGCGGCGATCCATTCCTGCATCTGCGGCAGCGCCATGATGGTGCGGCGGTATTGCGCCGAGAGCGGGTCGACAGCAACGTCGTAGGTGAGAAAGCGCGAGCACACCGGCGCGTACATGGCGTCGGCGGCACACAGCTGCTCCCCGAACAAGTGGGGTCCCTGGTATTTCTCGAGGCATTCGCGCCAGATCGCGGTGATGCGCTCAATGTCCGCGCGCGCCCCCGCCCAGGACTTGAAGCCGGGGAAATGCGCCTTGAGATTCATCGGCAGTGCCGAGCGCAGATTAAAAAAGCCGGAATGCATCTCGCCGCAGATCGAACGGCAATGAGCGCGCAGCGCGGGGTCGGCCGGAAAGAGGCCCGCCTCGGGCTTGATCTCATGCAGGTATTCGGCGATCGCCAGCGTGTCCCAGACCTTAAGGTCGTCATGGATCAGGCAGGGGACGAGAAAGGACGGCGACAGCAACAGCAATTCCGCGCGTGTGGAGGGGTCGTCGGTGCCGACATGCTTTTCATTGAAGTCGAGGTTCGCCATTTTGCAGAGCAACCAGCCGCGCAGCGACCATGAGCCATAATTCTTGCTGGCAATGGTGAGGATGGCCTTGGACATCGCGCTTGCCTCGTCGCAAAGATTGACGCTCGATCAAATACTTACGATCAAGTGACCGTTTGACGGGCGGCGCCGGCGCGCGCTTTTCAACGGCCAAGCCCCGCGCCCCGCTCCCCATTGTGCAAGATGTTCACAATTTTGTCGCAGCGCAACAAAAAATCCACTAGCTTTTCCCGTTGAGGGGTCGAGGTGTGCCGTCGCCCGGCGGCCCGCGGCGCCCGTGGGCATCGGATGCTGTACCTCGCCTATCAAACCCAGTCCGATATCATGACCCCGGTCCGCGCCTGGGCATCCATGGCGCTGGCTGCCGGGGGCCAGCCGCTCGTCGCCGACAATTCGACGATCCGCAATCTGACCGCGGCTTATGAATTGATTGCCCGGGCCGGCCTCACCCATACCCGTCCGCCTTTCGCCATCGCTTCCGTCACCGTCGGCAACCGCGAGGTCGAGGTCCACGAGGAGGCCGCGTTGTCGACGGCATTCGGCACGCTTCTGCATTTCAAGAAGGATATCGCGACGACACAGCCGCGCGTGCTCCTGGTGGCGCCGCTGTCGGGCCATTTCGCCACGCTGTTGCGGGCGACCGTGCGCACCATGCTGCCCGACCACGACGTTTTCATCACCGACTGGCACAATGCGCGCGACGTGCCGCTGACGGCGGGCCGCTTCGGCGTCGATGAATATGTCGACCACCTGATCAAGTTCCTGGAAGTAATGGGGCCGCCGGCGCACGTGCTTGCGGTCTGCCAGCCCTGCGTCGCCGTGCTTTCGGCCGTTGCCGTGATGGCGCAGGCGGCCAATCCGGCGCAGCCGCGCTCGATGACGCTGATGGCCGGGCCGATCGATACCCGCGTCAATCCGACCAAGGTCAATGAACTCTCGAAAAAACGCGACATCGCCTGGTTCGAGCGCATGCTGACGGCGTCGGTGCCGCTGCGCTATCCGGGCGCGTTTCGCCGCGTCTATCCGGGATTCATGCAGCTCGCCGCCTTCATGAGCATGAACATCGAGCGGCACGTGAAGGCGCATCGCGAGCTTTATGACAATCTGGCCAATGGCGAGATCGAGAAGGCGGCGATCACCAAGGCCTTTTATGACGAATATTTCGCCGTGCTCGATCTCACCGCGGAATTCTATCTCGAGACGGTGCGATTGATCTTCCAGGAGCACGCGCTGCCGCTCGGCACGCTCGAGTACCACGGCACGCGCGTCGACCCGAGCGCGATCCGCCGCACCATGCTGCTCACGGTCGAAGGCGAGCGCGACGACATCTGCGCCGTCGGCCAGACCGTCGCCGCGCACGACATGTGCAGCAAGCTGCGCCCGTACCTCAAGCGCCACCACATGCAGGCCGGCGTCGGCCATTACGGCGTGTTCTCAGGCAAGCGCTGGGAGAACCAGGTTTATCCGATCGTCAAGAATGTAATTTTGTCGAGCGATTGACACGCTGGTGTCTCGACTTAGGGCGTGAACTCATAGATTGGCCCGCGCGACGAGTTATGAGAGTCCGCTTTGTCTCGAAAGCCGACAAGTCATTGCATCACGGCAAATGTCGCGAAGGGCCAATCGCGTCACTTCGCACCGCAGAAAAAACAGCAAGCCTCCGAAAAAATCCGACGAGCCGACGAAAGTTGATCCCACGACATGGTCGCGCGTGCTGCAAGCTGTAGGCGGATGCAGTAGCCAAACTGTTGATCAATCGTGGCGCTTGACGCGGCCAACCACTGCGAAATTGGCGAGCGGGAACTTCAGGACCAATGGGTACGGAACTGGCGTGGTCCTGGGCCCTCAGGATGATGACATTTCCTCTTCGAAGTGAAGATGGGTCAGCGGCTCATTTGCCTTCACCCTTCCTTTCTCCCTTTGCCTTCGTGCTCGCCTTCGATCTCGTGCCTGCGCCTAATGCTCGTGCTCGTGCCTATGCTCGTGCTCGTGCCTATGCTCGTGCCTATGCTCGTGCTCGTGCCTATGCTCGTGCCTATGCTCGTGCTCGTCCTGCGCGATGGCGGTTGAGGGACGCATGCCCATTGCAGCTCCGAAAGCCGCAACGGCTGCCGCGAGGGAAAGCGCCGTGCGACGCGTCAACTCGTCTTTCCGTTCGTCTCCGCTCTTATCATCACTCATAATCGTCTCCTCTTGGGTTGTTCGGTGGCATGATCCGCCCTCGCGAAAAGTAGCAGTAAAATCTCTACGACATGACTCCCTTGGACATTGATCCAAATCAATGATGGATGGTTTCTCCGAACTGCCCTTCCGCAAATTGGCCGGCCTTAGACGCGGAGAGCAGTGACCTATATGCATTCGATTTTGCCCGGGGCGCGACTTCGGCTGTGGGCCAATCTTCGACATTTTGCATCGCAGAGAAACAGCGAGTAATCTTTTGCTCGTTACTGTTCGTGCTGCGTTGCATCGTAACGACCATGGCGCGATCCGAGCTCCGAAACGGCGCGGGGACGAGCGCATGGCCCGTCCGCGCTGCTCATCGCGCGTGAAGCGCGCGATCTACGCGGCTTGGTATTGCGACTTCAGCCAGTCGTTCGACGCAATGTGACTGCAATAATGGAGCACGAATCAGTGTCCCTCCAGATCAAGTCGCTGCCGAAAGCTCACCTGGAGTTCGGAAAGACGTGGGTTGCCTATTTGCCCGCGCTTTTGCTTCTTCCGGTCGTTTTGGCACCTCCGTTGAATCATGACGTCGCGGCGAATTTGGATTTCACTCAGCGCTGGATCGGCGGCGAAGCGCTCTATTCAAGGCTGCTCACCACCGATCCACCATTGATCTTCGTGCTAAATCTCTTGCCTGCATACGTCGGCAAATACACGGCCTTGGGTGCCATCTTGGCTCTTCAGCTCTGTGTTCTTTTTTATGGAGCGGTTGTTTGGTGGCTCACCGTGCGCCTGCGCCGGCACAGCGAGGAAGGCCCAATCGAATGGCACTTCTTAAACGTTGCTCCGGTTCTCGTATTAGTGGGAGCTGGCTATGATTTCGGTCAGCGCGAACATCTCATGGTGCTCGGCGCGCTGCCGTACCTTTTCCTCGCGACGCGGCGTGCCCGAGGGGCGCAGGACTCATATCGCTATATCGTCGCAATTCTGGCAGCCGTCACCTTCGCGATAAAGCCGTATTTTCTCGGCATTCCGGCGCTTGTCGAACTATACTTGCTGTTCACGCTGGGCTGGCGTTTGTACATGCGTGATCCGGTTCCATGGGCGATGGCGGCGGTCTGGGTGATCTACCTCGCATCACTTCCAGTGTTTTTCCTCGATTATTTGGACATTATGCTCCCATTGATTTTCAAATACTACGTTGGAGGACACACGCTTTGGCAAACGATCTTGGTGCCCCGCATGGGGACTGCATTGGTGCTTCTCGCTCCGCTTCTGTGGCTCGCCTTTCGAGGCAAGAATGTCGTCGCGAAAATATTGAGCTTCGCCGCAATGGGAGCGGCCGTATCAGCCCTTATTCAGCGTAAGGGATGGTCCTACCACATCGTTCCGATTGAACTTTTCGGCTGCGTTCTCGCCGGCACTCTCGCATCGCGCTGGCTGGATATGCGTAATTCTAACCTCCACAAATACTCCCAATCGATAGCGTTCGGTCTGTCGATGCTGTTCGTGCTGTTCGTAATATCCAGCGGAGAGGCTCCATGGCGGGAACTTGGCTACGCGAATGCTCATGAACAGACAGAATTGAAAGCTCTGTTGATCCAGTCGGCTCCGGACGCGCGGGTGTTGGTCCTATCGCCGCGGGTTTGGCCAATTTATCCAGCCCTGAATTATGCTCACTCCCACCAGACGTTGCCCGCCATAAACATATGGGTGCTGCAGGGAGTCTACGGGGAATGTCTCCCCGACGGACGGCTATACCGCGACATTGGTGAAATGAGTTGGGCCGAGCGTACCGTGTTCGAAACCGTCGCGGAGGAATTCGCTGCCGATCCTCCCAAAGTGGTCGTGATCGACCAGATAACGGGCATGGCACTTTGCGGCAACCAGTTCAACCTCCTTGAGTACTTCAAGCGACATCCGCGCTTCGCCAGCACATGGTCGCGCTATGCGTTCTTTGCCGAGAGCAACGGCTTGGACCTATACAGGCGAGTTGAGGGATCAACGGGCGTCACGGCACGATAGATAATCGTCGGATCCGCCGCCGTGGCCTTATATACGCCGGTTCGCGTTCCCGAAATTACACGTGTGAAAAGACAAGGGCGCGATTGCTCCCAGCTGAAGCAATCAGCGACAACTCACCACTTCCCTATTTCCCATCCCACTGGGGTCTCTGCTTTTACAGCAGAGCTGTTTAGTGCAAGATTACTTTCGCGCCCCATCGAGTATCCGGAGCGGAGCCTGCGCTGTCGGTAGCGATCGTTCTGTCTGTCAGGATTGCACGTTCAGTGCAGTCCATCAGACAGGAGTATTCTCATGACCAGGCAGACGACGCCACCGCGTCAGCGCATGATCGAAGACATGACGCTGCGCAACATGTCGCTGAGCACTCAGAAGATTTACGTTCGTGCCGTGGCGAACTTCAGCATCTTCCACGGCCGCCCGCGCCGACGAAGTGACGTGTTCTCGGGCAAGCGCTGGGAGAACCAAGTTTATCCGATCGTCAAGAACGTGATCCTGTCGAGCGACTGAGGGGCTTACCTCTCGCGGCTCAGTACAAAGAGGATTTTGCGTGGCTCCGCGACGAAGCCGCGCTCGCGGCGGCTGTTAATTTACGACTTTATTTAAAATTCAGAGGAACATCAGTCACTCTAGACAATGCGCCGATAACTTAATTCCAGAAGACTGTTAGCTATTTAGTCTTCCTACTTTTGTTCATGCTAGCGGTTTCCATTGCCTTTCGCCGTCGAGATTGGCGGCTAGGCTACGAGGGCACTTCGCTCGGTAAGTGATCCATCCTTACCTTGGAGCAAACCGATGCGTAATGCAGCATTTTTTATCGTTTTTGTTGCCTTGGTGATCTCCAACGTGCCCGCATTGGCTTTGGAAATCAGTACCAACGAGCAAGTGGCAGCGATGGTCCATCGTGTCCAGGAGAGATTCAAGAAGGACGGACTTGCCGCCACCATCGAGGCGGTGAATGACAAAACCACGCCCGAGTTTCATGACCGCGATCTTTATGCGTTCATCTACAACATGCAAGGTATCGTCCTTGCCAACGGCGCGCGTCCGGCGCTGATTGGGAAGAATCTCATCTCCCTCAAGGATCAGGACGGCAAATATTTGATCCAGGAAATGGTCGCGATCGCCGCCGGTCCGGGGAGTGGATGGGTGAGCTACAAATGGCCCAGTCCCGTCACCAACAAGATAGAGGATCGGTCGGCCTATATCGAGAAGATGGGTGACTATTTCGTGGGTGTCGGAATGGACCGATAACGGCTTTCGCTCTTGCCGGCCGGTTGCAACGAAGTCGCTCCGGCTATTATTTCGAGCATTATCCATGCGTAGGTTCTTTCAAGAAATGCCGATACGGGTGAAGGCATTCGCGGCGTCTGTCGTGCTCATGATCTGCCTGGTCGCGGTCGGCGGATATGCTTATCAGGCGGCAAGAAAATTAGCGGAAGACTTCAATGAGCTTTCAAAACGCAGTTTGCCGAAACAGGAAACGATTTCGAATCTGAATGACGAAGTCATCGCAACGCATGTACAGGTTTTTCGCTTCGTGACATGGGCCAGCAATGGCGTCAACGGGCGGTTGTTGAAGTCTATCAGTGACGACGTGCTGGCAGATCTCGTCGCGGGGCGCGCACGCTTCGAGTTGTTCAATGCACGACCGGACCTTTCGCCCGCCGAACGATCCACCATGGCGGATCTGTCCGCACGGTGGGAAAAATACGTCGACGCCGTCAAGGATACGCTCGATGTGGGCCACACTGATGCACCCATGGCGACGATGATGCTCGGTGCGACGGACGATGACTTTCAGAAGGTCGCCTCTGATTTGGCTAGGATGGCGGACCTCGCTGGCATGCAGACGAGAGCGGCTGCGCAGGAATTCGTGATTACAGCGGAAAGGAACAGGGAAGTCTTGGCGCTGGGCGCAATCGCTGCGACATTGCTAAGCTTTTTCGTCGCGCTGGTGGTTGGTCAATCCATTGTCAAACCCATACAGTCGGTCACTAAGGCCATGACCGAAGTGTCCTCGGGCAACGTCGATTTCGATATCGGTGATCAGACAAGGAGCGACGAAATCGGCCAAATGGTGAGGGCCATTGCCACGTATCGGCAAAACTTGCGCGAGCAAACGCTGCGGTTGGATACGGCGCTCAACAATATGTCGCAAGGCCTCGGCATGTTCGATGCCGAACAGCGGGTTGTCGTCTGCAACGATCGCTTTGCGCGGATGTATGGCCTGTCCCCCGAACAGGCAAGACCCGGGACGACGTTACGTGAGATCGTCGAGCGTCGAATCGCGAACGGTTTCTACTCCGGCGAAAACCGCGCTGAATACATGAATCAGCAACTCGCTCCTGTCGTCAGTGAGTCGAACACAATCGAGGAACTCAGCGACGGACGCGCCGTTTTAATTTCATGTCAGCCTATGGCGGACGGCGGATGGGTGACGACACACGAAGATATCAGCGAACGTCGGCGGGTTGAGAAGCTAGTCGAACACATGGCTAGCCATGACGCGCTGACCGATTTGGCAAATCGCAGTCACCTGATCGAGGGATTGAACAAGGCGCTGGCCAAATTGCCCGGCCAGGGCCGCGGTCTTGCCGTGCATTTCATCGACCTCGATCGCTTCAAGGATGTCAACGACAATTTTGGCCACGACGGCGGAGATGCTGTACTCAGGACCTTTGCTGAACGGCTGCGTGCGTTGACTCGTCACAACGACGAGGTGGCCCGACTTGGTGGAGACGAGTTCGTCGTGCTGCAGACTGACATTGATGGCGCGGTGGACGCAGAAGATTTTGCGAGCCGCGTCGCGGCTGCGCTGAGCGTGCCTGTAACCTTCAACAGCCATGAGATTCGAGCAACCGTCAGTGTCGGGTTCGCGCTTTCGTCGGCCGACGGCGCTAGTGCGGAGCGACTACTGAAATGCGCCGATCTGGCTCTGTACAGGGCGAAGGCGGACGGTCGCAATTGCGTCCGCCGCTTCTTGCCTGAAATGGATTGGGAGATGCGAGCGCGTGTCGAGCTCGAAAACACTATCCACAACGCGGTTCTTCACAATCGCTTCGTGCTGCACTATCAACCAATCTTCGAAATAAGTACGCGCCGTCTCCTTGGTTTCGAGGCGCTGATACGCCTGCCGGCAGAGGACGGGACGATGATCCCGCCGTTGGCGTTCATTCCCGTCGCCGAGGAATTGCACCTGATCGACAAGATTGGGGCGTGGGTGTTGCGGGACGCGTGTCGCACCGCGGCGCTCTGGCCTAAACATTTGACAGTCGCAGTGAACGTGTCGGCTGCTCAGTTTAGGGCTGGCGGCGTTTGCGCCACGGTTGCAGCCGCGCTGCAAGAGGCAAAGCTGGACGCCCATCGTCTTGAATTGGAGATCACCGAAAGTCTGCTGCTTGATGACAGCGAAGCCATCATGAAAGAATTGCGGATGATCAAGGCAATCGGTGTTGCGGTCGTGATGGACGACTTCGGGTCCGGCTATTCGAGCCTCAGCTATCTCTGGCGGTTCCCGTTCGACAAAATCAAGATTGACCAAAGCTTCATGACCGGGCTCGGCCGCTCCGGCCGAGATGCCGAGACGGTGATCAAAACCATCATCGCGCTCGGCCGCGAATTGCGTGTGCATGTGACCGTTGAAGGCGTCGAGACCGCCGAGCAGCTGAGGTTTATCGACGAGGCCAATGCCGAACAAGCTCAAGGCTTTTATCTCGGCCGGCCGGTTCCGGAATCTGAAATTGCGGCCAGCATTCTCGCGGACTTTAAACGCGCCTCTTCACAAGGAACGTCAACGCTCGAGCGTGAGGCAAAATTGCGGATTGTCTGATCTGCCACTGAACTATTCATCCAGTGGCATTTTCACGACACTAGTACCCGGAATCACCAATCCGCGCAGGCAACGATGCGAACAAGTGTCTCATCCGACTCTCGAATTCACTGCCCGCGCGAATCACGTTTCTATGAAAGTGGGTACTAGTACCCGGAATCACCAATCCGCGCAGGCAACGATGCGAACAAGTGTCTCATCCGACTCTCGAATTCACTGCCCGCGCGAATCACGTTTCTATGAAAGTGGGTACTAG
>Ga0187856_1001322_pt1 | contig 19892 bp, 21 predicted proteins | sample June2016WEW_8_40_FD_132443 | JGI IMG/M metagenome (GOLD analysis project Ga0187856, IMG submission 132443) | Peatland microbial communities from SPRUCE experiment site at the Marcell Experimental Forest, Minnesota, USA - June2016WEW_8_40 | ecosystem: Environmental > Terrestrial > Soil > Wetlands... | reverse complement strand
GCGCCTTTGCGCCGGAGAGCCAGCTTCCGTGCCGGAATTCGACTGCGAGGGACAGCTCCGCCATCAACTGCTTGCAGAAGAGCACATAGTCCATGTTGCCGCTCTTGCAGTCGAACCATGGGGGGAACTGGAAAACGATAACGCCCAGCTTCCCCGCCCTGGCGAGAGGCATGAGGGCTTCCCTGAACCGCTCCGCAATCAGCCGAAGCGCTTCCCGCTCCTTCACGTACACAGACTTAGTCGAAGGGCCGGCCGCGACTCCCCTTATGTCGGCGGGCAGGGTCCTCGGGTCGATACCGTGTCCGGTAAGCGCGCCATACGCTTTCACATGGAAGGTAAAGGCGCCCGGCGTCCTTGCCCCCCAGAGCCACGCGGTCCGTTGTTCAGGGATCGCGTAGTAGGTGGAATCGACCTCGACCGTATCGAAACAAGACGCATAATGCCGAAGGCGCGCCTCAGCGCTCCTTACCTCGCGGGGATAAAACTCCCCGCTCTCGATAAGCGTCTTTTCAGCCCAGGAGCAGGTGCCGACGCGTATCATAAGGGTGTAAAGCCGTCCTCCCTCAATCCGGGCCCTCCTCTTTTTTTTTGCAGTACTCCCTTATGTAGGCGATCCTTTCGAGCACGGGGGGATGGGAATAATGGAACAGGGCGTAAAGCGGATGGGGGTAGAGGTTCGAGAGGTTATCTCTGGAGAGTTTGACGAGGGCATCGATCATGGCCTCCCCCCTTCCCTCGAAGGCGCACGAGAAACGGTCGGCCTCCCTTTCGAGGCTCCGGCTGAAAGCGTTCATCACGGGCGCGAAGAGAAAAAAAAGCATACCGGCGAAAAAGCCGGCGATCACCGCTTTTGCCGGGAAGGCATCAACGCGGATGGCGAACAGGGTGTCGAGCACATTGCGCGACAGCGCCTGGTGGGCGCAGAAAAGGAAGACCAGCGAAACGAGTGCGGTCAGCAGGAGCCCCTTGAGCAGATGGTGTCTCTTCCAGTGGCCTATCTCGTGCGCCAGCACCGCGAGGACCTCATCGGGCTTCATGGTTTCGAGGAGCGTATCGAAAAGGATGATCCTTTTCGTCCTGCCTATGCCGGCAAAATAGGCGTTCGTGTGCCTGCTCCGCTTCGACTGGTCCATCTTGAGCACCTTGCTCACATTGATGCCCGCTCTCGACGCAAGGGCAACGATGGCTGATTTGAGCGACTCGTCCTCCACCGGGGTGAACGTATTGAACAGGGGCTCGATCACATACGGTGCGATATAGGTGATGAGGACGGTGAACGCAAGGAAAAAGCACCACACCCAGAACCACCAGAAACGGGGGCTCGTCTCTATCAGCCAAAATCCGCCGAAGGCCACCGCCGTGAGGAGCAGCAAGGAAAGCAGGGTCCCTTTCAGGAAATCGAGGAGCCAGACGCGGTACGTCATGGTGTTGAAGCCGTGCTTCTGCTCTATGTGGAAAATGAAGCTGAGGGTGAAGGGTAGGGAGAACACCTCCCAGGCCGGATAAAGCAGGACAAAAAATACCCATCCCGAGACGGCGAAGGACAGATTCATTGAGGCGATCCACGAGTTATAGGTGTCGAGAAGCCCGCCAAAGAGGAAGACGACGACAGCGATAGTCGACCAGCCGGAGGCAGCCATGTCGAAGAGCGTCCTTTCGCGCAGATAGACCTGCATCCGATCGAGGAACTCCCGGCCGAGAAGGGCATCGAGCTCAGGTACCGCCTGCCGCGCCCGGCGGCGCATGTATCTGAGGTTGAGGTAGTCGAGACAGTATCTGAATACCTGGATGCCGAGGTAAACACACAGGAGAACGACAAGGGCGGTTTTCATCGCGCCGGAAGCGGCCTCCTACCCGAATTCTATCCGGTAAAAAAGCACCTTTTCACCGAGTATAACACGGACCTCTATAGGGAGATCAAGGGGCAAAGACCCCTTTTCATGGCAAAGGAGACTTCCTTCTGCTATAATTGGGCATCATAGAATCAATTTCTATGCGCGGAAAAAGCCTTATAACGTGAGAAAGGAGCGGCTATGGATGACATCAATTTCGATTACTTTAAGAAAATGGACCTTCGGGTGGCACAGATCACGCAGTGCGAGGATATAGCAGGTGCGGACCGCCTCTACAAGCTCACTATCGACGTGGGGGAAGAGAGACAGATCGTCGCAGGCATAAAACAGTACTACAGCAAAGAAGAGCTGGTGGGCAAGCGCATCGTTATCGTGGCAAATCTCGAGCCGCGGACGCTCCGCGGCATCGCTTCCCACGGGATGCTGCTTGCCGCCTCCGGCGAGGACAAGGACCCGGTGGTACTGATCACGCCGGACAAGGATATTCCGAACGGGAGCATCGTTTCCTAGATCGGGAACGGGCCGGCGTGAGCCGGCCGCGCCCCGCTTCATCACTGACCCTGCCCGGTTTACGTCTTACTGCTCCTACGCCTGGCCCGGGTGATACTTGAAAGAAATGGTGAGTCTGATGCGGTACCCTGTTACCCGCCCATTCTCGATGGTAAGGTCCTGCTTCACCACCTCAGCTACCCTGAGGTCTTCAAGCGTGGCTCCCGCCGTTTCGACGGCCACTTTGGCTGCATCTTCCCAGGAGCTTGGGCTCGTCCCCACTATTTCGATGATCTTGTACACACTTCCTTCCATCTTATCCTCCTCTGGAATTTTATGGTGAGCAATCCCGGCCATGAGGCTCCTACTAAATGTAAGCATAGAAAGAAGCTATGTCAATTGCTTTATAAACTCAGGATTGTGCAGCCGGGAACAGGTCTGAAGGCGGTAGTGCGGGCGACTGAAAAGCAGTATATCCCTTTGACGAACGGTCAAAAATGAATGCCCGGTGATTCGGCAGGCGGCGCTTCGGCCCGGGGAGCCGGTTCTCCGCCCGCCGCCTGTTGCCCGGCCTGTTGTCCCTGAGCCTCGCCGCCGGGCTGCCCGCTCAACAGCTCTTTAGCGCCCACCCCGGTCGATTCGGCGGCCTGACCCGGTTGTATGGCCGGCGCCGTCTGTTCCGTCTGTCTTCCTGCCTCACCCACGGGCTGGACCTCCAGGGTCGTATGAGACTGCGCCATGGGTGGTCGGTGGGGCAGACCCGGCTGAGGCGTCGCTAATGGGGGAGGAGACTCCGGGGGCACATAGCTTCTCAGTTCGGCCGGGGCAGCCTCGGGGGCGGGCGTATCCGCATGGCCGGCGACCGCACGCTCCTGGACCCTTCCCATCACGGTAAGCACGGGAAGCTGGTTCTTTCCCTGGTCGATCACTGCATAATTGTAACCTCTCAAAATTTTAGAAAGTATTTCCGGCAAGGTAAGGTTCGAGAAATGAAAGGTAAGGGATTCATTTCCCGCGACGCCTCCTCTGATGTCGAAGAGTCTTTTCTCCGCCATCATGCGCAGGAGCGCATCGAGCGGCTGGTTGTCGACGTCGACGCTGATCCTTGACTCCTTCGTCACCGTCAGAACCGGTGCGGCCGCGCCCGCCATCACCGGCGAGGTCGCCGCGGCTAAGAGAAAAACCGCGAGCAAGAGGGACCTGCGGACTTTGCTCTGATGATTCATATATCCCCTTTAAGGCACGCCCGATGCCGACCCGGTCCCAAAATACGGCCGCCCTTGTCTTGCGAGCGCCGGAAGGGAGAGCCGGCATGCAGCACATAAGTCTTAATATACCGGTTCGCTACCTCTGTCAAGTGTTTGCACGCCTCACTCAAATTGGGATTCCCACATGCCTTGCCCTGGTGATGGGGGAAGGTTACGCTCACAAACCGCACGCTCAGCCCGCGTTTCCTTCTTCTGCTTCCAGCTTCTGGATGTCCCTTATCCGCAGGTGCTCCCGGAGCATCAGGAGGAATCCCACGATCGTATAGGGTATGTACCAGGACGCATGATAGAGTATGGATATGGTAAAACCCTCGTATTTCGGCACGTCGAAGATGGAAAGCAGGTAGACCAGCAGGAATTGGTAGAGCCCCACGTAGCCCGGCGAAGAGGGGATGGTAATGCCGATATTCAAAAGGGCGCACACAAAGGGTATGCAGGCGAAGGGCACGGGGATGCCGAGGGCAAGGGTGACGACCCAGAGGGCCACGCTCATGGAAAGCCAGACGCAGAAGGAGATGATCACGAAAAAGATGATGGTGAGGGGCGACCCGATGCGGCTGAGGTTTTCCTGTATCTCGATTATTCTTTTGCCCAATTTTGCAAGAAAAGATTTCTCCACGGCAGCGAACCTTGCGGCGAGCCGGTTCGCGAAGCTTTGGCGGCTCAGCAGTATCATCAGGAGGACGAAGAACGCGACCATGCCGATGATCAGGTAAATCCCCTGAGACACCCTCTGCGGGAGGCTGGTCCTCGGGAAGAAGAGAAGGGTCATCAACAAAAGGCCGGTCAGGTCGAAGAACCGGTCGAGAAGGACGGTCGAGAAGGAATAGGTGAAGGAAAGATTTTTCTTGCGGGAGAGCACATAGCCGCGGGCGACCTCTCCCAGCCGCGCCGGCAGCACGTTGTTGATGAACATACCGATGAGCAGGGCCGTAAACGTTTCCCTGAAACGCACATCAGACCCCGCGACCTTCGACCACCTGAACGAGGACAGGCAGATCGCCGTCCCGATGAAGACCAGGGGCAGGAAGGCGAGGAGCGGGTTTGTCTGCTTGAGGGTCATCGAGATCTGTCCGAACTCGATGCCCCTCAGAGAAAAATAGAGGAGGACAATGCTCACCGCGAAGCCGAAGACGGTGATAAATGTACGCTTTTTCATAAGCCTACGCATTATAGTGTATACTGACGGTTTTTTCCACGTTTTTCTCAGGCGAGCGGCGAAGGCACGCATTTTGGAATCCCCAATTCGAATTCGAGGCCGTATGGCACCCTTGCGATCTATCTCCGCAATGCTCTTTATTGTCCGGCGTGCAGCTTATCCGGACGGGCATCGGCGCCGGGTAGGCAAAGCTCTGGAGAAGTACTTGAATCCTCTTCCTTATCATGGTCTAATTAAGGTAGGTGATAGGTGCTGGAGGCAATCCTATGTGTCAGACCTCGGTCTATCTCGTTCATGAGGGCAAAGAGGAGCTTGTGCTGCAGGACGTGGTGAATATCACGCCGGAAGGCGCGATGCTGAAGTTGGTCAACCTTTTCGGTGAAGAGAAAGTGGTAGAGGGAAGGATACGTCAGATCGACCTGCTCTCCCACCGGATCACCATCCATGCGACGAGGGACGCGTGACGAGTTGGCATTTCCACACTCGCCGATAGGCACTTTTCACTCAGCCTTTTCCTTGACAAGCCTACCCCCCATCTGTTCTATTTAGTGGCAAACTATCATGTTTTCTTGCGAAAGAGGGCTGAATGAAGCGGATAGCCATTATAGGGACCGGGTCATATGTGCCGGAAAAGGTGTTGAGCAATCATGACATTGAGAAATTCCTCGATACGTCGGATGAATGGATATATACGCGGACCGGCATAAGGGAGAGGCGGATTGCGGACAAGGAGACGGCGACGTCCGACCTCGGCAAGATCGCCTGCGAGCGCGCCATGGAAATGGCGGACGTGTTGAAGGATGATATCGACCTTATTGTCCTTGCCACCATCACCCCGGACACGCACTGCCCTGCCGGGGCCAACTGGCTCGAAGCGAAGCTCGGCTGCGACCATGCGGTCTCTTTTGATATCACCGCGGCATGCTCGGGGTTTATTTTCGCGCTTCACGTGGCCGACAAGCTCATACGCTGCGGCGCGAACAAAATTGCCCTCGTCTGTGCGGGCGAGATCATGACAAGGGTTGTCAACTGGGAGGAAAGGGAGAGCTGTATCCTGTGGGGCGACGGCGCCGGGGCGGTAGTCCTCACCGATTCGGACTCCGGCCACGAAGTCCTTTCCACGCACATTCATACGGACGGGGCAAACGGCGACACCCTCCTGATGCCGGGAGGCGGCTCGATCACGACCCCTATTTCGCACGAAAGCGTCGACAAGAAGCTCCACGTGCTCAAGATGATCGAGGCGAACAAATCGTTCAAGGTCGCGGTGAGCAGGTTCGCGGAGGCGGCAGAGGAGGCGGCCGCCTCGCACGGCTATACCATGAACGACATCGACGTGATCATCCCCCACCAGGCAAATATCAGGATCATCCAAGGCATGGCGAAGAGGCTGAAGGTCCCCGCGGAGAAGGTCTATATGACCATCGAGCGGTTCGGCAACATCTCTTCCGCCACCGTCCCCATAGCGCTCGATGAAGCGGTCAGGGACGGCACCATCGGTCCCGGCAAGCGCGTGGTCCTCACCGCCTTCGGCGGCGGGCTCACCTGGGGGAGCAGCCTCGTGCAGTGGTAGTACGGAAGGCGACGCCGATAAACTTGTTGTTAATGACGCAACACCCCGCCTGTGCGAGTAGGAGCGCGTGGCACGTTAAACGGCCGGCTTCCGGTTCGCGGGACATCGGCCCTATCGCGAAAAACGAAGGGACGAGGGACGATCTTTGCGTCCGGGTGAGCGGAGCGAACGGTTGTCCTGGCGAAACGGTCTTCCCGGTGACCCCGGACTCGATTCGGGGGAACGGTCTTCCATCGTCCCGCGGTCGGCCAGAGGGGTCACGTCTTTTGCGGCCTCCCGCGTTGACGTCATCTCCGTCAGATAGTACTGGAGGACGCGGTAGCTGTGGAAATCGGTGTCGATCAGCAACGCGCCGATGCTTTTCCGGTCTTCCGAACGGATATGCCGGAGGCTGCACTGCATGGTGAGGGGTTTTTCGCTCATACGCAGGCTGAAGATGACGGATATTGTGGAATTGGGCCGCAGGTCATGGGGGAAGCTGGTGGGGACCGAAAGGTTGATGCCTCCGAGGGAGATATCGTTGACCACGCCCGCATGCACGGCCCCATTGAGACCACTCACGAGCGCGGGGGCGGAGATCTTAATCCTGGGGTAGCGCCGCTTCTCTTCGGCCACCGCTTTCGGCTCTCTCTGCTTGATATAGTCGTACAGGATATTCTCGACGACCGAAGAAAGGGTCCTCCTGTCCATCACCGAAATCTTTTCCAGGGCCTTGCGCAAATCCTCGCTTGTGCGGAAGCATATCCCCGTATCTCGCATTCTCCCCCCTGCCGGACCGGTAGCGGCGTCTTGCGCCTACATTTCGTATAACACACGGCACTAGGCAAATGCCATCAAATGTGTCCTGGGTTGTATAAAAAGTCAGACATACGTGCACACGCGGGACATGCATCTCATCCGTGCACTTTTCACTTCTCACTCGTGCTACAATTGTGCGATGAGGGTGCTTTTCATCTCAGCCAACCGGACGGAAATCACTATGCGCACCGTACCGCTAGGCCTGGCCTGTGTGGCGCAGGCACTGAAGCGGGCTGGGCATGACGTACAGATCCTGGATCTGATGGACGTCACAGAGGTCTCGGAGGGCCTGTCCGGGGTGATCCGGCAAGTGAGACCCGAGGCAATCGGCATATCCCTCAGGAACATCGATGATCAGAACATGGGGTCGGCTCATTCGTTTTTGACGGAGGCCAATGCGATTATCGGGGAAGTAAAGTCCCTCTCATCTGCACCGATCGTACTCGGCGGCGCCGGTTGAGATTCACCGGCCCTCGGAAAACTTGACGGGCGTACCCCTGGCGGCCCTCTCTATGGCCAGGCGCAGGTCCTTTTTCAGCACCGGCTTGAGGAGCACCTGCCGGACGCCATAGAGCGACGCCTTTTTCAGGGTACGGGCCAGCTCCAGGCCGGCCGTCACGATGATAACGGGGAGCTCGGGACGGACCTCCCGCATCCGCCGGCACATCTCGCTGCCGGCCATCCCGGGCATGATCTCGTCTGTAATGATGAGGTCGAATTCGTCGGGGTTCCCTTTGAAAAGTTCGAGGGCGGCCACTGCGCTGTGACTTGGAACAACGAAATAACCGAAGCGGCGCAGTATCTCCGACTGGGCTTCCAGGAATGCCTGCTCGTCGTCGACGAGGAGTATGCGCCTTATGGTGGAGCCGGGCTCTTCCACGTCTGCACTCCTGCCATTTTAGAAACCGTTCTCTCCATAACGACCGGCCAAAAGCATGCTTGCCATGCAGCAGCAACAACGACCACGACGAGAATATACTGCGACTATACTACTCTGTTTTGTGTGAATGCAAGCGGAAATGCACGTTGTTCGGGGGATTATGTAAAAAAGTGGCGCATTAATTCCCTACCAGCACTAACTGTGCTATACTACCGAAGGTTTGCCATCATCCCTCGACAGTCACGGAAGGGGATGTCGACGAGGCGGACGATCGCATGAAAACCAGGAAAGAAGCGCCCCTCAAGAAGGACCCCGGACAACGCAAAGATGGACGCATCGATGCGCTGGAGGCCAGGCTCCGGGAGGCTGAAGGAGCGCTCGCTGAAGCGGTGCAGGCGCGCATCGAAGCCGAGCAGCGGGCGCGCGACGACGTGGACGCGCGCGTGCGGGAACGGACCGCCGAGTTGAAAGGGGCCTACGAGGCGCTGCAGGCGGAGACCATGAAGAGGCGCGAGGCGGAAGAGGCACGCATCCGTCTGGCCGCTGCCATCGAGGAAGCCGCCGAAGGCGTTGCCGTGATCTCGACCACAGGGGTCGTGCAGTACGTGAATCCCGCTTTCTCGCGCATCACCGGCTATGAGCAAGCGGAAGTGGTCGGGGAAAACGTGGGCATCCTCGGCCGTGTCGACGCGAAAACTTACGCGTCCTTCATGACGACGATCACGGGCGGGAACACCTGGTCCGGACGGCTGTCGGGAAGACGGAAAGACGGTACGGCCTACGAGATCGAAGTGGTCATGTCCCCCGTGAGGGACGCATCCGGACAGATCATCAACTACGCGGCCCTTTCCCGGGATGTGACCGAGGAGGCCAGGCTGGAGAGCCAACTCCGCCAGGCCCAGAAGCTGGAGGCCATCGGGACCCTCGCCGGCGGCATCGCCCACGATTTCAATAACATGCTCGCCATAATTATGGCGAACACGGAACTGGTGCTCGATGACCTGGAACACATGGAAGGGCCGCGGAGGAACCTCGAGCACATCCTCAAGGCCGCCCAGAGAGGCCGCGACCTGGTGAAACAGATCCTCATGTTCAGCAGGAAAACCGGCCATGGGCGAAAACCCCTGGCGCTGACCCCGCTCCTCAAGGAGACCTGGAAGTTCCTCCGTTCTTCCTTACCGACCACCATCGAGATGCATGCGGACTTCCGGGCCGGGGCGGACAGCGTACTTGCCGACCCGGCGGAGATGCAGCAGATCCTGATGAACCTCGCCACAAACAGCGCTTACGCCATGCAGGAGTCGGGAGGCGACCTGACCATGAGCTTTTCCACCGTCTTCTTCGGCCCCGCAGACCCCCTGCCCGTTGCCGATATGCCTCCCGGCGGGTATGTGCTTCTGACCGTTAGCGACACCGGTGTGGGCATGACCGACGCCGTGCGCAGGAGGATATTCGAGCCCTTTTTCACCACCAGGAGGGCGGGAGAGGGCACGGGGATGGGACTCGCCGTGGTCTACGGCATCGTCAAGGCCCACGGCGGAGCTATTAATGTCGAGAGCACGCCGGGCAAAGGCGCCTCGTTCGGCGTCTACCTGCCGCTGACCAGGGTTTCCGGGGCCGCCGAAGGCACCGACGACGCTAAACCCCTCCGTGGCGGGCACGAGCGGATACTTTTCGTCGATGACGAAGAACTGCTCGCCACGGCCGCCCGGATGATGCTTGAACGCCTCGGGTATGAGGTAACGGCCGTCACCTCAAGCACGGAAGCCTGGCGTATCTTCCTCGGAGGCCCCATGCGGTTCGACCTCGTGATTACCGACCAGACCATGCCCGGCATGACAGGGACAATGCTTGCGGAGAAGATCCTGCGGGTGAGAAAGGATATGCCGATCATCCTGTACACGGGGCACAGCGACACGGTCTCGCCGGAGAAAGCGCAGACACTAGGCATCAGGGCGTTTTCGACGAAGCCGGTCGTAAGGGGGAAACTGGCGAGGACCGTACGCCGGGTGCTTGACGGCGAACCGATGTAGCGCGCACAGAGAAGCTGTCTTATGGTTCTTTTATAGGACTTATAGGACCTATAAGTCCTATAAAAGCAGTCGTGGTGGTAGTCTCATTTGCTATTGTTTCTTCTCGAGGGCGCCGCGCACCGCGCGAGTGATCTCGTCCCTGGTGAAAGGCTTCATGATAACGGCGCTGATGCCCGCCTCCTTCGCCGCGCCTGCGTCGACGGACTGGCTGTAGCCCGTGCACAGGATGACCGGTATATCAGCCCTTGCCTTGCGGAGCAGACCGACCAGCTCCAGACCCGTCAAGCCCGGCATGGTCTGGTCGGTAATCACGAGGTCGAATCGGGCGGGGTTCCGTCGGAAGAGCGCGAGGGCCTCGCCGCCGCTCGTCACGCCTGTCACCGTATACCCGAGTTTCTTCATTATTTGCCCGCCCAGGTCCACGATGATCTCTTCGTCGTCGATGAGGAGGATGCGTTTGCCGCCCTTGGAGACAGCCCGCTTCGCGAGGGCGTCTCTCCCCGGCTCCCGGCCGGCCCGGGACAGGTAGACCGTGAAGGCGGCGCCTTTGCCTTTCGTGCTCTCCACCGTGATGTAGCCGCCGTGCTGCCGCACGATGCCGTGCACCACCGAAAGACCGAGCCCCTGGCCGGAGGTCTTCGTGGTGAAGAAGGGGTCGAACACTTTGTCGATGACCTCGGGCTGTATGCCGCATCCCGTATCCGAGACCACGAGCTTCACATAGGGGCCGGCATCCATCCCGCCGGTGTTTTCCCCCGCCGGGACGCTAAAATCGCAGAGAGCGATATCGAGGACGCCGCCCTTCTCCCCCATCGCCTGGGCCGCATTCGTGCAAAGGTGCGTGAGGACCTGCTGCATTTGGCCGGCGTCTCCGAGGACAACGCCCGGCTCGCTGTCGATGGTGACCTTGATGGTGACGGCGGGGGGGATGGAGGCCCGGAGAAGCTCTACGGTCTCCCTGACGACGCTGCCCAGTTGCAGCGGTGTCAATGCAGCACCGGTCTTTCTGCTGAAGGTGAGCAGTCGGCTGATCAGCTCACGGCCGTGGCCCCCTGCCGCCAGCACCCTCTGGAGATGACGCTCCTGGCGGCTCTCTTTGGGCACGCGGTCTTTCGCCAGCTCGGTAAATCCGATCATGGCCGCGAGCACGTTGTTGAAGTCATGGGCGACACCCATTGCCATGACGGCGAGGGCCTCCATCTTCTCCGTGCGGCGGCGCCTCCGGGAATCGCGCTGCTCCTGCTCTCGCAACTCCTGCTCGATCCGGAGGAGCGACAGCTCGTGGAGAAGCTCCTCCATGCCCTGCTGTGATGCGCAAAAGAGCCGGTCGGGGTGCTCAGCCAGCAACTGCTCCGCCTTTTCGCGCAAAGTTCGGGGCGTCTTCAATGGGGGCCGGCTCACAATAGGTATATCTCCCGTTCCTCGCCGGACGTGTGTTCGCGCGTGCAAAAAAACAGGCGGCGCATGTTCGCGGCGGAAAATTATACCAGAGTATGTTTTCGAGATAAAGGGTGAGTTTTGTATTGCCATCCCTTTCCTGTCGGTCGCATGCTATATATGGAGTTTCCGGCTTGCTGTCACGGCGCGGCTTTTAGCCTCCGGGCGTGTCTTTTGCTCAAAGAACGTCTGCATGTGCTTTCGGGTGCCTCAAGACCCGGATGGTGAACCATGAAAACCATCTCCTGTCGATTGCTTCTCTGCCTCGCGTTTTCAATTGCTTCCCTTTTTATGGTCAGACCTGGAGACGCGACACTCGGCGGATCTGCCGATTCGGTCGAGTCGGACAGAATTGCGCTCTCGGCCGGCCGCGGCGCCACGACCGTGCAAAACGGTTATACGGTTCAGGAGATTAATTATGGCGGCACTACCGTGCGCGAATACGTCTCTTCGTCAGGCGTCGTATTCGCCGTCGCCTGGAACGGGATAAGACACCCCGATCTTGCAGCCCTTCTCGGCTCGTACACGGACCAATACCAGAGGATGCTGCAAAATACACCGCGCCAGCCGGGCGTAAAGCATCTCTCGGTGCGGACGGACGGGGTGGTGGTCGAGAAATGGGGACACGTACGGGACATCGGCGGGCCCCTGTCGGGTCAGTTCGACTGGGGCTCCCTTTTTTTTTCGGAAGAAACGTGTATGCAGGCATAGAGGGGACCACATCCAGCCTGGGCACGGGGCCGTACTGGGCGTACTGAGGGACGGGGGAAGAGGGGCGACCAAGGGATTATGCTTTCCCTATATCCTTCCCCATTATTTTCCAGAATATGTCTTCCATTTCGGAAGTCAGTTGCGGCATTCCCTCTGCCTCCATCGCTTTGATCCGCATGTCGTACACGTTTTCAAGTTGAGGCAGGAGAATTTTAATCTCCGGAGAATTTTCCACTCTTTCGCTGACTAAATTGCGCTGCTCCACAGCCTTTTCGAAGTCTTCTTTATCAATGGGGACGTTATAAAGCATGTTCAGTAGTTCCATTAGCCTGACCTTTCCCAGATAATCCTCCTCCAACACAACGTACTGGGGCAGAGAGACCATTAACGCAAGTGCATCAATCCCTGATTCCGCTGCTTCTTTCGTGATCAGATTCGCAATGGTTGAAGGGCCGTGATACGTGATAGGGAGGGCGCCGGCTTTCTTCACATCCTGGAGCGCTCCTTCGCCCATTCCATATCCGCTGACGAGTAAAGGTCTGGTGTGAGGCACCACATCGTACATACTTCCCAGAAGGATATATTTCCTCACTTTGAAAGTTTTGAGAAGCTTCAAAACGGAACTGACATAGAACTCTGAATGCGCATGAGGTTCCAGGAGGCGAAGCAAGAGAAAATCATTCTGTCCTTCTCTTCTCGCATAGTGAATTGATGTAGTGGGAATGGACAGGTCGCGAATGCCCTCTTCGATATGGATAGTAGGCCGGTATCTGGTGAAATCGTAGAAGTCGCCCGGTTTGGATAGCGTTCCCAATTCCGTAGCCCCAAACTGCGCCTCCAGTTCGGTCAGGACCAGACTTCCCACATTGTTGACATCTATCCAGGGCCGAAGGGTAGCCAGGACGTAAGGCTCTTTACACTCCGGCACAGGGTCGCGTAACTGAAAACCACCTATTCTCATACATGATCCCCGCAGCCTGATAAGGTACCTCTGTTGTCGATCGTCCTCAACACATTACCATAAGATGAATCGTTTATCATGTGAATGTCTCAATCGGGCCCCACAAGAGGCGACGCCGATAAAATTATAGCATCTGATGCCGCTGTTTTCATTCACCGTTATCGTGCTACAATCAGGAGTCAAGCCTTTGCCGGACATGCTTTCCCTCAGCGGAGACCGGGGACCGTTGTTCAAGAAACAGGTCGGACCCAGCGAAGACGAACAGAACGGCCTGATTACAGGAATAAGGAGGGACTCTACCATGAAATCAGCGAAAATCATCTCCTTCTCACCCACAGGAACAACACGCAGGGTGCTGGAGGGCATTGCCCAGGGCCTCGCCGCTCAGACGGTGGAACATCTCGATCTGACACCGGCGAGGGCGAGGACAGGGACCATTCGCGAGCTCGACAGGAGTCTCGCCCTGATCGGCACCCCTGTTTACGCGGGAAGGGTTCCCATTCAGGCAGCGGAGGCGCTGAGTACGATCAAGACCGCGGGAGCCCCGGCCATTTTGGTAGTCGTCTATGGCAACAGGGCCTATGAGGATGCACTCCTCGAGCTCAAGGGCATTGTTGAAGAGGTGGGGTTCAGGCCTCTTGCAGGGGCCGCATTTGTGGGCGAGCACTCTTACTCGACGGAGACGATTCCCATAGCAGCGGGAAGACCTGACAAAGAGGACATCGAGAAGGCCCGGTCATTCGGGGGTCTGGTCCGTGAAATGCTGCAGAAAAGGGGGTCGCTCCGGGAGGTACCCGCCCTTGACGTTCCCGGTAATTTCCCCTACCGGGACAGGGTCTCCCTGGGTACGTCCCTGGAGAGCGGGAATGACCTCTGCGTCCGCTGCGGGAAGTGCGGAGAGGTCTGCCCCCAGGAGGCAATCACGGTGGGCGAGGATGGGATAGCGACCGACAGGGGGAAGTGCATCCTCTGCTGCGCCTGTGTGAAGACCTGCACCACTGGGGCCAGGCGGCTGACGCACGCGAAAATCCCTCAATACTTGCAGATGGTCGCCGCCCTCTGCCGAGATCGGAAAGAGCCGGAATTCTTCTTCCCGAAGTGAGAACGGACGCCGGGGATTTGTCATAACCAACCGAGGTCCGTCGCTCTTGATTAACCAGAGCCTTTCATTCGTTTTCGACCGGCTTTGGGCTGCAGTTTAATTACGAGCCTGGCGTCGAGGGCGTCGGCAATTTTCTGGAGGCTGGACAGCTTCGGCAGGCCATGTGTCAGCCCCTCAATCCTTGATATTGTCGATTGTGGCATCCCTGCTTTTTTCGCTACATCAACCTGCGTCATTTTCCTTTTGAGCCGCGCCTCGATGACGCTTTTTGCAAGCTCGTATTCAGGAAGCAGCTTCTCGTATTCCTCACGGACCTCGGGATTTTCCAAAAGTTGTTTTCTGTGCTCTCTATAGTTCATTGCGGTGTTTCCTCGAAGGATAGTCTGAGCTTTTTCTATGTTCACTATATGTCATACGCTCATCTCCTTGAGAGATAATCTTCCATTCTGGCGGCTGCCGTTTCAATCTCACGTGCAGGGTCTTTTCCTCTTTCTTCGTGAATCCATGCAGCAGGACCAGTTTTCTGGAGGCAAAGGTGAAATAAAAAATGCGGTGCACGTTTGCCTTATCCTTAATCCTTATCTCGAAAAGCTTTTTCTGACCCTTGACCGCCTTTACGTAAGGCTCCCTTACTAGTATCCCGTAGTCCTCTAGTAGATCGGTAATAAAAATATATTTTGCCTGACTCTCCGCTGAGAGCGCATCGATAAAATCTCGTACGGGAGACTTGCCTTCTCTCGTAGTGTAGTATTCTATCGTCCATCGCATGTGACAGTATATAGCATCCATGCTATAAATGCAACCCCTTATCAGGCCCGCTCGATCGATCTGCCGGGTTGGGTGTATAATAATAGAAATCAACAAAGGGGGGAGCAGGGAAAGAAGTTCTGGATTATCTGCGTTGTTTTGAGTAACATATTTCCGAAGGGATTACATAGTGAATGGGTCGAGTGATAGCCAACTCATTTCCGGGCCGAGTGCCAATACCGCAAAGATGCGTGGGGGCTATTATACTCCGGAGCCCGTGGTAGAAGCCTTAGTCAAATGGGTGATCAGGAAAGAATCGGATCGTCTTCTCGATCCCTCGTGCGGCGATGGCCGCTTCATATCCGCTCACCGTAATACCGTGGGCATTGAACAGGATATTAGGGCAAGCAGGGAGGCTATGGCACGGGCCCCATGGTCCCTCGTGCATGAAGGGGACTTTTTTACCTGGGCGGCAAACACAACAGAGCGTTTTGAGTGTGCAGCAGGAAACCCGCCCTTTATTAGATACCAACAGTTTAATGGTGGCGTTCGGGACCAAGCTCTGTCCCTATGCTCTGAGCACGGGGCCAGATTCTCGGCATTGACATCCTCTTGGGCTCCCTTCTTAGTCGCCGTAGCAACCCTGCTGAAACCGTCAGGTCGTATGGCTTTTGTGGTGCCGGCAGAGATTGGCCACGCGCCTTACTCTGCGCCCCTTTTGGAGTACCTCGTATCTAATTTCTCACATGTGCAGCTCATTGCAATAAAAGAGAAGGTTTTCCCTGAATTGTCAGAGGACTGCTGGCTGCTCTATGCTTCAGGCTACGGAAGCTCGACAAAAGAGATCCTGCTTTCTGTCATCGATTCCTTTCGTTTTATGCCCACTCCCCCAAGCCACGGAGTAACGGTACGTGTGCAGGAATGGCGCGAACTCTGGCGCCAAAAACTACGGCCCTACCTCATGCATGAAAATGCTCGCCAACTATATACAGCAAGAGCCAATGCTCGCGGTATAAAAAGGTTAGGAGACCTTGCGTGGGTAGGAATCGGGTATGTTACGGGCGCCAACGACTTTTTTCATCTCAAGCCCTCGCTTGCGGCCGATCTCAAAATACCGGCCGATCTGCTTCTCCCCTCTGTGAGAAGTGGTCGGATGCTTAAGGGCAGTCGTTTGACTCACGAGACTGTAAGGCAATGGTATGAAGCCGATCTGCCCATATTACTGCTTAAGCTATCACAGTCAGACAATGTGCCGGCCTCTGTGTGGGGATATCTTGAAAGCGGTGACGGCCGGAAAGCGCGCGAAGCCTATAAGTGCCGCACTCGCGAGCCCTGGTATGCGGTCCCCGACGTCGTATTGCCTGACTGCTTCTTAACATATATGTCGAGTGGCAAGCCGACTCTCGCAATGAACGATGCGGGATGCTCATGCACCAACTCCTTACTTGCCGTGCGTCTGAAAGATAAATCGAGTGGGCTGGAAGTAATTCATAGATGGAAATTACCTATGGTAGAACTGAGCTGCGAACTGGAGGGGCATCCTCTGGGCGGAGGTATGTTGAAACTGGAGCCTCGTGAGGCGGCACGCGTTATCGTAGACGGTTATGCCCCTTTGAGCTGCGAGGAGACCGAAACGTTAAAGAAAGCGGTTGCAACAATGCGCTCCTGGAGGCACTGTGAGAAAACAAGTCTGCCAGTGGGAGAGCTTTTCTAGCGCTCTGTCCAAATTCGTATCGACCGAAGGCGGGACAGAAAGCGGGGAACATATAAAGCCGCTTCACTGGTACGTCTCGTGCCGCCTGGTCATTGAAGGCGGATTTTGTCCGGACGACATAACTCCGCGCCCACCCTTTGTGGTTGAAACAAAAGGCAAGCAGAAGATACTTATTTATGACCCTTCGAGTGCTAAAGGTGGAGAACGCACAGTCCTGGGAGGGCTCAAAACAAAAAGTGTCGATGTTGTGGTGACAAAAAACGGTATTGGTCCGGTTGTTGCGGTCTCCCTGAAGGGGGCACTCGGAGCCTTCAGGAATCTTACAAATCGGATGGAAGAAGCGGTTGGCGATTGCACTAATCTACATATAACATATCCCGCGCTTGTCTACGGGTTTTTGATAGTGCTACGCGCCAATCGGAAGGTATTAACCACACTCGAAGAAAAAAAGGTTCCCCCGGAAAGCCTGGCTATCGAAATCAACTCTGCCGACGTGGCGGTGATTGAAGAACGTGGTATAGAGAGGCCGGCAGAAATGATTTTCCGGTTTCACTCCGCTCTTCGCGAACTTACCGGTCGTCGAGGCATAAGAAATGATGTGAGCAGATATGAAACCATCGCGCTCGGGCTTGTGGACCCACGCCAGGATACTTTAGGCAGACTTCTTGAAAGCTTTCCACCAGCGGACAGTCCATTAAAGGTAGACAATTTTTTCAAGACAATCTACGCCTGTTACGATGAGAGATATGTCTACGGAGCTCCCGATCTGAAGTCAATCACCCTCCGTGAGGCTTGGTCTGGAGTATCTCCCGTTTTTGACTCAAATTTAATCCAACGCTGTCAGATACCCGAACTCGATTATTCGCCGAGACTCTCGGAACCATAGTCTCTGACTTTATGGATGGGCGATGGGGACGCTCTTGAAAATGCTGAAATGTGATGAGCGCACGGATGTAATGACCGGACGAATAACGGAATTGACGGACGTCCCATCCTCCTTCCCTGGCGTTCATAACTATTCTATTGCGAGAATAGTCCTTATCGTGATAAAAGGGATAAGGCTCGGGCGCCGTGTGAGAACATGCCTCTAACAAAAAATAGATCTTACATCATGGCAGCACAATCGGCCCGCTGGCTGAGTGATCCGGCTCTTTCTGCCGCAACGGGGCCGGACAACAAGCGAGGCGCGATTGAGGCACTTCTTGCCCTGAATAAATACTATAGGGAAAATCCCTGGCCAACCCCTTTCGATGCCACCGCACATCGGCTCCATTTGGGCGATGCCCGTGATTTATCATGGATACCGGGTGAAAGCGTCCATCTCGTGGTAACGTCTCCCCCCTACTGGACATTGAAGCAATACCAACCGCACGAGCAGCAAATGGGGGCCATTGAGGATTACGAAGTCTTTCTTGACGAGCTTGACAAGGTATGGGCGGAATGCAGGCGCATCCTTGTTCCTGGTGGGCGCATTTGTTGCGTCGTCGGAGACGTATGTATCCCGCGTCGCAAGGGCGGGCGGCACTACATAGTGCCTTTGCACGCCGATATACAGGTGAGGGCGCGGAAAAATGGGCTGGACTGTCTGACTCCCATCCTATGGTTTAAGATCGCGAACGGAGCCACTGAGGCCCGCGGGAACGGAGCGGGGTTCTATGGCAAGCCTTATCAGCCGGGAGCGGTCATAAAGAATGATATCGAGTACATCCTGTTCTTGCGTAAGGGCACCGATTATCGCTCTCCATCGATTCTTCAGAAAGCCCTCTCCATGCTCACGAAGGAGGAGATGCAGACGTGGCTGCGGTCCGCCTGGGCAGACATCAAAGGAGAGTCAAGACTGCGTGGGCACCCGGCCCCCTTCCCACAGGTACTTGCGGAACGGCTTATAAGACTATTTTCTTTCGCCGGGGATACGGTTCTCGATCCCTTTCTCGGAACGGGGACCACCAGTGTTGCGGCAGCGGCAACGGGAAGAAACAGCATTGGCAACGAGGTTGATAACACCTACCTCGACATAGCCCGGCAGCGCATGGAGGAGGCGGTCAAGCATCATCGCCTTCCTTCGTTCACGGCTAGCCTCCACATGGACGTTCAGCAATGATCAAAGAGGATCAATTCGTTCTCCTGCAAACGTTTCGTGGTCTTTTTGAAAGAGTGCGTTATCTCCATCGGAATTCCAGCTTGGGCGATGCAGTGGCGGGTCAACTTTACGAAGATTTGGTGAGATTGAACAAGTCCTCGAAGCTGGTAGAACGTGTGCGACAACACGACCGCGTCATTAACCTGAAGAACGTCACCGTAGGCCGTTCAGCAAGGAGGGGTGACGGGACATTCGGAGAACTTGTACCCGCCGCACTGGCGATTACGGAAAAGGGTTTCCTTGTCGCCCGTGGGCCTGTCGCAAATATTGAGATCGGGGCAGAGACAAAAATCCTCTCAAAGGCGATGATAAAGCAGATTGACCGGGTGATAAGCGACTTGGTGCGACAGGTCTACCATTTCAAAAAGACGGGAGGTAACCCGATCTGCGTGGCCTTCGTGGGGATAAACCATGCAGAAAAGTATCTCTCATGCGAAGGGACGCGGGAATTTCAAACGGATGGCAAAAAAAATAAGCATCCTTTTCAAGAGGCCCCAGAAGCAGAACGCCGGCTGCTGCAACAGGCCAAACCCGAGTTCGATGAATTCCTCATTCTCAAATTCAAAGCTACCAATGTTGACCCTTATCCTTTTATCTGGCTCGATTACAATCGCACATGTCTGGAGTACGCAGCCCTTTTGACGCGGGTTTCAAGAGAATATGACAGACGCTTTCCATAGGCCATCGGGTGATTCGAGGCATGACGGGACATCTTCACTCCTTCCAGTTGTGGCTATCCTTCTCCGATCAAACGGGCGACTTCCGGCAATGGAAATCTCCGGTCGCTTGCATGAGAGAGGTCCGGTATTATCTGCGCCCTCCCAGCGACGGTGCGCCAATTTCTCAGCGAACCGCTTCAGAAGATGATCGCCATGAATGGCGGCAGACAGCAAGTGAAAGCAGTGATTCTTGAGAAGTAACTCGGTTTTGCGAAATAACGACGGATGGCATAACCATATTTTGCTGTATTTACAAGACATTGGAAACAGCATGTTATGATAATCCACTGAAAAGCGAGTTACTTCTC
>Ga0187856_1001320_pt1 | contig 19919 bp, 20 predicted proteins | sample June2016WEW_8_40_FD_132443 | JGI IMG/M metagenome (GOLD analysis project Ga0187856, IMG submission 132443) | Peatland microbial communities from SPRUCE experiment site at the Marcell Experimental Forest, Minnesota, USA - June2016WEW_8_40 | ecosystem: Environmental > Terrestrial > Soil > Wetlands... | reverse complement strand
GTTTCAGTGATCTCCAGCCGGGCGAGTTCGGTCCGAGACGGGTAACGCAGAAGGAAATCCGCGCGAGCTTCGCCGACGGGTGGCGAGTGGACTCAATCGACGAGGCTCGCATGATCGCCACATTCGCGCCCGAGGGAGTCTTCGCGTGGCGTGCCGCGATCACGCGCGACCCTCCGCTTGCTTGACACCTCATCGCCCGAGGTGCGCCGCCAGTTGCCTGCGGTCGACCTACGGCCGCGTTCAGCGCCTCTTAACAACTTCCACGCGCTGGCAAGCAGGGCCGCGGGAATTGCCGCTTTGAAGGCGCCACCAGCGAGGAATGAGATGAACCCGAGAGCGATCGCCTTCTGCGAGCCGACGTGGAGGCTCACGCTGAGCCAGGTCACACAGGCGGAATACATCACGATCTCGCCAGCCACTATGGCCGGAACTGACGTCGCAATGACTCGGTCGGCAACCCCGCTCGGCAAGGAAACCGCACAACGCTGCGCAGAGCACAAAGCCCACGATGTAGCGAAAAGACGCCCCCACATATCCGCTCGCGTGGTAAGCGAACCACGGAACGCCGCGGTGGCCCGCTTCCAACGGAGCGCCGTGCCCGCAACCAGTGCGCCGAGTGTCAGACAGGTGATCGGAACGGGCGGAAGGACGTCAGCGAGGCCCCAAGTCGCCGGAGAACGTCACTTTGGGACGGCTGCGACGGCATAGGTTTTCACCAGGCCGACGTTTCGCGAGGCCCGCTGAAACTCTTGCTCAAACGCAAGTAGACATAGACCATGGCGAATGTGAGCGGAGCAGAGCGGGCCAGGACACCGTGGGATGACCTCACCAGACTCCTCGAAGAGGGCAACTGCGCAGCGGGCTTGTCGGCCACGGAACGCGCCGGGGAGTTCCATTACGCGTTCACGCTCAACGCTGAAGTCCTCGTCACGGCCGAGTATTCAGGCGAGCGATCGGTCATTACCCTGGTCGAGGTCCTCGATCGGGCAGCGCGCGGCAAGCTGCCGAGCGCTCTCAGCGCGCCCCCAGGCGAACACCTGCTGTATTTAGCCCTCGGGGCGCTGCCCGTTCGCGACGGTGTTGTTCTCGGCTTGTTGCAAGACGACACCGGGGCGGCCCGTGGACCGCTGTCGCAGGTTAAGGTTCCAGCGAAGCAAGCCAAGGCGGGCACGACCGCGACCTTCGGTGAGCGCCTCACGCAAGCGGTGCTGGCGACAAAGACAGATGCCAAGGCCCGGGTCCAAACCGCCCGCGCCGGCGTCAATCGTGCGGCCAACCGCGATCGATCAGACGACGTCGCAGCAGTCGTCGCCGCGACCGCCGCTGAGAAGTTCGCCGACGAGGGTGCGAGGTGGAGCCTCGTCCGCGCCTGCAAGGCCCAAGGTCACGTTGTCCACCTAGCCTCATCGCGGGAGTTCCTTCTCGACGAGGAGGAGCTCGAAACGATCGGTCGCACGCGACGGAGCCACATGTTCGAGGTCATGCTGGCGGCACTCGCAATGGACGCGGGCACGACTCGGCATCAATACCGTGGTCAACCGGTCAAGATCGAGCAGGCGGAACTCGGCGACCTTGAAGACAAGCTCTACAACCCACTGCCCGACCGCCCGGGGACACACAGGCCAGCGCCCGAAAGTATGGAACATGACGAGGAAGCTCTCGTCGATAGCCTTGGACTCATCGACCTCATCGAGCGTGCCAAGCTGACCGAGCGTCAGCGCGAAGTCCTGAAGCTCTACCTAGGCGGCCGTTCCTTCGCGGAGATCGCTAGCGAGCTCGGGATCACCGCCGCGACGGCGCGGGTGACCCTCCACAACGCGCAGAACAGAATCCGCGAGATCACATAAACACTTTGCCCTCCTCGTCGCCCTCCTTCTATGGAGGTGGATGAGAGATGGAGATTGTCGCGATCTGCAGCGGAGACCTTGTGGGCTCAGCGCGTCTCGTCAGCGCGACGAGCGACGCCGAGCTTGTGAAGTGTGTGGCCGAAGTGCTTCTCGAGGGGCACGCGTTCGATTGATACGGGCAGGGTTGAAAGCAGCGAGTACCTAATGTCAAAGGGGCCCGGACGAGCAGAGCGAGCTCTCCTCGCTAGTACCGAACGAGCGACAACCCCGTATGGCGCTTACCGTTGGATCACGCTCGGCGAGGCATGGGAGGACCACACCGGTAGACCTCCGACAGGGAGGGAGCGAAGATCCCTTACTCGCGCGGCACAGAAACTTGCGCGCGAGGTCGTAGAAGAGGACGACGGATCCACGCGTTACCGGCTGGAGTTGGCTCGAGCCCGTGAATGGTGGTCGCCCAACACACGGGCGATGGCCACGTCCGCACTTCGTCCCGATGTTCGCAAGGGAACCCTGCTCGTGCGCCACAACACGACACTTATCCGCCCACCGCGACCCGTTGACCTGCGATTTGCCAGAAACGCTACGGAGATAGTGAAAGGCTTGATCGCCCCCGAGATCCGTCAGCGTGCGCTCCCCGAGCAGATCGAGGAAGTTGCCGACTGGACGAAGGACCGCAACGCGGCCGGGTACGACCTGCGTCAACCGTTGCGTGAGCGCCAGCGACGACCCGAGTACCGCTACGGCGTATCCGACGGCGATCTCGCCGCGTTCATTGGTGCCTACACAGGCAATTCGGTGAGCGAAGCCCTACCGGCTGACCGTGGGACGATCCGAGAGCACCCGGACTTCACCACCCCGGCGACACCTGATGCGATCGATGGGCAGTCGACGCAATCCAAACTCAGTTTCATGGCCGATCAGGGCGCATTCGCCCCCCACGAGACCGAGACGGGCATGGCTGAGCGACAGATACCCTCCCCGTCACGCCGTGGTCCGCTGCGTACACGCAATCCTCCCTTAACCACGCTCCCGCCGCCCGAGATATTCGGTATGCCGCCCACCGCCGATGAGCTGCGCGAGATCTCAGCCAAACGCGAAGAATTGTCGCCCGCTTTGAGCGATGACGAGTGGGAGCTCCTCGAGAAGACGGACCCAGCCCTGAGCCTTCCATCTCGTCGAACAAGCGACGATTACGAAGCGGACCCAGCCTGGGAGCAGGAGCTGATCGTCACTGGGGAGCTCAGCTCGGATTGGTATGAAGACGAGGAGGAACAGCGAGAGGCGCGCCAACGCGAGCAGGAACGCGCCGAAGCGAAACGCCTCGAGCAACGAGCCATAGAGCAGGATCGCTGTCAGCGCTGTGGCGAACCAGCAATTCTCAATGGTGCATGTGCGGTTCACCTGTGTGAGAACTGCCACGAAAACCCGTGGCACGCGAAGCGTCGCTGCAAGCCATGCCACGAATACAGCCGCACCCACAAGGGCCAAGAACGGCCCCCCCGTCTATGGAAGCGAGGCCGTCGATGACTGGTATCGACGTTCAATATGAAGCTGAGCGCTGGGAGTTGCTGAGCCGCTGCGCCTCTCTATGTGCCGAGGAGGCGAGCCGTGTCGCGCAGTCGCTAACACAGGCCCAACCACGCGAAGACGGTCGTTGGCTCGTGCCCCCAGGAACGCATCGAGACGCTCAGCGCGCGATGTCCTCTGCGGCCGTCCTGTTCCAGGTTGCTCGCGAGCTGGACTACCAAGAGCCCTACACCACAGACAAAGGCTGACCCTTATGCAAACTACGCCAACACACCTGGCTAGCGGCGCGATCGTCATATCCGTTGACGAGCTGACCGCCGAAGACCTCCAGCACCTGCTCGACTTGAAGCGATCCGAGCCCGAGCGCATCCGAGCCCGTGAGGAGGAGGAGCTTCGCCACATGCTGTGGCGGCTGCTCCACCGGATGCCGGCTGAGACTGCGGCGGAGATAGCGGAGTTGCTAAGCGACACAAGTCCTGCCGTCGTGCTCGCCGACTATTTCGACGGCTTCTTGTTGGCTCACCTGGGACGCCGCTCGGTGGAGGTTGTGACCATTGGCCATTGCCTCAACACGAGCGCCAGCGTGGCGGCATGACCCCGGTACCAACGGCAGTAGAGCTCGCTGGTGATGTCCGGAGCGCCCGGGTCAGCGCGGAGTTAGGGCGGGAGGCGCGCGGGACCGAGCCGAGCGACGATGACCTTGGGGTCGCGCCAGACGGCTACCGGCTCACCGACACCGGCAATGCGCAACGCTTCGTGGACCACACAGGCGGCCGGGTTCGTTACGTCCACCAGTGGGGACGATGGATCGTCTATCGAGCGGGTCGGTGGATTGTCGACGGCAACGATGCCTTGGTGACCGAGGCGGCCAAGTCGGTCCCACGGGCACTCATGGCGATGGTGCCAAAGCTGACCGGCGACGAACGAGTGCGGGTCTTCAAAGCCGCCATCCGTGCCGAGTCGGGGAGCGCCTTGGCGGCCATGGTGCGCCTGGCCCGAGGCATTCCCGGCGTCATCGTCGACCACGAGGACCTGGACGCTGACCCGGCGATCCTCAACGTTCGCAACGGCACGATCGACCTGCGCACAAGCGAGCTTCGCCCGCACGACCCGGAGGACCTCTGCACCCAACAGTGCCCGGTCGTCTATGACGCCCGCGCCAAGGCACCGTTGTGGGAGTCCTGCCTCGAGCGCTGGCAGCCGAATCCGGAGATCCGTCGCTACCTCCAGATCGAAGCCGGTGCTGGTGCCACCGGGTACGCGACAGAGACGATCTCCGTCCACCACGGCGGCGGCGCCAACGGGAAGTCCAAGTTCTTCGGGGCGCTCCAGTACGTGCTTGGTCCCTACGCCGTCACTCCACACAAGTCGCTCCTCGTCGCCTCGCACCACGAGCAGCACGCGACGATTCTGGCCAGTCTCTTCCGCGCTCGCCTGGCGGTGGCGTCTGAGACGGCGATCACCGATCGGTTGAACGACGAGCAGGTGAAGAACTTGACAGGCGGCGACCGGCTGCGAGCACGCCGCATGCGCGAGGACGAGTGGGCCTTCGACCCGAGCCACACCTTGGTGATGTTCTCGAACCACCGCCCCCGCGTCCAGGGCCAGGACGAAGGCATGTGGCGCCGCTTGCGACTGGTCCCCTGGGACGTGACGATCCCGAGCGACGAGCGCGACGAGCATCTGGCCGACAAGCTCGCCGCCGAGGCCCCCGGCATACTCCGATGGCTCGTGGAAGGCGCCCGCATCTACTTGGCCGAGGGGCTGAACGCCCCCGAAGCGGTCCGCGCCGCCACCGACGGCTATCGGGCCAGTGAGGACACGGTCGGTCAGTTCCTGGCCGATGTCGTCACCTTCACCCCGGGCGGCCTGGTGTCGTCGTCAGCGCTGATAGAGGCCCATGACGCTTGGTGCCTCGACGCTGGAGTAAAGGACCCGGGGCACTGGAAGCTAGTCACGACCCGATTGACGGCGGGTGGCGCTCGGCCCAAGCGCACCCACAGCGGTCGTCAATGGGGCGGGATCGCCCTCGCAGACGAGCAGGCGAAGCACTCGCCCGGACAGAGCGTGACGGATGTGACAGGTCCCCCCGTTGACTCCGCGCGAGGGCCAGATTCGTGGGGAAACGGGAGTACCCGTCACACCCGATACCACCAGGACTTTTGTGACGGGTCCTCAGCGACGTCTGGTGAGGTCTCGTCCGTGCCTTCTCCCTATGCAGGGCCTTCGCGAGGAAGTTATGGAACAGACCTCACGAGACCTCACGAAACGCGGGTGAACACTGTCTTATGCAAGGCCGAACCACCTTTGGGCGAGCGGGATCTGGCGCGAATGTTCGACGCTGAGGGATGGGACGACTGATGCCTGCAATTGACTATTCGGAGCGATGGAATCGCCGAACCATCGAAGGTTTGCTTTCCTGCGAGCCCGGGCTGGTCACCGCTGACCAACTCTCTTACGAGGTCCAGCGATCGACGGAGGTCATTCGTGGCCGCTGCAGAGCGGTGCTACGTGCTCTTGTCACCGATGGGATCTTGGAGTCGACTTCGGTACGCCATCGCGATGCCGACATGGACCTGTTCGACATTGACGACATGGCGCGCCGACGGTTGCGGGAGCTGATAGCCGAGCCGTAGCACTGCTCTCTCGTAGGGCCAGGCCCACCAGCCCGCATGTCGCCACTAGCGCCGAAGTGCCCCAGCTATCACGCGGGCACCGAAATCACCACCGCGCCGCCGCGCGCGGCACTTGAAGATAAGGAGGACAAAGACCGATGAATACGGCCACAAGGCCCTTACAGGCCCCTAGATCGAACGCGGCTGGTAGTAGGAACGCTGCCCGGAAGAGCACCAGCGAGTTCACGGCCAGCCAGCGCGTGCGCGTCAACGACGACGTCCGCCCGGTGCGATACGCCGGCCAACAAGGCAGCATCGTTGAGGTCAGACGTGTCGTACCGCTGGCGATTGTTCGCGAGCTGGCTCGCCAGGGAAAGCGACCGAACAACGGCGACATCGAGATCGGCGTTCGTCTCGGCAAGATCACGCGGAGCAACAACTTCACAACGGCTTGGTTTCTGCCACACGAGCTGGCGGCCGTAGAGGTGGGACAGAGGCGCCCTGAAGCGGTTTGTGGCCTCGCAGATGCCGCGAACGACCAAGTGCTCGCAGTAGACGAACTGAGGGCGTCGTGAGCGCGCCCTGGCAGCTCCTCCCCGAGCTCAGCGACGAGGAGTTTGCCGCACTTAAGGCCGACATCGCCGTCCAAGGTGTGCTCGTTCCGGTCGTGATCGACGCCGACTCCGGAGAGGTGATCGAGGGCCACCACCGGCTACGGGCGTGGACCGAGCTTCGCGCCGAGGGCGTGAAGGTGCCCTCTTACCCTCGCGAGGTACGACGCTTCGCCACCGACGAGGAGCGCATCGAGTTCGTCCTCGCGGCGAACCTGTTCCGCCGCCACCTCAACCGTGCCCAGCGGGCCGAGGTCGTGGCACGGCTACGGAGCGAGGGGCCCGAGCTGCGCACGATGCTCGAGGGACTCGGCGCCGACCCGGCGGGGTGCCGGGACCGGGCGCTTCTCCTCCTCGGCTTCGCGGGCGCGCTGCGCCGAAGCGAGCTGGTCGGCCTCGACGTGGCCGACCTCACCGAAGGGACCGACGGGCTCACAGTCCGCCTCAGGCGCTCGAAGACGGACCAGGAGGGCGCCGGGCGAACCGTCGGCATCCCCTACGGGTCGAATCCGGTTACCTGCCCGGTCCGTGCCTGGCGCGTGTGGCTCGAGCTGTCAGGCATCAGCGAGGGACCGGCTTTTCGCCCCGTGGACCGCCATGGCCACATCGGCACAACACGACTCAGCAGCCAGGCGGTGGCGCTCGTGTTGAAGCGTCGCGCCGCCTGCGCCGGGCTCGACCCCGGCGAGGTGGCAGGTCACTCACTTCGGGCCGGTCTTGCGACCTCGGCTGCTGCGGCTGGCGTCCCCGAGCGCGTCATTTCAGAGCAGACAGGCCACAAGGGCACGGCCATGCTTCGTCGCTACATACGAGAGGGTTCGCTGTTTCGTGAGAACGCGGCTAGCGCGGTTGGCTTGTAGGGAGGGGGCGGCGGCAGATAGGCGCGCCGGGCAGATCGAGTTGTTCGCGGGCTACTGGCTCTGTCGCCCGTGGTGCAACAGCCTCGTGCGCGAGGCACCGAGAAGGGCCCGTACTACACGGCCTTCCGGAGCTCCAGCCAACGCTGGCTCCACCGAGCGACCGTGTCCGGGCCTGGCGTGAAACAGGGAGGTTAGGCAGCATAAGGTGTGCTGCCCAGACGCCCCTTGTTGTGACGAGCGTCCATGCCTTCATCTGGCAATGACGCAGTCTCATCCCGATCCGCAATCTCAGCGAGGGGCGACGGTGATCGTCACGCACGAATCGGTCCGGACAGGCGCACGCTTGACTCGGACGCTCCGAGGCCCGTCGCGAGCCCCGAAGGCGAACCTTCGCTCTGCGGTCAGGCGGGCAGCTCCACACGGTTTTGCTTCGACAACGACACTGTAAAGGGTGATACGATCCCGCGTCGCTGACCGTCACGAGCGGCCCATGGCTGCGGCTAGCCGTGAGCGGCAGCGACAAAAGTCCAGCTTGCGCAGCGAGTGGCTCAGGTTAGCGGAGCGAAGCTTCGCTCCGTCGGCGGGACCATCCGCGGATCGGAGGGATCGAAGATGATCGTGCATTGGAAGAGAGGGGCACTGCTCGCCACCGCGCTCGGTACTGCTGCAGCGCTCGGGTGCGTGTCGGCAGGTGTCGGGACGGCCTCGGGGGCAGTCCTGCGGCCGAGCGCGAGCGCGGCTGTCACTATCGACGTGGTGTCAAACTTCACGTCGAACATCGCCCGTGGGCAGGTGCTGAACAAGCTGATCCAGCAGTTCAACGCGGCGCACAAGGGAACCGTCCAGGTCGTCTCGCAGACGACGGCCGACTGGCCGTTGCTGCAGGCGAAGATCCGCACCGAGATCGCGGTGGGCACGCCACCGGACGTCTTCCTCTACAACTTCAACCCGAGCGACCTCTCGCTCGAGAAGTACGGCAGCGCTAAGTTGATCAACTGGGCATCGTACTTGCAGGCCGATCCCTCGTGGGCGGCCAGCCTCACGTCGCAGGCGATCAAGACCCTCACGATCAGCGGTGACACCGTCGCTATCCCCGATGACCAGTCGTCGACGGTCGTGTACTACAACAAGCAGCTCTTCAAGAAGGCCGGGATCACGAGCTTCCCCACAACTTGGTCGGCCTTCTTCTCCGACGCGCAGAAGCTCCAAGCCGCCGGCATCGCCCCGCTCGCGTTGTTCACCGCCGACGACGCCTGGTACGCGATGAACGTGCTTAGCGCCCTCGCGATCAGTGCCGGCGGGACGAACGCGTACTACGCAACGCACCTCTCGACCGCCCCGCTCGTCAAGGCGTCGACCGAGCTGAAAGAGCTGTTCTCCTGGGCCGCCAAAGATGCCGTCGGCGGCAACTACGCCGTGGGATCGGCCGACTTCCTTGATGGCCACGCGGCGATGGTCATCGACGGACCGTGGCTGATCAGCTCGATTCAGAAGAGCTTCCCGAACACCTGTGCGTCGATCGGTGCGGCCGCCCCGCCGTCGGCAGGCACCTCATCCGACCCGGCCGGCTCGCTCATCACCGACGCGCTCACCGTGTGGGGAGCGGCGAAGATCTCGAACGCGGCTGAGCAGTCCGCCGCGGTGCAGTGGATGAAGTTCTACACGTCTGCGCCGAGCGCGGACCTCATGGCGACACAGGGACAGTTCCCGCTCATCGTCAAGATCCCGACCACCGGCAAGGCCTTCGCGAGCGCCAGCTGCCTGTTGAGGGAGGAGGTCGCCCTGACGAACGCGGCGCCGACCAAGGTCGTCAACATCGAGCGCTACATGACCCCACAAGCCCAGGCGCAGCTGCCGAACCTGCTCGAAGAGCTCGTTCTCGGCAATGCAACGCCGCAGAAGTTTGTGTCGAGCCTGCAAAGCCTGAACGGCTAGCCTCCGCACGCAGCCGGTCCTCTGGGTCAGGCGCGGAGCGCGCGGAGCCCGACTGGACGTCGAGGAAAAGGAGGGAACACCGCGCGGCGATACGTCCGCCGCGCGGTGCCCGAACCCATGATCAAAGCCCGTCACCTCGCCGCCTACCTGGGGCCATCCGTACTGCTGTCGCTTGCGTTCGTCGTCTTCCCGTTCGTGTTCGTCGTGGTGATGGGCTTCACGCAGTGGGCTGGAATCGGGCCGGCGACCTACGTCGGCCTCGGCAACTACCGCTACCTCTACGATGACCCGACCTTCCGCTCGGCGGTCTACAACACCCTTGCTTGGGGGGCCGCCGGCCTGTTCGTCCAAACTCCGCTCTGTCTCGTGACGGCGCTCATCCTGTCTCACCGTCCGCGCTATTGGAAGCTGCTGCGCACAGTCCTGTTCGTGCCGAGCGTGATCTCTTCGACGATCCTGGCGCTCATGTGGTATTTCATGTGGGCACCGAACGTCGGGCTCGTGAATGGCGTCCTCAGCTCGATCGGGCTTCCCTCACTCACCCACACCTGGCTGTCCGACCCGAGCACCGCGCAGTTCGCGATCATGGTGCCGTTCGTGATCTACATCGGCTTCGGGATGGTGCTCTTTCTCAGCCAGATCTCGACGATTCCGGCCGAGTTACACGAGGCGGCCGCCCTCGACGGCGCCAAGGTCTGGCAGCTCGACCTACACATCACGATCCCGGCGATCCGGCGCTCGATCGCCTTGTGGGCGATCTTCCTCGTCGGCTATGTGCTGCGGATGTTCGAGTACCCCTTCGTGATGACCGACGGCGGCCCGATGAGCCGGACGATGAACCTCTCGCTCTACGTCTACAACGAGATGGTGACCGCCAACTCGTACGGCCTGGCGATGGCTGCCGGCGTGGTCAGCGTCGTCATCGGTGCGATCCTCATGACGGCAGTGCTGCTCGTGCTGCGCATCATCGAGCGCTCGTGATGACTGCGATTCCCGATCGCTATGCCCCCCCTGCGGCGGCGCGTGCCGTCAGCCCTGGCCGGCGCGGCGCCGTGCGCTCGATCGCCGCCGGCGGGAAGTGGCTATTTCTCGCCGTGATGCTCGTCATCACCATCGTGCCGTTGCTGTGGCTCGTCGTCTCGGCCTTCAAGACAACGCCCGAGCTGTTCAAGAGTCCCTTCGGCATGCCCGCTCACTGGTCCTTCGCCAACTTCACCGGCGCCTGGGACGCCGAGCCGCTCGCAGACTTCTTCAGGAACAGTGTCGTCATTGCCGCGACTGCGACCGTCGTGACGATCGCCGTCTCGACCCTCGCCGCCTACGCCTTGCGCCACCGCTTCAAGCTGAACGGACCGGCGCGCATCCTGCTCTCGGTCGGGTTGCTTGTTCCCTTCACAGCCTTCATGACGCCGATCTTCTACCTCGTCTACCACCTCCACCTCTACAACACGGTCTGGGGGATCGCGCTCGTCTACGTCGGCACATCACTGCCCGTCGGGTTCCTCATCGTGAAGGGGTACATGGACACGATCCCCGAGGAGATCGTCGAGGCGGCGCGCATCGACGGGGCGTCATTCCACGGCGTCTTCGGACGCGTGCTGCTCCCACTCTGCTGGCCCGGTCTGGCCACCGCAGCGATCTTCCTCACAATCAACTCCTGGAATGAGCTGCTCTTCGCCAACCTGCTGAGCGCCGGCCCGAGCGCCCAGACAATCCAGGTGGGGATCCTGTCCTTCATCACCTCGTACGCGGTTAACTACCCGCAGGCCTTCGCCGCGACAGTGATGGCGATGGCACCGACGGTCGTGGCGTATGCGTTCCTGAGTGACCGCATCTCGACGAGCATGACCGCTGGGAGCCTGAAGTGAGCGCCGTGACAGCTGGTCCAGCAGCCGCCCCTCCGGTCCTGCCGGGACCGGCCGCGCGCTCCGCGCTGCGACCGCTTGCGGACGGCTCGGTCAGCCTCGCGGGCGGCGAGCTGACACGCCGCCAGCGCACCAACGCCGAGGTGTCGCTGCGCCACGGGTACGAGATGCTCACTGCCGCGGGCACGATCGGAAACTTCACGCTCGCCGCGGGACGGCACCAGCTCTGCTACGCGGGTGCGAGCTATGCCGACTCCGACGTCTACAAGTGGCTCGAGGCGGTGCAGTGGCAACGCCGGCGCGGACTCGACGAGGACGTCGCCGCCGCCAGCGAGCGGGTCCTCAGCGTGCTCGAGGACGCCCAGTTGCCCGACGGCTACCTGCATACCTACATGCAGGTGCTGCACCCCGCCGAGCGCTACCAGCGGAACACCGACCACCACGAGACCTACAACCTTCACCATCTCATCCAAGCGGGCATCGCCGAGGCCCGCGGCGGCGGCGACGGGCGCCTCCTCGAGCTGGCGCGCCGTGGCGTCGACCAGCTTGACCGGGCGGCGGGGCGCCGGCCGACGGGGTGGAACCTCGGCCATCCCGGCATCGAGATGGCGCTCGTCGAGCTGTCGCGCCTGATCGGTGAGCCCCGCTATCTCGACCTCGCCCGGAGGCTCCTCGACGCGCGGCGTGGCCGCTACGACGTGTTTATCGGCAGCGGGCTCTCGGAGTGGGAGGACGTCGCCCTGCCGACGCCCGACGACCCCCACCTCGATGGTCACGCCGTCTGCGCGCTCTATCTCGCGGCGGGGATGACCGATGTTCTCGCCGAGTCCGGCGACGCAAGGCTCGAGGACGCGCTGGCGACGCGCTGGGACGAGCTCGAGACGAGCAAGTCGTATGTCACCGGCGGTGTAGGGTCACGCCACGCCGGGGAGGCGTTCGGCCGTCCCTACGAGCTGCCGAGCGCGCGCTCGTATTGCGAGACCTGCGCCGGTATCGCCGTGGCGATGTGGTCATGGCGTATGCTCCTGCTGCATGGCGACGCCCGCTATGCCGACCGGTTCGAACTAGTACTGCACAACGCGGTGCTTGCCGGTGTCGGCCTCGACGGGGCGAGCTTCTTCTACGCCAACCCGCTTGCCTCCGACGCCGACGTGGCGCGCGCCCCCTGGTTCCGCTGCCCCTGCTGCCCGACCAACGTCATGCGCTTCCTCGCGCAGCTCGAGCAATATCTCGTCACCGTCGACGGCACCGGCGTACAGATCCAGCAGTACGCGCCGCTCCGCCTCGAGACGAAAGTGGGAAGCGGCACGTCGGTCGCGCTCCGGGTGGACACCGATGTGCCCTCGGGCTCGCGGGTTACCGTCACGATCGAGCGTTGCGAAGGCGGCGGCGAGGACTGGACCCTCGGGTTGCGCATCCCGAGCTGGTGCCAGTCCGTCCCTGCGCCGCTCGTCAACGGCGTCGCACAGCACGACGCGGCCGAGGCCCCGCGCGGCGGGTACTTGGCGCTCACGCGGCGCTGGCAGCCCGGTGACGTCGTCGTGCTCGAGCTCCCGCAGCAGCCCGAGCTCGTCGAGGCCGACTGGCGCGTGCACGACGTGCGCGGCCAGGTTGCCGTCCGACGAGGTCCGGTCGTCTACTGCGCGGAGCATTTCGATCAGCGCGAGCGCGCTGACCCGGCATCGCTCGAGCTCGACGTGGCCGCCGGCCTCGAGGAGCGACCGGGTCCGAAGGAGCTCGGCAGCGCGCCGGCCCTCGTGGCTGCGGGGCGCCGACGGCGTGATGGCGAGGCAACGCTCTATCGCGTCGCCGCGGGCGTACGGTCGCGCCATCAGGGGGTGTCCAACTCGCATGAGGCCTCAAGCTCACAGCCGGTCGTCCTCGTGCCGTACGCCCTGTGGGCGAACCGTGGTCGCTCGCGGATGAGGGTCTGGTTTGACGGGTGGACGAGGAGGACGTCGCGGTGACGAGGTACCCGTCGCTCAAGGAGGTGGCGACGCTCGCCGGCGTGAGCTTCCAGACGGCGAGCAAGGTGCTGAACGGCGGGTCGGTGCGCGTCGCACCGGCCACAGCCGAGCGAATCGAGGCCGCCGCGCGCGAGCTCGGCTACTCTCCCAACTCGCTCGCCCGCAGCCTCGTGCGCCAGAAGACGATGACGATCGGCCTCGTGGCGGGAAGTCTCTCCGACCCCGCGCTTGCCGAGTTCGTCGTCGGAGCCGAGCGGCGCGCGCGCGCGTACGGCCACTCGGTGCTCGTCGGCAATCTCGCCGACGACGACGACGACGGCCCGGCACTCGTGCGTTCGCTCGTCGAGCGGCGCGTTGACGGCATCATCGCCGCCGCCCCCCAGCTCGAGGAGGACAGCGAGGTGGCGGAGCTGCTGCGTCGCTACGGCCCGGCGGTCAGCCTGCACCACGTCCCCGGCGGCGGAGTCCCGCTCGTCGGCTCCAACCACCGCGAGGTAGGCCGGCTTGCCGCCGATCACCTCCTCTCCGGCGGGCGCCGGGTCCTCGGGACGGTCTCCGGGCCGTTCCGTCGCCGGGTAGTGCGCTCTCGCTTGCACGGGTTCGAGGAGGCGCAGCGCGAAGCCGGCCTCGAGGTCGCCGAGGACCTCGTTATCGAAGCTGACTGGACGCCCGCCGGCGCGGCGCGCGCCGTTCGCCTCCTGTTCGAGCGTGTTCCGGCGCTCGACGCGCTCTTCGTGCACAGCGACGTAATGGCTGTCGGGGTGCTCGACGCCCTCGCGTCGCTCGGGCGCGCCGTGCCCGACGACGTCGCGGTCGTCTCCTGCGACGACCTGCCCTTCGCCGCCTTCCTCGCGCCGCCGCTCACGACTGTCCGCATCCCCTTCCACGACACCGGCGCAGCCTGTGTCGAACTCCTCCTGCGATCGACCGGCGGCGAAGAGGTCGCGCTCGAGCCGTTGCTGCTACCGGTCGACCTCGTCGTGCGCGACTCGAGCGGGCCTAGGTGGCGCGCCGAGCGTCCCAGCGTCGCGGCTGTCGGGCAGGCGGCGCGCGGCGCTTCACGCGGCCGGACGGTGGCACGTGGCGCGCCGACGGACTCCCGCCCGGCGGGGTCTGGTCCGGCAGGATCAGAACCGCTGGACCGCGCGCGCGGCGCCTCGCGTCCCCCGACCGGACCGGAGACTAGAGGGAGCGGCATGTGATCGAGGTCGCCATCGACAGCAGGCGCCGGCTCGGCGCGCTTGACCGGCGGGTGTTCGGCGGATTCATCGAGCACCTTGGACGCTGCATCTACGGAGGGCTCTACGAAGAGGGATCGCCACTCGCCGACGAGCGCGGTTTTCGCCTCGACGTGCTAGAGATGCTCAAGGAGCTGCGCATCTCGGTGCTGCGCTGGCCCGGCGGCAATTTCGTCTCGAACTACCACTGGCAGGACGGGATCGGCCCCAAGGATGCTCGTCCGGTGCGGCCGGAGCTTGCCTGGGGCGGCACCGAGTCGAACCGCTTCGGCACTGACGAGTTCATCGAGTACTGCGACGCGCTCTGCGCGGAGCCTTACATCTGTTTCAACATGGGCAGCGGCTCCCTCGAGGAGGCGCTCGCCTGGGTCGAGTATTGCAACAGCGAGCGCGCGACCTACTGGGCCGATCGCCGTCGTGCCGGTGGGCACGAGCGGCCCTACGACGTTCGGTGGTGGGGTCTCGGGAACGAGATCTACGGCGCCTGGCAGGTCGGAGCCATGTCCGCCGAGGAGTACGTCGCCGAGGCGACGCGCTGGGCGCGGGCGATCAAAATGATCGACCCGGCGGCGAGGCTCGTGTCCTGCGGCGAGCTCGGGTGGTCCGACTGGGACGCCCGCGTCATCGATGGTATGGCCGGGCTCGTCGACCTGCACTCCATCCACCTCTACACGGGGTCGGAGGATTACTGGACCAACGTGCTCGCGCCGCACGCCGCTGAGCGAGCCATCGAGACCGCCTCGGTGCTGCTGCGGCGCGCTGCCTACTTGCAGCGTCTGCCGAGCCCGCCGCGCATTGTCTACGACGAGTGGAACGTCTGGTTCCGCAGCATGACCGGCGCGCTCGAAGAGCGCTACGTCTTTTCCGATGCGCTGGCCGTCGGGCTGTTTCTCAACATCTTGGTGCGCAGGTGCGCCGACGTGGCGATGGCGAACCTCGCCCAGCTCGTCAACGCCATCGCGCCCATCGTCACCACGCCCGAGCGCGCCGTCGCCCAGCCCATCTTCTACCCCTTCATGCTCGCCTCACGAGGCCACCTAGAGGTGGCGCTCGACGTTGTCGTCAACGGCCCGACCGTCGAAGCCCCCGCCGAGCAGTTGAGCCGCTGGCCGCATCGGGTACGCGACCTCGGCCCCTTCCAGGTCCTGGACGCGACCTCGACGTCCGACGTGGCGGGTCGCCGCCTCGCCGTGACGCTAGTTAATCGCTCGACCGAGACGGAGGCGATCCGGCTGTGCCTCAGACAGGGAGGGATCGCCGGCACGCCGGCACTGACGACCGTCACCGAGAGCGAACGGCGATCAACCGTGGCCGGGGTCGAGGAGGTTGAGCTCGTCTCGCACAGCGTGAAGGTGCGCGAGGGCGTCGCCATCTTCGAGCTGCCAGCGAGTTCCTACGCGCTCTTTGAGGCCGAAGTCTCACCCTGACCCCCACCGAAGGCGAGCGCGCCATGCCGGTGCGGCCTCGTATCGAAGGGTCCGACCGCATGACGGGTTCCATGAGGAGCGTGCCGACTCGAAACCCGATGCTCTATCACCCGCTTGCCCACCAGCCAGCGCGACGCACGCCTCGTGTCGGCGTCTCTTATTCGATAATCCTGCTCATCGTCGGAGTCGCCGCCATCGTGGTCGGTGTGCTGTACCTCACCCAGCCGGTACACTCGCTGCCGACGTTCTTCCCTGGGTACGCGGCTCACGTGGTCAGCAAGCACACGAATCGTGGTTACGCGGGTATCGCGCTCGGCGCCGTGCTCGTCATCGTCGCATTCGTGGTGGCATTGACCGGTCCGCGGCGGCGGCCCCTGCACTGAGATCCTGACGGCGTCAAGCCCCAGTCGACCGCCAGCCCGTTCCTTCCTGTTTCCGAAGTGCCTGTGCCTCAGCGAAATGGCCGATTCAGGCCTCGGCCGCCATCAGGGTCGTAACCGCCATCGCCTGCCTCGTCCAAGCGCTGGGACACCGCCCGGCGCACGACCTCGATGATCACCCCGGGGGCGACCTCGATCCTCGCGTGGTCGCCCACGAAACCCTCGACCCGGCCGATGATGCCCGAGGTGAGCATCACCTTGTCCCCGACCGAGATCTGCTTGCTGACCTGAAGCTGGCGCTGTCGGCGCTGACGCTGGGGCCGGATCAGGAACATGTAGCCGACCGCGAACAGCAAAACAACAATGATCAACGTGGAGGAGCTGCTGCTGGACTTCTTCGCTGCAGCTAGAACTGCATCCTGGAGAGACACCACAGTGTGGATGCTGGAAAAGCTAAAGACCTGGACAGGAAGCATGTGAAGCCTGCCCGCTCGAGGAATGATGCAACATCTATTCTACTCTCCGATCCTCGGCTTTCCCGGGCCGATTCCGCCTCCGCTCCGGGTCGGCCGTCGCCCACGACAGGCGCCCACGTTCGCCCACGTGGCGGCGTAGGGGCGGGTTGGTAGGTCCCCCCCCCGACCGGGTGACCCAGGGTCGGTCATCCCGCTCCCCATGCCTCAAGGATTGAGGTAGGCGCAGACCTTCTGGGCCTTCTGGAACTGTGGCGAACTCGGGTTGGTACTCAGCGGGATTGCTTCAGAACTCGGATCGGAACGGCGAGCTGAGGCCTCTCCGGTGCCGGCGCTTACGCCGACGAGCTGAAACCCGACTGCAATCAGTCTCCAAGGCTCATCACAGGGCCAGTGCCTTAACTTGACAGCGCGCCCCCACGGCCGGGTCTGCGTCCAGAACCTGATATCGGAAACGATCGGGCGGGCTAGCTGGCCTGGCCTGGGGGCGCACCAACCGATGGAGGAACGATGTCAGTTCCAATGAAGTGGCAGGCGAGCCAACCTCCCGGGCCCCTTGCAGGACGCCATCGCGCGCGGTCCGCGACATAACGGCGTCGAGGTCCTTGCGCAGCCCACTCTGGAACCGTTTCACAGTTGCGACTCGATCGCTCGCCCAGCGCGGCCAGCGAATGCAGCATGTCGGGGTAAAGGTCTCCGACAAGGAACTGGCTGCCCTGCCCCTCACCCGCCACGACTTCCACGGTGACTGGAACTACACACTCACACCGACAACTGCACAATCAAACGTGCGGTGAACCCTTAGCCTTATGGTCATCTCCCTGACTGATGTGCTTGTACAGCCCGTAGCATCTCGCTGCCCAGACAGGGCGACTGAGCCTGCGACGTTCCGACACGCTCAGCCACGGGCACCGGCCCCAACGCGGATCGCCTACCCGGCTGGCTTCACGCGGACTTCAGTCCTGCCCCGGATAGCGGCAACACGGACCGCCCCAGCTCCGTGCCGGATGCATGCGCTTTCAGCGCACCGGCGAGCGGTACAGCGGCAGTGTGCTCGACGTACCAGCCGCGTCTGGCAAGGAGCCACTGCGCCTTGAGAATTTCGTCGTCATCTACGGTCACGAACACGCCGCCGTTGCCACGAACTATCTCGAGCAGCTGCGTTCCACGCGCTGGTTCAGCGATCGCGATGCCTTCGGCCAGGGTACCGGTGTTGCGCACTGGGACGATCGATTGCGTCCCGGTAGAGAACGCCTCGGCGATGGGAGCACACGCGGCCGCCTGCACGGCGATGATGCGTGGCGTGCGGTCGATGATTCCAGCGGCCTTCAGCTCCATGAACGCGAGGTGGGCACCGAGCAACATGGTGCCGTTGCCGACGGGGATGACGAGGGTGTCCGGCGCCGTCCAACTCAACTGCTCGCAAATTTCGTAGCCATATGTCTTGATACCTTCGGTGAAGAACGGGTTGTAGACATGACTGGCGTAGAACGCCCCGGAGGACTCCACTGCCTCGATTGCGGCAGCGGCCGCGTCCTCGCGGCTGCCGGGGACGACAGTTACGTCAGCGCCGTGAGCGGTCATCTGCGCGAGCTTATTTGGCGACGTTGCCTCCGGAACAAAAACGGTGCATCGTATGCCCGCTCGCGCGGCGTAGGCGCTGATCGCTGTGCCCGCGTTACCGGAGGAGTCAGCAACGACGTGATTCACGCCGAGCTGCAGCGCGTGAGCCACGAGGACCACGGCACCGCGGTCCTTGAACGAGAGTGTCGGAGAAACGAACTCCACTTTCATTGCAATGTCGAAGCTGCCGATCCGTTCGGCGACCAGTGGCGTGAAGCCTTCGCCCATGCTCAGCGCTGCGAGCCGTGGCTCATTCAAGTTCACCAGCAATGCTTCCGCGTATCGCCACAACGTCGGCGGCCGGCCCCTAAAGGCAGCTGGGTCCAGAGCAACCGGCCGCGGGGCAAGATCGAGCAGACCGCCACAGACACAACGCCAATGGGTCGCGTCTGGTGTGCTGGTACGGCCGCAGCGGTGACACACCAGCCAAGGCCCATCAACATCGATTAGCGGCGGTGTCAATTGCGTCTCCGATACTTGGTGCCTGGCCGTATCACTTCCGGGAGCAGAGTCTGCCATGCCGCACCAGGTTAGAGAGATGACAACCGAGTGCGCGTAGGTGGCCGCTACGAGAGCATCGCGTTGAGTTCGTAACATCGCATGAGGACTTGGCAGTGTGTACGGACCGTGTAGGGTCCAAAAACGTGATCCTGGGCTTGACCAGGCACGATCGATCGGGTGAGGATCCTGCCCCGTGGCGCTCTCGTTCCTGTACCGTCTGCTCCGTAGCCTGATCGAGTTCGCCCGGGTCCACCGGATGGACGCCATCGACAAGGACGCCGAGATCCTCGTTCTCCGTCAGCAGCTGGCTGTCCTTCGCCGTCAGATCGCCCGGCCCCGCTTCTCTTGGTCGGACCGAGCACTCATTGCTTCATTGGCAAGACTGGCGCCGCGCGAAAGGTGGGCGTCGTTCCTCGTCACACCCGAGACGATCCTCCGGGTATCGGCTGCTGATTGGTCATTCGCCATCTTCGAGGACTGCACCTATCTCGTGTCTCCAGGTGGCACATTTGCCATCTTGGAGGATTCCGAGATGTCCCGGCTAGCCGATCGGGTCGCTCAGGATCGGCAAGAGGACCTGCCAGCAACGCCACCCCGGATACGGTAGGGATGAGCGGTCGGCTGGTGGCCTGGTGAGCACCCCGGCGAAGTGCTTTGCGAGCTCTCCCTGCTGGGAATCTGGCGGGTGCTATCTGGCCGGCGTCGGCATCGATGCCCAGTCGATGGCGGCGAACTCCTCGTCGCTTAGTTTTAGCGTGAGGGCATGTGAGTTCTGCCGGACGTGATCGGGTTTGGTGGCCCCGGGGATCGCGATCACGTGGTCGTCTCGCTTGAGCAGCCAGGCGAGTGCCACCTGAAGAGGGGTCGCGTCCCGGGTGGTTGCCACTTCTTGCAGAGTGCCCGCAAGGGCAGCCGGACCCTGGCGCTTGCGGGAGCCGGTGCTGACGGCTCCGCCGGCCAGGGGCCGGTAGGCGACCAGGGCCACGTCCATCTGGCGGCAGGCGTCGAGGACGCCGTTGGTCTCGGGCGCGCGGTGCAGCAAGCTGT
>Ga0187856_1001316_pt1 | contig 19985 bp, 21 predicted proteins | sample June2016WEW_8_40_FD_132443 | JGI IMG/M metagenome (GOLD analysis project Ga0187856, IMG submission 132443) | Peatland microbial communities from SPRUCE experiment site at the Marcell Experimental Forest, Minnesota, USA - June2016WEW_8_40 | ecosystem: Environmental > Terrestrial > Soil > Wetlands... | reverse complement strand
GTCGAGAGATTTATATGTCGCGCGAGCATCAGCGACATAGAGGCGGCGATCGGCAAGATCGCGAATGCGCGGCGCGAATCTAAATCCCGTGAGATGACAGAGACCGAACACGTGATCGACGGCACCCGCCGTGTCTGTGTAATGCTCGCGGATGTCCAGCGACCATTCGTGGTGAAGCAAGCCGTCCAGAATATGCGCGGCCTCACTGGCGTTGGCCGCAATGACCTTGGTGTGAAACGGCGCATATCGATCGGAGACATGCGTATAAAACTTCACGCCAGGCTCCGAGCCATATTTGGCGTTGTAATCGGCGCGCGCTTCGCCATGCCCGCCCGCCTTGAAAAATTGTCCGTCGGACGACGACGTGCCACCGTCGCCCCAAATTCTTGTAAACGGCTGTGCGTGTATCGCTTCGATCAGGCACGCAAGCGCCGCTTGATACGTTTCATCGCGAACATGCCATTCAGCGATCCAGAGCAATTTGGAATGACTGAAGATCTTGGAGCTGCGGGCCATTCTGGCGAGGCCGAGATTGGTGGCGTCGGCGAGCAACGCCGTCATCAGCCCGATGTTTTCGTCGGGCGGCGCGCCGGTGCGAAGATGACCGAAGCGCTCGGCGAATCCCGTCCAGCCATTGACCTCGGCGAGAAGCTCTGTGATCCGCAGACGGGGCAACATGCCGTAGAGCCGTCGCGCGACATCGTCAGATTCATCGTTCTCGTATTTGCGAATGGGGCTGATCGACAGCCCCTCTGCGGTGATCGCGGCTTCGACAAGCTTGCCTGCCGACGCGAGCGTATCGATTTCACTGAGCCGTGATTCAAGCAAGGCGGTTCGCTCGGCGCGCCAGTCATCGAAACGATCCGGGACAGCAAGTCCCAATTCTCCATCTTGTCGCCGTGTGACAAAGGCCTCTGGCGGCAAAAGGAAATCGCCGAAGGCGCGGAACGCGCGGCTGCCTTCGACCCAAATATCTCCGGACCGCAAACTATCGCGTAGCGTCATCATGACCGCGACCTCATAAGCTCGACGATCAAAGGCAGAGCCTCTTCCAACGAGCTTGCGCCATGTCGATTTTAGAAACGCCGTCGGCGGACGTTGCGGGAGTTGCCTCGGCCGCGCCGCATAAAGTCCACGCAACAGATCAAGCGCGTCGAGCAATGAGTCGTTTGGCTTCCATGAACGGAATACAAATGCATTGAGCAAGACCGGAATCATCCGGCGCACCGTTGGGTGTCTTTCGACGATTTCGGTCAGATTGTCTTCGCGCGTGTTGGTAACAACAATTTCTGTTTCCGCGACAAGCGCCTTCAAACGTTCCCAACCGAGCGAGCGCTCCACGGCCGAGACTTGATCCTCTCCAGACTCCTTCGCCGCCAACATGGCTTGAGCCATGCGGAGAAGCGCGCGCGCCGACGCATCGAGAGCTTTCGCTCGATGGACAACATTTTCTCTGTAGGCGCGATCGGCGCGACGGAACACGCCGCCGAGCATCTTGTCGAACATGACGAGCGCCGCGTCCGTGAGGATCGCTTCCATCTCACGGGCGAACACGACCAGAGTCGCCAGTCGGCGGGGCGTATCGAATCGTGAAAGATGCTGAGCGCTGAGAATGGACGTTTCCTTGGCGATCGCCCTGTAACGCACGCGATGAATCCGTTGTTCACGATCTGGCCCGACGCCCAGTCGTCGAACAAATTGCAAGCGCTCGACGAGCCCAAACAAGTTCTTCTGGGTCGGCGCTTCCGGCCAATCACGAAGCCACGCGAGTGCCGTGCGATCTCTACCGCCGCTGACCGCGATCAACGCCTCCAGTGCGGCGATCGTCCGCTGTTCCAATCCCTCTACGAGATTCTTCTGGGCCTGCTTTCGGGCGCGCGCGCGAGCGGCCAGGCCGATGCGTTCCAAGATTGTCGGCGCAGGCAACAAAATGCCACGGGTTCGGAGAGCTTCGATCATGGCGGCAACGATGACGTCGCCGCGATCCATGCCAATTGCCTCGGTCGTCGCGATCTTCGCGACAGACCGATAATCACCGCGGCTGAAAGGACGAACGCGTAAATGCGATTGTATTTCGCCGAGATGCTCCCAGCGCGTTTCCTCTCGACGGGCATACTCGTTAAAAATCCCGGGATCGATGCTGAGTTGACCGGCAATGAATGACAGAACGTCCCCCGGCGGAATTTCGTCAATGCCAAGCACTCGACCCGGAAAGCGCTGGTAGGCGAGATGCACCGCAAAACCGAGCCGGTTGGCGTCACGCCGCCGTCGACGGATCAGCGCGAGATCGTCGGGCGAAAGCGTATAGTGCCTGATGATTGCCGCCGGATCGTTGGGGGGATCGAACAGCGCCGCACGTGCCTGCGGGGAGAGGATTTCATGCTTCTTCATCGCCGGCTCCCTTGCTGCACAATCGGTCGTTCGCGCAGCAGTCCGGCTTTTCACTATTTTTCAATGCCTTGGTATCTGCGCAACTCCATCGCCAAGATACCAGCGAACCTCCATCAGCGCCTTAGCGTAGGATTTTGGGAAGATTCTGCGATGACCCCAATCTCTGTTGCAACCGAAAACTCGGTGACAAAATAAGTCATTGAACCCGCTTAGGAAAGCTAGTCCAGTCTCGCAATTTTTGCGCGAAATTGTTGTCTCGGACGTTTTTCTCTAAAATTGACGTATTTTCAAATCGTTAACGGACGAAATCGGCTTTCACTGCAACAGAGATTGAGGATGAACCAATTAAATGGATATTCCCAAGCATCATGGCTCCGATTAAATCATTGATTTTCTTGAAAACGAATTCTCACGCCAAGATGACTCCCGACACTGTCGCGACTCGCCAGCAGGGAAATCAGCCGCGACGTCATCGGCCGGTTGAAAGCTCTGGACCTCATCGCCTCCGGACCGCGCGCGCCGCAACCGGGCGCGCCTTACGCCTATGTCACGACGAAGAAATTTCTGGAGGTGTTCGGGCTGGCGAGCCTGCGCGACCTGCCCGACATCGAAAAGCTCGAAGACGCCGGATTGCTGACGCCGCCATCCTCGGATGGCGATCTTGACGGCGTTCTGGGTCTGAATGACGACGGTGGCGATGAAGCCGACGCCGCGGCTGAGGCGATCGTCGGATTATAGGGACAATGGCCGATGCACAAAACGCCGCAGCTGCTTGATCCCTAGTCCAAATCCATACGGCCAAGAGCGGCAAAACGGTTGACCGATCCCTCTTGTCTCGTGCAATGTACGGACACTTGTCAAATAGGAAAGCATCTTTGCAGAGACAAACGCTGCATACGGTTCTGCTTCTCTCCGCGGACCATGCTCTTCAGGAGAGCGTGGTCGCCGCGCTTGGAGCGGAATCCGATTACCGGTTGATCCGCTGCGCGTCGCAGCAGGAAGCGGTCGCGCGACTCGACTCCGTGCAGATTCATCTTCTGATCGCCGACGCCGATCTGATCAAGGACGTTGAAAAAAACGTCTTCGTCGACACACGGATTTCGCACCCGCATGTGGCGCGCCTTCTCATTGGTTCGACGGCCGATCTTTGCGCCGATCTTTGTCGGCGTGCCGCCGCCTATCTCTATTTGCTGAAGCCGACGTCGGACCATCAATTGCGGCTAGTCGCGAGCAGGGCGCTGGAGCTGACCGAGCTGTCACGGCGTCATCGGCTGCTCTCGCGCGAATTAAAAATTTCGATGGATGACGGACTTTTCGCCGGCGGCGCCGATCCGCTTTCGGTGAAGGGCGGGCTGTCGCAATTCGAAAAAATGGTCTTCGTCAGCGCAAAGATGGCGGAACTGTGCGCCGAAGCGCGGCAGTCTGCGAAGACCGAGCTTCCGGTGATGATCCTTGGCGAAACTGGAACGGGAAAGGAACTGCTGGCGCGCGCCATTCATTTCAATTCGCTGCGGATGAACTCGCCGTTGCATGTGCAAAACTGTGGCGGCATGTCCGACGACACGTTGCATTCAGAATTGTTCGGCCATGTCAGGGGCGCCTTCACGGGCGCGATCTCGGATCGGCTTGGGCTGTTTCGCGCCGCCGATGGCGGCACCGTGTTTCTCGACGAAATTTCCGAAACCTCGCCGCGCTTTCAGGTCAGCCTGCTGCGCTTTTTGCAGGAGCGCGAGATCAAGCCGCTGGGGTCGGACAAAATCCAGCATGCGGATGTCCGCATCATCGCGGCGAGCAATCGGCCGCTGCATAAGCTGGTTGAACGGGGGGAGTTCCGCCGCGACCTCTATTATCGGCTGAAGGGGTTCGAACTGTTCATTCCCTCCTTGCGCGAGCGGCCGGAGGATATTCCGGTGCTGGCGCAATTCTTCATCGAGAAATATGCCGGCGTCGTGGGACGCCGCGTCATCGGCGTCACGATGGACGCGCTCGCCAAACTTCAGGCCCATGACTTTCCGGGCAATGTGCGCGAACTCGAAACGGAAATCCGCAGAATGGTGGCGGTCGCCGAACAGGGCGGCTATATCGCCGCGCGGCATTTATCGAACGTCTTCGACAAGGTGACGCCGGCGTTGAATCGCGCGGTTCCGATTGCCAGTGACGGCGAAACGCTCAAAGATATGGTCGAGACTTTTGAAAAGCAGATTGTCGCCGCGTCGCTGCGGCGCCATCGCTGGAATCAGAGTCGGTCGGCGCATGAACTCGGCCTGTCGCGCGTCGGCCTCGCCAATAAGATCAAGCGTTATGGTTTGCACGATGCCTGACGACCCTACTCCCGACAGCCAGGCTACTGTCATCCGTTTTCCGCAGTCGCGTGTTGCGGGCCGCGGCAAAAACCACCCCCCGAAAAATCTCGGGATGACCAAGTTAGCCCTGGCGCTCGATCCCCGAGGGCGCCGCGCGAGCGGCCATTGGTGCGGAAACTGCGAAGGCGTTTGGTATGGCTACCTCTCCGAAGTCGAATGCCCGGTCTGTGGCGCCAGGTGCGGCGTAATGTCGCAAACCTAGTTTGCAAAAGTCGCCGCAAACCTTCTTTGCACCGGCATCGATATCTTGACCAGGAATTCGGCTGAGACTTTATAACATATTGTTTTTAAGAAATTATCGTTCGGCCTCCCAAATTGGCGCCCTGCTTGCTCCGATGTTCCTCAAACGACCTGACCGTCGCTATCCGCTGCGGTCGCAGAAGTCGGCATCACAGGGGAGGAAAGCATGGCAAATCTGCTTTGGCTGCAGGGCGGCGCCTGTTCGGGAAATACGATGTCGTTCCTGAACGCGGAGGAGCCCAGCGCCTGCGATCTCGTCACCGACTTTGGCATTAACGTGCTCTGGCACCCTTCGCTCGGCCTGGAGCTTGGCAATGACGTCACGCGCATCCTGCAAAAATGCGTTTCCGGCGAAATCCCGCTGGATATTTTTGTGTTCGAAGGCACGGTCGTCAACGCTCCGAACGGAACCGGCGAATGGAACCGTTTCTGCGGCCGTCCGATGAAGGATTGGGTCAGGGAACTGTCGGGCGTCGCGCAATTCGTCGTCGCCATCGGCGATTGCGCGACCTGGGGCGGCATTCCGGCGACCGCGCCCAATCCTTCGGAGAGCGAGGGTCTGCAATTCCTCAAACGCAAGCATGGCGGTTCGCTCGGCGCCGGATTCAAATCCAAAGCCGGACTTCCGGTCATCAATATTCCCGGCTGTCCCGCGCATCCCGACTGGGTGACGCAAATTCTCGTCGCGGTCGCGACGGGACGCGGCGGCGATCTGCAGCTCGACGATCTGCAACGACCCAAGACGTTCTTCACTTCCTTCACGCAGACTGGCTGCACCCGCAACATGCACTTCGCCTACAAGGTTTCGACGACCGCTTTCGGCCAGCGCAAGGGCTGTCTCTTCTACGATCTCGGCTGCCGCGGTCCGATGACGCACAGCCCGTGCAACCGCATCCTGTGGAACCGCGTGTCGTCCAAGACGCGCGCGGGAATGCCGTGCCTCGGCTGCACGGAGCCGGAATTCCCGTTTTTCGATCTCGCGCCCGGCTCGGTCTTCAAGACGCAGACGGTGATGGGTGTGCCGAAGGATCTGCCTTCGGGCGTCAGCACTATCGGCTACGTCAAATTGACCGCCGCCGCCAAAGCCGCCGCGCCTGCTTGGGCTGAAGAAGATATTTTCGTCGTCTGAGCGACGATGTCGGGAGGAATAAGAAAATGGCTAATGTTCAAACGCTCGACATCTCGCCCGTCGGCCGAGTCGAGGGCGACCTCGACGTGCGCGTCGACATCGAAAATGGCGTCGTCACCGACGCCTGGACCCGGGCGGAGCTGTTTCGCGGCTTCGAAGTAATACTGCGCGACAAGGATCCGCAGGCGGGCCTGGTGGTCACGCCGCGCGCCTGCGGCATTTGCGGCGCGTCGCATCTGACCTGCGCGGCTTGGGCGCTCGACACCGCCTGGGGAACGACCGTGCCGCGCAACGCCATTCTGGCGCGCAATCTCGGGCAGATCGTGGAGTCGATCCAGTCGCTGCCGCGACACCACTATGGCCTGTTCATGATCGACTTCACGAACAAGAATTACGCCGGCAGCCAGTTCTACGAGGAGGCGGTGAAGCGCTATTCGCCTTTCACCGGCACCTCCTACGAGGCGGGCGTTACGATCTCGGGCCGGCCGGTCGAAATTTACGCTTTGCTCGGGGGGCAGTGGCCGCATTCGTCCTACATGGTGCCGGGTGGCGTGATGTGCGCGCCTACGCTCACCGACGTGACGCGCGCCTGGTCTATCCTCGAACATTTCCGGCGCAACTGGATCGAACCACTCTGGCTCGGTTGTTCGATGGAGCGTTACGAACAGATCAAGTCATATGACGACTTTCTCGCCTGGCTCGACGAGAAGCCCGCGCACGCCAATTCGGACCTTGGCCTTTATTGGCGCATGGGCAAGGAGATGGGCCTCGACAAATATGGGCGCGGCCACGCGAAATTCGTGAGCTGGGGCTATCTCCCGCACGAGGACAAATACAATAAGCCCACCATCCAAGGGCGGCAGTCCGCGCTGATCATGAAATCCGGCGTGTATGACGGCGCGAACGACACGCATAAGTTGATGGATCAGATCTTCACGCGCGAGGATACCAAACACGCTTGGTATAACGAGGGCGGCGAGGTGCATCCCTTCGACCGCCTGACGACGCCCGTGAGTAAAAACCCGGTCGACTTCGACGATAAATATTCCTGGGCTACTGCCGTGCGCCATGTCGAAAACGGCCGTCTCGAGGCCGGGCCGCTCGCGCGCCAGCTTGTCGCTGGCGGGAACCATGGCGAGAGCTGGCAGCATACCGAACCGCTCATCCTCGACATGTATAAGAGGATGGGCGGCCCCTCGATTCTGCTGCGGCATTTCGCGCGCATGCACGAACTCTGCAAGCTATATCGCGAGGCCGAACGCATCCTTCGCGAGTTCCGTCTCAATGACGAGTGGTATGTCAAGCCGACCGAGAAAGACGGCCAGGGCTGGGGCGCAACGGAGGCGGCGCGCGGCGCGCTGTGCCACTGGATCGAGGTTAAGGGCGGCAAGATCAAGAACTATCAGATCATCGCGCCCACGACGTGGAATGTCGGGCCGCGCGCGACGGACGGAGAACGCGGGCCGATCGAACAGGCGCTGATCGGCACGCCGATCAAAAACGCCAGCGACCCGGTTGAAGTCGGGCACGTCTGCCGTTCCTATGATTCGTGTCTCGTTTGCACCGTTCATGCGCATGACGCGAATACAGGCGAAGAACTCGCTCGATTCCGAACGGCCTGAGTGCGACGATGGCCTTTAACGCCTCTGTCGTGCTGGCTAAGTTGGACCTGAGTCGGGAGAAAAGCATGTCCGGCGCTGTCGATAAGCAGCCTGAGGCTCCGTCGCGCGACGAATTTGTCGCGCGCTACGGCGTCGCGCCGTCGGCGGCGGATCACCCGACGCTGCTCAAAATGATCGAAGACCTTCTCAACGAGGGTTTGACGACGCAGGTCGAGCCGTTTCCCGAGACCGACCGGGAGTTCGCCGCGCTTCTCGACGAGTTGCGACCGATGTCGAGCGATCAGCTGGCGGAAAAACTCGTCGTCAGCGGCTGGCGTCTCAAGCCGTACGGCCCAGATGAAATGCGGTGTCAGGAATGTATGTATTTCCTCGTGCATAAGCGATGGTGCGATCTGCCGGAGCTGAGCCTGCCCGCCGAACCCGACTGGTGGTGCCGCCTCTGGCGCATCTGAGGAAAGCCTCGTCGCCTAAGGAGAAGCGCCATGGCGGATCGACACGCCACCCCGGAAGACGATGCGTTGCGGAACGAGATAACGCGAATGCTTGCGGCGGGGATCGACGCGAAAGTTTGGCCGCGCGCCGAAACGTCGGAAATGGTCAATGATATTGTCGGTCAGTTGCGACACGACGCGACAGGCGACACCAAGGCAAAACTCGTGATCGCCGGATACACCGACCACGTGATCGAAGCCGGAGGGATGGAGCAGTCCTGCGAGACCTGCATGTATTATCTCGTGCACCGAAAATTTTGCGAATTGCCGGAGCTGATGCTTCCGGTCGAGCCGCAATGGTCGTGCAGGCTGTGGCGGATTTGATGACGCACGACGCGGATGGCGACTACCTTGCGATCATTGGATGCGGCAATCCCAACCGCAGCGACGACGGCGTTGGCCCCGCGGTGCTCGCTCTATTGCGAAGCCGGGCGCTGCCCGATTGCATCAAGCTTTACGACACCGGCACCGACGGCATGGGCGTGATGTATCGTGCTCAAGGCGCTTCGCACCTCGTCATCGTGGACGCGTTGGCGCCGGATCGCACGCCCGGCGCCATTTACGACGTGCCGGGCCATGTTCTTGCGGCGCCGCCGCCAAGCAGTCTCAGCCTGCATGATTTTCGCTGGGAGCATGCGCTTTACGCCGGACGCAAAATGCGGGGCGCCGATTTTCCCGAGAAGATAAAAGTCTTCCTCGTGGAAGCTCAAACGCTGACGCTCGGCGTCGGGCTGACCCCGCCCGTTGCGGAGGCGGCGCAGAAAGTCTGCGAGGCGATCGAGGCGATCGCCGGCGCCTTTTCGCGCGGCGGCTGGTCGTGACGTCTGGCGTCGATATCCGCAATGGCTCGGTCTATCTGCCCGCCGAAACGGTCGACCGTTATTTCCGCGGCGTCGACTGCGTGATCCTGCTCATACGCGACGGCGCGCTCTTGATCCTTCCCGTGCGGCAGGCGGCCGCCGGTGGCTGCCTGCTGAAAATCCGTAACGCCGCCGGTGATCGCGTCGCCAGCGCGCCCGATCTCTTCGAGGCGAATGGGCTGCTCGATTGGCGGCGAACGAATCTTCCGGTGGTCTGGTCTGACGCCGATCAGGGGCTTTTGGGGTCGATTTCTGCAAACTAACTTTTCATAGTGAAATAGGTGTAGACAGAATTTGGCTTCGATGTTTTACTTTCTGCGACAAAAACACGCACCCGTCCGAAGGCTGCGGTTTGGGAGAAAATGTCGATGGCCGCGCTTAGTCGCACCCAGAGTCAGGTCACGGCGGCAATGAACGCCGTCGAAGAGGCGCGCGCGACGCCGTCCGAAAAAGCCGACATGCTGATGCAGATCGCCATGGGTCTGCAGATCAAGCCGAAATCTGTCGAAGACCTCGAGGCGGCAGTTCATCTCTATCGCGCCGGACTTGATATCTGCCCGGCGGAGGAGCCGGCGCTTGCGGCGCGCATCCGCGCGCGCATGGGCACGGCGTTGATGGCGACTCCATCGCAGGATGCGGAGCCGTTGCTTGCGGCGCGCGCCGCGTTCGAGGCTGCGCTTCCCGTGCTGCACAGGGAAGGCGGCGCCGAGGAGGTTGCGGAAGCGGAGATGAACCTCGGGCTCGCGCTGCAAAATCTTGCACCCTTGAATAAGGCGAGAATTCAGGACGCGATCGGCGCCTATCAGCGCGCGCTGCGGACCTTCGACAAGCATCGTCACCCAAAAGAATTCGCCATTCTTCAGAACAATCTCGCCTCCGCCTTCATGTCCATGCCTTTCACGGACGAGAAATCAAAGATGCGCGAGGCTTTGGCTGTCGGCGCTTTCGAAGAAGGGCTGTCGGTCGTCAATCTGATCGATCATCCGGCCGTATATGCGATGCTGCAAAACAATCTCGGCAACGCCTTGCAATATGTGTCGTCGAGCCATCCGGTCGAAAACGGCTATCGCGCTCTAGAAGCCTATAATGAAGCGCTCAAAGTTCGCACGGCGTCCGATACGCCAGGCGAATATGCGAATACGATCTCCAACAAGGCCAATTGTTTCGCCAATCTGCCGGACGATCCCGCCGATCCGGCGCGCGGCAATCAAGACAATTTGCGCGCGGCGGTCGAACTCTATCGCGAGGCGCTGCAGATTTATCTCGCGCAGGGCCTGGCCGAGTCCGCCGCTATCGTCGCCGCAGCCATTCAAGACATCGAGACCGATCTCTCGCCCGCTGCGCTGCGCGTCGCGGGACATTGATGCAACGCTGTCAGAAATTCACCAATCGAGAGGACGACCAATGAGCGTGGGACTTGTCATTCTAAGCCTGCTGGCGGGCATCGGGGCAGCGGCGGCCGCTGGAGCGTTTTCCGGGTTGCGCATTGGAGCGCAAACGCTCGGCTCGGAACTCGCGGCCTATATGGGCTGCCTTTACGGGCTGGTCGCCGGCGCCATTGCTGTGGCTGCGGGCGTGCTCGTCAGTCAGATGATCTGAGGAGTTTCGCCATGTTAGATCTGGTCGCCAATTCCGCTAAGCTTTTCATCGCAGGCAAGCTGTTCAAGGACAATGCGCTCGCGATGCGCCAACTCGCCATCGGCGTTGCTGCGGGCGCCATCGCCATTGTCGTGCTGTCGAAAATCGTTCCGCTCTGGGCGGCGACAATCGTCGGCGGCGCCATTAGCGGCTTTTTGCAGCCCGTGCTGTTCAAAGATCTGAAATACGCGTGAGATGATGCGCGCGATGACCAACATTCGCGAAAACAACGCGCCGAGCGGCGAGGCGTCGGCTGACGAATCCCGCCGCAGTCTCGACGCGCTGTTGTCGGATATCGCATCCCTCGAGGCGTTGGCGCAGGATTGGCCCGAGGCGCAGAGCCGCGCCGCGGCGGCTCGCGCCCGCGCGATCGACGCGCTCAACGCAGAAGCGTTTCGTCGGCTGATCCGCGCGTTGAAACAGACGCCGGGCTTCGGCGCCGCGCTACGCGACGCCGCATCCGACGAGCTTGTCTACACCGTGCTGCGGCGTCACGGCCTTCTCAAGCCCAGCCTGTTCGAGCGCGTGCAGACCGCGCTCGACGGCGTTCGGCCGATGCTTGCGACGCATGGCGGCGACGTCGAGCTTGTGGCAGTCGATCCGCCCCTCGCCGAGGTTCGCTTTCTCGGCGCCTGCGATGGCTGCCCGGCCTCCATGCTCACCTTCGTGTCGGGCGTGAGAGAGGCGATCACAACCAATGTGCCGGAAATCAGAGAGGTTAGGCAGATCAAAGGCCTTGGCCCGGGAGCCGGCGGCGAGGCGCATTTCGTTTCGCCTTTTGCTGCGCCCCGCGCCGGCGGCTGGTCTTTCGCTGCGAAGTTGCGCGAGATCGCAGATGGCGAGACCAGGATTGTCGTTGTCGGCGATCATTCGCTCCTGCTCTCGCGCTTTGGGAATTCCGTCACCTGTTTCGAGAATGCTTGCGCGCATATGGGTCTGCCGTTCGACGGCGGGATTTTCGAAAGCGGTTTCGTGACCTGTCCGCATCACGGCTTTCAATATGCGCTCGACAGCGGCGAATGTCTGACGACGCCGCAAGTTCAATTGCAGCCCCATGATGTGCGCGTCGTCGGCGACCGCATCGAAGTCCGGTTGACGAGCTAGCCATGCGCGTGTCCCTCGCTCCCTCTTTTTCGCCGATCAAGGCTCCGGGAACGGCAAGCGTGGGGCTGCCCTTGCTCGACGAAGCGGGCGCGCAAATCATTCTGGGATGGACGCCCTCCGATCTGGCGGTGCCGATCGCTCCTTCTTCCTCCACGCTGTTTGGCCCGCGCGGCGTCTGTCTGCACCCAGACGGATCGCTTTGGGTTTGCGACACCGGACATCACCGGCTGTTGCGTTGGCTGCGCACGGCGGACGTCGACAACGCGCCTGCAGATCTCATCGTCGGCCAGACGGATTTTTCGCGCGAGGGACGCAACGCGAAAGCTGCGCCGAGCGGCGCGAGTCTCAATGTGCCCACGGGCGTCTGCGCTTTTGGCTGCGGCGGCCTCGCCGTAGCCGACGCCTGGAACCATCGCGTGCTGCTGTGGCGCGCCGCGCCGACGCGCGACAATCAGCCGGCCGACATTGTGCTCGGCCAGGACGACGCGGCGCAGACGCTCGCCAATCGCGGCGCCGATCGCCCGACTGCTGCGTCATTGCATTGGCCCTATGGCGTCGCCGAGATCGACGGCAGACTCGTCGTCGCCGACACCGGCAATCGCCGCGTGCTGATCTGGAACAAGCCGCAGATGACCGGCCAGAAGGCCGACATTGTGCTTGGCCAAAGCGACTTCGACAGCCGCGATGAAAACGCCGGCGACGCCGTCAATGCGCTTGGCATGCGCTGGCCGCACGGACTCGCGTTGTGGCGGGGCATGCTGGCCGTTTCCGACGCCGGCGACAATCGCATCATGCTGTGGAAAGACCTGCCGGATCGCTCCGGCGCGCCCTGCGATCTCGTGCTCGGGCAAAAGGATTTTTCCGGCTGCGACCATAATATGGCGGCCTATTATCCGAGCGCGCCGACGCTCAACATGCCTTACGCCATTGCTGTCGCGCGCGGGCGGCTCATCGCGGCGGACACGGCGAGTTCGCGGCTGATCGCATTCTCGCAGGCCGAGATGGGCGCGCGCGCCGACCGTCTGACGGGACAGCGCGACTTTGCGTCGAAAGGCGACAACGGCTGGGGCGCCGCACGCCGCGACTCACTGTGCTGGCCCTATGGTCTTTCTGTGCGCGATGAGCTTGTCGCCATCGCCGATAGCGGCAACAACCGCGTGATGCTCTGGCCCTTGGCGGAGGCGTCGCGATGAGGGGCGAACGCATTACCGTGCAGGGCCAGGTGCAGGGCGTCGGCTTTCGCCCGACCGTCTGGCGCATCGCCACGGAGCTGGGCTTGACCGGCGATGTGCGCAACACCGGCGAAGGCGTGGAAATCCGTCTGTTTGGCCGCGATCTCGACCGCTTCGCCGAGCGCCTCGCGAAAGAAGCGCCAGCCCTGGCGCGCGTCGATGCGATAGAGCGCGCGCCCCTCGACGACGCTTCTCCCGAGGGCTTCGCGATTGCGTTGTCCGATGACGGCGCCGCGCGCGTTTGCGTCACGCCCGACACGGCGACATGTCCGGAATGTCTGGCGGAAATCCGCGATCCATTCGCGCGCCGCTATCGCTATCCCTTCGCGAATTGCACCAATTGCGGGCCGCGATTCTCGATCATTGACGGCGCGCCCTACGACCGCGCCAAAACGACGATGCGCGCCTTTGCGATGTGCGAGGAATGCCGCAGCGAATATGAATCGCCTGCCGAACGGCGCTTTCACGCTCAGCCCATCGCCTGTCACGTCTGCGGGCCGCGCGCCTCTATCGAGCGCCTTGGCCCGGGCGCCGTGCATCACGAAGCCTTTTCGATGCTCGACGATGTCGACGCCGCCGGCGGGATGATCATGAATGGCCATATCGTCGCCGTGAAGGGGATCGGCGGCTTTCATCTCGCCTGCGACGCCACGAACGAGGCCGCCGTGCTCCGCCTGCGCGCGGGAAAAAGACGCCGCTCGAAGGCCTTCGCCTTGATGGCGCGCGATATTGATATTGTCAGGCGCTACTGCGAGGTTTCCGCGCAGGAGGAGGCGCTGCTTCAAAGCACCGCCGCGCCGATTGTCATCTTGCGCGCGCGCGGGGAAAAACTGCCCGACGGAGTCGCGCGCGGTTTGGATCGACTCGGATTCATGTTGCCCTATACGCCGATGCATCATCTGATGCTGCGCCGGATGACGCGCCCTGTCGTGATGACGAGCGGCAATATTTCCGGCCAGCCGCAATGTATCGACAATGACGACGCGCGGCGGCGACTGATTGGCGTCGCGGATTTTGCGTTGATGCATGACCGCGACATCGCCAATCGCATCGACGACTCGGTTGTGCGCGTCGATCTCGATCAACCGCGCATGTTGCGGCGCGCACGCGGCTATGCGCCAATGTCGATCCCGCTGCCTCGCGGTTTCGACAAAAATCTGCAGGCGCTGGCGGTGGGCGGGGAGCTCAAGAACGCCTTTTGCCTCGTTAAGAACGGCGAAGCCATTCTCAGCCAGCACATGGGCGATCTCGAAGACGCTGCGACCGATGCGGAAGTCGCGCATAATCTCGATCTCTATCGCGTGCTCTACGACCATGCGCCACAGATCGTCGCTGTCGACGCGCATCCGGATTATCGCTCGACGCAACGCGGGCGCGCCCTGGCGGACGCCGCCGGCGCGGCGCTGGTCGAGACACAGCATCACCATGCGCATGTCGCCGCCTGCATGGCCGAAAGCGGCTCCCCGCTCGACGGCGCCGCAGTGCTCGGCATCGCGCTCGACGGAACAGGCTTCGGGCCGGATGGGACAGTTTGGGGCGGAGAATTTCTCGCGTGCACCTATGCCGATTTCCAGCGCCTCGGCTGCTTCAAGCCTGTCGCGCTGCCCGGCGGCGCGCAGGCGATCCGCGAGCCCTGGCGCAACGCCTATGCGCATCTGATGGCGCAAATGGGCTGGGCCGAATTCGCGATGAACTTCGACGCGCTCGACCTCTTTGCCAAAATGTCGACGCTGCCCCGGCCAACGCTCGACGCGATGATCGCCAAGCGCGTCAACACGCCGCTCTCCTCGTCCTGCGGGCGCTTGTTCGACGCCGCTGCGGCCATGTGCGGACTGGCGTGGGATCGGCAGGATCATGAAGCGCAGGCGGCGATGGCCTTCGAGGCGGCGATAGACGCAAGCGCTTTGAATGAGCCCGACGATCTCGCCTATCCCTTCTCGATCCCGCGGCTCGGCGGACAGGGCATTCCCTATATCGAGCCGCTCGCGGCTTGGCGCGCGCTTCTCGGCGATTTGCATCTCGCGACGCCAGTAGGCGTCATCGCGGCGCGTTTTCATCGCGGCCTCGCGCGCGCCGTCGTTGCGATGGCGGACAAGCTGTCGGGCGAGGAGCGACGCTTTCCGCAGGTGGCGCTGACCGGCGGATGCTTTCAGAACGCGACGCTGTTCGACCTCGTGCATCGGGAACTCGAGGCGCGCGGATTCGACGTGTTGAGCCATAAGAACATTCCCGCTAATGACGGCGGTCTGGCGCTTGGTCAGGCTGTCATCGCATTGGCGCAACATCAGGCGTGCGGAGACTGACATGTGCTTAGGCATCCCCGGTAGAATCGTCGCCATCGCTGATGAAACGCGGAAACTCGCGCTGATCGAAATCTCCGGCGTCACCCGCGAGGTGAACGTCGCCTGCGTCGCGCCGCAAGACGAGCCGCTCGCAAAGCTCGTCGGCTCTTGGGCGTTGATCCATGTCGGCTTCGCCATGAGCCTCATCGACGAAGAAGAGGCGGCGAAGACGCTCGCGCTCCTCATCGAGCTTGGCGAGGCGCAGGCCGAGATCGAGGCCATGCGAGCAAGCGCGGGGGAGGTCGTCGCGTCATGAAATATGTTGACGAATTTCGCGATCCGGTCGCCGCGCGCGGCGTGCTCGCAGCCATTGCGCGCACGGTCGACGCCATCGGCGCGATAAAGGAAAAGCCGATTCACATCATGGAGATTTGCGGCGGGCACACGCACGCGATTTTCCGCTACGGGCTCGACAAGCTCACGCCGCCGGGTCTCGAATTTATCCATGGACCAGGCTGTCCGGTTTGCGTTCTCCCCATGCCGCGCGTCGACGAAGCGGTCGAAATCGCCGAGCGCAATGGCGTGATCTTCACCACGTTCGGCGACGCGATGCGCGTTCCCGGCACGAAGAAATCGCTGTTGCAGGCGAAGGCCGACGGCGCCGATATCCGCATGGTCTATTCGCCGCTCGACGCGCTCGATCTTGCGCGCCGCAATCCCAACCGCGACATCGTGTTCTTCGGTCTGGGCTTCGAAACGACGACGCCCTCGACCGCCTTGTCGATTCAGCAGGCGGCGGTGGAGGGGCTGAGCAATTTCAGCGTCTTCTGCAATCACATCACCGTGCCGCCGCCGATCAAGGCCTTGCTCGACGATCCCTTTATGATCCTTGACGGTTTTGTCGGGCCGGGCCATGTTTCGATGGTCATCGGCACGCATCCCTATGACTTCATCGCGCGCGACTATGGCAAGCCGATTGTCGTCGCGGGGTTCGAACCGCTCGATCTTCTGCAATCGGTCTTGATGGTGCTGACACAGATCAGCGAGGGGCGCGCCGAAGTCGAAAACCAATATGCGCGCATTGTTCCCGAGCACGGCAATCCCATCTCTATCGCGGCCTGCAACGATGTCTACGAGCCGCGCGACAGTTTCGAATGGCGCGGACTCGGCGAGATCGACAAATCGGGACTGAAGATCAGGGAAAAATACGCCGCCTTCGATGCGGAACGAAAATTCAACATCGGTTACGCCATCGCCTCGCGCGCGCTGGCGGAGCCCGACGGGTGTCGTTGCGGCGATGTGATGACTGGCCGCATCAAGCCGCGCGCCTGTCCGAAATTTGGCCGCGACTGCACACCGGAAGCGCCGCTGGGCACCCTGATGGTTTCGTCCGAAGGCGCCTGCGCAGCCTATTACCAGTATGGCGGCGCGCAGCTGGGGGATGTCGCATGAATGCGCATCTGCGACCGCCGCGCCGGCTCAGCGCGACGCATGTGACGCTGGCGCACGGTGGCGGCGGCAAGGCGATGCGCGATCTCGTCGAAGACGTGTTCGTCGCCGCTTTCGCCAATCCGGGCATGGGCGAGATGGAGGATCAGGCGCGACTCACGAACGCGGCGCTGACGGTTCCGGGCGCGCGGCTCGCCTTCACGACAGACGCCTTCGTTGTCGATCCGATCGAATTTCCTGGCGGCGACATCGGCAAGATCGCCGTCTGTGGCACGGTCAACGATCTCGTCGTAGGGGGCGCGGCGCCCTTGTGGCTGTCGGCCGCTTTCATCATCGAAGAAGGCGTCGACGTCGCGCTATTGCGGCGCATCGCCGCTTCCATGCGCGCGGCGGCGGACGAGGCCGGCGTGGCCATCGTCACCGGGGACACCAAGGTCGTCGGCCGCGGTTCCGCGGACAAGATTTTCATCGCGACGTCCGGGATCGGCGTCATCGCGCCGGACCGCGATCTGCGCGCCAGCGCGGTCCGGCCTGGCGATGTCGCCATCGTCAATGGCCCGCTCGGCGATCATGGCGCGGCGATCATGATTGCGCGCGGCGATATGAATCTCTCGACGAAAATCGTCTCGGACTGTCGTCCGCTTGGGGCCTTGATGGAGGCGACGCTTGCGGCGGCGCCGGGCTTGCGCGCGGCGCGCGACGCGACGCGCGGCGGAGTTGCGTCGGCGCTGAATGAAATTGCCGCGGCGTCGGGCGTCGGGATCGAAATCCACGAGGCCGTGCTGCCGCTGCGGGCAGAGGCGCGCGGTGTTTGCGAAATTCTCGGGCTCGATCCGCTCTATCTCGCCAACGAGGGCACGTTGGTGGCTTTCGTTCCCGAATGCGAAGCGGCGGCGGCGGTGGCCGCGATGCGCGCAACGGACGCCGGTCGCAGCGCTGTCGCCATCGGCAAGGCGGTCGTCGCCCATCCCGGCGTTGTCGTGATGAACACCATGCTGGGCGGTCGGCGGATCGTCGACATGCTGGTCGGCGATCAACTGCCAAGAATCTGCTGAGGACGAAGAAGGCGTAAGGCCCATGCACGAACTGAGTTTGACGCGCAACATTGTCGCTATCGTCGCGGACCATGCGAAGACGCGCCTTGTGCGTCGCGTGCGTCTCGCCGTTGGCCCGCTCGCCTGCGTCGAACCGCGCGCGCTGCAGTTTTGCTTCGAGCTTGCCGCCGCCGGCACCGTTCTCGACGGCGCGCGGCTTGAGATCGTCGACGGTGACGGCGACGCGCTGTTGATCAAGGACTATGAACTGGAGGAGGCAGCCTGATGTGCGGAACATGCGGATGCGGCGACGGCGACTCCGTCACGATGACAGACCCGGCCACCGGCGCCGAAACCATCTTGCGAGAGGCGCGCGCACGGAGCGATCACAACCATGGGCATGTCCACACGCATGCCGACGGAACGACGCATGCGCACGATCACAACGACGATCATGCGCACGCGCATAGCCATAGTCACGATCATGGCCACGACCATGGTCACGGTCACGATCATTCGAATCATGACCGTGGGGATCATCATTCCCATAGTCCGACGCAGGCGCATGGAGCGGACGACGGTCTTGTGGCGCTGCAGACTGCTGTTCTAGCCAAGAACGACGCCGTCGCCGCGCAAAATCGCGGCTGGTTTCGTGGGCGCGGCGTGCTTGCGCTCAATCTCGTCAGTTCGCCCGGCGCAGGAAAGACATCGCTGCTCGAACGCACAATTCGAGACTTTGGCGGCGAGATCGACATCGCCGTCATCGAGGGCGACCAGATGACGACCAATGACGCCGATCGCATCCGCGCGGCCGGCGCGCGCGCGATACAGATCAACACTGGCTCTGGCTGTCATCTCGAAGCGGACATGGTGGCGAGCGCCTTGGACGCGCTTGCGCTGCGCGCCGGTTCTCTGCTGCTGATCGAGAATGTCGGCAATCTCGTCTGCCCCGCCATGTTCGATCTCGGCGAGCGCATGAAAGTGGCCGTCATCTCCGTCACGGAAGGCGAGGACAAGCCCCTCAAATATCCGCATATGTTCCGCGCGGCGTCGGTTGTCGTCGTCAATAAGATCGACCTTGCGCCGCATGTCGATTTCGATCAGGCGGCCTTCCTCGCCAACATCAAGGCGGTGAACCCTTCTGCGCAAATCATCATGACGTCGGCTCGCACCGGCGAGGGCATGGAAAACTGGCGCGCCTTTCTGAAGCAGGAAATGGTGAAACAGGCCCAAACTTAACGGGCAGGCGAACGTCCAACGGACGAAATACGATGAAACCCAACATTACAATCTCCGCAGCTCTTCTTGCATATTGTGCCGCGGCGGCCCCCGCTTTCGCGCACACAGGCGTCGGCCACACGCATGGGTTCGTCTACGGGTTTCTCCACCCCATTGGCGGGTTGGATCACGTCTTGGCGATGGTGGCTGTCGGCTTGTTCGCCGCGCATCTTGGCGGGCGCGCGTTGTGGCGTGTTCCCGCGACCTTCGTCGCGTTCATGGCGGCGGGCGCCATGGTCGGCATGCGTGGCGTTGAAATTCCTTTCGTTGAGGCGGGCATTGCAACTTCCATCATCGTGCTCGGTTTCATGGTGGCGCTTCTGGCGTCGCTTCCCGTCGTCGTCGCCATGGGCCTTGTCGGCTTCTTTGCCGTCTTTCACGGGCATGCGCATGGCTTCGAGACGCCAGCTGACGCCTCGGCGCTCAGCTATGCCCTCGGCTTCGTGGCTGCGACGGCTTCTCTGCATATCGCTGGCGTCGGCGTCGGCCTTGCGCTTTCGAAGGCTGGAGCCTCGCTCTCCACACGAGCGGCTCAACTGGGCGGAGGAGTCATGGCGGTGACTGGCGTCTTCCTGCTTGCGGGCGGCTGAGCCATCCAAGGATCAGCGCGACCTTGTTGCGGCCTTGTTGCACAGAGGCTTCGAAAGGCGCGACGGCGCCGTCGTGGAATCGTTTACGCAACGCGGACGAAATTGGCTTGCCCGAGTTTTCGCATTCGGTTGAGCGATTTGATCGCGATTGCAACTTCGGTCACGCGGCGAGCGTCTTCGCGCGACTTCAAGGTATCTCCGATGACGCGCTTGTAGCGACTGATCGACGCTTCAACTTTCGAGCGCCTGTTGTAGCCGGACGTCTTTTGCCAGTTCATCCGC
>Ga0187856_1001314_pt1 | contig 19995 bp, 16 predicted proteins | sample June2016WEW_8_40_FD_132443 | JGI IMG/M metagenome (GOLD analysis project Ga0187856, IMG submission 132443) | Peatland microbial communities from SPRUCE experiment site at the Marcell Experimental Forest, Minnesota, USA - June2016WEW_8_40 | ecosystem: Environmental > Terrestrial > Soil > Wetlands... | reverse complement strand
TGAAAGCTCGGGTGGTAATCTACGCCTATAATCATCATGTTCGGCTCCTTCTCCCGAGCCTGCGGTCGTTGAGCAACCACAGTTTACTCGGGGCGAGGAGCCGACATTGTTATGCAATCATCTCGGTACTACCTCACTTTTCCTACAACCGCGTTTATCAGGCACTAAGCCGCAAGAACTCCGATTTCACAAAAGTCGCGTCGGTTCGCGACGCCATTCAACCGCGTAAGTGTCAGCGGCGAGGGAGACCTCGGCGAGCAAACCCGCACAGCGGCTCCGTAGCACGGCGCAAACGAGCCGCACTCCGACCGGAAAAGGGCTAGGGCGACTCGCGTTTGACACGACCGGGCAGGACGGCTAGGCCTTCGGGCGAAGGGGAGACTCAAAACGGAAATCTGGGCTAATGGTGTGACCCAGATCACTGACGAAGATGCTATGGCGGCATATAGATGCAGCAACATTGCGCGCTGGTGTGTTCGATAGCAACGGCGCGCGCGCAACTGCACTCTAGCAGCGCAGCTGATTTCTGCCCTTTAGGCGAGTTGGCAATATGCAGGGCGAACGGTTTCACGACAAGCAAAGCCAAGAATCTGGCAGATAGCTCGTCGGATCGGTGAGGTATTTGATGGAATATTTGAACCGCGAGCGCCTCGGCGCAATTTCTCCAGAAACTTTCCAGGCTCAGCAGCCCTATCCATGGATCAACATAGAGGGTTCATTAACACAAGAGGGCTACGAAAGCCTGCGCCGAACACTGCCTGAGGTCTCATGGTTCGACCGACAAGTCGGCATTAAACGCGCCTACGGCCAGGCCCCGCACGAGCGCTACTTGCTGCACTACCACCCGGGCTTGGAGGTGGCGGAGCCTTGGAAGGAATTCATCGCGGAACTTCAGGGCGAGGTGTACCAGTCTTTCCTTCGCCAGATGCTGGGTCCGAGAACATTCATCCCCACGTTCGAATGGTATTACGCGTGGGAGGGTTGTGCGGTGTCGCCGCATTGCGATGCAGCTCGCAAGCTGGCAACCCATATCTTCTACTTCAATACGGAAACAGATTGGGACCCCGGTTGGGGAGGCCAGATTCTGATCCTCGACAGCGACCGGCGATTCAAGACCCATTCTGCTCCGAGCTTCGATGACTTGCGCGTTGCTGCCGCGCTGGAACCACTCGGGAATGGAAGTCTGTTCTTCCAGCGCACGCCACATTCATGGCACGGCGTGCGGCCATTACAGTGTCCGCAAGGCAAGTTGCGAAGGCTTTTCATTGTTACCGTCAACGTCCCGTGTTTTCAAGTGTGGTGGCGGCGTGTTCGTGGCAAGGATCCGGATGGTTTTCGCGTCACGGCATGAAGACCCTTGGAACCGCGAGGATATTGTTGTCCCCCAAAACGGAGGTTATACCTATGAGCACGCTGCGGTCGACAACGGAAGCCATGGTACGGCAGCGCGCCGAAAAAGGACCAGTGACGAAACGCGCCATAACTGCGCCGGAAGTTTTGAATGAAGCCTACCGCTATCCCCGTCCCTCATCGTTTTCGCGAGGTCTGCGTCTGGACATCAAGGGCGTCACCCTTCTCCTCATTTCCGGTACCGCCAGCATCGACGAGAACGGCTTGACCGTCCACGCCGGTGATTTCAGGGCACAGACTTTGCGAACTTACCGCAACATTACGGCGCTGCTGGAGTCCGAAGGCGCCAGTTGGAAGGACGTAGTCCGCACGACGTGCTATCTGCGGGACATTGAGCGGGATTACGCGGCTTTCAACGAAATCCGGACAGAGTTCTTCAACCAACAGGGGCTTGATCCCTTGCCGGCGTCCACGGGTATCCAGGCCATTCTCTGCCGGCCTGATCTATTGATCGAGATAGAGACCACAGCAATCATGTCTTGTCCCGAGGCATCGGAGTAACCCGAAGGTTCGCAAATCGTACAGGTCGGGGAGCCATTCTTCCTCTTTCGTTTCATTTTCTTACGCGGAAGTTGGCAACAACTCCGCGTGATCTACACGAGCGCCCGGCTCCTTGCTCCGAAACTCCCGATCGTGAGTGCCAGCAGCGCCCAACTCATCGCGATGTACACGAACACGCTTGCGTAACCGTAGTGATTGAACAGGAAAGCCACGATCAGCGGGCCGAAGACGTTAGCGAGGCGGCCCGTCCCATACGTCAAGCCCATCCCCGAATTACGAATCTCGGTCGGAAAGGACTCTGCCGTGTACGTATAGAGCAGAGGCGCAAATGTGTGCAGGAACATTTCCACCAGGAATCCGAATATGACGATCGTGCTGATCTCAAACGTTAGCCCGTAGATCAATCCGCACGCCGCGATCAATAGCGCCACCAGAATGATGAGCCACTTGCGATCCCACCGGTCCGAAATGAGCGCCGCGAGGCCCGCACCGGGCACCGTAGCGAGAGACATCGCGGACGACCATGTGAGCGAACGCACGAGTGAAAATCCGTGCGCCACCAATAGCGTGGGCACCCAGGAAGTAAAGCCATAGAACCCCAGCGTGAAGCAAATCCAGGCAATGATCAGCATGATCGTGCGCGGCGCGTGCGCCGGCGCCAAAAGCTCGGCGTACTTGCCTCGACGAGGCGCTACGGCAACAGCGTCCGAGATCGGCGGCAGCGTGCCGCCTTCGGCGTGGGCGCGGCTTTCAATTCGTTCGAGGACCGCGTCCGCGTCCGCGAACCGGCCATGATTCTCGTGCCAACGCGGCGATTCCTCAAGCACGCCGGAGAAAAACGGCAAAATGATGCCCAGCGATCCCCAAACGAACACCAGGCGCCATCCCCACGCAGCCGCCGGCACGCAGAATCGCGCTACGTACGCGGTCACTGGAACGCCGCACAACCCGATGGCCATCACCCAGCCCTGGTAAGTGCCTCGCACGCGAGCTGGATACAACTCGCTGATGTACGTGATGCCGACAACCGTCATCGCCGAAATCCCGACGCCCGTGAGCATTCGCGTCACGAACAGTCCGACAGGCTCCCAAACGAACGCGTTGAGCAATGAGAAGCCTGCATACCAAAGCGTCGTGATGATCAGCGCCTTCTTCCGGCCGACCCGATCGGAAAACCAGCCTCCCATCGTCGATCCCACGAACATTCCCGCAAAGGTCGCGGACGTCAGCACGGCGACGGTCGAAATTGAAAGGTGCCAAGCCTTCAGGATGGCCGGAGCCGCGAACGAAAACGTATTGATGTCAGCCATGTCGAAGAAAAAGACCAGGCCCAAGAGCCACGTGAGTTGCCGGTGAAATGAAGTAACCGGAAGCCGGTTGAGGCGCGCCATGGCCGAGGCTCGCACAGCTTGCGATGAGTCCAACGTCCAGCCTCCGTTTCTTACAGCTCGCTACGTGTGATCGATCGTGATGATCCTAACGATCGAGAACTTCAAAGCCCTCAATCGTTCATCACTCGTACGGGATTGCCGCCGAGCCATGCGGCAATGTCTTCCACCACGCCGCGATAGAAAATCTTGTACCCCTCCATCGAAACGAAGCCGATATGCGGCGTCGCAAGCACGTTCTCGAGCGAGCGGAATGGATGCGACTCCGGCAGCGGCTCGGTATTGTAAACGTCCAGTGCTGCGCCAGCGATCGTGCGGTTCTTCAGTGCTTCGATGAGCACGTCTTCGTCAACCAGCGGGCCGCGCGACGTATTGACCAGATACGCAGTCGGCTTCATCCACTTGAGTTCCGTCGCGCCGACGATTCCCCTCGTGCGGGCGCTCAGCACGAGATGAATCGTCACAATATCCGACTCCCGAAAGAGTTGCTCCTTGCTGGCGAACCGGACGCCATGTTCCTCGGCCGCTTCGCGCGTCAGATTCTGACTCCATGCCAGCACGTTCATTCCAAACGCGCGCGCAACTGCGGCGACCCGCGTGCCGAGTTTTCCGAGGCCCACAATTCCAATCGTCTTCCCTTCCAGGTCGCCGCCGACCGAAATCTGCCATCCCCCGTTCCGCACCGAAGCAATTTCACCCGGCAAGTTCCGCACCAGAGCGAGGATCAGGCCCCACGTCAGTTCGGACGTCGCGTGTGACGAATAGAGAGTTCCGCAAGCGATGATGCCGCGCTCCTTCGCGGCCGCCAGGTCAATCGAAGCGTTGCGCACGGCCGTCGACACGATGAGCTTCAAGTTTGGCAACTGCTCGATGATCGACCGCGACAGCGGCGTTCGTTCCCGCATAACGCACACGATTTCGAATGGCTTCAGCCGTTCGATAACCGCGGCCGGATCCGACAGATGATCGCGAAACACGGTGATGTCCACTTTGCCATCGAGGACCGACCAATCGGCCAGCTTCAGGGCAACGCCTTGATAATCATCGAGCACGGCAACCGTGATACGTCTATCCATGGATCTGACCAAATCCTCCCAATATTTTCGGTCAAAAGCCAGCCAGTGTGCCACATGTCGCGGACTCCCCGTCAGGCAAAGTTCTCGGAAGCGCCTCACTCTCGACCAGCGCAATTCAACGCCGGTGAATTGAACCCTCGCCGCCGCAATTTCAGCGGCGACTGCGAGGCAGTGCACCAGAATGATTTTCATCGAAAAGCGTTTGTCCTAGCCTTTTCAACTCAATAATGATGGAATGCACGGCGGAAAACTGAAAATCCGCCGCGCCTCTGCTCCAAACCGCGCGCGCGTTTCCAGAATGCAGGCTGGGGGGAACGTCATGACTCCACGGGAAGCCATCATTCGCAGCTCCTTAATTGGTTTCAGCCTATTCGTCGCCGCATTCGCATTGTGCCCGCAAATCAAAGCGCAGGCGGCCAACAGCCGCAAGATTGCTACGTACACGGCGGATCAGGCGGCCAAGGGCAAACTCGCCTACGCGCAGAACTGCGCCTCATGCCACGGCACCGATCTCGCCGGCGGCGAATTCGCGAGTTCGCTGCGAGGTAATCCGTTCAGCCAGAATTGGGGCGGGAAAACTGCCGAGGCGCTGTTCACCTACATCAGCACGAAGATGCCTCCCGCGAGCCCGGGCAGCCTCTCGCCGGAAATCACCGCGCAGATCGTCGCCCACATTCTTTTGACGAACGGCGTTCAGCCCGGCGACGCTCCCCTTCCGACCGATACTGTTGCGCTCGCATCGATGACCGTTCCGCGCGGCGCGACGCAACGCTCCGCGCCGATGATGCCGTTGTCTCCTCTCGCTCCGCCGATGCCGCCCGTGGTTCTCCCCAATCCCTTGGAGAAAATCACGCCCGTCACGGATGCGCTTCTCGACAATCCGCCCGCGAGCGAATGGCTCATCTGGCGGCGCACCTATGACGATTACGGCTTCAGCCCGCTCAAAGAAATCACCAAGAGCAACGTCGGGTCTCTTCGCGTCGCCTGGGCGTGGTCGCTCCCCAACGGACAAAACGAAGCTACTCCGCTCGAGCACGACGGCGTCTTGTTCGTCGATAGCTACGGCGACAAAGTTCAGGCGCTCAACGCCGTTACGGGCGATCTCCTCTGGCAGTATTCGCGCCAGCTTCCGGGCGACGCGCGCCTCTCCGTCAAGCGCAACCTCGCGCTCTATGGCGACCGCCTCCTCGTCCCGACCTCGGACGATCACATCGTCGCGCTCGACGTCAAAACCGGCAGCGTGATCTGGGATTCGGCGCTCGCCGACTACACGAAAGGTTTTCAGACCACCGGCGGCCCGCTCGTCGCCAAGGGAAAAGTGATGCAGGGAATCGCCGGCCAATCGCCCGGCGGTAACTTCATCGTCGCGCTCGACGCCGAAACCGGCAAAGAAGCCTGGCGCTTTCACACCATCGCGCAGTCCGGCGAGCCGGGAGACAGCTGGAACGATCTGCCCAACGACAAGCGCAACGGCGCGTCGGTATGGACGGCCGGCAGCTACGATCCGCAGCTGAATCTAGCTTTCTTCGGCGTCGGCCAGACGTATGACACTGGCCCCGTGCTACATCGCGTCGATAAGCCCGGAGTTTCAAACGACGGCCTCTTCACGGATTGCACCTTGGCGTTCGATCCCGACACCGGAAAACTCGTCTGGTATTTCCAGCACGTGCACAACGATCAGTGGGACCTCGACTGGGCCTTCGAGCAGCAACTCATCTCCCTGCCGGTGAACCGCGTGAATCAGAAGCTCGTCGTCACGTCCGGCAAAATGGGTATCTACGAAGGCATGGACGCTGCGACCGGCAAATACATTTTCTCGAAGGATCTCGGCATCCAGAACGTCGTCACGTCAATCGATCCGCAGACCGGCGAGAAAACGATCAATCCCGAAGTCGTCGTGGGCGACGGCAAGCCGCACATGATCTGCCCGCATCCGGGCGGCGGCCGCAGCTGGATCGCCACGTCGTACAACCCCGGAACAAAAATTCTTTACGTGCCGATGGTTGAATCCTGCATGGATCTGATTCCCGCTCCTGCGGGCCAGCGCGGCAATCTTTCCTCGGGCGTGAACTGGTACATTCGCATGCGGCCCGATAATACCGACGGAAAGATCGGCCGCCTCGAAGCCTTCAATCTCGAGACGAAAAAAGTTCTCTGGATCGACCGCCAGCGCGCGCCGCAATCCACCTGCACGCTCGACACAGCCGGAGGAGTGCTCTTCGCCGGCGCGCTGGATCGCTATCTGACGGCGTACGACGATTCGACCGGCGAGACTCTGTGGAAGATTCGAATGAACGACATGCCGAGCTCGTGCCCCATCAGCTTCAGCGTCAACGGTAAGCAATATCTCGCCGTGGTCGTTGGCGCAGGTGGCGCGCAGAGTGTCACGTTCCCGGTGCTCGTCCCCGAAATCCAGCTTCCACCCGACCACGGCGCCGCCATCTGGGTCTTCGAGTTGCCGGAGAATACCCCGGTGAAGGCCACGAGTTCATACTGAGCGGCAGCAGCACTCGCGAGGGTACTTTCGTGCGGACGAAAAAAACGAACAGCGCCAAAAGCGAGCCGACGCGCAGGAACTTTCTCGAATCCAGCCTGAAGATTGGAGCCGCTTCTCTCGCCCTACCCGCTTTCGTGCGCGCCGCTGCCGCCGAACCCCCACCGCAGGAACCGAAACCCTTCGAGCTAGAGGAAGTTACAATTGCGGAACTTCAGGACGGCCTCAAATCCGGCAAGTTCACCTCGCGCTCTCTCGCCGAAAAATATCTCACGCGCATTCAGGACCTCGACTCGCAGGGTCCCGCCATCAACGCCATCATCGAAATCAATCCCGACGCCCTCTCGATCGCCGATTCGCTCGACGCCGAGCGTCAATCGAAAGGTCCGCGCGGACCGCTCCACGGCATTCCGATCCTCATCAAGGACAACATCGGCACCGCCGATCGCATGATGACCACCGCCGGCTCGCTCGCGCTCCTCGAGTTCGCGCCTGCCAAGGATTCCGGCGTCGCGCGCCGTCTTCGCGAAGCGGGCGCGCTGATTCTCGCCAAAACCAATCTCAGCGAGTGGGCGAATTTCCGGTCGTCGCACTCCTCGAGCGGCTGGAGCGGGCGCGGCGGCCAGACGCGCAATCCCTACGCGCTTGATCGCAGCCCGTGCGGGTCGAGTTCCGGCTCGGGCGCGGGCGTCTCCGCAAATCTCTGCGCGGTCGCGGTCGGCTCGGAAACGGACGGCTCGATCGTCTGCCCGTCCTCCGCGAACGGAATCGTCGGAATCAAGCCGACCGTCGGACTAATCAGCCGCGCGGGCATCATCCCCATCTCGCACAGCCAGGACACCGCCGGCCCAATGTGCCGCACGGTCGCCGACGCCGCAATTCTTCTCGGCGTACTCGCGGGCGCCGACCCTGCGGACGCCGCAACGGCCGCCTTGCGCGGGCGCCTGGCCTCCGGCTACGAGTTCTTCTTCGATCCCAAGAGCCTTCAGAACGCCCGCATCGGCGTCTTGCGGAAATCGTACGATTTCACCGAGAGCGCCGCGGGCGTCTTCAGCGCATCGCTCGACGCGATGAAAAGCGCTGGCGCCGTGCTCGTCGATCCCGTCGAAATTGCGTCGCTTGGAAAGTTCGATGACTCCGAACTCGACGTCCTTCTCTACGAATTCAAGCACGATCTGAACGCGTATCTCGCCGCCGCTGGGCCAAGCGCGCCCGTGCGTTCGCTCAAGGATCTCATCGCCTTCAACGAAAAATACGGCGACCGCGAGCTTGCCTATTTCGGCCAGGACCTCTTCGAGAAAGCACAAAAGAAGGGACCGCTGACCGACAAGGCGTATCTCGACGCCCTCGCGAAAAATCACCTCCTCACGCGTGTCCAGGGAATCGACGCCGCGATGGTCAAGCACCGCCTCGACGCGCTCGTAGCCATGACGGCCGGACCCTCGTGGCTGATCGATCTCGTCGATGGCGATCACGATACTGGCGGCAGCTCGTCTCTCGCTGCCGTCGCGGGCTATCCGAATATCAACGTTCCCGCGGGATTCGTCTTCGGACTGCCGGTGGGAATCTCCTTCTTCGGCCGCGCCTGGAGCGAGCCAACCCTGATCAAAATCGCCTACGCCTTCGAGCAAGCCACTCGCGTGCGCAAGCCTCCGCGCTTCCTCCCCACCGCAAGTCTATCGTCGAACTCTTGATTCAGCGCGGTAGTGGGCCACTTTGGATTTCGCTCGGCCCGGGAGCCCGACTCCTGGTAGTGTGCCTGTTTCCGATTATCCAACTTATCAGGCACTACCGCGATTTTCAGGCCTCCTGTCGAAATCCAAGAGAACGTCGCTAAAGAAGTGCTCCAGCACCTCACGCCTACTATGAGACCCGCGATTCCGATGTATTCGTTATGTTGAATTGTTCAACGGGCGCTGATTTATTCAACGTCGCTTCCGGCTTACCCGGGCGCGTCGAGGCAATCCGGCCGTTGCAGCCTCCACATTCCAAGGGAGATGACTTGCGGCCTCGTTCGACTGGACATTTGGCCTCCGATTTGCCTATATTCCGTGACCGCCCACGGGGGCAATCCCACAGACATGGAGAAATCGAATGGCAACTAAGGAAACCCGCAAGAGTTCCAAGGGCCTGAAGAAGTCCAAGAAGCTTGGATCGATAAAGACGTTGACTACTGTAGGCACCGGCGGCGCAGGCGCCGGCAAAGGATGAGCGTGACCGTCATGGCCGGCGCGTCCGCAGTGATGCCCCCTATAGAAAGCTAACACTTTCTTCGCCCTTCGCTTCGGCTCACCCGGAGCGAAGGGCTGCAATTAATCTGCAATCGCCTCGCTGGTTAGTTCGGCTACACAGAGAAGTGGGTCCCGGTCCACAGACAGCCCTCGAGGAAGTGTGGGAACAGACTGACTGGAGCGCGAGGTGCGAGTGAAGCTGCTGGCAAATCAAACGGCGTACTCTTTGACGTGAGGACAGAAGGCCCGCACCCGCGCCGCATTCTACCGTTCCGCCAGTGCGTGAGTGCGGACTTACTGCTTGTCAAAAACCGTCGTGCTGCTTGTCGGCTGGCCTTGCGCGTTTGTCCCTTTTGACGTAAGGGTCGTGACCTTCCCGTCATTGGAAACCACCGCCGTGGTCGTCTGGACCACTTTGCCGCCTTTCTTCGTTGTCGCCGTGGTTGTGTTCGCGTCCACGCGCTTGAGGGCTTCGGTATCTCCCCCATTCGGCGCTCCGGCTCCGGATATCGCGGAATCCTTGCCGTCATAGTTGGTCGTGAAGCTCCATGCGAAATGGCTTCCGTCCCCGGCGACGCCCTCGAAAGTATATTTCGCGCCATTGCCCTGCGCCTCGATGGTCCGCGTTTCGCTCTTTGGTGCTTGCACGTTAACCCACTTGGACTTCGCTACGTTTAACTTCCATGTTCCCAGTGCGGAATTGCTTTGTGCCATCAGCAAGCCCGAGGCAACCAGAGACAGAGCAACAACCGTAGCAAATATTAAAAGTCGCTTCATTGGTATCTCTCCCTGTTGAATTTTCCTGCGTGTGGGCCCGGAGCCGGTTGGTTTGCGAGCAGGACGTTACGCCGGCGCTCCGATGGAGTCAACCGCAATTTTCGATTTGGACCTCTCGTTTGCGCGCCATACGCTCATGCCCTCGTAAGAAAGAATTTGCCGCCTGACCAGGCGCAGGGGAGATCGCGAGGTTCCGCCCGCTAACTCCTGATTAACGCCGTTACCGGAAACCGCCCTACAATCCTCCGCGCCCGAAGGTGGAAGAATGATTCGGAACTTGATAGATTCGGAGTTCGTTTCGGCCATTCGAAGCTGCCCCATGAGCAGCTTTTTAGGGGGGCGGAGCTTTAGCTCCGACATAAGCGGAGCAAAGCAACAGGGGCTTTAGCCCCTAAGGATAATTCTTCCGTGGAGGGTCATATGCACCGAGTCGCATCACTTCTAGTCGTTCTTCTGCTAGCCGCGATTCCCAGCTTTGCGCAAACGAGCGCCGCTTCGGCCCCGCCGACACACATTGCCGGCGCAATCTTGTCGTTCAGCGGAAATATCCTGGATGTAAAACCGCCGAACGCCCCGGCCGTCTGGGTGACCATCCCCGCGAATCTCAAGGTCGATCGCGATGCCTTGAAGCCCGACGCCAAGGTTTCCGTCGAAGCCTACTGGGCGGATGTCTGCTACGTGGCCACCCAGGTGACGGTGCAGAAGTAGCGCCTACTTCTGCGTGGGCGGCGGATTCTGCGGCGTAATCGGCGGCGTATTCGTGAACTCGTGGATGTGCATCATCGCAATGAGCCACGACCCGTCGCTCTGCTTCGTCATGATCATGCTGTGAATCCCCTTGCGGGTGGGCCGCACGCTTCCATCGGCATTTTTCGCGCCCGTCATCTGCCAGTCGACGTCCACCGCCGCCACGTCAGGCTTGAAAAATCGGACGCTCCGGACAACGCCCGTCTGATGCGTCTCGCTGTAAACCCCCGCCAGCATCGGCCCGAACGTCGCCTCCATCGCCGCTCGCCCATGGTACACGGTCCCGAACGCGTTCGTGACGTCCGTGTCTTCCGTGTACGTCATCACCACGGCCTTCACGTCATGCCTGTTCCATGAGTCCATGTAGTTCTGCACGGCCTTTTCGATGGCGGCGCGGTCGGCGTCGCCCATCGAGCCTTGCGGCGCAGCGCTCGCCCGCGAAATCGCACAACAGAAAACAAACAAGCAGATCCAGCCCAGCGCTCTCATCACATTCCCCCGATCCACGGCCACGATTTCAGCCACTCAGCGGCACCCCGCCCGAAAACGACGCGGAAGCTTACCTCCCGCCCCGCCGATATGCAATCTTCTCCCGGGCTCTCCCGGACCACGACCGCGCTTCAATCCTTTCCTCATCTTCGGGCATCTATCTATTGGAGGATGCTCACATGATCAAGTCCATCGCGCTGTTCGCAAGCTCGCTTCTCGTCGCTTCGCTTCTGCTCGTCGCACGTCCGATTCAAGCCCAGCAAATCCAAGGTCAACAAACACCCTCCGCGAAAGTGGCGGTCACGACGGTCGTTACCGTATTAGGCCCCAGCTTCGCGGCGCCGCCCGCCCTCGGCAAGGACGACGTTGTCGTCCACACCGGCGACCGCCGCGAGGACGTCATCGGCTGGGATCAGGCGCAGGGCGATCGCGCCGCGCTGCAGCTCGCCATCCTCATCGACGATGGCACCGATCTCGGCACTTATCTCGACGAACTTCGCCACTTCATCCAGGCGCAGCCAAACTCCACCAGCGTCGGCGTCTTCTACGCCAGCATGGGAATGACGCAGACCATCGCGCCCTTCAGCACCGACCACGACGCCGTCGCCAAAAAGGTCCGCATTACGCTCGGTCCCAGCGGCACCTCGACCAGCATCTATCTTTCACTGATCGACGTCCTCAAGAAATTGCAGTCCGCGAAGGGCCGCCGCGAAATCCTGCTCATCGGCGATGGCCACGATCGTCTGCGCGGCGACCTGCAAAGCCCGGATGTTGACAGCGTGATCGAAAACGCGCAGAGGACCGGCATCGTGATCCACACGCTCTACGCCAGCGTCGGCCGGAGCAACCGCATTTCGTTCCGCCAGAGCCTGGCTCAGAGCAATCTTATCCGGGTGGCTGGCGAATCCGGCGGGCAGTCGTTCTTCCAGGGACTCGGTACTCCGGTCTCCTTCACGCCGTTTCTCGATCAACTGGACATGGTGCTGCACAACCAGTACTTCCTCACGTTCATGACTGTGCGCAGCAAGAATCCGAAAGGCCAATTCCGCGGCTTCAAAGTCGCGACGGAACAGCACCACGTCTCGATCACCGCCGCGGACCAGATCTTCGTCCCCGGCCCCTAGCGCGCACCCAGGCGGTGCTTTTGTGGCACAGGCATTCCTGCCTGTGCGCGTAAGTCATGTCAACCGGTAGCTGCGTAGCCAGGAGTGGCTGCGCAACAACTAAACTCATTCACTACCGCGAAACCGAACGGCTGGACTCCGTCTCTAAAAGGTGTTACACATACCGCGCGAAATCGTGGGATTCACCGGGGGGAAGTGTATGAGCCAGGGATTTTCTCGTCTTTCAATTCTCCGCGCTGTGGCCATCGCGTGCGCGTTTGCGCTCGCCGCCGCAGCGTTCTCGCCGTCGTCGCATGCCCAATTCCTCGGCATGAGCAAAGGCACCGTTGTCGGCATGGAATTCGACGGCCGCGTGGTCTCCGACCTCGACAAATCCGTCGCTTTTTACAAGCTCGTCGGTTTCACCGAAGTGCCGAACATCGATAAATCCTGGCGCAAGGATGAGGTCATGGACCGCATCCACGGCACGAAAGGCGTCGAGTCCCGCATGGCCAAGCTTCAAATCAATACCAACATGGGCGAGAAGGCGCCGTTCACTCTCTACTTGCGCGAATTTCGCGGCATAAAACGCCGGAATGTGATGGGCGGCAAGACCGCTTGGGAACCCGGCGCCACTCACATCGACTTGACGATTCCGGACGCCGATAAAATGTGGTCGGATTTGAAAGCTGCGAATATGCTTTGGCCCCGCACGTGGGACGGGAAATTGATCCCGCTGCCGGGGCAAATAAAGGGCACGATCGCCTACATTACCGATCCCGATGGCATGGACGTCGAGATCGTTGAACAGAGCCCCGGCACTCCCGCAATGAACGGTCGCCCCGCGCGAGCCGCCGATCTACCGGGTTTCAACCACATCGGCCTCGTGATTGTCGATCCCGACAAAGCGTTTGGATTTTACGGCGCGCTCTTGGGCGAGCAACTTCCGACGACGCCTTCCGCTTGGCTTGCTGGGGATTTTCTCGACTCCGCCGTCGGGGGCCACGGCAACATCATTCGCATCGTAAACGGCACTTTCCCGCTCGCGGCCGATCGCGACGCGCGCATCCGATTTGAGCTCGTGCAGTACGAGAATCGTCCCAAGCCCGTGCCGGCGTACGACATCACCGACATCGGCGTGAACTATGTCGGCTTCGAAGTCACCGACATCGACTCGCTCCTCGCCCGCCTCAAGGGCGCGGGCATCACGGTCGTGTCCGATGGAATCGCTGAGATGAAGGGCGGCTACCGCGTCGCTCTGGTCCGCGACCCAGACGTCGGCGCCTTCGTCGAACTCTACGAACCCCCGAAAAAGTAACGCCGCTCACGCCGGGCGCGCAATCAGGCAAGAAACGTGGGCCACCCGCCCACCCGCCATTCATTATTTGGATTTAGCGTGTTCAGCTTCTAGCGATTTCACGTATTCCTCAAATGCGAGGACATCCCGCGCCGAGGAGCAAATAAACTCCTGAAAATCAGCACCTTTGGTTATAACGATGGCAGTAGATTTTTTGCCATCCTTGTCAACTAAGGTCAGAACCGACCTCTCGCCGATAACTTTCCCGGACCCATCCGATATGTCCTCCCGCTTAACTATTTCGGCCGCCGAATGGTCGATTTTTTGATGGAAAGTTTTGGCGCCATCGCCATCGGCCGATCCAATGGTGGCCTTGACGGTATCAATTCTCTCTCCGTCTGGCTTTTTGTAAGAATCAAGAGTGGTGTGAACTCCATCAAGAATTCCTTCACCTGCCATTACCCACTTGTATCCACCGTCGGTTCCTGAAGGCTTAGAAGACGGCGTCTGACTGCTGCTGCCAACGTCTTGGAAGGCCCGGATTGGTCCGACAACTGCAAGTGCCAGCGACCCAGCTAGAACAGCCAACGCGCATTTTGAAATCGATACTCGCATTCGCTTGCCTCCTTCTTTCTCGTTCCTTGGGCACGTAAGGTGACTTTATCGTGGTATGGCGAGTGGCCGACGCGTTCCGACTGTCGCTTTACTTGATTGCCGACGTAGCCGAATTATACCACTTCGCCAGCTTCACTCGCGTTCAATCCACGCCGCTGGGTGCCTCACTTGTCCTGAGCGCAGTCGAAGGGATCTTCGGTCTGTGAAGGGTGGGGCTTTTCGATTTGCCGATTTCCCGATTTGGAAACCCAAGGGTTGCGCGCGGACTGCCGCGCCTAAATTAACGCCGCGTTAACCTTTGTTCGCCATCTTTAGCTGGGATGTCACGCAGCATTCACCAACTGGCTCAACCCATCCGCTAAGGTTCCCCTGCACGCAACTTCATTGGAGGGGAAACTTATGCGTTTGTTCCGTGCTCTTGCTTCATCGTTTTTGTTGGCTTCACTTTTCGCACTCCCGGCCGGCGCCCAAGGGCCGGGAGATAACGACCGCGATCAAGGCATTCAACACGTCCTGCTGATCAGCGTGGACGGCTTCCACGCGCTCGACCTTACGAACTATGTCGCTGCTCATCCCGATTCAACCTTGGCCTTTCTCAGCCAGCATGGCATCACCTATACGAACAACTCCACGTCGCAGCCATCGGATTCTTTCCCGGGTCTCGCGTCCCTCGTGACCGGCGGCTCTCCGATCACCACGGGCCTGTGGTATGACGACACGTACAATCGCAAGCTCTCGCCGCCGAAGCAAACCGACGGCCTTGGCGATCCCGGCGGAAGCTGCCCCAGCGTAGGCGGCACAATCGTGGCTTGGGACGAATCCGTTGACATCGATCTGACCCAGCTCAACGGTGGCGGCGGATTCAATCCGAATTATCTGGTCCGCGATCCAGCCAACAATTGCGCCACGATCCTGCCTCACCAATACCTCCGCGTGAATACGATCTTCGAAGTTGTGAAGGCGAACGGCGGCTACACGGCGTGGACCGATAAGCATCCGTCCTACGAGTGGACGAATGGGCCCAGTGGCAAGGGCGTCGATGACTTCTACGGCCCCGAGATCAACTCGATCCCAGTGGCGCTCCCGCAGTTTCCCGGCTGCAGTCCCGTGCCGGCTCCCGATACCACTTATGATGACGGCTGGACGACCGACCTCCACAACATCCAGTGCTACGATTCGCTGCATGTCCAGGCGGTGCTGAACCAGATTGACGGCTTCACGCACGACCGTTCGCACAGGGCCCCTGTACCCGCCGTCTTCGGCACGAACTTCCAGGCCGTTAGCGTGGGAGAAAAGCTGGTGACCGCCGGATACACGGATGTTCTGGGGACTCCGTCGGCGGGCCTCGCGAGCGAACTTGACTTTGTCGATCAGTCGCTCGGAAAATTTGTCAGCGAGCTGCAGAAGCAGCACCTCTACAACTCAACGCTCATCATCATCGCCGCAAAGCACGGTCAATCGCCCATCGACGTCCAGAAGAGGGTCGGCATCGGCGGCGGCCAACCAACCGCCACGATCGGCTCGGCGGACGCGTTCGATATCTCCGATGATGGCTCGCTGATCTGGCTCACCGATCCATCGCTCACCGAGAGTGTCGTGAAGACCTTGAGCACGCCAACGAATCAGGAGGCTCTCGGCATTCAGGAAATCTTCGCTTTGAACTCCCTCGCGAATAAATTCAACGTTCCAGGAACCGCGCCCGGCGACGATCCTCGCACCCCGGACATCGTCCTTAAGGTCAACACCGGCGTGATCTTCACCGGCGGTTCGAAGATTGCCGAACACGGCGGCTTGAACGAAGACGACGTGCACACGGCTCTTCTCGTCTCGTTTCCCAGCATCAATCCTCTGACGGTGAAAGCTGTAACCTCAAACCAGCAGGTCGCCGCGACGATTGTGAAAGCGCTCGGCATTGATCCCAATGAACTGCAGGCCGTGCAACAGGAGCAGATCCACGTCCTGCCGTTCCTCTTCGGTGACCGCTAGAACGAGTCACCCGAAACCCTTCGAATCAGTTCGGCCCCGGGGCGCGAACCTCGGGGCCGCAAACCTCTCCCAGTCGCTTCCAGACGGGCGATCGGGTGCGCCGGACGGTGATGGATTGCGAGAAACCATCACTTACGTGTGCGCTCGCAGTTCGGCATCCACGAAGCGCTCTGCACAAGCATTTCAAGGATTTTTCCAACTGAGGTTTGACAAGGATTTTACCGAAGCGAAATGAATGAAAGCTATGAGTCCTACTGAGGAGGATTTCTAATGAGAAACAAGAGCAAGAGATGGGCAGTGGCTGTAGCGAGCACCGTGTTGCTGGCGGCATTGATCGTTCCCGCCGCGCGCACGCAAAACCGTGGCGGCAATGGGTACGGGATTCGTCACGTTCTCCTAATCAGCATCGACGGCATGCATGCCCTCGACTTCATTAATTGTTCGAAGGGAATCAGCGGCGTGAACGGCGGCGAGCCCTATTGCCCGAATCTCGCCGCACTGGCCGAGACAGGCGTCAATTACCTCGACACCGCCACTTCGAAGCCGTCGGACTCGTTCCCGGGGTTGATGGCGCTCGTGACCGGCGGATCTCCGCGCACGGTGGGCGCGTTCTACGACGTCGCCTACGATCGTTCTCTGGCTCCGCCCAAGAACACGACGGGCAACGGACTGGCTGGCGGTGCGTGCACTCCCGACGTTTTCCCCGGCACGACCACGGAATATGACGAGGGTATCGACATCGATCAAACGAAGCTCAACGGCGGTGCTCCTAGCGGAGACGGCGGAATCAACTCGATCGATCCGACCAAGCTGGTACGCGACCCCGCAAACGGATGCGCGCCGGTCTATCCCTGGAACTTCGTACGCACGAACACCATCTTCGGAGTCGTGCATGCCGCGGGCGGCTACACCGCATGGTCCGATAAGCATCCATCGTATTCCGCGGTCTCCGGCCCCGGGAACGGCACCAACGTAGATGATTACTACTCGCCTGACATCAACTCAACGGTCGTTGCGTTACCCGGAGTGACCACTCCCGCTGGAATGTCTTGCTCGCCCATTCCGGATACTTCGAGCGGTGCTACAGCCGCTTGGACCGACAGCTTTAAAAATATTCAGTGCTACGACACGCTGAAGGTCAACGCGATTCTCAACGAAATCAACGGCAAGACGCACAACGGCGCGTCTCCTGCCCCCACCCCGGCACTGTTCGGAATGAATTTCCAGGCGGTCAGCGTCGGGCAGAAGCTCGTCGAGAAGAAGGTAAGTGTGACCGGAGGCTACGAGGACGCACAAGGCACTCCAAGTGCCGCCTTGTTGAGCGAAATCGAATTTGCCGACGCGTCCATCGGCGAGATGGTGGCGGCTCTCAAGTCCCGCGGCCTTCTCGACTCGACCTTGATCGTGATTTCGGCCAAGCACGGCCAGAGCCCTGTCGATTCCTCCCGCTACCTGGGCATATCGACCACGGCCAATGATCCTGTCACGACGTCGCCAGCCACTATCGCAGACGCCGCTGGCTGCTTGCCTTTCTCCGAATCACCGTCCAACCCCACCGGCATCGGGCCGACCGAAGATGATGTCTCTCTGGTCTGGCTCAACAGCCAGTGCACCACGCCAAGTGTAGTGAACATGCTCGAAACGCAGTCGCCGGCGACGGCCAATATCGCTGGTATCGGTCAGATCTTCTGGGGGGCGGGGATCACCCAGCTCTTCAACGCACCCGGACTGCCGCCGGCTGGCGATCCACGCACGCCGGACATTCTCGTCACGCCGAATGTCGGCGTCACCTACTCCGGCAGCTCCAAGAAGCTCGCCGAACACGGCGGTTTCGCGCATGACGACGTCAATGTGATGCTGCTGCTATCGAACCCGAGCTTCGATCCCAGAACCGTCACCAGCCCGGTCGAAACCCTGCAGATCGCTCCAACCATTTTGAAGGCTCTCGGCCTGGATCCCTACCAACTCCAAGCCGTTCAGAAGGAGCACACGCAGGTTCTGCCGGATGTGCCTTTGGACTCGGGCGATGGCCGGTAGCGATCTTCGGTAGTAACGTACCGAATCATCGCACAGCGTTTAGCCAGCGGCGCTCCTTATCAAGGACGCCGCTGGCTTTTTCTTTGCCCGGGCAAGCAGCTTCGCCCATCCCTTATAGACAGAACTAGTCATCGCTGGCTGGCTCGCGAAAATGAAGCGATTTATCATCGAGAACCTTTTGCAAATTCGGCCCGTCAAGCGCGCCTGATTTCAAATCTGCGTGCCATTCCTCTGTGAATAGCAGAGTGCCGTGCAAATCGTAGTATTTGACGCCCATATCAGGCCCATCGAATATTAGGTTTGCATAGCCGTTGTAACCCGCGTCGATATGCTCTCCGTTGTCGTAGCGCCGATTGTCCCACGCAAGCCAGCGGCACTCGTGAATATCGGGAAGGGCGCCGCGCTCGACCGGCATGCCGCCGTGACCGATGCAGCGGCCGTAAGACGTGATCCCGCCCGGCACGGCATATTTATCGTAGATTGCGAGCTTGTGCTCGTGGCCCCAGAACCAAATCACGGGCCGATGAATCACTTTCGTCAATTGCTTGGACGGAATTTGGTACCACTCGCCGAACGAGGAATGACTGCCATGATGTGAGAGCAAAATGAGTCCACGATTGTCCCCATCCGGATTCACCGTGGACTCGATCCACTTCATCAAACCCGGCGGGAGCTCGCACTTGGGCTTGAAACTCAGCGACGTGCGAATGAACTTGCTCTTTTGGATGATGGGCACTCTGCCCCAGTCAAATTTGGTGGAGTCGTAGCCGGTATCGATCGCGATGATGCGCCAGTATTTGTTCTGGAGACAGAAAAAACTCGCCCACTGCCCGCTCCCCCATTCGCTGCTCGAATCCTTCAGCCCCATTTTGGGCAGCACGTTTCGAAAATATCCGTTGCCGTGCGCATACATTTCGTGATTTCCGGAGAGCGCAAAACTTCCTTTTGTGCCCATCGGCCACTTCACGGGCTCGTAGCCGCTCGTTTTCTCGCCCAGGAAATTTTCCTTCACTTCCGTTTCGTCACCCACGAAATACACGTCCCCTAAATGAACGGTGAAATCGGGGCGGAACTCGCCAACGCGGTTCGCAACCATCTGGGCCTCGTCGGTGCCTGTTCCCCAGTCTCCAATCAGGCTAATCGTGGTGCGGTCGGCAATTTCGTGGATGCCGTTGCCTTTGCCATGCGTCGTGTAGTCCCTGAAGTTATGTTTCTTATGAAACCAAAATTTTGCAACGTGGGAAATCCAAACGAAAAGATGACCGGGAAGGAAGGCCTTCAGCGGACTGTAGGTGGTTTGCGAATAATTCGAGCCTCCAGCGCGAAAATGCGATACGAGCCCCGAATGAAAAGCTCCAGCAAAGTTTCCGAGATTCTTGCGCGAGTTTTTGGAATCGGTATGGTCGTCGGGCGGCACGCGGTCTCCTCAGCGGCATTCTCGCATGCAAACAAAAAAGCACAGCCCGATTTTCATCGGACCGGGCTTGCCGGGCAGAATATCGGCGGGATTTTCATCGCTCCGCAGGGTCTCGCAAAACAAGAAAGCCCCGGCTCGAGTCCATTGAACCGGGGCTTTCGTTTGTCTGAATTCTCTTTGACGATTTCGAATGATGCAGGCCAGAACCCGTCGACTCCCTGCCCGATTTCTCGCGCAGGATTTGAGACACCGAACGTGGCCCCGTGAGAGGCCAATTGGAGAGCCGTATCCGCCGATGGCGGATCGTGCTCCCTTTTCTTTTAGAAAGGAGGTGATCCAGCCGCAGGTTCTCCTACGGCTACCTTGTTACGACTTCACCCCAATCATGAGTCATACCTTGAGCGCCTGCCTCCTTGCGGTTGGCACG
>Ga0187856_1001312_pt1 | contig 20021 bp, 14 predicted proteins | sample June2016WEW_8_40_FD_132443 | JGI IMG/M metagenome (GOLD analysis project Ga0187856, IMG submission 132443) | Peatland microbial communities from SPRUCE experiment site at the Marcell Experimental Forest, Minnesota, USA - June2016WEW_8_40 | ecosystem: Environmental > Terrestrial > Soil > Wetlands... | reverse complement strand
CCGAACGCCTCGGGCCGCCGGTAGCCGTCCGTGGGAATCGCCGGGAACACGGCGTCGGCAAAGCGCTGGCTCAGAATCGTCATGGTATCTTTGTACCATTGGAGCGCCGCTTCGCTGTCGGCCTCCTTGAGCGGATCGGGCAAGGGGCTCCTCAGTGTGAGGTTCCCGGCCGTGCTGTTGGCGTAGACGGCGGTCGCCCCGGCCACTCGCGATTCGATCTCCAGCCTGGCCCGCCCGGCAAACTCGCTGCTGAAATACGGCATGCCGATCAGGTGAATATGCGACGCGTAGCTGGTCAGAATGACAAAAGGCTCCTTCCGGCCCGGCTCCCGAATGCTGAGGATGTCAATTCTCATGTTGTCCGGACCCGTGCCGTAGAAGTTCTCGCCGGGAACCGCCACTCCGCCGCCCCAGGCGGGCATAACTCCGCCGTTGGCAAAGTGCATTCGCCGGTTCGCCCCGACGGTCTCCTTGAGCTGCGCGGTAGCCGCGGCCATTTCGGCCGGCCGCAGGTTCCTGTAGGCCGCCAGGCAGGCCTCGGCATACCCGTCCGTTATCTTCTTCCTCGCCTCGGCCAGGGCCTTTTTCCCCGCTTCCCCGGAATCGGCGGCCGCGGTCGGCGAAGCCGAGTGGTCGTGCGTGCTGGCGATGAGAACATTCAACGGATCGCAGCCGGTCTCTTTGGCCACCGCTTCGCCGACGGTTGCCTGTGCGTCCCGATTGGTGAAGAGCTGGTCGCCTATGACCACAAACGCGAGCTTGCCCCCGGCTTGGAAGGCGATCGCTCGGGCGGACATTTCGTCGAGCACTCCGCGCGTGGGCTGGATATGCCCTATGCCGGTGGCCGTCAGCAGGGCAGGCTCGGGCGGCGCGATATCGCACCCGGCCACGCCGACTTTCAGGGCCTGGTCCTCCTGCACCGCGCGCCGGGCCGCTCCACGGCGCGCCGCAAAATACTTTGCGGCATACAATCGCACGCGCGGGTTTGCGTCCTGCCGGCAGCCTGCCACGGCCATGTCCACGGTCTCGCCGCAGCCCAACCGGTCCAGCGCCTCTATCGCGGAAAGCCTGATGAACGGGTCCGCCTGCCAGAGCTGCCTCATCAGCAGCGCCACATAAGCTCGCTGATGCAATAGACCCAGGGCTTCCACGGCCGCGGCGCGGTCCAGGCCGTCCTCGGCCGACTCCGCCGCCTTCACGATGGCGGCCAGGCGCTTGTCGTCGCCGGCCAGGGCCAGCGCCAGGGACGCCTTGACCCGGACAAACTCAGTCGGGTCTTTCTCGGCCAGTTCCGCGACCGCGGCCATGTGCTCGGGAGTGGGCGAGGCCGCCAGGAGGTTCACGGCCGCGCTGGCGCGGACGTACCGGCTGTGGAACTTGAGGAGTTCCACCAGCTTGCCGAGTGACTGCTCCGTCTTCAGCATTCCCAGCGCGCGGGCGATGACCGCGATCTGGCCGGGGTCCTTCTTCTCCGCGGGGAAGAGCCTCTCAAACGTCATCTCCTGCTTCAATTTCCGCGTGGATTCAAGGCCGTCCGGCAACTCCAGCACCGCCGGAGCAAACCAGGCGTAGAGCGCCCACTGGGCGGCATCTTCCGGAGAGCGGTCCTTCGCCTTCGCGTCAATGATCTGCTGTAAAGTCGAGGCGCCGCTCTCATCTCCCAGGGAAAGCAGGGCCAGCGCCGCCGCCACCCTGACCGACTGGCGACCGTACCACGGAGTATCGTTGGGAACATGAGGGTCGCTGATCAACTGGCGAATGCGCGGACAGACCGCCGGGTCGCCGATCCGTGCTAGGGCCTCCAGGCCGGCCGTCTTGGCATAATGCGGATCCGTGCAAACATAGTTCAGCAGGGGACCGACCGCCTCGCGCGAACGCAGTTCTCCGAGCAGCCGCGCCGCGTCGGCCTGGACGACCGGATCGTCCGACTGCAGCCCGGCGATCAGAACCGCCTGCGGCTCGACCGCCGCGGGCCTGGCCTCCGGCTGCCTGACGGCGTGCGTCGCCGAGCAGGAGCAGGTCAGCGACGCAACCAGCATCGCCAGCGCGGCGAACAGAACCTTCGCGGCACGAGCCTCTGCTCCTTGACGGTCTCTCGTTTCCATGATCTTCCAAGCCTTTTCCTGTGGTTCGCAAAGCCGTCGCCTGGTCAGCGGGCCAGGCCGACACGGACAGCATAGCATAATGCCATACCATTTCCGTGTTGGCAAGTCTGGAAGCTGTTGGCGAGCATCCGACGAGGCGTCATTGTCGTGTTTACCGAAGCAGTGACAGGTCCGAAGCCCGTTTGGTAACGCGCGAATCAGCTCTTGCCCGACAGGCGACTCTCTTTCCCGCCATGCGTTCCGTGCGCAGCAGCGCGAGCGCCTCGCTGGGCATGACCACATTGCCTGATGCTGGCCTGAAGAACTTCTTCAGATCGCGCGCCGGGCAGGACCGCAACGACCGAACGACCTCCTCTACCGCAGCGCGCCGGCGATTCCATTCACTTGCAGGCGGGGCAAGAAATCTCTTGCACTTGGGTTGAGCGTTGTTAATGCGTCCGTCCAGCAGACAAAACAGGCAGATGGCGCCGGCGGTGCAGAGATTCTCGCTCCATTCTGCAAAGTAGGACGACTCACGCTCCTGGTAGAGCCAGGCATGGAACAGCTCATGGAGAAATGTGACCAATACGAACCCGGAGTTGCAGTCGCGGCAGGGATAAATGCTGATCCTGCCTAAGGTGCTCAAGCCATCGGGGTTGCCTTGCGACCGAGGCCTTCCCCGATCCACCACAACGGTGAGCTCGCGCTTGTCAATCAGTTCCGCATCCCGCAGTTGACCGTTGACACTCAGTCGCTCCGCCAGCCAATGCCAAAGCGGGCGATCCACGGCAATGCTGCTATAGTTGAAAATGCGCACAGATCACCTCAATGCCCAATCTCGGCAGCGGAAGTGCCGAAGACGCACAACTTGATATTCTCACTCCAGCCGCAGACGAAGGGCGGCGTCCCAGGGTATCGGCGGCAGGGCAATCTCGGCGCGGCCATCGGCTGCCATGGTCAATTTCTGCGTTGCGGTGACCGCGCCGCTCTGCGTGTCCCAGAACTCCACGGTCCACGCGCCGGCCGGGAGAGGGAAGAGCAGCCTGGCCCCGGCGACCGTCGGTGAAGGCGTCCTGTCGCCGGCCGGCCGGTCGTAGCGATAGTGCCGGTTCTGCACCCAGACCAGAGCTCGGCTCGATCCCGCCAGCCCATAGACCCGCAGCGGCGGCCCGGCCACCAGCCAGGGAATCTCGTAACCGACGGTAATCCAATCATATCCTGTGTCTTCGACCTTCACCTTGTGCCGCCCCGCGGGCAGGGCGATGCGATACGCCTTGTTGTACTGCATCAGCGTCGCGTGATCGTCGCCCTTGTTCGTGTTCGGGAACTCCCGTTTGAGGACCGCCTTGCCGTCGAGCGAAATCTCCAGGCCTCCGCCGCTCCAGCCCGAGACGCCCTCGATCAGCACGCCGAAGGTCGTGGGCTCGGGCACGTCGAGGTCAAAGGTCGCCGGGTTGTACAGTTCCTTGTGTCCCTTGAGGCTGTGCATGATGCGGGCCAGCGGCCGGTCGCTCGATAACTTGCCGAGACGGTCAACAGTCACGGTGACCGGTTGGTTGAACGGGGCCGGGCTCCACGACCCTTCGGTCGGAATGAGCGGTGAACCTTCGGGGATGACGGCATCGTCCGGCCGGGCATAAACGATCTCGGCCTGGATGCGGCGCGGCTTTTGCGCGACGAAGTCAAAGCCCGCGATCCAGCGTGCAAACGAGCCGTAGATCGGGTAGAGCTTCTGCGGTTCGACATAACTGTCCCAGTACCAGGTCATCGGCGCGCCGGCCTGCTCCTGGCCGACGCTGGCGTAGAGGGCGTTATGCAGGTGGATGCCTGCCGGGTCGAGCTTCTCGAAGCCATCGGCCGCATTCAGGCCGAACTCGCCGTGATAGTGCGGACGGTCGCGGGCCGCCGCCTTGGTCCGCCGGTCCTCGTCGAGATAGGCCACCACGTCGCCGCCGGCGTAGTGGTGGGTCTGCACGAAATCCAGCTCCGGCAAGGCATCGAGCTGCGGATCGCCCTTGGAATCGGCCGTGCTCGTCGTGATGAGATGTTGCCAGGGATCGAGGTTACGCAGGTAACGCGCCATGTCGCGGTGCCAGGCGGTGACGCGGTCGCTGCGGTAATCGTCAACGCCCTCAACCTCGTTCCAGAACTCCCAGGCGAAGACGGAAGAGGAATAGCCCCAGCGGGCCACCAGGTAGCGCAAGCGGTCGCGATAGGCCTGAAGCATCTCGGGATCGGTGAAGTAATCGGCCGGCGTCCGGCACGGTCCGCCGTTGGTCTTGATGTAGGGCGAGGACTCCCAGCCGCCATATTGCTGCTTGCGGCTCATCAGAATATTGAAGCTGTCTATGCACAGGAGCACCCGCAGCCCCAGCCGCTCCGACTGCTCGATGGCCTGGTCCAGACGCCAGGCATTGGCCAGGTCAATCCGCCTGCAGCTGCTCTCGCGGGTGTTGAGGCCAAAAGTGGTCCACTCCGGCGAGAGCCAGGCTCGCCAGTAGTTGCAACCTTCCCGGGCATATTGCGGCAACCAGCGGTCATAGTCGTACGTTCCGCCGCGGCCGGCCCAGCAGACGTTGGCGCCCAGCGGAAAGAACGACTCGCCGCGGTCGGTCACGAAGTAGCGGTGGTCGGCCGGCGTGCGGCGTATGTAACCGGGCGCGTCGGCCTGGGTGGCCATGATCTCCAGAGGTTTGTCGTAAGGCGTTGTGATCGAAACTCCGCCTTGCAGAACGGCAACGGCAACCGTGACGCGATGCGCCCCCGGTTCGCGCAAGGCCAGCCGAATCTGCCAGCGCACCGGACCGGCAGGAGTGAGCCTCTCGACGCCGCCCTCGATCTTCCGCGTGAACGGCTGATACAGGAATCCAGGTATGGAATAGGTCTTGCCCGAGGGCGTCTTGACCGAGGCGCGGACCTCGCCGTGGAATGCGAGCAAGCGCTCCGGATCGGCCGGGTTGAGCTCCACGGCGATAATCACCCGCTCGAACATGGCAGCCGTGGCCTTGTCGGCCCGGGCCGACTGCACAAACGGCCAAGGTTGGACCGGAGCGTCCGCCGCGCCGGCAGCCGTTGACAGACAGGCGGCCAGGATCCCTGCCGTCCAGGACAGAATGATCGGTCCCAGCAGCGCGCCTCCACAGTTGCAGAACCTGACCGAGACTGCCCACATGGCTTTATCCCGGCGATTCCGTCTCATTGACCGACATCGTATCAGTTCCGCCGACGCCGTCAAACTTTTTTGCTGCCGAAAATGGCTTTGACAGAAGTCGTCTGGAGGCTAAAATACCACCTTTGCCGGCCGGCCGTCCTCCGAGGGGCGGTCAAATGGCAAATCCCGAACGAGGATAGAATAACCGATGAACACCCGGACCGCTTTCGTGATTCCTGCCTGCGTCGTCTCCCTCGCGCTGCACGCCGCCGGGGCGCGCGCCGAGCCTGGCGCGACCGATCGCATTATGGAGACCAGCAGCGTCTCTCCCGAAGGCTGCACCATCGAAAAGTTCCGCGTCCTCTCACCCGCCATGGGACGCGAGATCAAGGCTGTGGTGGTTCTGCCGCCGGAGTACAAGGCTCATCCGGAGAAGCGTTACCCCATCCTTTACACGCTCCACGGCGCCGCCGCGCCTTATGACTGCTTCAGCGCGATGCTCCCACTCCTGCAGGCGCTCAAGGACAAGCCCATGATCGTCACCTGCATGGATGGCGACGCGTGGTCGTGGTACATAGACTCGCCCGTTCCCCTGGCCGCAAGGCGGGACCCGAAGGACACCACTCGCGTTAAATCCCTCTTCACCACCTTTTTCCTCGACGAGTTCATTCCCTGCGTTGATCGTCATTACCGGGTCAACCCCAGGCAGCGGATGCTGACCGGCTTTTCCATGGGCGGCTTCGGGGCGCTGCACTATATGCTGGCCCGGCCCGGAGAATTCGTCTCCGTCAGCGCCCTCAGCGGCGCGTTCTTTCCCTTAGACCCGCCTGAGCAGGGGACAGAGAAACTCCTTTCGCCCATCCTCGGTCCCTACAAGGAGCATGCCGAACGCTACCGCGCTCTGGACCTTTTCACGCGGATCAAGGACCAGGTGGCGAAGGGCATTAAGATGCCGCCGATCTACTTGACCTGCGGAACGGAAGATGATCTGCTGAAGTCGAACCGCGCGATGGCTGAGTTTCTAAAGGAACAGGGAGTCGTCTGCAAGGCCGTTGAAACTGCAGGCAAACACGACTGGCCGTTCTGGAGTGATGCCTCGCCCTGCATCATTGATTTCCACTGGCGCTCGCTTGCAGTAGATAAGGAGAGACCTTGATAACCTGGGAACACCCATGGCTGACGGCGGGAGACAAATTGATCTGCTTCGGCGACAGTATCACCGAAGCGCCGAAGGGGTATGTCCTGATGTTGCAGGAGCTGTTGGCGTCGCGGAAAATCGAGGTCGTCAACGCCGGCCGCGGAGGCGACAAGACTCCGTGGGCGCTGACGCGTCTCGAAGCCAGCGTCATTCAGCCGAAGCCGACGGCGCTCTCCATCTTCCTCGGGACCAACGACGCCTGCATAGGCCGCCGGCGCTGGGCGGATGAGCCGACGGTCTCTCCGGAAGTCTACAAGGCCAACCTGATCTGGATGATCTACCTGTGCAGGAAGGCAGGAATCCAGAAATTCAGCATCACGCCGCCGCTCTGGCGTCTCGAAGGCGAGCCATGGACCGAGCAGGGGGACGTCCTGGCGCCTTACTGCCTGGCTGCGCGCGAGGCGGCGGACCAGACGCAGGCGCGGTTCGTGCCGGCCGACGTCGCCTTCGCGGATGAATGGCAGCGCCATCCCGGTCACACCGGCCTCCTGCTCACGGCCGACGGCGTGCATCTCAACGACCAGGGGAACCGGATCGTGGTCGAGACGATGCTCAAGGCGTGGGGCGTGGCTGACGAAACTCGAACAACTCCGGCATAAGATAGCGGCGTCCTGCAAGGAGTATCCGTGAGTCGCCGGAACGGTCTCGACACACTCTTTCTCCGCCCGACGCCTCGCATCGCGCACACGGAGTACTCGCTGGAGTATCACCCCACGCTGTTCAAGGACTCCGTCCGCGAGTTATACGATGCCTGGGAGCTGGACTTCCTCTGGTGCACGAATGACGGGCCGATCGAGTGGAGCAAGGCCGGGCGCTGCACCGACATGGGGCATGCCGAGTATGCGTCCGACGGCGCAGACCGCCGCCGGGCGGCCCTCTGCCCCTTCAGCAGTCCGGAGGAAGTTTATGAGTTCGACCCGTGGCGGGAGTACGGCCTGCCCTCGCGCCGGGAGCTGGTGCGTCTCTATGAAGAGGACTACCGCAGGCTCTCGGACTCGAATCCCAATCAACTGATCACCGGCGGCTATTACAAGACGCTGATCTCCGGAGCCATCCAGGCTTTCGGCTGGGACATGCTGCTCAGGGCGGCCGCCGACGAGGACCGCTTCGCCCGGGTCCTGGAGCGCTTCGCGAGTTACACTCTCCAGTACAACCTCGCGTGGGCCGAGACCTCCATCCAGGCCTTTATCCAGCATGACGACATGGTCTGGACCCAAGGCCCGTTCCTCCGTCCGGATTTCTACCGGCGCGTCATTTTCCCGCTCTATCGCCGGCTCTGGGAACCGCTCAGGCGCGCGGGCAAGAGGGTGATCTTCTGCTCCGACGGCACATGGGACATGTTCTATGACGACATCGCGGCGTGCGGCGCCGACGGGTTCTGCTTCGAGCCGAGCAACAACCTGGACGCTGCGGTGAGCAAGTACGGCAAGACGCATGTCATCATCGCGAGCAAGGTGGATTGCCGCACGCTGACCTTCAGCCCGTGGGAACAGGTCCAGGCGGAGATGGACGCGACGCTGCCCCTGGCCAAGGCATGCCCCGGCTTCATCTGGGCGGTCGGCAACCATATTCCGGCCAACGTCCCGGACGAAATGTGCAAGCGCTATATCGAATACCTGCGGGCGCACTGGCAGCGCGTAAGGTTGAGCTAAATGAGTTACACTCATCCGCCGGCAGAGGCGCATTTTACGTTATGGCAATTGCCGGCCCGGACTCACACCCAAATGATGTGCTACGTTCTGAGGACCCGCCGTAACGAGGTCGTCGTCATAGACGGAGGGACTCGCGGAGATGCCGCCTGCCTCAGAGAATTTCTCGCGGCGCGCGGGAACCGTATCCGCGCCTGGTTCATAACGCACCCGCATTCGGACCACGTGGATGCCCTGAGCGCAATTCTCGACGATCCCGGAGGCGTGCGGATAGATGGAATCTACGGCGCTCTCCCCGAAGATGCATGGGTCGCAGAATATGAGCCGGCCCGCCTTGAAGACCCGCGTTCCTTTCGCGCGGCCCTGGAGCGTTCCAACCGTTCCTGCGAGCCGCTTCAAGTCGGACAGGTGCTGGAGATTGACGGCGTGCGGATCGAAGTCCTGGGCGTCCATAACCCGGAGATCACGCAGAACGCCATCAACAACTCCAGCCTGGTCCTCCGCGTCTCTGACGCGAGGAAGTCGGTCCTGTTCCCAGGCGACCTTGGGGTCGAGGGAGGCGAGAAGCTGCTCGCCGGCCCATTCCGGGAACGCCTCCATGCCGACTACGTGCAGATGGCGCACCATGGCCAGTCGGGCTGCGACGAGTCCTTCTATCGCGCCGTCAAGCCGGATTGCTGCCTCTGGCCCACGCCCCGTTGGCTCTGGGACAACGATTCCGGCGGCGGGAAAGGTTCCGGGCCATGGAAGACGCTTGAAGTGCGCGGCTGGATGGAGAGTCTCGGCGTCCGCAGGAACTACGTCTCCGCGGACGGCGCATGCCGCATAGACTGATGAAGACGGCCGGCCCGGGTGCGAAACAAGGCTTGGTCTGTTGGGACGGCCGCTTCGTTTGCATTTGCGTTGGCGGAAGGTAAACTACGGCAGAAAGGTTCACGGCGGTCGTGAGCCGCCGGTCCTATAGGAAATCCCGGGCCAAGGAGGTTGCGCAGATGAAAAAGTTACCGCTGGGCATTCAACTCTTCACCGTACGCGACGACTGCAAGAAGGACTTCAAAGGGACTCTCTCGGCTCTGGCGAAGCTGGGCTACCAGGCCGTCGAGTTCGCCCTGGAGTACGGCGGCATGACGCCGGATCAACTAGCCGCTTTCCTGAAGCAACTCGGCCTTCGGTGCTGCGGAATCCACACCTCGCTCGCAGATCTCCTGGCGGAAGGCAGCGTATCCTACAAATACGCCAAGGCCATGCAATCGCCGTTCATTACGACGAGTTGCGCCGGCGAGGTTGCCAATGACTGGAAAGGAACGATCGAGAAGCTCAAGCAGGCCGGCCGGGTCGCGCAGTCCGTCGGCATCGCCTTCACCTACCACAACCACGCGCCGGAGTTTCAGATGATTGAGGGGCAGTACGCGCTCGACATGCTCTACGCCGCTACTGACCCGAAGACGGTCAAAGCCGAGCTGGACACGTACTGGATCAAGAAAGGCGGGGCGGACCCGGCGCCGTATATTCGGAAGTACAAGGGCCGCGTGCAGCAGATCCACCTGAAAGATATGGACCCCGCCGACGGCAGCTTCACGGAGGTCGGCGCGGGACTTATTGATCTGCCCGCTGTCTTCCAGGCCGCCCAAGAGGCCGGCGCCCAGTGGATGATCTACGAGCAGGACCGGTGCAAGCGCCCGCCTCTTGAAAGCGCGAAAATCACAATCGAAAACCTGCGCAAAGCTGAATTCGTCTGACAAGAGTTGCAGCCTGCCGGTTGAACGAGGAGAGCGTGATGTACGTTCACGAGACGAAGGTGCGGGTGCTCTATGCACATACGGACAAAGGAGGCGTGGTCTATTACGCGAAGTATTTCGAGTTTTTCGAGGCGGGCCGCTCCGAGTATTTTCGCTCGCTCGGGGGAAGCTACGCCGACTTCGAGCAGGCGGGATTCTTCCTGACCGTCGTCGAGGCCGCCTGCAAGTATCTCGCGCCCGCGGGATACGACGACCTGCTCACCATCCGCACGCGCGTGACGCAGATCAGGCGGACCCGAGTGGATTTCGAGTACGAAGTGGCCGGTCCGACCGGCGCCGCGCTCTGCCGGGGAACGACAGTTCTCGCCTGCATCTCGGCCTCGACTCGCAGGCCCCGCGAACTGCCGGAGGAGATGCGCGCAATGCTGGAGAAGCCACTCAAAGCGTGAAGCGTGTCGGTCGCAGGGACACTTCCAGAAAGGACGAGGGAAACATGTTCAAACCCGGAAAGGCATGGCTGGATACGGATGGCAACGCCATCCAGGCGCACGGCGGCGGCGTCAACTTCTTTAATGGACGCTACTATTGGTATGGCGAAAACAAGACCGGCTGCAGCGCAAAGCAGTCAGAAGGGAAACCGTGGCATGCCGGGGCCAATTGTTACTCTTCGTCGGACCTGTACAACTGGACCTTGGAGGGCACTGTGCTGCCCGCCACGTCGCCCGACTTCGCCCATGAGCTCAACCCGCACAGGATCATGGATCGCCCTCACGTCCTTTTCAACAAGGCGAACGAGAACTACGTAATGTGGATGAAACTCGTGCCCGCCGACTGGCATGACCAGCATGTCGGCGTTGCGACGTCACCCTCGCCGACGGGGCCGTTCACTCTGAAAAAAATCCTTCACCCGAATGGCATGTGCGCCGGAGACGCCAACCTGTTCGCCGAGGCCGCAGACGGGAAAGCATACTATGTTTTCGGCCGGCCCCACACCGAGGTCGTGGTAGCCGATCTGACTCCCGACTACCTGGATACGACGGGAATGTACAGTTGCCACTTCCCTCAACCGGGCGATCCGTGGGGGCGCGAGGCGCCGGCGATCTTCAAGCGCAAACATACGTATTATATGATTACATCGGGAACCACCGGATATCGTCCCAACGAAGCGCAGTGGGCCAGTGCGCCATTGATCCATGGTCCCTGGACCGTCCACGGCAGTCCCTGCATCGGCCAGGGAAGCGGCACGACGTTCGACTCCCAGTTCACGGCGGTATTCGAAGTGGCTGATCGACCCGGGTGTTTCATCGGCATGGCGGATCGCTGGAATAGCGAGGACATCGAAGCCTCGACCTACGTCTGGCTGCCCTTGCAGTTCAGGGACGGCGTTCTCGTTATCAGCTGGCTTGATGAATGGGATTTGTCCTGGTTTGAGAAGGCGCACTAGCGCATCCAACCGGGATGCGGACAACGGCAGGCAGCCGCCGGCTCATCGCCGTATTGAACCAGGACCTGCTGGACGCCAGGTCGGACGCGGAGATGCTCGCCGCTGCGCGGCCCGAACTTGACCGCGACGAGGCGTGGGCCATTCCCGTCATGGCCGGGCAGAATCCTGCCCGATTCCGAATGTCATCTCTCCACGATGCCCGGAAGCGCCAGCAAGACATGCTGCGGCTGGAGAGACTGGCACATGAGGAGGACGTCGGTCGCCGCCTGCCGCATGGGCGCGGGCATCGCGGCCAGCGCCTCCCGCATCTCCAGCGGCACAAGCGTTTGGCCGAGTCCTTCGCGAATCAGGTCGGCGAAGTTCTTCGGCTCCGGCAGCGTGAGCACTTGATAATCCTTGTCAATCCCCGCGGCCGCCGCGGCCGCCAGGACCGTCTGGTCCAGGCTCGCGATGCGATCCACCAGTCCCGCCTTCAATGCGTCGGCGCCGGTGAAGAGCCGCCCCTGCGCCACGTCGTCAATGTTCGCGATCTTCCGGCCGCGCGCGGACTTGACGCGGTCGGTGAACCGCGCGTAGATCTCCTCCATCTGTTTGCGTATTAGGGCGCGCCCGTCGGGATCGAAGGGTTGCACCGGGCTGAAGAGTCCGGCGTTCTTGCCGCGAGCGATCTCCTGCATGTTCACGCCGATCTTATCCATGAGCTGCTGGAGCACCAGTTTTCCTCCCACGACGCCGATGGAGCCGGTGAGCGTCGCCTCATCCGCCGAGATATCCCGGCCGGCGCACGCGATGTAATAGCCGCCGCTGGCGGCCATGTGGCCCATGGAAACCGTCACCGGCTTGGTCCGGTCGGCTTCGCGGAACATCTTCCAGATCTCGTCGCTGGCGGAGGCGCTGCCGCCGGGCGAGTCCACCCGCAGAACGATGGCCTTCACCCGCGCGTCGTCAAGCGCCTTGCGCAGGGCCTTGCGCAGGCGCGCCGGGGTGACCGCACCGCCGCCCAGGCCGCTGTCGTCGGCCAGATCGTCCATGATGACGCCATCGGCATAGATCACCGCGATGGCCGGCTTCTTGTTCGATGCCGCCGACCGCTCGGCCATCAAGAGCGAGAAAAAGGCAAAGGGGCTGGAGAAATCGACGCCTTTGCGGGACTCGTTGCCGTAATCGGCCAGCATTTCCACTTCGGTGGTGAAGCGTTTGTCCAGCCAGTCCTTCAGCTCATCGCGGATGAGCAGGCTGTCCACCAAGCCGGCCTCCTTCGCCTGGCGGCCGGTGAACCAGGCCTGGTCTATGGCGGCCGTCGCTTTTTCCTGACCCAGCTTGCGGTTGGCCGAGAGGGCATTGACCATCTGCCCGTAGAGATCGTCCACGATCTTCGTCATCTGCTCTTTGAACTCGGGGCTGGCCTCCGTGCGCGTGAACGGCTCCTCCGCGCCCTTGTACTTGCCCACCTGCAGCACGTCGGCCTGGACGCCGATCTTGTCGAGAAGGCCCTTGAAGAAGAGCATGCCGAGGTCAACGCCGGGGATCAGCAAGTTGCCCTGCTCGGGCATCAGGATGACCTCCGCGTGGGTGGCCAGGATGTAGGTCGCCGGGGTGAAAGCGGGCGCGAAGATGAAGACCTTTTTCCCGCCGTGGCGCAACTTCTGCACCATCTCGCCGAGTTCCTGGGCCTGGGCGAGTGAAAGGTTGAAGCCCTTCAGGTCCAACAGGACGCCGCTGAGTTTGGCGTCGGAGGCGGCCTTGTTGAGCGTGACCATCAACTGCGACAGGGCGGTGGACTTGGACCCGCCGCCGAAGAGTTGCTCGAGCGAGAACGCCGCCGGCCGCTCGGACAGTACATTGCCGATGGCGATGACGGCGATCTTCGGCTTGGGCATGGCGGCCGGCTCTTCCGCCGCGGCCGGCCGCGCGGCGCCCAGGGCCAGCAGGATCGCGACGGTCACGAATATCCGTAAGGCAGTTTGACGGACCATGGATATCTCCCCTTAATTTGCCATAGGGCGGCCCTCCACACGACGGTCGGGCATCGAATGTCATATTCTGGCGACTGGAGACCACTCCGTCAAGCACTTTTTCGGCGGGCTGCCGGTCTCGAGCACGTGGAAAAATAAAACGCCAGCACGCTTTCCGCGCTCGCGCCCGCAAGTGCGAGAATCAGTGTGGCAGCGGTTGCAGGATTCGATACTGATTCTTCCGAAATCGCGGCGTGGGAAGAAGTCGGGGCAACTGGCGCAAGTTTGAACCGTCGTTCGACTTCATCGCCGCTGTCTTGAGCGATTTGCCCGCAGCTTTCTCGATACGCGCCTTTGCCGAACAAGAGCAATGAAGCGGTTGGCAGTCGGCACATGGTCCAGGAATACCGATGCCTTGTGCCGCTTGAAGCCAAAGCGCGCGTAAAGGCGTTCCGCATGCCTTAAATGTACGTCCGTAGTTAGCGAGTACGGATGAAATTCTTCGACCTTCGCAAGGAGCATTTTCAAAAGCGTCGTGCCGATGCCTCGTCTCTGAAATTCACGGTCAACAAGAAGGGTCTCCACGCTCGTCGTGAAAAGGCCGTCACCGTACAGGGTTCCTATGCCAATGGCCTTTTGGCCCGACCATGCAGTGGCAATGAACAGGGCGCGCGCGATGTACTGCTCCGTCTCGCGGCGCGTATGCCAGTCCTTCCATCCGTTGCGGAGAAAGAGGTTATGGATTGCGCCAATTGGAATGCGTTTCGTCCGCTTGTAGCAGACTTCGCAGTTCACCAATCCGGTTGCCTCCCCGAAAGTTTGAGCCGCTCGACCAGTGCCGGCTCATTGTAATTCGCTGAAAGCAAAGAAGAAAGCCCTGTGCCTCAGCGGCGGAGGCCTTGCTGCGAAGGATAGTCGGGGCAACCAGCACAAGTTTGAACCGACAGCGCTGATCCTCGCGACGTCTTCAGTCTTTCAATACTTTTCTGAAGAACACAGCCGAATTCTCGTATCCCAACGCCTGGTAAAATGAAGCGGCTCGCCGAGTTGCCAACCCTATAAGCCTCGATCCCCGCTTTGCGGCCCACGCCTCGAAGCTCTCCATGAGGGCGCGGCCAATGCCGTTTCTGCGCAGCTCGGTTCGCACCATTATCTCCTCGACCCAAGACACTCGCCCATTGGCATAGAAGGCGTAATGATCGGACCCGAGGCAGTAACCTACGACCTGACCTCTCAACTCGGCTACGTCCAGGTGAACAGCATCATCTTTGAGCAGACTCCCAAGAGAAAAAAGGAATGGCTGTTCTTCCGGCTTGAACGAAGTCGCGAAATCGAGGACCAAGGCGAATAACGCATCGGCATCGTCCAAGCCCGCTTTACGTATAGTAAGTCCAGTTTGGGCCATTCGTTTCTCCTCATTTGGTTCCTGGGCGCACGGCCCTTCCTTATTCCGCCCGTTCGCCAATCCGGTTGCCTCCCCTTCCAGTTTGAACGGCAGCGTTTCGGCGAGCGCATTGTAACTCGTTGGCAGGAGCGAAGAAAGCCCTGTGCCTCATCGGCATAGCGCTTCTCGGCAAGCATGGTCGGGGCAACTCTCATTTGTTTAAACCGTCGGCCCGCATCCTTGCGCCTTTCCTGACCCCCTTTGTTGGGCCACCGGAGGCGTTTATCTTGATTTCTGGCAGCATCTTGCGACGATCAGCAGGACCCGTCTCCTGAGATTCCTTCGGCTACTACCCAGCGATAACATCTACGACGTAGGCGCAGAGAAATCCTGGATTTCAACTGCCTGTCTTCCCAAAAGAGCGCCCAAGGTGTAACATTAAGCACGGAATCGCTTAAGGGGACAGGTCGGCCTCCTCTCGGGCGGAGCCGAAGAATACGGAAGCAAGGAAATGCGCTTGTCGTCCACCATACCTGCGCCGGATTGGCGGAAGAACCGCGCCTCGTTGTGTGAGGGGTTCAAAGACCTTGCGTATCTGCCGAGGGGCCGCACGGCATGGAACAGCACACTTTCGGCCTTGGCGTACAGTGTCCGGCGCAACCTTGCGGGCGCGGCCGATCTTGCACAGTGGGCGACCATGCACGGCTGTCCAGCCAGCGCGCGCTGTGCAGAACTTGGCGTTCATGCGCTTGTTCTCTGGCATGGCACCTCGGCGAAACGCGCAGAGCAGATACGCGAGCGCGGGTTGGTCTCAAAGGGCGGGGTCTGGGCTGCCTATGACCCACGGATATCGCATGGGTTCACCCGCAGCCGTGCCAAGGAATTCGAGGCCGGGTCAGCGATGGTAGTCTTGGTGATTGACGACCGGGAGATTGCGCGCGAGGCTGAGCCGGACGGCCCGCAGATCGTGCGCTTCTTCTCCAGCATTGCCCCTGAGTGCGTCGAGTACATTCTCTACGATGATCGAATCGAATTCCTGGGCGAGAAGCAGGCCGACGGTCCCAAGCCCTGGGCATCCGCGCGGTTCAAGAGGCACGATGGTCAATGGGTTCCCCTGAGTAAGCCTCCCGTGCGCTTCGATGACGAGCATGAGTACGCCACGTTCGATGAATGGCTGACCTTGAGTGTAACGCGTGTCCTGACCACACTGGGTGCGGCCGCCGCGATAGAAGTCTTTTCCCCGTTGTATACCGCTCTCCGCCCCTGGAATGTCCTGGATCACAGGATGATCTTCGAAACACTCGACCGGCTCTGTGGTGAGCCGCGGTTAAATCGTGGCCCCGTCCCTTTGTTCAAGTTACGCCATGACCCCGGGGCTGGAAACGGACCCGGGCGCGGCTGAGGCGGCCCGTTCGATTTGGCTGGTCGGGGCGGGCGGATTTGAACCGCCGAGGTGCGGACGTCGCTGATGTTCAACATGTGAACATTACTCAGGCGGCAAGCACGGCGGGATACAGCCCAAGTCGAGCGAAAGCAACAGGGTTGGAACTCGCAAGAAACCGTAAGGTTGTGGAAGAGATCGAGAAGCACTGTGCAAAGACCGAAGCAGACGTCCAGATCACCGTCGAGGGCCATCCGAGGCCGGAAAGCCGCCGGGAATGGAGTTGATAGTGTCCGCTTCGAGGACTACAGTACCACGTTGGAAAGCCGGCAGCCCATGAGGGGCGGCCAAATGGGAAATCCCGCATGAAATCCTTCTGGATCTGGCTGAATCTGTTCATCGCGGCCGGGTTATGTGGAGGCATGAGCCTCGCTGCCGATGCTCCTCACATACCGGTGCTCAAAGACCTGCCATTGCAGGATAGCGTTTCCCAATATGAGATAACCTGGAAGTTTGACAAGAAAGTTCCGGTGGGCCAATTCATAACCGGCGACTACTATGTTGTCGGGCCGGTACGAGTGCTTGAGGTTACGCCAGCGCCAACCGGCGAAGGCAGGGTTTTTCGCAATGGTTCGATGCTGAATCCACCCGTTACAGGACTTACCGCCTATGATGGCGGCTTTGGTAATACTTTTCGGGAGGAATTAACGGCCAAGTATCCCTTGGAACTGAAGCCGGGCGATTCATTGGTTTCCACGATCAGTCACGCAGGCGGTGAAACCATTGGAAAAGTACCCGGCAACGAGCGGGGCGTCCGCCTTAAGACGGCTGCCGTGCTGACGTGCCTTAAAGAGCCAGTTCCAGCGGATACGTTTCGCCCCGGTTATTGTGATCAGAAGAAAGACATCCTCCATCGCGCCGGCGAAATTCATTGGGAACTCTTGCCCAGCGTGGCAGCGCCAGCGGCTAAACCGATTTGGTCATGGTCGGAATTGGAACGCGCCTTTCAACGTCCATGGCTTGACCACGTTTATAATTGGATGAGCGAGGATCTGCACCCGGGTGGCAACATGCCGGCTTACGGGCGCGAAATCTCCCGGGTTGTGGGAGCGGCCGCCTTGGATCTTTGCTCCGATGCGGCACGGAATCAAAAAACCGAGCTCTGTCACGGCATGATCCAGGTTGGAATTGACAGTTGGGCCATTGCCCAGCGCGGGAAGCGATGGGAAGCGGGCGGTTGGGTTGCTCGGGAAGGCGTCGGCCTGGGGCGCAAATTCCCCATCGTTTTTGCCGCGATCATGTTGCAGGATCAGGAGATGCTGAACATCAGCAAAAACGCGCCGGAGACGGCCTTTGGCGAGGACCAGGCGACAGAATTTGGACGGTCCTGGACCGGCGCCAACGTTTGTTACACAGGCACGTTTCCATTGTCGGGCAGGCCTGACAGAGGTCCTTATGAGAATCTGTATCCGGGTTTATGGCCGGGCCCCGATCGCACCCAGTCCGAGGAGAATCGGCGGACTTCTTCCCTGAGCGGATGTGTTGGAGAAGCATTGGCGGCGCGTCTCATGAAAGCCGAGAAGGTTTGGGACCATGATGCGTTTTTTGTTTATATGGATCGTTGGATGTACGAAGATGACACGGAGTTTGTCAGGAATATCAAAACAGCTCTTGGTGTAGATTACGACGACATACCCTCGCGTCGTGGTATGCGCGCTTACCCTGGCACGGACGCATTCACTGATGAGATGTGGAGGAAATACAGGCAGGGCTCCGGAATGGCGCCCGTGGCATTCCGCAAGGAGATTGCCGAGGAAGGATCGGTAACGATCGGGTCCAATCGAGAATTCCTTGTCAATGGCAAGAAGATGTTTCCGCTCATGCTGTTTGCTCAAGCCAAGGCTCAACGTAATGGGGATGCAGAGGATTTGGGCGCTGATCTTGTCACCGGGAAAGTTCCTCCAACACTGTTTGCCGAGGCCGACGCTGAGGTTCAAGCCGCATTGGATCTCGGCGCCAATACGGTGTTTGTGAATGGCGACGCGGGTGAGAACACTTGGGCATTTCATTATGGCCGCGAGTTTCTCGCAAGAATCGCTGCTAAAGGACTGCATGGAGTGCTGGGAGCAGACACGGAGGTCTTCGGTCATCCACAATTATTGGGTTTGACACACGAAGATCAGCCGGATCGCTCTGTGGCGATGATACCCAGCCCGCCAATGCCTGTAAAAATAGACGCCACGCTTCCCAACAGACGGCAGGGTCCATCCGGTGCAGCACGAGAGGTATTCGATCCCACAGCACCAGGCGACGGCGTCTGGTTGGGGAAACTGGAGGGCGCCGAGGTTAAGCTGATACTGGCGAAACCGGTAACCGTGAGGAGTTTGGCGGTGTGGATAATACCAAGGCTCCCTCGCGAGGATCCCAAAGAGATGGTGTTCCTTGCGGATGGCGAGGAAATCCTCAAGGCAAGTTTGAAAAGGGAGGCTGGTAAACAGGAGTTCACACTCCCGAACCCGGTCAGGTTCAAGGAAGTACTTTTCCGAGTAGTGTCTGTTTATCCCGGCGATGTCGGTCATGGTTTTATAAAACAAGTCGGGGCCTTTGACGAAAATGGCCGGCGGGTTTGGCTCTATGACTATGAACGACAGGTTCGTTCCGTGGAAAAAGCGGCCGCCGCATATCAGTGGATGCGAAAGATGCAGAAGACCCGGCCTGTTTTTGTCACGCTCAGCTCCGGCTTCATGCCCTCTTCGGCGATGTGGGACAAAGAGACCCGTCAGGCGATCTATCCGGGATACATTGCGAACTGTGATGCGGCTGGATTCGTGCTGGCGCTTGACTCCGCAACCGACCCGGCGGTATGGCTGAGCCGCGTGGAGGAAGGAATCGCCGAGTTGCGCAGGCTTGCCGGCGTAGGGCGGCCAGTCGTATTCTGGCTGGAAGTAACCCCGTCTCTGAAACCCGCCCTGGCTCGAGATGCAATCTGGAGCGCGATTATTCACGGGGCAACGGCTATTGGCTATCGCAGGCAACAAGGCAACAAGCCGTCAGTCCTGGACAATGAAATGACGACGGCGCTAAAGCAACTGAATGAGCAGATCACCCATCTTGCTCCGGCCATTCTTGGCGAACCTGCGCGCGCTGAGGTTGAGATGACAATGAACAACGGAGTGCAGGGCCGCTGCAAGGCTACGGAATCCGAGGGTTCGGTTTTCATCTTCGCCCAGAACATTGGCTCGGGCAGTAAGGCCGTTATTCGTATTGAGGGACTTCGAGCCGGAACCAACATTGAGGTGCTTGGCGAAGGGCGTATCATCGCCTCAAATCAAGGAGAGTTCAGCGATGAGTTCGCCCCGCTATCTGAGCACTTCTACAAACTGAACCTTTAGAGCCGGCAGAGCACAATCGTGAAGACTATTAACGTTCGCGTCTGCCCGATGGGGGAAAATACACCCATCGCTAACCTCACGCGGCAGTTTATCTCCCGCCCGGGGCCGGGTCTTTGAGTTCTCTGGCGATGGCGTTTTTGTAATAGCGGTCGTCGTGCTGCCGTTTCCAGCCGTCAATCGGGGGCATACCGGGACCGGCGCGGTATTGCGCCCACATTTCGTTGACGAATTTTTCCCAGCACTGGCCCTGCCGGCAATAGTCTTTGTCGTAGTCAGCGCCGGTAGCGGCTTTGATGGCTTGGAGGAAGGGTTCCTCCTTTTCATACATCCAGCGGTCCGCGTAATCGAAGAATGGGTCGTGGTTCCATGCCTTTTCGGCGTGCAGCAGATGGAGCGCCAGGGCCTGGGCGACCCAGCCGATGGTGGTGCTGGTGCGGCGGTAGCCTTCGCTGGTCTTCTGGCCTTCTCCCCAGGCGGAGGGCGGGGTGTGTTCATAGGGACCCCAGGCGTTCGGTCCACGATCGTAGTCGCGGCCGATTCCGGTGGCTTCGTCAATGCCGGAGTGGCCGGTGAAGACGACCTTGGCGCCGGTCCAGCAGTCACCGTAGGCGGTTTGTTCATCTTCGCTGAAGCAGGCTTTCGGG
>Ga0187856_1001305_pt1 | contig 20108 bp, 21 predicted proteins | sample June2016WEW_8_40_FD_132443 | JGI IMG/M metagenome (GOLD analysis project Ga0187856, IMG submission 132443) | Peatland microbial communities from SPRUCE experiment site at the Marcell Experimental Forest, Minnesota, USA - June2016WEW_8_40 | ecosystem: Environmental > Terrestrial > Soil > Wetlands... | reverse complement strand
GGATCGTAGCCGAAGCCCTGACCACCCCGCGGCGGCCAAACCAGCGTGCCGGTGACGCGGCCCTCGAATTCCTCCACATGACCGTCCGGCCAGGCGACGCAAAGCGCGGAGACGAAATGCGCCTTGCGGCGCTCCGGCGTCGTCGCGCCGCGCTGGCGCAATTTTGCCTCAGTCGTCTCCATAGCCCGGGTAAAATTCCGCTCAGGTCCGGCCCAGCGCGCCGAATGGATGCCCGGCGCACCGTCGAGCGCATCGACCACGAGGCCGGAATCGTCGGCAAAGGCGGGCAAGCCGGTCGCCTTTGCCGCTGCTTCCGCCTTGATGCGCGCGTTGTCGTGGAACGTCATGCCAGTCTCATCCGGCTCCTTGAGTCCCAATTCGCCCACCGATGTGGCGTCAATGCCGTAGGGTGCAAGGAGCTCGCGCATCTCGGCAAGCTTGCCGGGATTGTGCGTGGCGATGACCAGACGACAGAGGTCGGATGACGGATGACGGATTTTGCGGTGGATTCTCGGCGGTTCAGCGTCAACCATCTGTCGTCCGTCATTCGTCATCCGTCCTCACATACATGCCATCTTCTGCAAGTCGATGAGCTTGGCCACGCCCTTGCGCGCGAGTGCGAGCAAAGTGGTGAGCTGCTCCTCCGAGAACGGTATTTTTTCCGCGGTCGCCTGCACCTCGACGATATTGCCGGAGCCGGTGAGGACGAAATTGGCGTCGGTCTCGGCCTGCGAATCTTCCGCGTAATCGAGGTCGAGTACCGCTACGCCCGAACACACGCCGCAGGAGATCGCCGCGATGTGGTCGCGCAAAACCTCCTGCTCGACCATCGAACGCGCCTTCATCCAGGCGAGGCAATCGTAGAGCGCGATCCAGGCGCCGGTAATGGAGGCGGTGCGGGTTCCCCCATCGGCCTGGATGACGTCGCAGTCGATGGTGATCTGGCGCTCACCCAGCGCCCTGAGATTGACGACCGAGCGCAGACTGCGCCCGATCAAACGTTGGATTTCGACCGTGCGTCCATTCTGCTTCCCTGCGGACGCTTCGCGGCGCGTGCGTTCGAGCGTGGCGCGCGGAAGCATGCCGTATTCGGCCGTGATCCAGCCCCGCGCCTGCCCCTTGAGCCAGGGCGGCAACCGGTCCTCGAGCGTCGCCGTGACCAGCACGTGGGTATCTCCGAAGCGAACGAAACACGAGCCTTCCGCGAATTTCACCACGCCGCGCTCGAGCGAGACCGGGCGCAATTCGTCGGGCTGTCGGCGGCTCGGCCGCATGGGTCTCTCCCTCGGGGCGGCGCCACGCCGCGCAAGCTGATCGGCCGAGTCTTGTAGGGGCGAGAGGAGGGACCGACAAGGGCACAGACGTTCCGGGCATCCGCGAAGAGGCTCCGATTGCTTCCGGCCGCGTCTTGCCGATAGGCTTAAAGCTTGAAAGACGGGGTCCAAGTGGACAAGTCTTGCAGGAGCGTAGGGAGCTAACCTTGGCCAGCCATGACCTTCCGCTTGCCGCGAGCCAACTGAGCCTTGCTCAGCTCAACGAGCGTTCGCGCGAGATTTTTCGCCTGATCGTCGAGAGCTATCTCGCGACCGGCGAGCCGGTCGGCTCGCGCAACCTCTCGCGTATCCTGCCCATGACGTTGTCGCCGGCGTCGGTGCGCAACGTCATGTCGGATCTCGAACAGCTCGGGCTCGTCTACGCGCCGCACACCTCCGCCGGGCGGCTGCCGACCGAGACGGGGCTGCGGTTCTTCGTCGATGCCCTGATGCAGATCGGCGACCTCACCGAGCACGACCGCAAGGCAATCGAGGCGCAGGTCGCGGGCTCGGGCCAGTCGAAGTCGCTCGAAGCGGCGCTGACGGAAGCGTCCGGCCTGCTCTCCGGGCTCAGCCGCGCCGCGGGCGTCGTGCTTACCGCGAAGTCGAACCAGCGGCTCAAGCACATCGAATTCGTGCGGCTCGAGCCCGAACGCGCCCTCGTAGTCCTCGTTACCGAGGACGGCCAAGTCGAAAACCGGGTCCTCAATATCCCGGTCGGCCTGCCGACTTCGGCGCTGATCGAGGCCGGCAATTTCCTCAACGCGCGCATCCGCGGCCGCACCCTCGCCGAGGTCAGGGCCGAAATCGAGCAGAGGCTGAAAGAAGGCCAGGCCGAACTCGATCAGCTGACGCAGAAGATCATTGCCGCCGGTCTTGCCAGCTGGTCCGGCGGCGAAAGCGACGAACGCAAGCTGATCGTGCGCGGCCAGGCGCATCTGCTCGAAGACCTCAAGGCGCTCGCCGATTTGGAACGCGTGCGCTTATTGTTCGATGACCTCGAGACCCGGCGCGAAGTGATCGATTTGCTGGGCCGGGCCGAGCAGGCCGAAGGCGTGCGCATCTTCATCGGTTCGGAGAACAAGCTGTTCTCGCTTTCGGGCTCCTCCACGATCGTTGCGCCCTATCACGATGCCTCCGGCCACATTGTCGGCGTGCTTGGCGTGATCGGCCCGACCCGGCTGAACTATGCCCGCATCATCCCCATGGTGGATTATACGGCCAAGGTCGTAAGCAAGCTGCTCGGGGGCTGACGGATGTCGGATGACGGATGTCAGAGGTCGGATGACGGAAATTCGTTATTCTGACCTCTGACCTCCGATATCTGACCTCCGACCTCCGTCTCCCCCACGCTTGATTTTTGCCGCCTGAACCCTGATATGCCGGGCACTAGATTTGAGCATGATCTTTTCCGAAAACCGGCTCCCACTTTTCGGGATCATGCTCTAGATGATGGGTATGGACATGACGGAACAGACCGCTCGTGCCGAGGACGCAGCGGACCCGCCGGAGGCTGCCTCCTCAACCAATCAGCCAGCCGCGGCAGCGGCCGAACAGGCCGATCAGGCGGTGCTTGCAGCGGAGCTCAAGGACAAGCTCCTGCGCACGCTTGCCGAGATGGAAAATCTGCGCAAGCGCACTGAGCGGGAAGTCACCGATGCCCGCCTTTATGGCGTCGCTACGTTTGCGCGCGACATGCTCGTCGTGGCGGACAATATGCGGCGCGCGCTCGATGCGGTGTCGCCGGGGCTGCGCGCCAGCGCTGAGCCCGGCGTGAAGGCGCTCATCGACGGCGTCGAGCTGACGGAGCGCGAACTCCTGAAAGCGCTGGAAAAGAACGGCGTGCGCCAGTTCACGCCGCGGGGCGAGAAATTCGATCCCAACGTCCATCAGGCCATATTCGAAGTGCCCGACCCCTCGGTGCCGGCGGGCAGCATCGTGGAGGTGGTACAGCCCGGCTACATGATCGGCGAGCGCGTGCTGCGGCCGGCGATGGTTGGGGTGTCGAAGGGGGGACCCAAATCCGCGCCCATTCAGTCCGGGCCCATTCCGCGGACCGCCAACGACAACACCACTTCGGTGGTGGAAGATTCCTGAGGCACGCCCGAGGGTTACTTTGGTTCGATGCTGTCGCGGACCGTGCGCAGGCGGGCAAGGACGCGCGTCCAGGTATCGGCGCGCGCGACGCCGATCATTTGCAGGAAACCGCCGCTGCCGAAGCGCAGCCACTGCACCACCATCACATCGGTCCCAGTGTGCGCGTCCCTGGCTTCCGCCATGGTCTGGTATCCCGGCTGACCGCCGATGCGCAACGGCTCGGACATCGTGACGTGGACGTTCCTGATCCCCGCGATCTCGTTGAAAGACGACCGGGCGAAGTTCGCCCGGTCGTCCGGTTCCGTGGGACCGCCTGGCACGGCGGCGACCAGCAAACGCGCGTTGAGGCTTCCTTCGAATGGGTCCTTGGAGGAATCCTTGAGGCCCTCGCTCTGCGAGTCGCTCAAGACGAGCACACGGCCCCGGAGGACGCCGTCGACGTGGAATCCGGCAAGCTCACCGACCGCGAACGGTAAGAGGCTGAGTTCCTCCTCCTGCGGCACTGTCGGGCGCACCGACAGCGTCGCGAGCGCCGCGCGCACGACGCGATCCGGATAAGCGTCGTCCTGCTCCGGGACTTGGACGGTGACCAGCGCGGTGAGATCGCCTGCTGCCGCCACCAAGAGCCACTTGCGGTAACGCGCCTTGTCGGCGACTTGCCGGCCGGTGAGGAGAAAGCCCTTGCCCACGCTGAGCTGCATCGGCTCGCGTTTGTCCAAGCTGACGCCTTGCTTTCTCAGCGCATCGGTATCCAGCGTCTTCTCGATCCGGGAATAGGCTGCGGCCGGCAACGTGGTGATGAGGATCGCGGCATCCTTGTTCGGGTCCGAGAAACCAGCAAACGTATCGCTCGCCACCATGCCGACAGGCGGGACAAGCCCGATGCGGGACCCGGGCGGGAAAATCGGGTCGGCCGCCCGCGCCGGCATCGCCAGGACCATAAGCGCGAACACGGCGGCAAAACCGGCGGAAGCTCTGACAAAACTGAAGTTGCTATTACTCATTTTGCAGGGCCTCTGCTGCCTGCCGGGGTCGCGACTTTTCGACCGCGCTGCGCGTGACCCGACGCAATGTCAGATTGATCCGTCCTCCTTCCGGGAGCAAGCTTGATGTGCCCGGATAGATCCGATCGACGCCATGGAACGCAAGCCGGGCCGCTCCACCGAGAACGAGCACGTCGCCCGAGCTGAGGCGGAAGGTGCGGGTGGGCTCGCCGCGCTTTAACCCGCCGACGCGGAACAGGCAGGAATCGCCAAGCGAAATCGAGATCACCGGCGCATCGAAATCCTCCTCGTCGCGATCCTGATGCAGACCCATTTTCGCGGTCGGGCCGTAGAAGTTGATGAGACAGGCCTCCGGCGGGTCCCGATATCGGGCAAGCTCGTTCCATATTGCGATGAGCGTCGCGGGTATCGGTGGCCAGGGCCGTCCAGTGTCGGGGTGCGTCGGCTGATACCGGTACCCGCTCTGATCCGATACCCATCCGAGCGGCCCGCAGTTCGACATGCGCACCGTAAATGGCCGTCCCGACTTCGGCATGCGCGGCGTGAAAGGCGGCGCCGCCGCGGAAATCGTGCGCACCGCGGCGAGCAACTGGGCCTGTCCGTCGCGGTCAAGATATCCGGGGCAGAGGCGAAGCCCGGCAAAGTTCGTCTGTAAGTTCATGCGCACGCCTTCATCCGATTGTTAGCAATACCCGGCAATTTGCCGTCCCTTTGCTCCGGCGCTCCTGTCTTGCGGCCCGATCACGCCCTCCTATATGAGCCAAGGTAAATCGCCTGGAAATGGCGCCGGGCGATGGTGAGGCTATGAGGGGGTCGGACGAGGGGTGCCTTTTGGGCCTGCCCGACCTGCCGGCAAAGAGAGGATTAACACCATGGCCAAGGTCATCGGTATCGATCTCGGGACCACGAATTCCTGCGTCGCCGTGATGGAAGGCAAGACGCCGAAGGTCATCGAGAACGCGGAGGGAATGCGCACGACGCCGTCCATCGTCGCTTTTACGGACGAGGGCGAGCGGCTGGTCGGCCAGCCGGCCAAGCGACAGGCGGTCACCAATCCCGAGCGCACGATTTTTGCAGTCAAGCGCCTGATCGGCCGACGCTACGACGACCCGATGGTGGAGAAGGACAAGAAGCTCGTTCCCTACAAGATCGTCCGCGCCTCAAACGGCGACGCCTGGGTCGAGATCGAGGGCAAGAGCTATTCGCCGTCGCAGATTTCCGGCTTCATCCTGCAGAAGATGAAGGAGACGGCCGAAGCCTATCTCGGCAGCAAGGTCGAGCAGGCGGTCATCACCGTTCCCGCTTATTTCAATGACGCCCAGCGCCAGGCCACCAAGGACGCCGGCAAGATCGCCGGCCTTGAAGTGCTGCGCATCATCAACGAGCCGACGGCCGCCGCGCTCGCCTACGGGCTCGACAAGAGCAAGACCGGCACGATCGCGGTCTACGACCTCGGCGGCGGCACGTTTGACGTTTCGATTCTCGAAATCGGCGACGGCGTGTTCGAGGTGAAGTCGACGAACGGCGACACCTTCCTCGGCGGCGAAGATTTCGACATGCGGCTCGTCAACTATCTGGCCGACGAGTTCCAGAAAGAGCAGGGCATCGATCTGCGCCGCGACAAGCTCGCTTTGCAGCGGCTGAAAGAGTCCGCGGAAAAGGCCAAGATCGAGCTCTCTTCCACGACGCAGACCGAGATCAACCTGCCGTTCATCACGGCAGATGCGTCGGGACCGAAGCATCTGACGATGAAACTCACCCGCGCCAAGTTCGAGGCGCTGGTGGATGACCTCATCCAGAAGACGATCGATCCGTGCCGGCAGGCGCTCAAGGATGCCGGGCTGAGCGCGGCCGAGATCAACGAGGTCGTTCTGGTCGGCGGCATGACCCGCATGCCGAAGGTGCAGGAAATCGTCAAGCAATTGTTCGGCAGGGAGCCGCACAAGGGCGTCAATCCGGACGAGGTGGTGGCTGTCGGCGCCGCTATTCAGGCCGGCGTGCTGCAGGGCGACGTCAAGGACGTGCTGCTCCTCGACGTGACGCCGCTGTCGCTCGGCATCGAGACGCTGGGCGGCGTGTTCACGCGGCTGATCGATCGCAACACCACGATCCCGACCAAGAAAAGCCAGGTGTTCTCCACGGCCGAGGACGGCCAGACCGCAGTGACGATCCGCGTGTTCCAGGGCGAGCGCGAGATGGCGGCCGACAACAAGTTGCTCGGCCAGTTCGATCTCATCGGCATTCCGCCGTCGCCGCGCGGTGTGCCGCAGATCGAGGTCACCTTCGACATCGACGCCAACGGTATCGTCAATGTCCAGGCCAAGGACAAGGGCACCGGCAAGGAGCAGCAGATCCGCATCCAGGCGTCGGGCGGTCTTTCCGAGGCCGACATCCAGAAGATGGTCAAGGACGCCGAAGCGCACGCCGAAGAGGACAAGAAGCGCAAGGCGCAAGTCGAGGCGAAGAATCACGCCGAGGCTTTGGTCCACTCAACCGAGAAGACCCTTGCCGAACATGGGTCCAAGGTCGGCGAAGCTGACCGGCGCGCGATCGAGAACGCCATGGCCGACCTCAAGGAGGCCTTGAAGGGCAGTGATGCGGACGCGATCACGGCGAAGACCAATGCGCTGGCGCAGGCTTCCATGAAGCTCGGCGAGGCGATGTACAAGCAGTCCGCCGGGCAACCGGCCGGTGGCGACGCCGGAGCGACCGAGGGCAAGAAGGACGACGTGGTCGATGCCGAGTTCACCGAAGTCGACGACGATAAGAAGAACAAGAAATCGGCTTGATCCGGCGAGGCGCTTCATGCCGCTGCGAAATGTCAGAATTGCACCCCCGGAAGCAAAACGGGGGTGCATGTTTTTGACCTGGAACGTTTCGACTTGGAACGTTTCGGCTTGGAACGTTTCGACTTGGAATGATTGGACGTCATCGGGTGGGGAGTGATGGCCAAGCGCTGCTACTACGAAACTCTGGCGGTCGAGCGCACCGCAAGTGACGGCGACATCAAAACTGCATTTCGCAAACAGGCGATGCAGTGGCATCCGGATCGCAATCCCGGGGATAACGACGCCGAACATCGATTCAAGGAGCTCAACGAGGCCTACGAGGTTCTCAAGGACCCCGACAAGCGCGCGGCCTATGACCGTTTCGGCCACGCTGCATTCGAGCACGGCGGCGGCATGGGCGCCGCGGCGCATGGATTCGGCAGCGACTTCGCCACGACCTTCTCCGACATATTCGACGACCTCTTCGGCATGAGTGGCCGGCGCGGCCGCGGCTCCGGACGCGAGCGCGGCGCGGATTTGCGCTACAATATGGAGATTTCGCTGCAGGAAGCCTATGCGGGCAAGACGGCGCAAATCCGCATCCCGACCTCCGTCACCTGCGAGGTCTGCTCCGGCACCGGCGCCAGGCCCGGCACCAAGCCGAAGGCCTGTCCAATGTGCGGCGGCCAGGGCAAAGTCCGCCACGCTCAAGGCTTCTTCACACTGGAACGCACCTGCCCGAGCTGTCAGGGGCGCGGCCAAGTGATCGAGAGTCCGTGCGCGTCGTGCGCGGGTTCCGGCCGCGTCATGCGCGAGCGGACGTTGTCGGTGAACATTCCGTCCGGCGTCGAGGATGGCACCCGCATCCGGCTCGCCAGCGAGGGCGAGGCGGGCGTGCGCGGCGGGCCGCCGGGCGATCTCTACATCTTCCTGTCGATCGGCGCGCACCCGTTCTTTCAACGTGAAGGCGCCGATCTGCACTGCCGCGTGCCCGTCTCCATGGTGACGGCGGCGCTCGGCGGGGAGTTCGAGGTGCCGACGATCGACGGCGGCAAAACGCGCGTGAAAGTCCCCGAGGCCACGCAGTCGGGCAGGCGCTTCCGCCTGCAGGGCAAGGGGATGCCGGTGCTGCGCGCGCGGCAGAGCGGCGACATGTATGTGCAGGTCGTTGTCGAGACGCCGCAGAAACTCACCAAGCGACAGCGCGAGCTTTTGGCCGAGTTCGACCGCCTGTCGTCGACGGAGACACAGCCCGAATCCGCGGGATTCTTTGGCAAGGTCAAGGAGTTCCTCGACAGCTTCGGCGGTAGCCGTGCGAATTCCGGCTGAACGCTCGATCGGCTCACCTGGCGAGCGGCTGGCCTTCGCGCAGCGAATGTTCTAGAACGGCGATGTTTCGTGTGATTGCCATGCCGCTTCCCGCCCTGCGCAGATTCGAACAGAAGATCGAGCGGCAGCTGCGGCTCAGGAAGAGCATTATCGAGCGCAACATCGGGCGCCAAATCCGGCTGTTCGAGCAAAAGCGCGACGGCATCGGCAAGAAGATCGAAGAGCAGATCCGGCAATTTGAGCGTAAGCGAGGTATTCGGCTCGACGACGAGGTGCGCTTCATCCGCTCCTGGTTCGAACGGCCGCTGACGATCGGCGCGGTGGCGCCCTCCGGCAAGATTCTCGCCCGCACCATGGCGCGCTATGTCGATCCCGATAGCGACGGACCGGTCGTCGAATTGGGACCGGGGACCGGGCCGGTGACCGAAGCGCTGGTCCAGGCCGGCGTGGCGCCGTCGCGCCTGGTGCTCGTCGAATTCAATCCGACGTTCTGCCGAATTCTGCGCTCGCGCTACCCCGACGCCACTTTGGTGCAGGGCGACGCCTACAGCCTGCGGCGCCTGCTCGAAACCCTGCTGCTGCAACCCGCTGCCGCGGTCGTCTCGGGCCTGCCTCTGGTCACCAAGCCGATCAAGATGCGGTTGCGGCTCATTCGCGACGCCTTCGACCTCATGCTGCCCGGCGCGCCCTTCGTACAGTTCACCTATTCGGTGGCTTCCCCCTTGCCGAGGCGGCTCGGCGGCTTCTCGGCGGAAGCCTCCGAACGCATTTGGATGAATATCCCGCCGGCGCGGGTGTGGGTTTATCGGAAGACGGACCATCGGAAGGCGGACCACAGATGACGGAGGGCGGATGACAGAAGTTTGTTATTCTGACCTTTGTCATCTGACCTCTGATCTCTGACCTCTGACCTCTGATCATGCCCGCTCCGAAAATCCTGGTCATGGCCGGCTCGCTGCGCTCGGGCTCGCACAATGCGCGCCTTGCCGCGCTCGCGGCCAAGGAGTTGGCGCTCGCCGAGGCCGACGTCACCCGCATCTCGCTCGCCGATTATCCGCTGCCGCTGTTCGACGCCGACTTTGCCGCCGATGCCGGCCTGCCCCGCAATGCGGTGCAGCTCAAGCATATGTTCGCCGCGCATCAGGGCGTGTTCATCGCCAGCCCCGAATACAGCGCCTCGGTGACGCCGTTGCTCAAGAACGCCATCGACTGGATTTCGCGCGTGCGCGAGCGCGGCGAGCCGACCTACGCCGCCTTCAAGGGCCGGGTGTTTGCGATCGGCTCGGCCTCGCCCGGCTCGGCCGGCGGCCTTCGTTCGCTCATGGCGTTGCGGCAAATTCTCGAACTCGGCTGCGGCGCGCTGGTGCTCCCGGAACAAGTCACGGTCGCGCGCCCCGACCAGGCGTTCGACGAGATGGACAATCTCAAGGATGAGAACCTCGCCGCCGCGCTGAAGGCGCTGGCGCGGCGCCTCGTCGAGATGGCCGGCGTGATGCCGCGTGGAATGGAATGAGGGGAATCTATGGAATTATGTAGCTGTCTCACCTAGGCCAGCGGGCGGCCTCATCGAGATATGCCTCCAACGTTGCCTCGCGTGCTTCCGCCCATTCGTCGAAGGCTGCACGCCAATTGTCGCCTTTTGCAGCAGCATAACGTTTCCAGGCATCGTTTTCGGCCAGTTGGGCATCAGCAATCCTTGACGGAAGCACAGCCTGCATTGCGCAATCTCCTAGATTGCCAGTCTACTATTTGTTCAAATATTGCCATCCAACCGGGCCGCAAGGGTAAGTTGCCGTACTTTGTGCGGTGAATTGCACCTTATCCATACCAGCGCCGATGTGGATAACGCCGATCACCACAAGCCCTAGCTTGACCTGAGCTAGCGCGCGGCGTCGATTCCGAATCAGTCAGACGTTGGATTGCGCGCCTCCAGAACGGGGCGGGACGGCCTCCTTGGAACCGGGGTGTCTCCCCGCGAAAGGAGGTGAGAGCAATTTCTATCTTCCCCCCGCGTCTGACTATCGGCGACAAGACCGTCGAAGTGCGGTCCTACTTAAGGTGCCGGTTAGGCGTGTGGCAGACTGTCACTGCCCACAAACGGCGACGGCCACGCTTAAGGCGTGGCCGCGAGTAACCGAGTAAAGTGCCCATAAAGGGCGCGAGGAACGGGCGGTCCTAGCCGCCCGTTTCCTTTTTCTACCGTGCCTACGTCAGATTACATAGTCAAGCGGAATGTACATGAGGTACATTAATGTACACCGCGTACATTGGCTGGTCCCCATGCGTAAGCGTTCTACCGGGGCGCGTTTTAATCTTGGTGAGCCGTGGGATGGCAAGCTCGCCGATTTTTGTACCGCTCATTTTTCTGGGTCAGCAACCGAAATCGTTCAAGCCGCGCTCGATGTGTTCATCCCTGCGGAATTGGAACGCGACAAAGCGACGGCTGAGCGATACGAGAAATTGCAGGCTGAACGGCAATCCAAACCCGGCGACTAATCCGCGATCTGCCAAAGCCCAAGGCTTCCGGGCGGTCGTGTCATCATCACCAGCTTTTTCTTCCGCAGATTTCGCAGGCACGCGCCGACACGGCGGGAAAGCGTGCGCATGGAGCGGAACATCGCGAACAAAATCGCGCGAGGGAGCTTCACGGCCGTCTTTTTCGTGCAGTGTCTGACGGCCATAGGATGCCGTACCCTCCATCTGGAGGATGAGGTCGACTAATGAATATTACCCAAAAATCCTAAGTCGCCACCCGAAGCCGCCGCCGGGACCTAACCTTGTCAGGCGACTGCAATTCGCGATTGGAGATAACAAAAGGCCCGCGACAATCGAGCGGACGTTCGAGAAGGCTCCTACAAATTGCCTCTAAAGCCTCGTCTATCCAAGTGGCTTGATCTGAATCATGTGGTAAAGGAATTGCTGGTTCACGGCGCGCCATCGCAGATTCCCTCACAGAGTCACGAATCGCTAGCCTACACCAGCCGAATCGCCAAGACCAGAGCAGCCTAGACGGCCGTGGTAAAGAAATCGTTGGATAAGAAACCCCGCACCAATCGCAGGCCGAAGGATACGGAAGTTATTCCGAATCCAGAGCTTGTATTCGGGATTGTCGGCCCAATTGGAGTCAACGTTGAAGCGGTAATGGATGCCCTGTCCGAAGCATTGAAAGACATTCAATATCGACCGGTGCCCATCCATCTCACCGACCTTATTGATGATCGGAGAATCAAGGTAAAGCGAGACCTCAGCACCTATTACGCTCGATTTCAGTCCTTGATTGCGTACGCCAATGCTTACCGCAAGCTCGCAAAAAGTTCTGCCGCCCTCGCAGGCATCGCGATTCTGACGATACGTCGGCTACGTTCTCAGATCACAAAAGACGAGAAATCTCCCGCGAGAGGCACGGCGTACATAGTGCGTCAGTTCAAAAGAGAAGAAGAAATTGATTTGATGCGACGAGTGTACGGACGAAAGTTTGTTCAGGTATCCGTGTTCGGCAGTGCCGCAGATCGTCGGCGGGTCATGATGGAAAAAATTCACAGATACGAACCGTCACCGAAAACAGATGCAGAGTGCGAACGACAAGCCGTGGAGCTAATCGAGACTGACTACAATCAGAAAGATGACGTGAACGGTCAACGCGTTTCTGAAGTGTTTCACTTAGGTGATGTCTTTGTCAACGGGATAGACACCGTTATGGCGGAAAGGACAATACGCCGTTTCATTAAGGCCTTCTTCGGAGATACCAAATCATCACCAACAAAAGACGAATATGGACTCTATATCGCTGGCGCCGCTGCGCTGCGATCCGCAGACCTGTCTCGGCAAGTAGGCGCCGCCATCTTTAGCAAGGACGGAGAGATAATCTCTCTTGGCTGCAACGAAGCGCCGAGAGCCGGCGGTGGAAATTATTGGACTGATGACGAGGGTGCCATCTACAGAGACGTTGATATCGGCTTTGACCCAAATCAGGATCGAAAATCCGAGATTGTGCATGATTTGCTTACGCGCATGGGGAAGGAAAAGCTACTGTCCAGCGGATTGATGAAACTTAAGACCGCTCAAAAACAGGCAAAATTGTTCTTGGCTAGTAAGGTGCTAGGGGATTCTCAGTTGATGGATATTCTTGAGTTCAGCAGAGTGATCCATGCCGAAATGTCAGCCATTTCTGACGCCGCGCGATTAGGTCGCATGACCAAGGACGCAACCCTCTTCTGTACTACCTTTCCCTGTCATATTTGCGCAAAACACATCGTTGCAGCCGGGATTGATCGAGTTGTCTTCCTTGAGCCCTATCCAAAAAGCTTATCCCAAAAGTTGCATAGCGATTCCATCACCTTTGAGACTGATATCCCGGAAAAGGTGCTGTTCGAACCCTTCATCGGCATCTCGCCACGCAGGTACAGGGACATTTTCGAGAAGAAGGAACGAAAGGACGAGACCGGCAAAGCCAAAAAGTGGTACGAAGGTTCGCCCGCACCGTTGGTTGAAGATCGCAGCCCAGCATATATCGCCAATGAAGAGCCGGCCCTCTATGTTTCGCTCAAGGGCCTTAAAAAAAACCCGAGCAAAATCAATGCAGCCCATTCGGCAGCGGCATGAGGTGAGTCAGCTACATAATTCCGGGAATCTATGCCGATGGAGCCGCGCGAGCGCCTGATCGTTGCGCTTGATCTGCCTTCGGTCGAGGCGGCGCAGGCCATGGTGGCGCGGCTCGGCGACGCGGTGTCGTTCTACAAGATCGGCTACCAGCTCGCCTTCGCCGGCGGGCTTAGCTTTGCGCAGACGCTGGCCGGCGCCGGCAAGCGCGTATTCCTCGATCTCAAGCTCCATGACATCGGCAACACGGTGGCGCAGGGCGTGAAAAGCGTGGCGCGGCTCGGCGCCACCTTTCTCACCGTGCATGCCTATCCGCAGACCATGAAGGCCGCCGTCGAAGCGCGCCAGGCGCCTCTGCGCATCCTCGCCGTCACGGTGCTCACCTCCTACGACGATGCGGATCTCGCCGCCGCCGGCTACGACTTCACTGTGCGCGAACTGGTCGCCGAGCGCGCCGCGCAGGCGCGCGATATCGGCGTCGATGGTCTGGTCTGCCCGGCCGAGGAGGCGGCCAATCTGCGCTCGATCGTCGGGGCGAAAATGGTGCTGGTGACGCCGGGCATCCGGCCGGCCGGCGCCGAAAGCGGCGACCAGAAGCGCATCATGACGCCGGCCGCCGCCATTGCTGCGGGCGCCGATTATCTCGTGGTGGGCCGGCCGATCATCGCCGCCGCCGATCCCAAGGCGGCGGCACAGGCGATCATCGGGGAAATTGCACAGCAAGCAACGGAGAAGGAATGACATGGCCAAGGGTTACTGGATAGCGCGCGTCGATGTGCGTGACGAAGAAGGCTACAAACCCTATGCCGCCGCCAATCCCGCCATCTTCCGCAAATACGGCGGCCGTTTCGTCGTGCGCGCGGGTAAGTTCGAATGCGTGGAAGGAACGAGCTACTCGCGCAATGTGGTGATCGAGTTTCCCGACTACGCGGCGGCGCTCGCCTGCTTCCGCTCGCCCGAATACCAGGCCAACATCAAGGTGCGGCAGCCGCACGCGACCGTCGACCTCGTCATCGTCGAGGGCTACGACGGCCCGCAGCCGTCATAGACTTTCCTCCCCCGCTTGCGGGGGAGGAAAATACCTCATGTTGCTGCCCTCCCACCGCCTCGCTATACCCGCGGCGATTGGAGACGAGCGATGTCCGACATGCGGTTAGTGATCGCCGGCGCCGGCGGGCGCATGGGACGCACGCTGATCCATGCGATTGCCGCGACCAAAGGCGTCACGCTTGCCGGGGCCGCCGAGGCGGCGGATTCGGCCGTGATCGGCCGCGACGCCGGCGAACTCGCCGGGATTGGCGTGAACGGCATCAAAGTCGTCAGCGATGTCGCGCCGCTGCTCAAAGGGGCCGACGGGCTGATCGAATTCACGATTCCCGCCGCGACGCTGGCGCTGGCGGAACTGACCGCCGCCGCCGGCATCGTGCACGTCATCGGCACGACCGGCCATTCGGCGGAGGAGGAAGCCGTGATCGCCAAGGCGGCCAGCCGCGCGACGATTGTCAAATCCGGCAATATGAGCCTCGGGGTTAATCTGCTCGCCGCCCTGGTCAAGCGCGTGGCGCAGACGCTCGGCGCGGACTACGACATCGAAATCCTGGAAATGCACCACAACAAGAAGATCGATGCACCGTCCGGCACGGCGCTCATGCTTGGACGCGCGGCGGCGGCCGGCCGCGGCATCAATCTTGGCGCCCATTCGGTGCGTGGGCGCGACGGATTAACCGGCGCGCGCCGTGCGATCGACATCGGCTTCGCTTCGCTGCGCGGCGGCACCGTCGTCGGCGACCACACCGTGATCTTCGCCGGCCCGGCCGAGCGCCTGGAACTCACGCATCGCGCCGAGGACCGCATGATCTTTGCCCGCGGTGCGCTGCATGCGGCGGTGTGGGCGCGCGGCAAGAAGCCCGGTCTCTATACGATGGTGGATGTGTTGGGGCTAACAGACATCTGAACAGCGTCACCGGCAATGACGAAGGAAAGGGGAAAAATGAATGGGTGACCGCATCCTCGTGCTCGTGCGTCACGGTCAGAGCGACTGGAATCTGAAAAACCTCTTTACCGGCTGGCGCGACGTCGATCTCACCGAGAACGGGATCGCGGAAGCGCGCGCGGCCGGGCGCAAGCTTAAGGCGCAGAATATCCGCTTCGATGCCGCCTTCACTTCCGCGCTCGTTCGTGCGCAGCATTCGCTCGACCTCATGCTCGAGGAGATGGGGCAAGAGAGCATTCCCGTGTTCAAGGATCAGGCGCTCAACGAGCGCGACTATGGCGACCTCGTCGGCCTCAACAAGGACGATGCGCGCGCAAAATGGGGCGCCGAGCAGGTGCACACTTGGCGGCGCTCCTATGATGTCGCTCCGCCCGGCGGCGAGAGTCTCAAGGACACGGCCGCGCGCGTTCTTCCCTATTACATCCAGGAAATCCTGCCGCGCGTGCTGCGCGGCGACAACATGCTCGTCTCCGCGCACGGCAATTCGCTGCGCGCGCTGGTCATGGTGCTCGAACACCTGTCGCCGCAGGAGATCGTCGCGCGCGAAATCGCGACCGGCGTGCCACTGATCTACCGGCTCAACGCCGATTCGACCGTAGCCGACAAGCGGGACTTGGCGGCGTAGCATTCTCCTCCCTCTCCGGGGAGGGGTAAAACAACTACGCCATCGCCCCGACCCGCCCCGCCTCCCAGCCGAGCATGGCGCGCTTGCGAGTGAGGCCCCAGTGATAGCCGGTCAGCTCGCCGGTCTTGCCGATGACGCGATGGCAGGGCACGACGAAGGCGATCGGGTTTTTGCCGACGGCGGCGCCGACGGCGCGGGCGGCGGCCGGCGTACAGACCTTGCCGGCGATCCCGGAATAGGTCGCGAGCCGGCCCATGGGAATGTGCAGGAGCGCTTCCCAGACGCGGACCTCCCAGTCGGTCCCGATGAGCACCACGCGCAACGGCTGTTGCGGCCGCCACAACAACGGATCGAAAATCCGCTGCGCGATCTGCGCCGTGCGCGCGGCGTCGGCAACGTAGCTGGCCTTGGGCCAACGCCCCCGCATGTCGGCGAGCGCCGCCTCTTCCTCGCCGCCATCGGCGAAAGCGAGGCCGGCGAGCCCGCGCTCGGTCGCCATGACCAGCGCGCTGCCGAACGGCGACGGATGGAAGCCAAAGTGAATCATCAGGCCTTCGCCGCCCGACTTCCATTCGCCCGGCGACATCGCTTCGTGCGTCACGAACAGGTCGTGCAGCCGGCCGGGACCGGAGAGGCCCACTTCATAGGTGGCGTCGAGCACGCTCGCCGAATCGCGCAGCAAGCGCCGGGCGCCGTCGAGCGTGAGCGCCTGCAAAAAGGCCTTCGGCGTGAGCCCCGCCCAACGGCGGAACAGATGGTGCAGCTCGGTCGGCGTGACGCCGGCCGCCTCCGCGATGGCTTCGATTTCGGGCTGCTCGCGCCAATGGCCGCGAATGTGTCCGATGGCGCGGCGCACGACGTCATAATCGGCGGCTGCGGCGGCGAGCGGTGTGGGGTCCGGGATGCGATCGGGCGACAGCATGGATGCCTCCATCTCTCCGCTCCGGATTTTATTGGAGCATGATCTTTTCCGAAAACCGGTTTCCACTTTTCGGGATCATGCTCTAGGCCGCCGCCGTCGGTCGAACCACCCGATTTCTGTCTTACTCCAGCACGGTCCGCGTCGGCCCGCGCTTGGCCTCGCCCAGCGCGGTCGACAGAGCGCGGGCAAAACTCGCTTTCTCATGCGGCCCCAGGAAGGCGGCGATCGGCAGCCGCCGGCCACGGGAGACCAGGAACAGGCGCTCGATGCCGAACTCCTCGTGCACGATGCGGTCGAGCCGCACCCAGACCGGGTTGAGCGTCCATTCGCGCACGCCGCCGCGATGGCTGACCTTGCGCACCGTCAGCTCCGAGGCGGTGACGGTGACCTCTTCGTAGGCGCGCGCTGCGCGAAAGTTGACGCGGAATGCCCAGTAGATGAGCAAGACATCGAGCCCGAAGAAGCCGAACACCGGCCAGGCGCCGATGACGAGGAACATCATTCCTGAGACGAAGCTGATGCCGCCGATGATCAGCATGAGGATGAGGAACCCGGTCGAGTTGAGCGAACGGTGCGGCGTGATGATGGCCGAAAAAATCGTGGGTTCGGCGAAGGCGTCGTTGTCGGAACTCATGGCGCCCACTATACGGGAAACATGGCGCGAAAGACCACTCGGCAAAGCCGCAAGCCCGCCCCCCACGGCGAATTACCGCAATGGACTAAAGCCGAAGTCGCCGAAGCGTTCCGCCGTTTCGCGGCCGCCAATCCGAACCCGCGCAGCGAGTTGCAGTATACCAACCCGTTCACTTTGCTGGTTGCGGTCGTGCTTTCCGCGCAGGCGACCGATGCCGGCGTCAACAAGGCGACGCCGGCTCTGTTCAAGCTCGCCGATACGCCGGAAAAGATGGTCAAGCTCGGCGAAGCGCGCGTGCGCGACCTGATCAAGACCATCGGCCTTTACCCCACCAAGGCGAAAAACCTGATCGCGCTGTCGCAAAAGCTCGTCACCGAGCACGGCGGCAAGGTCCCGCATGACCGCGCGGCGCTCGAAGCGCTCCCCGGCGTCGGCCGCAAGACCGCGAACGTGGTGCTCAACGTCGCCTTCGGCGAGCCGACCATCGCCGTCGACACCCACATCTTCCGCGTCGCCAACCGCACCGGGCTTGCAGTCGGCAAGACGCCGCTCGAGGTCGAGATGAAGCTCATGCAGGTCGTGCCCGAACGCTACCGGCTGCACGCCCACCACTGGCTCATCCTGCACGGCCGCTACGTCTGCCTCGCCCGCCGCCCATTGTGCGAAAAATGCCTGATCGCCGATCTGTGCAAATGGCCGGGGAAGACCGTGTTATCCGCCCCGTAGCGAAGCGGGGGAGGATGAGGCGGAATACGCTAAGCGTGCGTCGGCCAGTGCCGCTCGCGGAACCAGGTACGGTACTCCGTCATCTTCGCGCGCTGCGCCGGCGGCGCGTGCCGCGTACACGTCGACGCCTCGTCGCTTTTGGCCGGCGCGCCCCACCGCAACTCGACGCAGTCGTTCAAATTGTACCCCATCTCGAGATCCGCCGCGCGGTCGACCACGTCTTTGAGCGTGAGCGTCCACGCCGAGCCGTCGCTGCGCGTATAGGTAAACTTGCGCGCCGAAAGCTCCGACGCCAGCACGCTCTGCAATTCGGCCTTGACGTCGGCGACGCTCCTGCCAAACGGCATGGCGTACCGTTGCGGCTGCCGCGCGACGCGATCCGGGTAGAAGCGCACCACATCGATTGCGATCAACAGACGAAAATCGCGCGCCGGCGTCGCGAAATCTTCCCACGCGCCGGTCGTTGCGAAGATCGCCGCGCCGTCCGGCATGCTCGCGTCGCCGTGCCCGTTCTGGTACTTCCGCCCGTTCTCGACCGACGTCACGCGCGTCTTCACTTGCTCTTCCAGCGAGTCGATCGCCGCCTTCATCGCGCGCACAGGATCGAGCGGCTCAGGCGACATCACGTCATCCATTCGGTCGTAAAAATCTTCGACCCCAAGCTGCGACTGTTCGAGCGAAAAATCGCCGTACTGCGGATCCTTTGCGATTTCGCCATTGGTCAGCCGCCGGAAGGTGCCGTTCGCCTCGCGCACGATCGGCCGGAAGCGCTTGAATCCGGGGCTGCCGAGCGCAGGTTCGTGCGCAAACAGGAAAGTGCCGCGCCAGAACCGCTTGCGCGCGACCGTCCCGTCGGGCTCGCCGTCGACGGCGAGGAAGACGCCGGCCGCGCCGCCCGACTGCGGCACGCGCCGCACCAGCATCATAACGTGCCCGTACGGATCGGCGTACACGGTTCCCGGGCGCAGCGTCTGCTGCTGCAGCGGCACGGTATAAAAATCGGTGCGGTCGTCGGTCGCGGCCACGCGCACGGCGCCGGACTGCACGGCGTCGCCGACGACCCGCAAATAGTCGCCGAACGAGACCGCTTGCCCCGGCCGCGGCGCGGCGTCGGGGTTTTGATTGGTGAACCAGCCATAGCATTTGGGGGGGCTGCCGCCGCCGCCGCGCGAGCACTTCGAGTAGCCGAACGGCAGTCCCATCTTGTAGGCGAAATAGGCGCGCAAGAAGTACGGAAGGTCCGCGCAGTCGGGGCTGATGACAATCCTCGCTTCGTCTTCGCCGAGACTCAAATAATTGAACAGGACATTGCGCGATCGGTCATGCAGCACCTCACGCAGCGTCGGCCACGACGGCTCGGCATCGAGCGGCGCGTCGAACAGTTTCTCGATCCATGCCGAATACAGGTTTTCGGTGGCGCGGTTCCAGCTATTGCGCAGCGGCCAGACGCTGCCCGGCGCCGCCGGCGGCGGCGGCGGCGGCGCGGCGTCGCGCACGACGATGTCGCGCGTGATCGGGCTGCAGCCGGCGTCCGCGAGCGTCGCGTGCCACGTCCCCGCGGCCGGCGACGGCATCTCGGCGAACCAGAAATAGGGCGGCCCGCCCTGCCGGCCGCGCGATTTGGTCGCGACCCGTCCCTCGGGCGCGATCAGCGAAAGCTCGCCCTCGAGCGGCTTCTCCGCGGCGAAAATGACGCGCAACGGTGCGCCGGTCCACGGCGCGAACGGGGCGGACAACACCGCGATATCGGCTGAGTCTTCGCAGCTGCCGAACAAGCCTGCGGCGCGCGCGTCCACGGCTGAGATAAGCAAGACGAAACATGCAGCTGCGATCGGCAGCAAGGCCGTGACTACAGGAACAAACCGGCGTGCTGGAAACAATGGAGCCCTCCGCCCTTGACCGCAATGAAACCATATGACCAAAGCCTTGGCTGAATCATGGCATGATCCGTCGGGGGCGAATGACCGACCGTAGGCGGCTAGTCTTACTGCGTCATAAAGCATAGCGGGTGTTCGGTTTGAAGCTGCGGGCACAGCATGGGCATCGCGGCAGGGTTCTGGCGATGCCGACGATCAATCTTCGATGGATGGTGGCGATC
>Ga0187856_1001301_pt1 | contig 20161 bp, 22 predicted proteins | sample June2016WEW_8_40_FD_132443 | JGI IMG/M metagenome (GOLD analysis project Ga0187856, IMG submission 132443) | Peatland microbial communities from SPRUCE experiment site at the Marcell Experimental Forest, Minnesota, USA - June2016WEW_8_40 | ecosystem: Environmental > Terrestrial > Soil > Wetlands... | reverse complement strand
TTCGCGATGTTTTGGAACAAAACCTCGCTCGCATTGTAGCGTTCGGGTATGCTGAAATTGATTTCCCGCGCAGCTGGACAATTGGGCGGAACTGCATCGTCTATCAGGTATGCCGGCGTTGACGGCATTATCCTCGCGCCTCCGAAAGTTTGCCTGTTGTGGTTCGATGCGCGGCTTCAAAGCGCTCCATAAAGCGTGGTGACATCGCACGCAGGCGGGCGTGGTCAATGCGGCCGGAGCGGATGATATAACTGTAGGCGAAATCAAGCGGACCAAGGCTCATGTGCGCGGCAAAGCGCTCGTACCATTCCCCGCTCGCCTTCGCGGCTTCAACAAGGGCTGTTACGATGGGCCGCCGCTCAGCTTCGTAGCGCGCGAGACTGCGCGCGATATCGGTTTCCTCCTCCAACGCCTTGACCAATGCAATGACATCTTCCATTGCGAGCCGCGTGCCCGAACCGATGGAGAAATGCGCAGTATGTAGGGCATCGCCGACCAGAACCATGTTGCGGAAGTGCCAATGGTCGTTCCAAAGCCACGGAAAATTGCGCCAGATTGATTTGTTGGAAATGAGCGGATGGCCGTCAAGCGTCCGCGCAAACACCGTTTCGCAGACAGCCTTCGACTCCTCGATGGACTTTCCTGCAAAGCCGTAGCGCTCCCAGGTCTTCTTATCGCATTCGACCAGGAACGTGCTCATATTGGGCGCATAGCGATAATGGTGAGCTGTAAACGTACCTAGGTCGGTTTCAAGGAAGGTCTGACTCAATGTCTCGAAACGCTTGGTCGTCCCATACCAGGCAAATTTGTTTTCGGCATAGGTCAGTGAAGTCTTAAATTTGTCTTCGTGCGCGCGGCGCACAACAGAATTCAGCCCATCGGCGCCAACGATGAGGTCGACCTTGCCCAGGTCTTTGAGAGAATTGACGAGCTCTCCAAATCTGGGTTCAACGCCAACGGCACGAACTCTTTGCTGAAGCAATTGAAGAAGTTTAAGGCGCCCGATCGCCGAGAATCCTACACCATCGAGCACTACCTGCTCGCCCTTGAGATCCAGCGTCATGTTCCGCCAGGTCTCCATGTGGGGCGAGATGAATTCGGCTGTATCAGGATCGTCAGTGCGCAGAAAATCCAGCGCGCGCTCGGAAAACACGACGCCAAAACCCCAAGTCGCGTCAGCCAGGTTTTGTTCGTAGAGTTCGATATTCGATTGTGGGTGGCGCTTCTTCCAAAGATGCGCAAAGTAGAGCCCGGCAGGACCGGCGCCCACAACGGCAACACGCATGGGAGCGTTCGCGCGCAAGCGCATCTCCGCGCACAACCCCAAAAAACAATGAAAGATAGCAATAACGAGGATGGCCCGAAAGGGGTGCGGCGGATCGCGCCAGAGGTGCAGGCATCAAGCAGACTGATGCGGACACCAGCGTTTGCGAGCGGCGGGGGGTCGGGACACCGAAATGTCACAGCGGCAGACGCGTGGACGTCTGCCGCCGTTAGCACTTCATAGGCCGTTCACTTCATCGGGCAGCGGTCATGATATCGGTCCTGATCGTTCTCGACGATAGTCGCAACCGTCTTAAGGACATAATCGTCGCCTTGCTTCACCGCCTCCTGGAGATAGAAGTTCTGGATCGGGATGTGATTGTTGCCGAACTTGAAGTTGCCGCGCACGGATTTGAAATCAGCCTTCTCCATTTCCTTGCGCATCTCGTCCTTTTTGGACAGGTCGCCTTTGACCGCCGTGATGGCGCTGTTGATCAGCGAGGCCGCGTCGTAGCTCTGCGCGCCGTAGAACGAGGGCCTCGATTTATACTTGGCGATGTAGTCGGCGACGAATTTCTTGTTGGCTTCGTTGGGAAGGTCGTTGACCCATTCCTGGGCGCCGGGAATCCCGACCGCGAGGTCCTTCAGCCGCGGCAGCGACAGCTCGTCGATGGTGAACGCCGTGTAGAGCGGGATTTGTTCCTTGAGACCCGATTGCACATATTGGGTGATAAACTGGACGCCGGCTCCGCCCGGATAGAACACGAAAATGGCATCGGGCTGGGCCGCGCGGGCCTTGGAGAGCTCGGCCGAGAAGTCAAGTTGATCGGGCCAGCGGGTCATTTCCTGGCCGACGACCTGCCCCGCGAAGGTCGTGCGGACGCCTTGCAGCATGTCCCTGCCGGCGGCGTAATTGGGGCCGATCAGCAACGCCTTCTTGACCCCTTTCTGATTCATGTAAAGGCCGATCGCCTGCGGCGTCTGGTCATTGTTCCACGATACCGAGAACACGTAGGGCGAGCACAGCTCGCCGGAGAGCTGCGAGAGGCCCGCATTGGCCACGACCGTCATGGTCTTGCTGTCGGCCAACGGCTTGAGCGATGCCAAAAGCACGTTCGACCAGATGTAGCCGACGATGAAATCGACCTTGTCGGATTCGATCAGCTTCTGGGTCTTCTGTACCCCGACTTCGGGCTTGGTCTGGTCGTCCTCGTAAATGACCTCGACCGGCAGGCCACCCAGCTTGCGGCCGAGATGATCGAGGCCGAGCTCGAAAGCGTTGCGCATGTCGTTGCCGATGGCAGCGACCGGACCGCTGAATGTGCTGATGAAGCCGATCTTGACACTCTTCTCCTGGGCCACGGCCGGCCCCGCGAAAAGCGCGAGCGCGGCTGCGGCTAAAACTCCTATCCTCATCATCGCGTGCATCCCTCTGGTTACCGCACTTGTCGGTGCGGAGGCGTTTCGGTGGTTTTTTGAAGCATAGGTATCTTGCGGGCTAGTTTGACCGCGATCGGGCGCCCTAATCAAGCCGGATGCAAGGAGGCCGGCAGAAAACCTACGCCAGAAGCGCGCTGTCGCCCGGCAACACTGCGCAGCCTGCCGGTGGCTTACGGGAGCTCGTGCTGCCTGCTATCGTCTACGCCGTTCGTCTGGGGAATGTCAGCTAAATACATCATATCGGCCAAATATCTGCCAAGCGCGATGCCGGAACGGGCGTGGCCGGATATGACGACATTCACGGCCGCACCGGCGGCGGTGCTAAAGCCGCAGCAACGAACCTGATAGCGGGGGGAGCGCCATGGAATTCGGCTACTTTACGCTGAGCGACAACCACTATGAAAACAATGTGCGCTCCTCGAACCAGTTCGTTACCGACATCACCGCCGAGGCACTCTATGCCGACAAGCTCGGCATGCACTCGGCCTGGATCGGCGAGCACCACTTCAACTCGCTCGGCGTGCTTTCCTGTCCGGACCTGGTGCTCGCCTACGTCGCCGCCAACACCAAGCACATACGGCTCGCGCCGGCAGTGACCGTGCTGCCGCTGCATCATCCAATCCGCGTCGCCGAGCAATGGGCGACGCTCGACCTTCTCTCCGGCGGCCGCGTCGATTTCGCCGCCGGGCGCGGCTACGACAGGCGCGAATATTTGCCGTTTCACGTCTCATTCGAGGACAATCAGGGAATTTTCGACGAGGGACTGGAGCTCGTTCGCAAGCTTTGGCACGCCGAAGGCCGGATTTCGCATCGCGGCAAGTACTATTCGTTCGACGACGTGCGGATCACGCCGAAGCCGATTCAGCGACCGATCCCGACCTATGTCGGCTCGTTCTCAAAACCCTCGATCGAACTCGCCGCACGACTGGGTTGCGGGCTTATTGTGGCGCCGTTTGCTGCGGCCATCAGTTATGGCGGCCTCAAGCAGGTCGCCGATCTCTATCACGAGAGCTGCGCGAAATACGGGCAAAAACCCGGCCGGTTGATGTGCAGCTATTTCACCCATTTCGCCGACAACAAGGCGCAGGAGGACGCCCAACGCGCGCGGCAGATACGCTATTACAAGGAGTGCGTCATCCCAGCCTTCCCCGGCGACCCCAAATCTGCGCCGCCGAGCTACCGCTATTTCATCGATATGGTCGAGCGGCTCAACAAAGTCAGGCCCGAGGACTTGACGGAAAACTCGGTCCTCATCGGCTCCCCCGCGAGCATCATCGAGACCTTGAAGAAGGTCGAGGCGGCCGGCTTCTCTGAGGTGATCCTCTATTTCAATGTCGGGCTCAAGCCGCACGAGCAGGTCAAGAACGAAATGGCGCGCTTCATGGCCGAAGTCGCGCCGGCGTTCGCGGGCAAGCACAAGCAGCGTGCCGCGTGAGGCGGATCAAAAAGCGATAGCTCACGGGGTAAAACCGAGCGTCAGGTGCTGTGGAAAGAACGGCATCGAAATGGTATAGCAGGTGACTTTTAATCACCGGGTCCAAGGTTTTAGTCCCTGCGGGCTCACCATCGCACGTAACGCGGTCGCAAGCGGGAGCCACCATGTCCATCTTCGCAGTGAATTATCTCTGCCGCGAGGTTTTGCGCGACCACGCTTTTCGCGCGGCCATGAAGGCCGATCCGGCAAAGGCGCTGGCCTCGCTCGACCTTACCGATGACGAGCGGCGCGCGCTGATCGCCGGCGATGTCGGCGCGCTCTACCGCATGGGCGTCAACGGCTTCCTCATGGGCTATCTCGCCCGCTTCGAGGCCTGCGGCCTCAATGTCGAGAACTACAACCAGCGCATGCGCGCGGTGAAGGTCGATGAGGTGGGGCAGCCGGTCTGAGCCGCCTCAGCGGCGGCAGGCATCGCGACCATCACGAAGCTATGCCGCGCCCTGACCTTCCCTGCCCTGTGTGTCCGGAATCAGCAACAACAAGACAATAATTCCGACAATAGCGAATAGTGCGCTGTAATAGAATACGGCGACGTGCCCGACCCGGTCCCATAGCAAGCCGGCGACGATGCTGGCGACGAGCTGCGACAATCCCACGGTCGTATTGTACCAGCCGATGCCGCTGGCGCGCAGGCGCTCCGGCACCAGTTGCGAAGCGAACGCCTTGCCGACGGTACGAAATATCCCTTGGTACAATCCGTAGAAAACAAAGAATCCCGCAATGAGAGCGACGTTCTGCGTCAGGGCGAAGCCGAGATAGGCAACCAGAAAGATGATGAACGCGACAAGCAGCACGCTTTTGCCTCCCCATCTGTCGGTTAGCCGCCCCGCCGGATAGGAAATCAGCGCGGCGACGAGATTGAACGCGGCGTAGATCAGGATGGTCCGTTCCAGCGAAGCGCCGATATCCTGCGTTCGCAGAATAAGAAAGGCGTTGCTGGAATTGCCGAGTCCGAAGAGGGCGGTTACCAACAGATATTTCCAATAGGTAAGCGGAAACTGCCGCAGATTGATGTCGATCTTCGCCTTGGCGGCCACCGCCCCACGCGGTTCCTTCACCAGTAGAACCATGCAGAACGCCAGCAAGCCGGGGATGACCGCCAGATAGAAGATGGAACGGATGCCCACGTGAAGCGAGTAGAGAAGAAACACCGCCAGCAACGGCCCAAGAAATGCTCCGGCATTATCGCCCACCCCTTCGAGCCCGAAGGCGCGACCCCGGTTTTCCTCGGACACCGAAGACGCAATCAGGGCATCGCGCGGCGCCGAGCGCGCGCCCGCTCCCAGCCGGTCCAGCAATCGCGCGCCGAACACCACTTGCCAGTTGGTCGCGAGGCCCATGAGCGGCTTGCTAATCGCCGCAAGGAAATATCCGGCGAGCGCGACAGGTTTTCGCCTTTGCAGCTTGTCCGAGAGCATCCCGGAAAAACCCTGCACGATATTCTGAGTGGCCTGCGCAAAGCCGTCTATCAGACCGACGATGCTGCCGCTGGCATTCAGGGTTTGCGTCAGAAAGACCGGCAAAACCGGATACAGCATCTCCGTAGAAATATCGGAAAATAAACTGGCGAATGTGAAAAGAAACGTGGTCCTGGAAAGGCCGGTAAAATATCGTTGGATCGCCCCGTCGGTCATGGCAAGTCACCACTTGGCCAGCGCGAGCGAAATTCCCCCGATCGCGCCGACGACGACAACCAAGAGCGGCGGCACGCGCCAGACGGTGAGGAGAACGAAGCCGACGAGCGCGACCCCGAAATCTTTCGGCGTTTTGACTGAGCTCACGCCGAGCTTGAGGTAAATGAGCAAGACTTCAAGCGGCGAACCCATCTGCGGGCTCCCGGCCGCGGCCTTGGTTGCGGCAAAGGTCGCCGCATCATTTCTTTCTCTGCCTGCGGTGTCCATCTCGCCAAATTGCCATGACTCATAGATCGCGACCGCTCTACTCCCGCAATACGCTAAAGATGCGTTCCGCGATTCCTATGAATAGGTGATCAGTCCGGCGAAGCCCTCGTCCATATGGTCCTGATGGTGACAGTGGAAGAACGTCGGGCCTGGATCGTCGGCCAGAAAATCGATCTCGGCGGTCGAGTATCGCGGCATGCTCAGAGTGTCCTTCATCAACCCCGAAATCGACGTGTCACCCACTTTAGTGACTTCGAAAGTATGCCGATGCGTGTGTACCGGATGAACGTCGCCGCTGTTGTTGTGCATCATAAGCCGATATCGCTTGCCCTCTTGCACCGTGAAAAGCGGGTTGGTGTCGGGCCACGACTTTCCGTTAATGGTCCAACGGTTATAGCCGCCGCGGCCGCCGGGGACTTTCTCGAACGTCAACTTGATCGTCTCATCCGGCGCTTTCGCCGGTGTCGCCAGAGCGAACGCTGTGTAATTCCAGGCCGTTTTCGGGGGCGACAGCTATTGCGGCTCGCCTTGGCGGTTTTCGTACTCGATCACCACCCCCATTCCCATGTTGCGATCTTCGTCATCGGTCGATCCAAACACCCAAATACCAGGATTGTTCATCTCCACAATCACGTCCGCACGTTCGGCGACATCCAGTTTCAACACATCCACGGTCGCAGGCGTCGGGACGGGATTGCCATCGAGTGCAACGACTGTGAAACGATGCCCTGACAATGCCAGCGAAACATCCATGGTCGCGCTAGCATTGAGCAGGCGGAACAGAACTCGCTCGCCTTGATGGACGCGCATGGGTTCGTCGTGCCCGAGCATCCGCTCTCCGAGCGTCGCCGAATGATACATAACTTCCAGTCCATTATCCGGAGGCGGTCCCTTGCGCATGTCTTGCATGCTGACCCAAGAACCCTCCCAGCGGCGAGCGGCGAGCAGCACTTCACGATCATAGCGGCCGGGCTCTCCCGCCGCTGGCTCGATGATCAGAAACCCGAACTCGCCCGAATAGGTGCTGCGGGTGAGGTCCGTCATCGCCATGGCATGGCTGTGATACCACCGCGTGCCGGCCGGCTTGGGCGTGAAGGAATAAACAAGCGATTGTCCGACCGGAATGATCGGCGATCCCTCCTCGGTCGCTCCGTCTTGAACAGCGGGCAGGTAAAGCCCGTGCCAATGGACAAGATCCGGGTAGCCGGCGTCATTGATAACGTTGATGGTGACCGGGCGTCCCTCACGAAGCCGTAATACGGGCCCCGGAACTTTGCCGTTATAGGCCGTGGTCGTTATCGTTTTGCCAGGCGCCAGTTCGAGCGACACGGGGGCAATGCGCAGCGAGTAGTCCGCTTTTTCCGTTGGCGGATCGTCGGCAGCCCTGGCGAGACGTGGTGCCGCGCTCACGACGGGCAGGGTTGCGGCGTATTTGAGTAACGAGCGGCGATCAATTGACATGATCTTATTCCTTTCGCTGCAATGCACAGAATGCTCGACAGTTCCGCTAGCTCGCCTGCTACCTGCTATGGGCGATTTCGGCTCAGCAGCGCATCCAGCGACCACGCTCCGCCGCCCTCGACCAGCAGATAGATCGATCCCAGCAGCATGCCGAAGTCGTCGCGGGCCTCGTGCAGCATGCTCCAGAATCCGTAGCGCGCCAACTTGGGCAGATGAAAAATCCAGAAATCATGCCCGAGCAGGATCGGGATTTTGGTTGAGACGATGGCAACGATCATGATGATAATCAACGGGATCGCGGCGAGCCTGGTCAGTAGGCCGAGAATGATGAGCGCGCCGCAGATGGTCTCGACCACGCCGACAAACGGACCCATCAGCTCAGGATAGGGAATGCCGATATTGGCAAAGCGCCCGGCGCCCAGAATGTCGGGAAACGCCAGCTTCTGAATCCCTTCCGGAAAAAACACCACCAGGCCGACCAGCAGGCGGACGAGAATCGACCAGCCGGGCGCACGCGTGCCGAGGACAAAAGTCCGCCAGCGGATCCTTTCGCGTTCGCTCATTTATCGCCACCCGTTCGCCGTCAGCCTTTGAGGTAATTCTCTTTGTACCAATCGACGATCTCGCTGCCGGTCGTCACCCACACCTCCTGGCGCGAGGTGACGTGGGCGAGCGCCTTGGCGAAATACTTGCTGCGGTGCGGGTAGCCGACCAAAAACGGATGCAGGCAGATCGACATCACGCGGCCGGTCTTGGCGCCCTCCTCGTAGAGGACGTCGAACTGGTCGCAGATCATTTGCCCGAAAACCTCCGGGCTCTGATGCAGGTCGAGCAGCGCCGGAATGTCGTTGATCTCGACGGAATAAGGCATGGAGATCATCGAGCCTTTCTTCACCCGCATCGGATAGGGTTGATCGTCGTTCACCCAGTTGCCGACGTATTCGATGCCGTTCTCGGCCAGGATGTCGAGGGTGCACACGGTCTCGCTCAAGGCCGGGCTGAGCCAGCCGCGCGGCGCCTTACCGACACTCTTGGCGATCGTGCCGACCACGTCCTTGATCAGCGCGCGTTCTTCCGCCTCCGACTGCTTGTTGATCAGGGTCGAATTGTTGGTGCCGTGCCCCATCCACTCCCAGCCGAGCTTGTTTCCCTCTTCGATGATGCGCGGATAGCGCTTGCACACATCGGAGTTCAACGCGACGGTGCCCTTCACGCCGTACCGCTCCATCACTTCCATCATCCGCCAGATGCCGACGCGCACGCCGTAGTCGCGCCACGAATAGTTGAGGACATCCGGGTTGACCGGCAGGTCGGTGATGCGCGTCGAGGGGCGATCGAACAGGAAATGCTCGATATTCGGGATCACCCAGAGCGCCACGCGGGCACCGTTCGGCCAGGAAAGCCGCGGCCGATCGACGATCGCCGAATATTCGAAGCGGCCATGCTCGGTCGGTATCGTCGGTTGCGGCGGCGCGCTCGTTCGCGCGGTATGGCGCGCCGGGGCGGCAGCGCGGGGTTTGGCTGGGCTTTTCTTGAGTGACTTGCGAGGCACGTGTTCCTCCCGAATTGTCGAACGGCGTTATGATCTGGCGGCTCTGCTCCAGTCCGGCTAATGTTGCCACAACAGCTGCGTGGAAGTGAATGGACTTAAGGAGTTCAACGAAATGGCCAATATCGTCGCCGGGTTTGGCGTACCGCATACCCCGGTCTTTCCGTTCTTCGTCAAGCGCGATGGCCCCGACTGCGAAACCGCCAAATTGTTCGCGGCGCAAAAGGAACAGCTCGCCGCCGCGCGTCCGGACGTCATCGTGATGTTCGACACCGATCACCTCAACACATTCTTCCTGGATAATTTGCCGATTTTCGCCGTCGGCGTAGACGAGACTTTTACCGGCCCGAACGACGAACCGCGGGAAATGCCGGTCTACAAAATCCCATCGGCGGTCGATCTGGCGGCGCATATTCGCAAGTCCAGCATCGAAGCCGGCTTTGATGCCGCGCTCACCCAGCATTTCTCGGTCGATCATTCGATCGCCGTGCCGTTGCACTTCCTCACGCCGGACATGCACGTGCCGGTTATTCCCTTCTTCATCAGCGGGCACGTGCCGCCGCTGCCGTCGGCGCAGCGCTGCTATGCGCTCGGCCAGGCCGTCGGCCGTGCGATCGAGTCATGGCCGGCGCCGTTGCGCGTCGTTGTCATGGGCAGCGGCAGCTTCTCGCTCGAAGTCGCCGGCCCGCGCATGGCGCCCGGCCGCACCGATGGCGTGCCCGATCCTGATTGGGCCTTGCGGGTCATCAAGTACCTCGAAGACCAGCAGATCGAAAAGCTCATCGGCGAAGCTACCCCCTACCAGCTCCTGAAAGCCGGCAATGTCGGTGGCGAACTGCTCAACTGGATCGCGATGCTCGGCGCCATCGGCAATCGCAAGCCTAATTATATTGCGCCACAGATGCAGAACGGTCACGCTTACGGCGTGTGGTGCTGGAACTGAACGGCTCCGTCGCGTCGGCAATAGGGCCGAAGCTCTTCGATAGGTGACGGACGCCGACGACGGATGACGCGCCGTCGCCGCCCTCCCGCTGCGTGCCCACGCCGCCGCTGCGTGTGTCCCCAAGCGGCACGGCCGGCTCCGCGGCGTGCAACATTGTTGTCACGTTCATGGTGAGGGTGCCGATCAAACAGGCGCCATGGCATGCAACCAGGCGCCGCAGCTGGCCTGTTCTCGACCCGGCGTTATCTTGTTCATGTCCTTCCAACATTGCATTATCGGCAACGCGTTTTATCGCGCTCTTCGCCGGCGCGGAATGATGATAGATAAATCATGCGAAAGTGCAATTGTCTCCCGCGAAGGCGAACATGGGCGCCGCATCCGGACGCGCGCGAGATGGCGGATCGAAGTTTACGCGCGAACCAGGCCGCCATTGACGAAGATCGTCTGACCGGTCACGAACACGGCGTCATCGCTCGCCAGAAACGAGACGACCCCGACGAGGTCGGAAACGGTCTCCACGCGCTTGATCGCCTGCATATTGGCGATGACGCCGAAAAACTCCTCCTGGGACATGCCTCCCGGGATTTCTTTTCGGCCTTCGGTGCCCGGTGTCCGCGTCTGCCCGGGCGCGATCGCGTTCGCGGTAATCCCGTCCTGGCCAAGCTCGGTGGCGAGCGCGCGCGTGAGCCCGATGACGCCTGATTTGCTGGCGATGTAATGGGTAAATCCCGGCACGACGAGGCTGACCGTATCCGAGGCCATGTTGACGATGCGTCCCCAGCGCCGCTGCCGCATGCCGTCGGCGAAGGCTTTGGTCATCAGGAACATCGAATCGAGGTTGACGGAGAGAACCCGCCGCCAGTCGTCGAACGTGATCTCATCGAAGGACTGCATCGGATAGATACCGGCGTTGTTGATGAGGATGTCGCAGTGTGCGCCGCTTCTCTCGACCTCCTCCTTGAGCGCGGCGACGCTCGCCGGATCGCTGACGTCGCACTGGATTGCCGTGGCCCTTCCTCCAACGTCTTCGATCAACCGCAAGGTTTTGTCGGCTTTGTCGCGGTCGGCAATGACGATCTGGGCCCCCTCCTGCGCCAACCGGACCGCCGATGCCTGACCGATACCGGCTGACGCGCCCGAAATAATTGCGGTCCTTCCCTGGTGCCTTTTGGTCATGGATCATCCTCCCGTTGCTCGTCGCGCGATTGTTCGCATATAAAGGTGACGGTGGTGAAGGGTTTGGCAATCGAATCCATCACCACCGCGTCGCTTCGATGTTCTAACGTGGCGAGAAGGAGTGCGGGTCGTGACCAGCGGCAAAGAGGACGAGGAATTCTTCCGCCAACGGGGTTTTGGTATCAAGATCGGCTTCGGCGAGCGGCCGGCGCTGATCGTCATCGACATGCTCAAGGGCTTCACCGACCCCTCAATGCCGCTCGGCGCCAACCTCGACCCTCAGATCGAAGCGCAGAAACCGCTGCTCAAGGTCGCCCATGAGCGCGACATCCCTGTCATCTTCTCGACGGTGATCTATTACGAAGCCGACATCAAGGACGCCGGCATTTGGGGCCTCAAGCAGAAGGGCGCGCTCACACTCACGGCGGGCTCGGAGGCGATCAAGGTCGATCCGCGTCTGGACAAGCGGCCGAACGATAGCCTGCTGGTGAAGAAATACGCCTCGTGCTTCTTCGGCACCGACCTCGTGCCGCGGCTGACCAGCCGGCGCGTCGACACGTTGATCATCACCGGCTGCACCACCAGCGGCTGCGTGCGGGCGACGGCGGTCGATGCGGTGCAGAACGGCTTTCGTCCGATGGTTGTGCGCGAGGCGGTCGGCGACCGCTCGGCGGCGGCGCACGACCAGAGCCTGTTCGACCTCAACGCCAAATATGCCGACGTCGTGTCGCTCGACGAAACCTTGCAATATCTGCAGACCGTCGGCCACAACCGGCCGGGCTGAAAGTCTGGGAGATGATGCCGCTCGTCCCCGCGAAAGCGGGGACCCAGTCCACTCGCCGATGCACCGAAGCAGCCGCTCTGGATTCCCGCTTGCGCGGGAATGAGCGGTAAAGTGTTAAAACATCGGATAGGCCGGGTTGAGGGGAAGCCCGAACTCGGTTCGTCCGAAGTTCTCGGCCGGCACGTCCCAGTTCATGACGACGTGTGACGAGATGGCGTGGACGTCGCGCCAGCATCGTTGCGCCGAATTGCCGTCCATCAGCCCGCTCGACCCGCTGATCTTGATCAGCCAGTCCATCGCCTCGCGCAGCATGCGCATGGCGTAGGTGAAGTCGCGCCGCAACAGCGTGCGCGTCTCCATGGTCATGCCGGCGTAATCGTTGCGGGCGGTCGCGAGCGCGCGCCGCGCCAAGAGTTCCGCCGCGTCGATCTGCGCCGCGATCTCGGCGATTTTCAGCTGCACCGGCACGTGCTGGGCGATACTGAGCTGGGTGTAGGTCAGATAGCGCTGCCGCGTCCATTCCACGAAGTCGGCGTAGCCGCCGCGCGCCAGACCGAGCGCGGGACCAAAGAGCGCATAGGTGTGCACGGCGATGAAGGGCGTGCGGTAGATCGGGTTGGTATTGACTTTCGAGCCGGGCGAACAGGCGTCGCGCAGCGCCGAAAACGATACGCTGCGGTGCTCCGGCACGTGCACATTGTCGAGCACCGAGGTGATCGAGCCGGTGCCGCGCAGGCCGGCGCAATACCAGGTATCGTCCTCTTTGACCTGCGACACCGGCACCAGGAACAGCCGCATGTCGGGATGGTCCTCGCTTTCGCGGAACACGAGCCCGCCGATAATGATCCAATGCGAATGCCGCAGGCCGCTGCACCACGACCAGCGGCCGTCGAGGCGATAACCGCCGGGCGCCACCGCCGCTTTCCCGGTCGGCGCCGCCGAGGTGGCGATGCAGGCTGCCTTGTCCCGGCTCCAGACGTCATGCTGCGCCTCTTCCGGGAACAGCGCGAGCATACAGGCGTGGTCCGCGAGATAGTTCAAGCACCAGGCCGAGGAACCGCAGGTCGACTTGCCGAGCTCGATGGCGATGTTGAACGCCACCTCGTGGTCGTGCTCGTAACCGCCCCAGCGCTTCGGCTGCAGCGTATGGATGAGACCGGCGTCGATAAATTCCTCAACCGACTCGCGCGGGATGTTGCGGTCGCGGTCGGTTTTTACTGCGCGCTCGCGCAGCTTCGGCGCCAGCGCCCGGGCGCGGCCGATCAGTTCCTCGGCGGTCGGCACATGGTCCGGCGCAGCGGCCGGCCGCAATTCGGCAAGGCTCATCGGGCTTCCTCCCCTTGCCCGCGAGATTGCGCCGGGGCCGGGAGGGAATCAAGTTGCGGCCCGCCGGTGCATGACCGCTGTTTTCAAATGAATTTTCGCGCCGCAGCGGCCACGAGAGTTTCATAAAGGCGTCGCAGCGGCGCCACAGACTTCGCGCAACATCAGGCAATATCGGGCCAGATCGGGGTGTGGTGAGGGAGCGTCGAGGAGGTTCGACGATGAGCATCCAATTGCCTGCCGCTCCCAAGAGACTTTGACCCACGATTTTGGCCGCCCCAAATGCCCGCGTTGCGGGAGCGTCCTGCTGATCGCCGAGGAATCCGAGTTCGACCTCGAAGGACGCATCCATCACGTCTGGTCGTGCGATGATTGCGACCACGAATTCGTGACCTCAATAACGTTGTAGCCGCGCTATGCTCGGTTTCGGGCCGCGTCACCGGACGTTGTGTCCTTGTCTTCGTTGGCAGCGTTCCCGCGACCGGCCAAGGCCGCGCCCGCGGTGCCGTGGTCCACTGAAAATTTGCGATAAACCCGACCAGCCCGGTGTTGCCGTCATTGCCTCGGGGCTGGCCAAAAGGAGGACTCCATGCGTCAAACATTCGTGTTCCCCAGCATTGGCATTGCCGCCGTTGCCATGATGCTGGCATTCGCCGCGCCGACCTATGCTGAAACCGTGCAGCTCAAGGCCGACCTCAAGGGAGCGAGCGAAGTGCCGCCGAACCAGAGCACCGGAACCGGGACCGTGACGGTGACGTTCGATACTGCGACCAAGCAATTGTCGTGGAAGGGCAACTATTCCGGACTGAGCGGCCCTGCGACCGCGGCGCATTTCCATGGCCCGGCCGAACCGGGCAAAAACGCCGGGGTCGCCGTTCCGATCACGCCGAATACGAGCCCGTTCTCCGGCTCGGCGACGCTGACCGACACCCAAGCCGCCGACCTCCTGGCCGGTCGCTGGTACATCAATGTCCATACCGCCGCGAACCCGGGCGGCGAGGTGCGCGGCCAGCTCGCGAAGATGTGATCGCGCGAGTTCGTTGCGTTGGTTGAAGGCGCGATGTGAGTGACCCGCCGGTCCTGCATGCCCTGCAGCCGGCGGGTTCTCTTTGTCAGTTATTGTCGGTGCGAAGATCGCGTTTGGCGATCCACTGTTGCTTGGTCTGCGCCAGATAGTCGGCAAAGCGGCCGGCGCTGATGGCGGCGCGGGCGTCCGCCATCAGGTCCTGGTAATAGTAGAGATTGATGATCGAGAGCAGCGTGCCGCCGAGCGCCTCGCCGCTGCGGAACAGGTGGTGCAGATAGGCGCGCGAAAAATCGCGCGCCGCGGGGCAGCGGCTTGCCGCGTCGAGCGGCCGCGGATCGTCGGCGTGGTGGGCGTTTTTAATGTTGATCGGGCCAAAACGCGTAAAAGCGAGGCCATGGCGGCCGTTGCGCGTCGGCAGCACGCAATCGAACATGTCGACGCCGCGCGCGACGGCTTCGAGGATATCCGAAGGCATACCGACGCCCATGAGATAGCGCGGCCGCTCGGCCGGCAGCGCCGCAGCCGTCTCGGTAACGATCCCTAGCATCACGTCCTGCGTTTCGCCGACGGCGAGCCCGCCGATGGCGTAGCCGGCAAAGCCGATATCGGTGAGCGCGCGCACGCTCTCCCCGCGCAGTTTTTGGTCGTCACCGCCTTGCACGATGCCGAACAGCACGCAGCCGGCTGCCGCGCCTGCGAAGGCGCGCTTGCATCGCTCGGCCCAACGCAGCGAGAGTTTCATGGCGCGCTCGATCTCGCTCCGCTCGGCCGGAAGTTTTACGCATTCGTCGAGCTGCATGGCGATATCGGAGCCGAGCAGAATCTGGACTTGCATGGCGCGCTCCGGCGTCAGCTCCACCATGGCGCCGTCGATGTGCGAGCGGAAGGTGACGCCCTCCTCGGTGATCCTGCGCAGCGGCGCCAGCGACATCACCTGGAAGCCGCCGGAATCGGTGAGGATCGGATACGGCCAGCGCATGAAGGTGTGCAGCCCGCCGAGCGCGGCGATGCGTTCGGCGGAAGGCCGCAGCATCAGATGATAGGTGTTGGCGAGGAGAATTTCGGTGCCGGCGGCGCGCACATCGTCATGGTGCACGCCCTTGACCGTCGCTTGCGTGCCGACCGGCATGAAAGCCGGCGTGTACACGATGCCGTGCGCCGTCGTCATCTCGCCGGCGCGCGCGGCGCCGTCGGTGGCGATGAGGCGGAAGGAAAAGGCCATTAAATCAGTCGGCTCTAAGTTAGGGCATGGATCATTAGCGCGTGAACGGGAAGACGGCTATCGAAGGCAAAGCGGACAAGATCGCCTTTTTTGAGGACCTCAGCCTGACCCAAAGCCGTCGCCGGTTTCTTGCCGCTGCTCAATTTGATGTAACTGCGGACTATGATTAACTCTCGACCCATGGACAAGACAGAGTTCAACGTGCGCGCGATCCTGGCCGGCCAGGCGCCGCAGAACGCAGCCGTGACGGTCAAAGGCTGGGTGCGCACCCGGCGGGATTCGAAGGCGGGCATTTCGTTCGTGCACCTCTCCGACGGGTCGTCGTTCCATCCGGTCCAGGTGGTCGCGCCGAACACGCTGCCGAATTACACCGATGAGGTACAAAAACTCACGGCCGGTTGCGCGGTGGAGGCGACGGGAACGATCGTGCCCTCGCCGGCGAAGGGGCAGCCGTTCGAGATGCAGGCGAGCGCGATCAAGGTGATCGGCTGGGTGGAGGACCCGGATACGTATCCGATCCAGCCGAAGCCGCACACGATGGAGTTTTTGCGCGAGGTGGCGCATTTGCGGCCGCGCACCAACGTGATCGGGGCGGCGACGCGCGTGCGGCACACGCTGGCGCAGGCGATCCATCGCTTCTTCGACGACAACGGCTTTTTCTGGGTCAACACGCCGATCATCACGTCGTCCGACGCGGAGGGGGCGGGGTCGCTGTTCCGGGTCTCCACGCTCGATCTCGCCAACCTGCCGCGCACGCCGCAGGGCAAAGTGGATTACGGAAAAGATTTCTTCGGCCGCGAGGTGTTCTTGACAGTGTCGGGGCAGCTCAACGTCGAGGCGTACTGCCTCGCGCTCAGCAAGGTCTACACGTTCGGGCCGACGTTCCGCGCCGAGAACTCGAACACCAGCCGCCACCTCGCCGAGTTCTGGATGATCGAGCCGGAGATCGCGTTCGCCGATCTTTCCGACGATGCGACGCTGGCGGAGCGGCTCCTGAAATTCACCTTCGCGGCGCTGCTGAAGGAAAGGCAGGAAGACCTCGCCTTCTTCGACGAGCGGATCGAGAAGGGACTGGTGGCGAAGCTTTCGGGGATCGTCTCTTCGGAGTTCGTGCGCGTGGATTACGGCGAGGCGATCGCGGTGCTGGAGCGGGCGAAGGAGAAGTTCGAGTTCCCAGTGCAGTGGGGCATCGACCTGCAGTCGGAGCACGAGCGCTATCTCACCGAACGCTACGCCAAGAAGCCGGTGATCGTGATGAACTACCCGAAGGACATCAAGGCGTTCTACATGCGGGTCAACGACGACGGCAAAACGGTCGCGGCGATAGACGTGCTGGCGCCCGGGATCGGCGAGATCATCGGCGGCAGCCAGCGCGAGGAGCGGCTCGACGTGCTCGACGCCCGCATGGCGGAGCGCTCAATCGATAAGGAGCACTACGCCTGGTACCGCGACCTGCGCCGCTACGGCACCGTGCCGCACGCCGGCTTCGGCCTCGGCTTCGAGCGCACGCTGGCCTACGTCACCGGGCTATCCAACGTGCGCGACGCGATCCCGTTCCCGCGCACGCCGGGGAATGCGAGGTATTGAGGAGCCCGTAGGGTCGACAAGGCGAAGCGTGCCTACGGATGCGAAAAATGAGGCGTTGACGATGCGGCGTGGCGTTGACACGATCGATCGATGCGCTTCCAGATTCTGGGCGAAATTTTCGAGATTGAGACCTTCGCCACCGGATCCGGAATCCGCGAAATCGCCCGGTTGCGGAGAGTCTATGGACGCGCTCGATGGCGCAAACGCAAGGGAACCGCTCGCGTTAGACTGGGTGATGGCTCCGTGCATATCGCTGAAATACATTGGTACGAAGCCGCCGGGATCGGGCGCAAGGAATTCAAGATCAAGCACCTGCTTTGAAACCTAGAAGCTATGGCAAAAACACAATCGAAACAGCTGGTCGTGTGCGTCGACAACGATGGCTACGCGGCTTCGCTTGAGAAGCGAAAAATCTACGTTGCTCTGCGCGACCCCGCCGCCGAAAAGCACGGGCTGCGGCGGATCGTCGATGAATCGGGAGAGGATTATCTCTACCCCAAGGCGTTTTTCCGCGCGATCGCACTGCCGCAGTCCGTCAGGAAGGCTGTGTTGGCCGCCGCCTAGGCCGCGACCGGGAGACGAGCCGCAAGGCGACGCCTCTTTCGCGGATGATCGGCTGAGTTGGTATTGATGGCACTACATGCGCCCGAGCGAGGTCGGCAAAACCGTCGCGGCGATGGACGTGCTGGCGCCCGGGATCGGCGAGATCATCGGCGGCAGCCAGCGCGAGGAGCGGCTCGACGTGCTCGACGCGCGCATGGTCGAGCGCGGCATCGACAAGGAGCACTACGCCTGGTACCGCGACCTGCGCCGCTACGGCACCGTGCCGCACGCCGGCTTCGGCCTCGGCTTCGAGCGCACGCTCGCCTACGTCACCGGGCTTTCCAACGTGCGCGACGCGATTCCGTTTCCGCGCACGCCGGGGAATGCGCGGTATTGAGGCGTGCCACTTACGGGGCCAAAGCCCAGGCAACCCTCTGGCGTGCGCCGCGTCTGGCCCAAGTAACTGATCAGACATAACTTTTTCCAGGGCCCGGAGTTCAATATTTTGCTGACTGGGATTGCCTATGTATTGCCTTGCACTACATAATAAGCAGTGGGTTGCCCGTTAGGCTTGAGCAAATGAAGAGCACGACGCTAGTCCTAACAACTGTGAATGCGCCTTATAGCGAACAGCTTGACGTGCCAACGCTCGCTTGTTGCCTGATTGACCAGACCGCGGCGAAGGCCAAGCCTGGGCACATGTCGTCGTTTTTTGGTGACGTCGATCCCGCACTTCAGGTAGGCTTTGCCGAGTCATTCGATATCCCTCACGCCGCCCTTGTGGCCGCAGCGAAGGCGTTCGCCGAATATTCGGGCAAGTCCTAACCGCTGGCCGCGTGAGCGTCTAGGGCGGTTGGCCTAAGGCGTAAATCCGCCGTACTGCCGAGGGCGGCGGAGTGCACTTCGCTATTCCGCCGACGGCATATACTTCCTTGACCGGCAGACCCGCCCGTCGCTAGGTTTACCACCATGCAAGTGACCGTCGATATCCCGGATGATGTGGCCGAGCGGCTCAAGGCTGCCGGCGGCGACCTGTCGCGCCGCGCGCTCGAAGCGCTTGCGCTCGAAGAATACAAGCGCGGCCAACTCACGAAGCCCGAGTTGCGCCGCCTCCTCGGTTTTGGCACTCGGGACGCCCTTGATGGCTTCCTCAAGGCCCATGACATATTCGAGCCCTACAGCCTAGATGACCTCGCGCGCGAGCGGCGTGACTTGGAACGGCTCGGGTTCTGATGCCGATGCGGCTCGTCGTCGCTGATACCGGGCCGCTCAATTATCTGGTGTTGATTGAAGCGATCGACGTGCTGCCAAGACTGTTCGAGCAGATCCTGGTGCCGGCCGCGGTGTACGACGAGTTGGCCCATGCCGATGCGCCGGCGCCAGTGCGCGTTTTTATCGCGCAAAAGCCGGCTTGGCTCGAGGTCCGCCCCAATCCCGATCGCAGCGGCGACGATGCGATTGACTCGACCTTGGACGAGGGCGAGCGGGCCGCGATCGCGCTTGCCACAACAATCGGTGCCGATCTGATCCTGATGGACGATCGCGCCGGCGTTGCAGTCGCCTATCGGCATGGCTTGTCCGTGACCGGCACCCTCGGCGTGCTTGATCTTGCGGCGCGGCGCGGGCTCGTTGACCTCGCAACAAGCTTTGCGAAGCTCAAGGCTACGAACTTCCGCTACCCTCCCGAGATCATGGACGCGCTGCTGGCGCAGCATCGCGAGGACAAGACATGACATGACGCGGGCGTCTGCCACATAGCGATGTTCGGCGCGCTGCCCGCTGTGAGACCGCCGTCCTTCAGTAGCGCAGGTGCCCTTGGCGCTCGCTCAGCCAAGCCTGCTCGTCCGAAATAGCCAGCGCATCCAAATCCTGCGGCTTCGCACGCGCATCGTCCACCCATTCGCGCAGCAGCGGGCCGCCGTTGATGACGTCGATGGCGAGTTTGTCCCGCTCGTACTCGTAAGGAAAATCGCGCCAGAGCGGATAGTCCGGATAGAAGCGCCGGATCGCCTTGAAGGCGAGCGCCTGGATGCGCCAGGGCTTGAACGCCGCCTGATCGTAGCCGGGACCTTCGGTGTGGATCTGCACGCCGTTGCACAGCCTGCCGACGTGTTTGTGAAACGTGGGCTCGAACCAGCAATCGCGCAGGCGGCAACCATGCAGCCATTGCGGCGCGAGCGCGTGCATGTCCTTCATGATTTTCCGCGCATCGATATCGGGCGCGCCGAACACTTCGAGCGGCCGCGTGGTGCCGCGGCCTTCCGAGAGCGTGGTGCCCTCAACCATCACCGTGCCCGCATAGGCGCGCGCCATCCAAAGATTCGGCGCGTTGGGACTGGGATTGATCCAGGTGCGCTCGCCAAGCGGCCAACCGAATCCCGGCGCGGCATCGGGCTGCCAGCCTTGCATCTCGATGACACGATACTCGACATCGAGCTCGAGTTTTT